>JACCEC012377781.1_pt1 | contig 16447 bp, 21 predicted proteins | sample 7450121 | NCBI WGS metagenome assembly JACCEC01 (sample SAMN15323455, study PRJNA562643) | freshwater metagenome | isolation source: river surface water | place: USA:Blue River Watershed | collected 2017-08-18 | reverse complement strand
TTATTGTTATTGTTATTGTTATTGTTGGGTGGTGGATTTGTGAATTTATCACAAGAAGGCATTTTTATACCTTGTTTATCATAATAACAGTCGGATTCTGTGCCATAATCAGAATTAAATTTTTCAATACATTCTTTTTTTTTTGTAGAGTGTTTTTTAGATGGGACCGGATATGCTTCTTCAAGTGTTGCATATTGCATTTTCTATTATAATTATGGAAAAAATAATAATATAATTTAAATTATTAGGATGGGTAATAGTATAGAAACTTTTATACGTTATATAATAATTGGTATTTTATCAGCATATTTATTAATTTATGGTTTGAGACCTTCGATACCATATCCTGAATATATATTAGAATTAGCAGAACATTATTGGATTATAGTTATATTGATTATAATTAATTATTATATTGCTTTATGGGATTTGAAAATAGCATTATTAGTATGTTTATCGATAATTGCATTAATATTTGATATATACATATTCGGAAATTGAAAGTAATGATATAAAGAAATTTTATAATAAAATTATTAATGACAGATAATAATACATCTAAAGAATTATTATTATCATCTATTAATTATTTTTATAATACAAATAATGAATATAAATTAATATTAAAAGAAATTATAGAAGGAAAACACGAATTATCATTAAGAATGATTGACTGGCTTGTTACGAGATATGCAAAAAATAATAATATTATATTTTGGATAAATGATTTAGATAATAAAATTTATTATAATTTGCCGGATAATTATTCAACAGATAAATTTAAAAAAATAACTCTATATCTGGATTATAGGGCACAATTAAAATCATTTAAGAAATTTAATTTTGATGCATTCAGAAGACATGAAAGAATAACATTTAATATTGATGAAAATGAAGAAATCGAAACAACAATTGGACAACTTAATTTTTTTAAATGGGCTTTTAATAATAAAATAATTATATATGCAATCGAAAATCAAAAGAAAATATATGAAAATATGTCTAAATTCTCATATAAAAAACAAAATTCTATTAAAAATTCATTAATACCCAAACAAGATATAATTAATACGAAATGTTTTATTACTTTCGATTAATTAGATGGTGCACTACCTATTTCAAATGATACAGCACGAACATCTGGTTCTATAGTTGATATTCCCCATGGACTTACTGCAACTTGAGGATTGGGAGGTTCTGAACGTAATTGTAAATTAGCATTTCGTAATGATTGACCAACTGTATTTATTCCAACATGATATCCAGCTGTTAAGAAATTTTGGTCACCTAACATTCCAGAGCCCGATGGATTTATTTGAGCCCATTTAGAATTAGCAGCGTCTTTAGGTAATAAATCGCTGCTTGTTAATCTATCTCTCATAAAACAATTATTGTCTTGTGGCAATACTACTTCATTTTTTTCTATGATTGGTGCAGGAGTACTATTCATATTTTGAAATGTATCAATTTGATTGGAATTCATATTCGTAAAATTATCATTTGCTATTCCATAATCAAGTGTTGTAGGGTCTGAAGGATAAATATTACCTAAAGGAGTTGAACCATCTGCGGTTATAAGATTATGATTAAAAATAGGTTCTTGTTTATTATTCGGATATACTACTCTACCTCCTGCTGATGTATCATTCTCAAATCTTTCAATATTGTCCATCTTACATTTAGAATTATATGAAACTAATAATAATAATACTACTAATAGTAATATAGCAATTGAAAATGAAATAACGATTGAAGAACTCATTTATTAATATCTATCTATTATAATAATATAGATAAAATTATATTTTTAAAATAAATTTTTTTAATTTTAAAATTTTTTTTTCCCAATTATTATAATTTTCTTCTTGTTTAATTTCTTGTAATAATTTTTTAGCATTTTCTAATGATTGTTTATATAATTCAATCTTATTCATAATATTTTCTTCATATAATATTACTTCATTTTCCCAATCCATTTCGATTTCGTCTTTATCCCAATCATTTATATCATCTCCTAATTCTTCAATATCTATTACTTTTATAATCCATTTATTTATTATAGCATTATCATATATAAATAATCCTAAAAAATTAATTTCAACATTTATATTAATTTCACGCAATTTTCGATTGTCTCTCAATATTTCTATTATTTCTTCTAAATCTTTATTATTACCGTTCATATAACAACTCGTTTTTTCGTTAAATAATAAATTAATAGATGTTATATCGCTAGAATATGAATAATTATATACATTATCAATTATTTGATTATTAGACCATTCAGGATTATTTATTAATGAATTATAGGAAACATTATCCATTTCTTCTAATAATTTTATAGTATCTTCATTACTTTTTAATGGTATTTGACAATGAATATTATTTACTCCTATAAAATTTTTTATTTTAATATCATTAATAACTAATTTTAGCGGTTTCTCTAAATATGAAACTAAACATTTTGTTTTTTTTTGCGGAATTTTTAGTAAATGTTTCATTCTGTATAATATTAAGGTAATCAATATAGTAATAATGACGCAACATAAAAAAAATATTATTGAATTTATTATTAATGTCATTCGTAATGAGATTTTAAATGAAGATATGAGAACTGAAATTATTAGACCTATACTTATTTATCTTCTTTATTATATTATACCATTCGTAATATTAATTATATTCTTAAATTTTTTTACAACTATAGCTGCTGTATTTTTAGTTTTCTATATTAGAAAATAATCTTATATTTAATTAGATATGTCAAACAGAAATTTAAGACGCGGCGGATATATTGCTAATTATTCTACTAATGCCGATGATACATCCGCTTATATGTTATATTCTCCACCTCATTCTGATAATTTAGCTATAAGTCAAATGTATACACCACCAGGAATTACAAATGGCGGTTCTGCCAATATTGACAATTCCTCAGTAGAATTAGGAAATGGTAATGAATTTTTTTATAGTACTCAAGGTGGTTGTGCTGCTTGTGAAGGTTGTAAAACAACTTCGGGTGGTTCAAAATTTGCAAATCGTCGCAGAGGCGGTGTAGGTTTAGAATTAGCCCCTTTTATATCTGCATTGGCTTTACTCGGTGCACGTTTACTTGCCGATGAAGAAATCGGCATTTTCAATGCAGAAGAAAAACAAATGAGTGGCGGTAATAATAGCCAAAGAAGATATCGTAGATATTAATAAATCATATTATTTTTATTTTCATTTAAATAAATAATTGAACGAGATATGATATTATCTAAATTATTATTTTTAATTATATACCATCCTCTGATATAAGCATTTTCATCTGTTTCAAATGGTTCTTTTTCAATTTTATAAATATTATTATCATATACAATTATTATAAAATTCATGTTATATATGTAATTATTATAAAATAGTCATTTTTTATATATTGTGATTAAATAATCTAATATTAATTATTTTAATATAATAAAAATGGAAGAAATAAATAATTATTTCGAAATGTCTAATATCACTGCAGAAATATTATTAGATGATATACTCAAAAATAATTATACTGATAATAAAATTATTTTTAATGATAATATCTATAAAGATACTAATATCGATGATTGGATTAAAACTAAACCAACTACTATAGGCGGTACAAAAATAATAGACAAATTAATTAAAACACCAATTAATAATAAACAATTATTAATTAATCGCCAAAAAGTTAATTACCAAATACCTAAATTTCAATTAGATATTCTCAAAAATACCGAAAAAGACTTGTTATGGATTATGACATTAAAAGAAGAAATTGATGATAATTTATCTATAAATTTACTATTTCCATCATCTTTTATCATTAATTATATGAATTATAATAAATATCTATTGAATTTTTATCATTTTTATAAAATTGTCGTTATGCCGTGTATGAATTTATTTTATCCAATTTCTATTATTTATACTCCTTATTATTATGTTAATAAATATTTACATTTTAATATGTCTTTTACTAAATACCTTTCATTTATTTTTGAATTCTTTAAATTAGCTTTTAAATTGAGTGGAAATATTAAAGCTGATTTAACTAAACTTTTAACAGTATTTGCATATTTTGGTATTTATTTTTATAGTGTCTATCAGACATTTAATATTTCCTATATTATTTATAAATTACGTATAAAATTATTAGATAAATTATATGGTCTTATAGAATTTATTAAAACTTCTATTAATATTATCAAAAGTTCTAAAACAATATGGAAACCATATTTTTTATATTCTATTAGTGAAAATGTTTTAGATATTAGTATTAATAATCTCAATAATTTAGATAATAGCATTTCATCGGTTTATAAATTATGGAAAAATACTAATTATAGAGATGATATAATTAATCTTCTAAAAATTATTTATACTATTGATTGTGTTGATGTAATTTCTAAACTTAAAAATTCAAATAATTGGTGTATACCAACTTATGAAAATACTAAAACACAAATATGGAATATTTATAATCCTTTATTACCATCAACACAAATACCCAATCCTGTTAATTTAGCTAAAAATATTATTATTACTGGTGTAAATGCCGGTGGTAAAACAACTTATGTTAAATCCATAACTATTAATATTATTTTAGCTCAAACCTTAGGAATTATAAATGCTGTTAAAGGTAATGTTTATTTATATGATGCTATAACTTCATTTATGCGAATTACCGATGAAATAGGCAAAAAATCTTATTTTGAAGCTGAAACAAGTTATTGTAATGATATGATTAATATTGCCGATAATCTTAAGAAATCAAATAAACGTGGTTTATTTTTAATGGATGAACCAATGCATTCTACACCACCAATTGAAGGTGTAGCTGTTGCATTTTCAGTTGCTGAATATATCGCTAAAGTTAAAGGAATGACATTAATTATAACAACTCATTTCCATAATTTAATGGAATTAGAAAATAAAAATAAAGATTTGTTTATTAATTTAAGTGTTAACGCTACTTTTAACGAAAAAACAAGTACTTATGATTTTAATTATAAAATTAATAGGGGTGGTTCAAAACAAATAATAGCAATAGAATTATTAGAAAAAAATAAATTCAATAAAACTATTATTAATAGTGCGATTGAAATGAAAAACAAATTATATAATGAAAGTTTAAGAAATGCTAATATTTAAATTATTTTCATTTAATAATATTTTCTATTATTTTACAATTTTCATATTATTTATATTTATATTCTTTCTATCTTATAAATATCTATATCTCGAACAATCTTTTTTTATATTATCAAATAAACTAAATAGACTCGAAATCGAATATAATAATCCTTCTATTTATTCACCCCCCACTTCTTCAACAGTCAATTCTGCCGAACTAATAATGAATGAGATTTTTAATGAATGTACCAATTCTAATTGTACTCAAGATACTTGCAAACAAGTCGATATTCAAGAAACTATAAATGAAATTACAAATCCTAAAGGTGTTATTGGTGATGAAGTGCAGGTAATTAATGAAATATTTGATTTAAAGAAAGAAAATGACGATAAAGAGTCTGTAATAAGTGCTAATGTCGCTACAAATGGAGGACATGCGACTAAAAAAGCATTAATGAAATTAAGCTTAGATAAACTAAAAGCACAATGTGAAGAACGTAAATTATCTACTGAAGGTACTAAAAATCAATTAGCTGATAGAATTATCGTGTATGATAATACTGTCGAAATAACTGATATAACAGAATAATTTTATTATTTAAATAAAATGAATGATGTAGAAGATTCAGGTTTTGTTATTATTGATAATAAAAAATCTCTAATGAAATTAAATTTAAAAAAATTGAGAACTAAATGTCAAGAATATAATTTATCTACCGAAGGAAGTAAAACACAATTAATTAATAGAATTATTAGTTATCAAATATGAAAATTATTTATATAAAAGATATTATTTTAATTTAATATATAATGAATGCTGAAAATGAGGATTTGGGATTTATCAAAATTAATTATGATACTTTTAAAAATAATTTAGATAATTTTAATAAATCTCAAATAATTATTTCAGATAATATTGCTAATAAAGCAAATGAACTTATCAATAATTATAATTGTTTTGTTTCTAATTATGATGCTAGAAGTTTATGGGAAAAAAAGAAAATAATCGCATCTAATCGAAATACAATTAAATCAAGACCTCATATTATTTATGTTGATTTTAGTGATGAAACAAAATGTAAAAAAGAATTTATTAGTTATTTAAATAAATTATCTGACCTCAATAAAGATACTATTTATAGTAAAATTTCTAATTTTATTTCTAAAATTAATGACGATATCAAAAAATTATTATTTGATGTTCTCATCAATTTTATTAAATCTTCCAATAATAATATTTATATTGATGTTCTATATTTATTCGATAATACATATATAGAAACTAATATCACTCGATTTTATAATAATTATTTAGAAAATAATGAATGGTTGCCTAAAGAAATAAATATAGAATATAAAAATATTTTTGATGAAGAAAATTATGATACATATTGTGAATATGTTAAAACTAAAAAAATTACTTTATCAATGCTTAAAGCATTATGTATTATCCTTAAAAAATTAAATCAAAATAATATTATAAATAATATTACTCAAAATATTTATTATGATTTAATCAAATATGTTTATAATAATAATTATAAACATTTGACAGAACTATTATTAGATGAATTAATAATTATAATAGACTATATACCAAATGAAATTTATATTGATAATATTAAAAATATTGATATTACTAATTTAGATAATTCAACTAGATTTAAAATTAATAATATTATCGATAAATATAATTAATTTTTTTTTATTTTTTTATTTATAATATGAATAAAACTACTATTATAAAATTATTGACTTTAGAACAACAATTTAAATCTACAACTAAATATTCAACTTTTATCAAAAATCTTAAAAAATATTCAAATAAAATTAATTATATTGAAGATTTAGAAAATGTCGATGATTTTAATGATGATATCTATAAAAGAATTAAATTTTTATATGAAATGAAAAATTTAATCCTAGAAACTCTCGAATTAATTAAATTATATAACATGTACAAAAATAAACCTGAAAAAACTAAATTATATGATAATGCTATAAAATTTGTTCAAAAAATAGTTCATTATAAAGAAATTAAAGGACTTGATATTGAAATTATGAAAATTATTAATGAATTAACTGAAAAAGGCGGTATCAAATATCTTAAATATTCCAAGGATACTAAATTTCAAGAATATCTTAAAAAAAATATGTCTCTTAAAAAAATTAAAATTAGTAAATATGATAATGATGATAATGATGATAAAAAAAATCTTATAATTAAAAATCTAGAAATTATTAAAAATTATAAGATTTTTAATAATGAACTTATTAAAGCACGTACATATGAAATAGCAATTAATAATATTAAATTAGCTAAAGATTTAAAGAACTTGAAAGAAATCAAAGGAGTCGGAATAACTATTTCAAAAATGATATATGAATTATTAAAAACTGGTAAAATCAATTATATTGAAAATGTTATAAATAAAGATGAAGAATTTATTTTATATCAACTAAATAAACCAAAATTTGATAAAAAAACTATTATAAAACATCTTGAAATTATACGAAATTATGAATTGTTTATTAATAATATCGATAAAGCTAAAATATATTCTATTGCTATCGGCAATATTTATAAATATACAAATGATATAAAGACTTTAAAAGACTTGAAAGAAATTAAAGGAATCGGAACAGCCATTACATTTCTATTAAATGAACTTAAGAATAAAGGTACAATTTCTTATATAGAAACTATAATTAAAAAGAATAAAAAATTTAAAAATAAATTAGAAAACTATAATATCAATAAAGAAATTTTAATTGAAAAACTAGAATTAATCAAAGATTATGAAACTTATAATAATGAACCTTATAAAATTAAAGCATATAATAATGCTATTAATTTTATTATTGTTTATCCAACTAATTTAGAAACTATTGAAGATATATATAAACTTGAAGGAATCGGAGAACGTATTCTTGAAAAAATATATGAATTATATTTAACTGGTAAAATATCATATATCGATGATAATATTAAAAATGATAAATTATATTTATTTAAACTAGAATTACTCGAAATTCACGGAATAGGACCAAAAAATGCAAAAAAAATTATAGATAATGGTATTACTTCTATAAATCAACTTAAGAAAAATACAAATCTTCTTAATTCTAAACAAAAGATAGGCTTAAAATATTATGATGATTTTAAAAAACGAATACCAATACAAGAATATGAAAAACATATTAAAATTATTAAAAAAGGATTGAATAATTTAACTTATGATTTTGTAGGTTCATATCGCAGAGGAAGTAAAAGTATGGGAGATATTGACGTTATTATTATGGCAAATCCTAAATTTAATTTAAAAAAATATATTGAAAAACTTAAAGAAGATAAATACATTATTGATGTTTTAGCTGTTGGCACTTCTAAATTTATGGGTATTGTTAAAATAGGAAATAATCCCGCAAGAAGATTCGATATTTTAATTGCACCACCAGATGAATATTATTATTCATTATTATATTTTACCGGTTCTAATATTTTTAATATTGGATTACGTCATTATGTAAAAACTAAATTTAATTTATCGTTAAGTGAACATGGATTTTTAAATAAACAAGTACCCGTCAAAAATGAAGAAGATATCTTTAAATATCTAAAATTAAAGTATGTCAAACCAAGTGAAAGAAATAGTTTTTTAATTAATTAGAAATATTATTTTATGTATAAAAATAATATTTTAGTTAATTAGAATAAAAAAAAGATGGCAAGTTTTGGTTTATCATATATAACTAAAGTTCTATACTCGATTATAACTATTATATTATTAGTAGTTATATACTCTTACTTAATTAGTCTTGAAAATAAAGGTTGTAAATGTGCTATGACAAGTAATACTGGTTTTATTAAAGGATTCACCATATTTGCTATAATTTATTTAATATTTACTGGTTTAGTTTCAGACCAAGCTATATATGATAATTTAGGTGGTAATATAGTTATTATAAATAAATTTGTTGATTTAATATTCGCTCTAGTATTTATCTATTATTTATATGAAGTATTTAAATATACTCGTAATCTAGTTCGCGAAAAATGTAAATGTTCTGAAGATAATCGACGTGAAATAATAATGATTGGCTCTATAATTGAATTTGTATTAATATTTATTTTATTCATTCTAAATATAATTATTGTAGTTGTATTCTCTGTTATTTTCAATGTTGTTAAGAGTGTTGAAGATGGAGCTGCTGACCTTAAAGGTGTAATTCGTGACCCTATAGGTTCTTTATCTAAAATACCCAAGAGTATTTCAGATGATATAGAAACTGTTAAAACTTATGTTAATAAAACATCCAAACAATTAGCACGAACTAAAAAACTATCCCGTTAAATATTTAAAGTTCTATTATTTTTTTTTCCTTTTGTTGATGATTTCAATATTTTGATATCTGTCGCATCTTCTATTATTGATGTTATTTCTTCATCACTTATTGATAGTGTTTCTATTTTTGAATCGTCCTCAGATTGATTAATTGATATTTTATTATGAACATTATTAATAATATTATTAATATCTCTTTCGGCTTTTGGAGGGGGCAATGGTGATTTAATTTCAGGTTTACCAATATTATTATTTAATCCGCTAAATAAATTATTTACCATTCCAAATAATCCAGACGAATTACCAAATAAACTATTTACTCCGCTATTTTGTTGTTTAGGTTGTTCTACTTGTTTAGGTGTACTAATATTATTATAAATAAATTGTTTAGCTGCTGCATTTTGAAATTGTTTCATTAATTCCGGATTTGCTTTCAATACTTCCTCTACTCCAGGTATTGAACTTTCTTTAAACATTTTTGATGTTAAATGAAACATAAAAGCACTTCCTGATAAACTTATAAATAATCTCAATTCTGGTGGCATTGCTTTTCCCTTTGACTTATATTTAAGATGGAGTTCTTCAAAAATATCGTCGAAATCTTCGATATTTTCATGTACCTGTTCTGACCATCCATCTAATCTTATCATAAATGGGTCATAACGAGTATTTAAATATTCCGTACCAGTTACAAATGCCATAAGCATTTTTCGTTGAAATCGAACACTTGCATCAATTTCACGGTCTTTAATAATTCTATTATATTCTTGTCGCATATCTTCAATATTTGAATTTAATGTAAATGATGTTGGTATTTTTGCACCTTTTGCCTGTAATCGATTTAATTGATATAATATCTCTTTTTTCTCATTTATTTCATCTCTATAGGGATTTAATGATTTTTTATTTTTATTAACTTCTTCTTCATCGTCTTCTTCATCATCTTCTTCATCGTCTTCTTCCTCTTCTTCACTACAATTACTCTTTGCATCTTGTTCTTCATCATCATCATCTTCATCATCATCATCGTCATCGTCATCGTCATCGTCTACAACTCTTGATTTTTTAATAATATTAGGATTAATTAATTTTTTAGGTTGTTGAGTATGTCTAATTTCTTCGATAAATTGTTGTGATTTATTTATTGGTTTCTTACTGTTAGAACGTATACTAGAAGCACTAGACATTGAAGACATAGAAGACATTGAAGCTATTTCAGGACTTATTTTAGTTTTATTAAATAATAAATTATTGTCTGTCAGTTGTTTATTATTTGTTGGAAATTCTAAATACTCTGCCATACTTACTAAAAATTATATATGTTTATATCTGTTAAATAAACGAATTATTTATCATTATTATCCGAAGATTTGAATAATTCAAAGAAATTTGATTTATAACTATTATAATATTTTTCCAAAAGCGGATATTTAAATTCAGGTAATATTGTTTTTTCATATGTATCAGGTTTTGATTCTTCTTTTTTATTTATTTTAGATTCTTCTAATTTAATACATTCTTTATTATTTAATCCAGATAAATAATAATTATTATATCTTGTTAAATAATCATAATATTGAAAATCAAATAATGTTTTATAATAAACAAAATTATATAAATGCATATTTATTGAACCGGTTTTATTTATAATTACAGGTGTAGACCCTAATGTTATATTAAAATTAGTTAAATTTTCATATTCATATATCTTATTATTAAATAATAAACCTATCTTATCTTTTTTATAATATAAACCTAAAATTAAATAATCACTGTTTTCAACAATATCTTTATCAATATTTTTTGCAAGTCCTTTATAAATTTTATCACCTATTAATAATTCAATATCATAATTTTTATTTTCTAATATTTTAAAATTAATATTAATTATATTTGTTGTATATGTAGGATTTAATTTATTTGTTGTTATTGTATTTCCGGTAATTTCAAATATAATATTATTATTATTCAAACATGATATTATTTTAATTGTCATAAACATCGTGAATTCATGTAATTCATATGTTTCATTATTATTTGCAAAATAAAAACTCTCTGGTCCATTTAATTGTATATTCATTATATTAGCACCTACTGCTCCAATTTTCTTATTAACATAATTCTTCTCTAATTTTATTAATTTGTCAAATTTAAAATATAAATTATTATTATCTATATCATACCATTTACCATCATTTAATGCAATTTTATTTATATTTGTATATGTGTTTATACATATAAATTTATAGCCTTTATATGGAATTATCGAATCATCATTATCATTTATAATAGAGTCTATATTTGATGATAAAACTGTTGCAATTGCAGGTATTACTGGAATTGGCGATATTGAAGGAATTTTTACTGAAATATCTGTAAAAGGTTCATTTATTTTATAATATGATATTAATACTAATGTTATAAATAATCCTATAAAAAATCCAAATATTTTTATCAAATTCATATCTTAAAATTATATAAGAATTATTTTATTAAAGTAAATATATAAATTCTAAATGCTAACAAAAGATGACGAAGAAAATAGCGTATGTTCTGATAATGATGATACAACTAATGAAACCATAGTTATCAAAGAAAAAAAAAATAATGACGAAGAGGAAGAAGAAGAGGAAGAAGAGGAAGAAGAAGAAGAAGAGGAAGAAGAAGAGGAAGAAGAGGAAGAGGAAGAAGAGGAAGAAGAGGAAGAAGAAGAGGAAGAGGAGGAGGAAGAAGATGATAATAATGAATTTGATACAACAATTATCCAGTATGAAATGTTCAAGAGTTTTTTTATCGATAAAGACGGTGAAAATATTTCAACACATCTTGGGTCAATTTCTCATGAATTGCGAAAATTAAATAAAATCGCAGTTAAACTTCTAGATAATAAATAAAAATATTAGGCGATATTATAATTAATTTTAGCATATGCATAATTATTCATAACTTCTTCTGCTGTTCCTATTGGTAAAATAAATTCTTTGACTCCATAGAAATTAGGAGTACCTCTAATACGGTCGCGAAGAGTTTTAAGAGGACATTTATCTTTTAATTCTATTATTATTTTTTTATCGTCCAAACTTATTATTATTGGAGATTTGATTTTTTTATAACCATCTGGTGTATAATAACTATTAGGATATAAAAATATTGCATCAATTGTTCCTGTACTATCAATAATTTTAAAATTTGGTGTATTTTCAAATGCAATCATTTCAGAAGGAAATGGAAGTCCCTTTCCAGAAAATGAAGTTATTTTATCAATAGGATTAGGTGCAGTTATTACCATTTTTTTATATTTAATTGGATTTTTAACCATTCCATTAATTTTAATTTTATTTTCTTCAATTTCAGTTATTATACAATTTACATATTCATTATCTGTTGTTTCCATTATAAATATCTATTATTATGTTTTAAAAAAATTTAGTTGTTCCCAATCCTTCTGGATTAGCTAAAGTTTTATAACAACTTACACCATCACAATTGACAACATATTTATTATTCATTTCTTTATATTTATCATTAATTAAATCACCTATTCCACATTCTCCACATGGTGTAATATTATTTATCGCTTTTTGTCTATCTTCTGCTATTATTGTTTCGTAATTTTGTTGTAAATATAATCGCATTTCATAACTAGATTTAATCATATTATTTTGAGCCAATTTACTATTTATATAAGCATTAAAATTACATCTAGGCGAATAATCAGTAAAGGCTCGACCATCAGACATTCTCAAAGGGCATTGTTTAGTGGGATAATTTCCAGCACAGCAACTCATTTATATTCTATTGATAATAAATATAAAAATAATTTATAATTCATGTTCATAACATAAATTATGTATGTATAATTCATTCATTCTTCCTACTCTTTGTGCTCGTCCAATTGCCTGTTCCTTATCAGCACCCATTTTATGAAATATTATTATATCTGTAGCATCGCTAATATCTATACCACTTCCTGCATAATGAGTATTTAAGAAGATTATATTTAAATCGCCATTTTTAAATTTATTTAAAACATTCATCATATGTGATGTATTGCCTTTTAACATATCATATTTATAATCAGTTAATATTAATTTAATTTTTTCGAATGTATTTTCATTTTTGCTAAATATTAAAAACTTTCCGGTAGGTTTAGAATTTAATATTTTTAATAATGTATCTTCTTTATTTAATATATCATCTTCTATTTCTTTTTTATTATTACTATCTACAATTGCTGTTAATTTATTTATACTATTTATATTATTTCTACAATAAGGACAATTATTATTGTTTTTTAACCATTTAATTAAACAACTACCGCAAAATATATGAGTACATTCTATTAATATCGGATTTGTTATTAATTCCATACATATTGAACATGTTTTAGATGTTATGCGATTTTTTAAATCTTGTATTTTTTCTTCACAATTATCAATTTCATTATTGATTTTCTTTAATTTTAATGTCTTTTCTTCTGCCTGTATATCCAAATTATATATATAATCTCGTTCTTTTATTTTGTTATTTAATTCACGATTCATCTCTCGTGATACTAATTCTATTATATCTTCTTCTGTTTCATTCTTTCCTCCTAATTCTCTTATTGCTCCAGCTATATCATTTGCATTTATTTTATCTAAAATATTATCCGATATAAAATTCTTAATTACATTAATATTATTAGGCAATTTACATATATAATATTTTTCAATTGGTTCTGGTAAAATAAAACTCTTTTTTATAAAATTATTATTATTTTTTACTATCATTAAATTATTATAATCACCATTATTAAATATATCTTTACTTATTATTAAAGAATTATTTGATGACTGTTTTATTTTCTCAAATAATTTATCATATGTCGCAGATATCATCCATATATAATGATAATTAACATATATTTTTAATTTATTTATTATATCATGTGCTTCATCTATTATTATTCTTGACCAGTTTTTTATTATATTATTATAATTATCAAATAATAATTTTAATGTAGTATTCTTTATCAAAATTAAATCATAATTATTAAAAAAATTAATAATATCTTCTTCGTTTGTTCCATCATACTTTGGTAAATAAGATTTTATATATGAATAATTATCTATTGATAATACTTTTAATGTCGTATTCGTTTTTATCATCTTTTCCCATTGTATATATACTGGACCACGTGGTACTATTACTAATGTTGCTTTTATTATTTTTTCTGGTACCTTATAATTTATTGTTGATATTGTCAAATAATTATAATTTCTATTACTATTATAACTATCTGTTAAATATCTATTAATATGAATTTCATTATTTGTTGCTATTAATGCTAAGGCTATTAATGTTTTACCATATCCAACCATATCACCAAATATTCCTATATTCGTCGATATTTCTATTATATTTGTTAAATCACTTATTGTTGTTAATTTATATCTTATTAAACCATTCTTTTCCATCTCTATTGCCTTATTTAAGGCTGTTAATTGATGTGGTTTAAGTTTTACATTAATTTTATCTGATACATTTGCTAATTTATCAGATTCATTTAATTCGATATCGTAATAATTATTTATAAACATATATTTATATTATAATTCTAAAAAAAGATACTTAATATATTTCTACTAAAAAATATATAAGGAATAAAAATAGATTTTTAGATATAAATGAATAATACAGGTGAAGCTCAGAAATATTCCGTGAATAGTAATAATGATGATGTACAAACAATAGCTGAACCTCCTGAAGTTAAAAAAAAAATTGTTTTTGGTCTTCCTGGTGATAATTTTTCATCTAAATTTCTATTATCATGGACTGCAACTATTAATGCTCTATGGGAATCAAAGAAATATGATATTGTCGTTAGCACTGGTGTAAGTTCATTTGTAACTTTCGCACGTATGCAAACACTTGGACTTGATGTTATGCGAGGTATTGGACAAAAACCGTTTGATAATATGGATTTCGATATTTGGATTACAATTGATAGTGATATCATTTTTACTCCTCAACAAATAATTGACCTTATTGAATCTACTGAAGTTCATCCAGTTGTTTCTGGTATGTATCGTATGAGTAATTTAACTACTTATGCAATTGTTAAAGATTGGGATACTGAATATTTCTCAAAGAATGGAACATTTAAATTTATTACTCCTGAAGAAGTTACACAGTGGAAAAATGAAACTTCACTAAAATATATGCCTGTCAATTATACTGGTCTTGGATTTTTTGCTATTACTCGTGATGTTCTCCGTAAGATGTCATATCCTTATTTTAATGCCGACCTTCAAGAAATTATAACAGAAGATGGCAAGATTCTTAGAGACCTATGTTCTGAAGATGTTGCATTCTGTAAAAATATTCAAAAACTAGGCATTCCAATTGTTATTAATACCGATATTCGAGTTGGACATAATAAATTAATTGTTATATAAAAATAAATGTATTATTTAATTATATTAGGTATTTTATTTATAATTGGTTATTATTCACTTAAATATTTATGGTTTGTTTTAATTGGTATGTTAATTTCTTTATATTTATCATTCAAATATATTCTACCAATTTATTGTTCTATTAAAAAAATTAACGTTTAAGTCTTCTTCCTCCATTTATTTTTTTCAAGTTTTGTTCCGTCCAAACACTTGATTCTGTTGTTGTATATGTACTATTATCTGATGATGATTCTATTGGTCTTGGTTGTGGTCTTGGTACTTGTACTGGCATTGGTTGTGGTCTTGGTACTTGTACTGGCATTGGTTGTGGTCTTGGTACTTGTACTGGCATTAGTTGTGGTACTTGTACTGGCATTAGTTGTGGTACTTGTACTGGCATTGGCTGTTGTACTTGCACTTGTACTGGTCGTGGTACTTGTACTGGTCGTGGTACTTGTACTTGTATTGGTTTTGGTACTTGTACTTGGACAGGCATTGGCTGTGGTATTTGTT
>JACCEC010709608.1_pt1 | contig 16447 bp, 17 predicted proteins | sample 7450121 | NCBI WGS metagenome assembly JACCEC01 (sample SAMN15323455, study PRJNA562643) | freshwater metagenome | isolation source: river surface water | place: USA:Blue River Watershed | collected 2017-08-18 | reverse complement strand
TGGGAAGGCGGCAAGACTGCAACATTTATGCCAAAGCCACTCTTCGGAGATAACGGCTCAGGTATGCACGTTCACCAGTCACTTTGGAAAGATGGAAAGCCACTCTTCTTCGAAGCGGGCACATATGGCGATCTCTCAGATATGGCACGTTGGTATATCGGTGGACTCTTGAAGCACGCTCCATCACTTCTTGCATTCACCAACCCAACTGTTAACTCATACCGTCGCTTGGTTCCAGGCTACGAAGCTCCAGTAAACCTTGTTTACTCAGCACGTAACCGTTCAGCATGTATCCGTATCCCAATTACCGGATCATCACCAAAGGCAAAGCGCGTTGAGTTCCGTTGCCCAGATCCATCATCAAACCCATACCTCGCATTTGCAGCAATGCACATGGCTGGTATCGATGGAATCGTGAACAAGATCGAGCCACCTGCTCCAGTGGATAAGGATCTCTACGAGCTTGAGGGCGAAGAGGCTGCGGCCATCCCTCAGGTTCCAGGTTCACTTGATGCAGTTCTTAACTCACTCGAAGCAGATCATGAGTTCCTGACAAAGGGTGGAGTCTTCACCGAAGACCTCATCGAAACTTGGATCGCATGGAAGCGTACAAATGAAGTTGATTATGTACGTCTACGTCCGCACCCAGCTGAGTTCGAGCTTTACTACGACATCTAAGAAGTCGAAAACAAAACCCCCGTCAAAATTCTGGCGGGGGTTTTGTATTTGCAGATTCCATTCGGGGAGGAATTCCAATATATTTGGCTCCGATTTTAGAGGAGAGCGCAATGCAAAACGCCGACTACTACAACGACGATCCCGTTGTGGAGCCTCAAGTTTCCCGAAAGCGCAAAGCTCCATATCTAATTTTCTTGCTTCTCATATCGGCGTTCTTCCTACGAGGAACTTTTGCTGCGAATATCGGATTGAACAACTCTGGAACGCTGGAGTTCGGCCAGGGCGTACAGGTATTGGCCGCATGTTCCGGTAGCACTCCCCTGACAATCAAGCCGGTCATATCTTTCTCTAATGTATCTGGTGCCGGCAGTTACAAACTTACTGGGATAACTGTTTCCAACATTCCTTCTTCCTGCTTCGGTGAGAAGTTCCAGATAAACGCTTACTCCGAGACTGCGACGGCTCCGCTATCTCTTTTTAATTCAACATCAACAAACGTTGTTGTCATCAATGACTCTGGAACCTACTACACCGACGGCGCTGCGGATTTAGGAATTACAACGAATTCCAGTACCTCCTTTACAGCAATTTTTAGAACTCCAGTGGCCGAAGCAACATCAGCATATAAGTTCACGGTTCAATCAGATGTGGCAACCGGCACTTATTGGATTACCGCAAATCAGCAGCTCTATTTTGATGCCAGTAACACGGGCTCGTACTCCCGCAGCGGCAGCACCTTCGTCAACCTTGGTCTTGCGGGATCATCTAAAAACGGAACCATCTCATCCGCAACCTTCTCAACGACGAATTCGCCAGGACATTTCTCCTTCGGTCAGAGCAAGGGAATCTCCTACCCACGAACAATCACTGGAGATGACTTCACGATTGCAGTCTGGTTCCGCATGAACGCTTGCGATGGAGGATCACGGCCTGGTGCAGGAACAATGGCATTTGACTCTGCTGGTGGACAGTTAGTCTCGGCCTCTCTCGGTGGCGCTGCAGATGACTGGGATTTCTCGTCTATTAGCTGCTACCTCGGTTTCCAAACCGGATCAGCAGGCGGAGGAGAAGAAACGATCTGGGCAAATAGCGCCTTCACTCCCAATGAATGGCATTACGCAGTTGCCACACGAGTAAAGGCAACTGGTAAAACTGACCTTTATATTGATGGTGTTTTAGTAGGTGGTCGCGCATCTTCTAGTTTGACTAACGGAAGAACACTGACAGGTAATTCAACTCAAGGTATCGGGTACGACACTGATTGGGGCAGTAGCCAGCGTTATCTCCTTGGGGACATTGCAGTTGTACAACAGTACAACTCGGTTCTGACCCTGAGCGAGATCCAAACGAATTACAACGCGCTTCGCTCTCGCTACGGTAACTAGTACATTGACTGCGTGAGTTTCTCCACGAATTTCGTCAATTCAATAACTCCTGCGCTGACGTCGCTCGGTGATCGAAAGCGGGCCATTGGCGCCCAGGCCTACATGAAAGATATTGCGCCATTTATTGGCGTAGCTACGCCAGAGCGACGGGCTTTGGTGAAAAAGGTAGCGAAAGCACTACCGATGCCCACCTCGGATGAACTCGGCGCGACTGCACGAAAACTCTGGAAGCTAGATGAACGCGAGTTCCAATATGCGGCATGTGACTTAATAGGGATTCACTGGGCCCAAGCAGATAAGAATTTCTTAGCGGATTACGTTGAAAAACTGATAGTCAGCAAGTCTTGGTGGGACACAGTCGATAGCCTCGGTAGCGTTGCTATTTCTCCCCTCACCGATAAATATGGCTGCGAGACGTTGATGGAGCAATGGAACAAGTCTTCCAACATGTGGCTCAACAGAGCAGCTATTCAACATCAACGTGGCCGTAAATACGAAACCGATGTGAAGTTGATTCTCAAGTACTGTGACGATCACTCAGAATCGCAAGAATTCTTTATCGTGAAGGCGATTGGTTGGGCACTTCGTGATATTTCGAAAATTGACCCACGATCAGTGAGAGATTTCCTCAAAGCCCATCCTGACTTGGGGAGAGTTGCAGTAAGAGAAGCTGAGCGCGGCTTAGGCAGATTGTGATTCTGGAGTACGGGTCCAGGACTTTGTTACCAGCTTGTGCATGATGGTTCCATTGATCGCGAAGATTGCGGCGAGTATCCACCAGCCAGATATTCCAATGCCGATAACTAGCGCAGTGACCAATGCTGGCCCCAGCGTTCCGCTCAGTCCCCATGAAAGTCCCCATACACCCTGATACTGCCCTTGATGATTCTCATCCGCTAAACCGAAACCAATCGACCAGGATCCAGCCGAACCAATCAATTCACCGACGATATGTGACGCCATCCCCAATGTGAGCATGAGGCAGGCAATCACAGCGTTGACACCTTGGGCATATGCATAGAGCACACATGCAACCGAGATGAAATAGGAAGCAAGACGATAATGCTTTGCTCCACCCATCAGCGTTGCCGAACCCTTACTCGCGGCAACTTGGAAGAGCATCACAGCTATTGTGTTGATCATCATGAGAACTGAGACCCACCAGCGGGGTGCGTTAGTTTCGCGTACCACCCAGAGCGGAATAGCAACGGATTGAAGAACAAAGTGAACTGACATAAAGGCGTTTGAGAGAGTGGCCCCTAGAAATATCGGATCTTTCATCGCCGCAAAGGAGAAGGGCTCCCCACGTTCGACTGTTGGTGCGACGAATGGAAGTTTCATGTAGAGCGCGCCGGCAAGTACAAAGGTAATTGCATTTCCCAACAAGAGCGCCTTGTAGAAAGTCTCGTTATTAAGCGCTAATCCAATGCCAGCGAAGACAGTTCCGATGGATATTCCGAAGTTGGTAACTGCGCGTTGATAGGCACGAATCTGAACTCGAGACTCTTCTCCCCCGAGCTTCGCGATTGTTGCCATGCGGGTTGTCTGGGCAACCACCCCCAAAGCGCCCATCACAATGTGAATGAGCAAGAATGGTGTGTAACTATGTACGAAGACCAAACCAGTCAGTGCTACACCTTCAAGCGCCAGGGCGATCGCGCTGATATTTCGAGGTCCAAATCGATCGGCGATGTGACCGGATGGAACGCTCAACGTCATGGCTAAGCCGCCAGCAATCGAAATTGCCAACGCAACTTGAGCGGGCGATAAGCCAACAATGGTGGTGAAGTAGATGACATCTACTGTCATGAAGAGCCCATTACCAAAGGTGTTAATGAGGGTAGAGCCGGCAAGGATTCGTAAGGTGCGATCTTGTGGAACTACCTTTTTAATCAGATCTCTCAAGAAATGGCCTTTTAGTCGAGGAAGAAATCAAGGAGGAAATCCTTGGTTCCGGGAACAACTGAGTACTTATCAAGGTCAGTAATTCCTTCACTTGCAAGTACCAGATCATCAACATAGAAATTTCCAGTTGATTCCGCGGCGGGACGATTAAGGATGATGTACGCCGCATCGGCGAGAATTTCCGGAGTGCGGCATGCTGCCGTATCTACTCCCGGAATCATCGCGAGTGCTGCAGTATCAATTGCTGTACGAGGCCAGAGGGCATTTACGCCAATTCCGTCGCGCTTAAATTCTTCTGCCATACCAAGAACGCACATCGACATTCCATACTTGGCCATTGTGTAGGCAACATGGTTCTTAAACCACTTTGGGTTCATAGAAAGCGGTGGTGAAAGAGTAAGAATTTGCGGATTACCTCCCGCCTTGCCAGATTCGCGAAGATAAGGAATAGCGGCCTGTGAGGTGAGGAAGGTACCGCGAACATTGACATCGAACATGAGGTCAAAACGCTTTGCAGGTGTCGCCTCAGTTTTTGTCAGATTGATGGCACTGGCATTATTAATCAAGATATCTATGCCACCGAATTCCTGTGCAGTCTGACGAATTGCCGCCTCGATCTGATTTTCGTCGCGGATATCGCACTGGATTGGAAGAGCAATTCCCCCAGCATCTTCAATCTCTTTAGCCGCGGTAAAGATAGTGCCAGGTAACTTTGGATTTGTCTCTGCTGTCTTCGCAGCAATTGCGACTGATGCTCCATCTTTTGCTGCACGGAGAGCGATTGCTAAACCGATTCCTCGGGATCCGCCGGTGATGAAGATTCTCTTCCCTTGAAGTGACATTTACTTTCCCTTCTTTGCCATGAACTTCATGGCTGCTTCTGCGAACTCTTCCGATTGAAGGGCCATAGCAAATAATTGGAACTCAGCTTTCATAACGGCCTCAACAGCATCGTGCTTACTTGCCTTCATCAACGCCTTGGTATTAATGATTGCAGTCGGTGGCTGTTGCGCGATTTTCTCTGCGATTGCCATTGCTTCCGCTTCAGCATCAGTGACAACTTCAGCCACCAGACCAATCTCGCGTGCGTACTGAGCACTGAATACTTCGCCCGTCATGAAAATCTTTGCGGCACGCTGATAGCCAACCAGGGCAGGAAAAAGGAGAGAGGAACCAGCTTCAGGCACTAGACCGAGTGAGGTAAATGGCATCGAAAGTGCCGCGCTCTCCGCGGCAACTACGACATCACAATGCAAAAGCATCGTGGTACCAACGCCAACTGCATTTCCCTTTACCGCAGCAATCAATGGCTTTGGAAAATTAAGGAGAGAACCCAGGAATGCGGCAACGGTGGAATCTTCAGTGGTTGGTGGGTTGCTCATAAAGTCCATGATGTCGTTGCCAGCTGTGAAGTGATCTCCTACCGAGCTAATGACAACTGCTCTCACGCCGAAGTCCCCTGCTGCCTCATTAAGCAATCGGGCTAGCTCCCCATACATATCGCGGGTAAGGGCATTCATCTTCTCTGGTCGATTAAAGCGAATTACCTGGACCTGATTTGAGGTCTCTGAGGTGATTTGAGTCATTGGGCGAGTGTAAGAGGTGAAGTTCGCCTTGGGAAGCAGCATAATAGCCCCATAGCGACGGAGAGGTCCCTACATATGGCACGCGATATCACAATCACCACTCGAGAGCTCACTCCCTTTGAGCAGTTGGTGTTGGGTTTGCTCTGCGAAGGTAAATCAAATGCCGCCATTGCACGAGAGACCAACCACACTGAGAAAGTGATTGAGAACACTGTCTCTCGCGCTGCAAAAACATTCGGAATCACATCTGATGGCGACACCAATATTCGAGTCTTGCTCGCTCTCGCCTACCGTACTCATTATGGCGATGCTGCCTTTGATCGCCTGGGAGTCCCCTGCGCTCACTTTGAAGTTAATGGTGAAGGTCAACCAATTTGTAACCGAGAGATTCATTAACTCCGATGTTGTGAAGTGCTAGCACTCGTGCCTTCCTCTGAGGTGCTAGCACTCGCACTTTTGCTTCACTCGCTCACTCTTTAGGTCTTTAATGTAAATAGCACTCAGTTAAGAGTGTTTTACAAAAGAATAATGGAGAGAAAAATGAAACGTAAAACTTTTGACAAAATTGTTACCGCCATCGGTGCAGGATTAACAGTATTCCTCTTTGTGTCAGCTGCCCTGCTTAACTGGGGTGCAAGTTTTGCCGAAGATTCAGTTCGTAGCCAATTAGAGAATCAGAACATATCCTTCCCTGCAGCAGAAGCGATGCCCGAAGCCACCGCAGCGCAACTTGCCAAATGGGCAGAGATGAAAGTTACAACCGGCGAAATGGCGCGTGATTATTCAGATCTCTACATCTGGGAGCATATGAAAGCTTCTGCAATTGCTGCAGTAGGAAAGCCGGCAACATACTCAGAAGTTTCTGGAATGTATATGGGCCTTGTGCGGGGCGGCAGCACTGATACTGCGCAGATTGCAAAATTGGGCGAACTCCGTCAGACACTCTTTATGGGTAACACCCTGCGCGGAATGCTCCTTGAAGCATACGCGTTCGGAACCATGGGAGTGATCGCCGGTTACGGCGCACTTGCTGCTCTCGTTGGTGGAGTCTTGATGTTGATTCTTACCTTGCTAGGCGTTGTACATCTTCGTCGCACTCCAGATAGCGCGACGATTTAACCCCAACGCTCTCACACTCTCCGTTGAGAGGTTGAGGGAAAGTAAAAACCCCCGGAAGACTATTTCCGGGGGTTTTTATCTATCTAAGTGAAGTAGATATCAATCGATTTTAGCGATCAAGTTTTCCTGTGATGAAGTCTTCAACCTTGTTATGAGCCTGCTCATCTGTGTACTGCACAGGAGGAGTCTTCATAAAGTATGAAGATGGTGAGAGCAATGCTCCACCAATCTTGCGGTCAAGACCGATCTTTGCGCAGCGAAGTGCATCGATGATGACGCCAGCTGAGTTTGGTGAATCCCATACTTCGAGCTTGTACTCGAGGTTCAAAGGAACGTCACCAAATGCGCGACCTTCGAGGCGGACATACGCCCACTTACGGTCATCGAGCCATGGAATGTAATCTGAAGGACCGATGTGAACGTTCTTTGCACCCATATCGTGATCAAGCTGTGAGGTCACAGAGTTTGTCTTTGAGATCTTCTTAGACTCAAGACGATCGCGCTCGAGCATGTTCTTGAAGTCCATGTTTCCACCAACATTGAGCTGGTAGGTGCGATCGAGGTGAACGCCGCGATCCTGGAACAACTTTGCCATGATGCGGTGTGTGATTGTTGCGCCAACCTGTGACTTGATGTCATCGCCAACGATTGGAAGACCTGCATCTTCGAACTTCTTTGCCCATACTGGATCTGAAGCGATAAATACTGGGAGCGCGTTAACAAATGCACATCCTGCAGCAATTGCACACTCTGCATAGAACTTCGCTGCTTCTTCTGAACCCACTGGGAGGTAGCAGATGAGAACATCAACTTGCTCTTCCTTAAGAGCGGCAACTACATCAACCTCAGCTGCTGTTGACTCTGTGATTGTCTCCTTGTAGTAACGACCGAGACCATCAAGAGTCTTTCCGCGCTGAACTTCGACGCCTGTCTTTGCTACATCTGAAAACTTAATTGTGTTGTTCTCTGATGCCCAAATTGCATCCGCAAGGTCGAGACCGACCTTCTTAGAGTCAACATCGAAAGCAGCTACAAACTTCACGTTGCTGATGTGGTAACCACCAACAACTGCGTGCATAAGGCCAGGAATCTCCTGGTCAATTGCTGCATCCTTGTAATACGTAACACCCTGAACGAGTGAGTTTGCGCAGTTTCCTACGCCGACGATGGCAACGCGAATGTCGCCAGCTCCTGTTGTGATCTTCACTTAGATTTCCTCTCGGTTGTAATCATTTCCTGCAGCCATGCAATTTCACGATCCGCAGAGTCAAGCGAATGGCGGCGCCATTCTTGAAGGTACTTATCGATTCCAATAGGTGACTTTTCTACTTCGTCGCGAAGGATTTCTGCCTTCTCTTGAAGTCGACGTAAACGACCTTCCAGAATTCGAACCCGGCTCTTCGTTGGTGTTGGGCTAAAGAAGGCGAAACGAATCTCAAAACCTTCATCTTCCCAAGCATCAGCGCTGACGGATTCGGTGAGCGACTCAAAACGTGCCAGACCTTCTTTAGTGATGGCATAGACGATTCGTGGACGCTTGCTCCCCCGGTCGACCGCCTCTTCCTGGATATATCCAGCAAGGAGCATGCGACGAAGTTGCGGATAGAGAACTGAGAATGAGATCGCCTTGAATGGACCGAATATGGTCACCATTCGCTTGCGGAGCTCGTATCCATGCAAAGGTCCTTGCGCGAGAAGGCCAAGGAGAGCAAACTCCAGGGATTCCACACGTGAACGCATTGCCGGCTCGATTCTCTATTTCGATAGTTGCATCGAATCAATATATCCATTCAATATATCGATGCGATATATCTAGGAGATAGTTAACCCGAAATAGGGTCAAATGGCAAAGACGCCACGCCACGCTTAATACTGTGGTGTAGGCCACTCTCACCTCTAACCTTGAACTACTTCCCCAACTACAACGGCGTCGGCGCCCCTTTGCGGGTCGGCCGCGCCCCCTGCGGAAAGGATCTATATGTCCCTCACTTGGAAACTCCACGGCGATGGCAAATCAATCTCTGCCGGTGAAGTCGTTTCAACAGATGAACGTCTCACCTGGCCACGCACGATTGGCGTCGGGCTTCAGCACATCGCCGCCATGTTTGGTGCCACCTTTCTGGTGCCAATCATCACTGGTTTCCCTCCGACAACCACTCTCTTCTTCTCTGGAATTGGAACGCTTCTCTTTCTCGCCATTACTCGTAACAAAGTTCCTAGCTACCTAGGCTCCTCTTTCGCTTTCCTCGGACCAATAGGCGCTGCCATGGCTGATAAGTCAGCTGGAATGGCTGGAGCTCTTGGCGGAATCGTCTTTACTGGTGTTGTGCTTGCTCTGGTTGGTTTGGTCGTGAAAGCGGCGGGAATTAACTGGATCGATGCCGCTCTTCCGCCAATCGTAACTGGCACGATTGTCATGGTTATCGGCTTCAATCTTGCTGGCGCCGCAAAGGGCAACTTCACCAAAGAGCCTCTCCTTGCAATCATCACTCTGGCATCGATTGCACTCATTAGCGCGTTCTCAAAGGGATTCCTTGGACGCGTCAGCATCTTTGCTGGAATCGTGATTGGCTACCTTGTTGCTCTGATTCAGGGAGATGTCAATACAGATGGCATCAAATCTGCAGCATGGGTAGCGATGCCAACATTCGAGACACCAACATTTCAGGGCAGCACCATGTTGCTCTTCTTGCCTGTAGTGCTTGTACTGATTGCAGAGAACGTTGGACACGTTAAGGCAGTTGCCGCGATGACTGGCAAGAGCCTTGATGACGAAATGGGCAATGCACTCTTTGCCGATGGTCTTGCAACCACAATTGCAGGTGCCGGCGGTGGATCAGGAACCACAACCTATGCAGAGAACATCGGCGTCATGGCAGCAACCCGCGTTTACTCGACTGCTGCTTACTGGGTCGCTGGCGTTGGCGCAATCTTGCTTGGACTCTCACCTAAGTTTGGCGCCGTCCTTAGCGCTACACCTGTTGGAGCACTTGGTGGAGTTGCAGTAGCTCTCTTCGGAATGATTGGAATTCTTGGAGCGCGTATTTGGATTGATGCCAAGGTTGATTTCTCCAACTCAAATAACCTCATCATTGCAGGCTCTGCAATGATTATTGGCATCGCTGATATCTCATGGACACGAGGTCAGTACACATTCACTGGCATCGTCAATGCAACACTCGTTGCAGTTCTTGGATATCAAATTCTCAATGCGGTATCAAAAATCCGTAAGTAATTCGTAACAAACCAAGAATAATCAAGAAAAACTAAGTAAGAGAACGCTAGGCTCTGCAGGTGATTCCAACTCGCTATCCGGAGTACCTGATCGCAGCGATGATTATCATCCTTGCACCAGGGCCTAGCGTTCTCTTTGTTATTGCCCGTGCGATTGCCTGGGGTCGAAAAACTTCGATTCTCACCGTTCTCGGTAATGTCTCTGGTTCGTTTGTGCTCTCTACCTTAGTCGCACTCGGTTTAGGTCCCGTCCTTCAGAGGTACGACCTCGCATACATTGCAGTGCAATGGGGTGGAGGTCTATACCTCATCTATCTTGGCATTGATGCGATTCGCAAACGCGCACTCCATGCATCAGATATGACGAACCAGGGTCCGATTGGGCCTACTCCCATGCAATCGATTCGTGATGGATTCTGGGTAGGAGTTCTCAACCCAAAGGCAATTGTCTTCTTCGCGGCAGTGCTTCCTCAATTTGTTGATATCGACGGCGGAAAAGTAACAACCCAGCTCATCTTCCTGGGTCTGACCTTCTGTGTACTTGCCTTCATCTCAGATGGTGCATGGGGTTTATTGGCCGGAACCGCACGTAACTGGTTAGCAAAGAACAACTCACGCTTGGAAAGGCTGCGTGCCATTGGTGGATTTGTCATGATCATCTTGGGCGTGGCTGTTCTTTACTCTGCTCTTGTCGGTAGTTAGCGGGAGGATTTATACATGAAGAAACCAGTAACGCCAGCCCGTGAATTTATCGCACCCTCTGATCTCACCTTTGGATTTTCTACATGTGAGAGATGTATTTGGATTAAGTACTGGTACTCCTTTGAGCTCAAGAAAGATTTTCCGCTCGTTAAGTCGCTCTCAACATTTCAGGAGGAGTACTTCCGCCGAGCACCAATGCCTGCTCTTGATCCGTCTCTTCCAGCCGGAACGGTGAAGCAGTGGGGTCAATGGGTTAAGTCAAAGAACATTGTTATCAATGGGGTTGAAACTCAATGGAGACTCCGTGGAATCTACGATCTTCTTGGTCATTACGAAGATGGCACCGTTGGAATTATTGACTGCAAGGTGTCGGATTCCGAACGTGACAATGGCGATTTCTATCAGCCACAACTTGAGGCTTACGCCTACACGCTCGAGAATCCACTCTCTGGAAAAGCTTTCTATGTGCAGACTATGGGGCTGCTGATCTGGAAGTTAGCTGGCGTTGCCCAGACTAGGCCAAATGAGTTTGTCTCTAACGAGATGGGCTTCGGAGTCAATCAAGTTTATGTGCCGGTAGAACGTAATCCTGAGAAGTTGTCACAATTACTGGAAGAGTTCATCACCGTTATTGATGGCAATTATCCTGATGCTGGTGCTGATTGCCACGCCTGCAACTATCTCGAAGGGCGTTTAAATCTCGAGAACTAGTTCTCGTCTTCGCCCTTGCTCTCTTCGGTGGTCTTTGCGCCTTTAACGGCATAAGTGTCAACGTACTCTTGACCGGACATCTGTTGGATGCGCTTCATGATTGCATCAGCACATTCGCGCAAGAAAATAGCGTTGCTCGAATCACCTTCGAAATACATAGGCTCTCCGAAAGTCATTCCAACGCGCTTCACCTTAGGAATAACTGTGCCGGTTGGTTGAATCTTGTCGGTATTAAACATTGCAACCGGGATAACTGGCGCCCCAGATTCAATTGCCAGACGAGCGATTCCCGTACGCGCTTTATAGAGGCGACCATCCGGTGATCGAGTTCCTTCCGGATATATACCAAGGCAGTTACCTTCTGCCAGGACCTTTAAACCAGTTATCAAAGCTGCTTCACTGCGACGACCACCAGAACGATCTACCGGCACCTGACCGAGCGCGATAAAAGTTAACTTCTTCAATAAGCCCTTCGGGCCAGGGCTTGTGAAGTACTCCGACTTGGCTAAGAAAGTGACCTTTCGAGGTACGACAAGTGGCATAAAAATAGAATCGCTAAAGGAGAGGTGGTTGGAAGCGATGATGACCGGACCGCTAGCGGGAACATTGCGCAGACCTTTTACCTTGGGGCGAAAGAGGAGCATCAAGAATGGTGTCAAGAATGCTCGCAGCGTGCCATACGGCAGGTTGTTCATGGCGCTTAATCTATAACAAGCCCCACTCAAGTGCGAATATCTGAGCGTCCAACCCTGATCGAAAATATCTCCCTCGTGAGGTGGAGATTTCCGCAGGCTCATGTGCAAGTATTCCATCATGGCACCTAATGAGCCCAGTAGAGACGATGAGATGGATCTCATCAACGCTGAGTTTGAATCGATGGTCTCAGGTCTCAATCTCGACCAATCCTCACCTCGTACCTATCTCGATGATCTTGATGAGCTTGAGAGAGAAGAGGCAGATGAGTTGAATCGAATTAATCGTTTAGAGAGATATGAGAAAACTTCCTACAAAAAAGTTCTGCACGCTATCAAACGGTGGTGGCAACGTAACGGCAGAGATGAAAGTGATGGAGCGCAACTATGAGTGATTTTCGCTGGGGTATTTTAGGTTCCGGTGGCATTGCTCGTAGATTTGCTGAAGATTTAGCACTTCTCGAGGGGCATGTAGTTGCTGCTGTTGGTTCCCGCACTAAGGAATCAGCAGAGAAGTTCGCCTCTAGCTTTCCAGGATGTATTCCTTTCTCTTCCTATGAAGAACTTGTCACTGCTGATGTGGATGCAATCTATGTTGCAACACCGCACCCGATGCATCACGCCAATACTCTCCTTGCGATGAAGGCCAGAAAGCCTGTTCTCTGTGAGAAAGCATTTACCGTCAATGCAACAGAAGCGAAAGAGTTGATTGAATATTCCCAAACCCATCGAATTCCTTTAATGGAGGCGATGTGGACTCGCTTCCTCCCCCACATTCATGCAATCAAAGAACTCATCGCCAGTGGCGCTCTTGGAGAAATTCACTCTGTTGTTGCCGATCATGGCCAATACATTCCATACACACGCGCGGCACGTTTATGGGAACCAGAACTAGGTGGTGGCGCTTTGCTCGATCTTGGAATCTATCCACTGACAATTGCCCATCTAATACTGGGTGAACCAGCATCAATTAAGGCTGTTGCGACTTTGACTGATAAGAAAGTCGATCTCAATACATCAATGATTCTTACCTACCCAAGCGGTGCTCACGCAACTCTTTCATGCACGATGGGCGCACGCGGAAGCGTCTCTGCCATGATTGCTGGCGATAAGGCGCGCCTCGAGCTCGATGATTATTTCTATGCACCTACTTCATATCGTTTGATTACTCGGGAAGGTGAAGTCACTGAGTTCCCGAAGAGCTATGAAGGCAATGGCCTCCGCGAAGAGGCTGCGGAGTTTGCGCGCGTTGTGAGAAGCGGTGGGATTGAATCGCCATTGATGACCCATGCGACATCGCTAACAATGATGGAACAGATGGATGAAATCAGGGCTCAAATTGGAGTTCGCTACCCTAGTGAATTATAGATTTGGCGAAAGAATGCAGAGGCTATTCAGCGCGAGCGAGGTCTGCTGCACCAACTAAGCCAGCCTCATTACCAAGAGTTGCAGCAATAATCTCTGGATAAGGGTGCTTACCAGCAAATGGCATGTATCTCTCCATTGCGGCGCGGGTAGGTGCGAGCAGAATTTCTCCTGCATCAACGACTCCTCCACCAATCACTACGCACTCAGGGTCGAGAATGACTGACAGTGAAGCAATTCCGGCACCGAGCCATTGCGCGGTCGTATTAAATGCGGCAAGAGCAACCTGATCCCCTTCACGAGCAGCTTCAGTAATCGCGCGCCCGGTCAATCCTTCTAGCGTGCCATCGCCACGTGAAAGCAAATTACGTGCTAAATCAGGGCTGGCAGCGATCGCTTCACGCGCATGGCGCAAGAGTGCATTTCCTGAAGCATATTGTTCAAAACAGCCTCGAGCACCACAGCCGCATAAATGACCTTCTGGCAGAACGCGAAGGTGTCCGATTTCGGCTGCGATTCCGAATGCGCCACGGAGCAATTGATTGTTCACAATGATTCCGCCACCGATACCGGTGCCCACAGTCACCATCAACATATTCTCTTTACCTTTGCCTGCGCCGAAAGTTTTTTCACCCCAGGCTGCGGCATTGGCATCATTCTCCAAGACAACAGGAAGTTTGATCATCTCGGTAAGTACTGCATCAAGCTGCACGCCGTTCCAGCCTGCAATGTTCGGCGTTGCAAGCATGGTCTTTCGATCGGATGAAACAAATCCAGCGGCTGAAAGTCCGACAGCACTCACATTATGTTGCGCTGCGAGTTCGAGCGCAACTTCGGCAATTGCTGCCGTAAGCGCTTCACCACCTTCACGCGGTGTATCTCTTCGCGAGGTGGTGAGAACTTTTCCATCAATGTCGACAACTCCACCTAATACTTTGGTGCCCCCGACATCAATACCAATCGTGTATTGACCGGTTCTGTTTTCGCTTTTTGCGTTACTCATTATTCGAACTGCGCCTGCAGTTCTTTGAGCGCCTGATCGATAGTTGACTTCTCGGTCTTCGAAATCATCATGCGAGGAACTGGAAGCGACAATGAAACTCCTAGTTGGTACGTGACCAAGGTCGTATCGCTATCAACTGCCTTCAACGTGTACTTGCCATCCATTGCAGTCATGAGGTCGGCCTCCTCTAATGAGAACGAGATTTCATTAGGTGCAGCCGCCCAGTCATAGGCGAGGGTTGCACGATCCTTCATCACGCCGGCATCGATAGCCACGGTTGCCTGGGTGACCCGGCCTTGATCGTCGGTTGATTCAACCTCGACCTTTTTGATGGAGGTGAGCCACTGTGGGTACTCAGCGATGGCGGTCAGCTTCGCCGCCACCTCGGCTAGAGGAGCGTCGATCTCGATGGATCCGGTCGAAAATTCTAAGGATGATGACATGTGACAAAGGCTACCAACTCTTCCCTTTTTCTGACTCTCACCACTAGCGTTAGCGCCATGAATGAAGTCACTACCAAGCCCCTTGTACCCGCTGCCACTGAGGGAAACCTCACCAATCTCATCGCTGAGCGCGCATGGTTTGAGCCTGAGCGCATCACCATGTCTCGTCCATTGGGCGATGGCTGGCAACCAATGACTGCTCGTGAAGTCGAGAACGATGTTCGTGCTGCCGCTAAAGGATTTATCGCTGCGGGAATCAACCCTGGCGATCGCATCGCCATCATGGCTCGTACGCGATACGAGTGGACCATTCTCGACTTTGCCTCTTGGTTTGCTGGTGCAGTTGTAGTGCCAATTTATGAAACTTCATCAGCTGAACAAGTTGATTGGATCCTCAATGACTCCGGTTCAGTTGCATTGATTGTTGAAACTCCAGCACATCGAGAGCTCGTTTCAACAGTTCTTCCTTCACATACTCGTCACATCTGGACGATGACTGAAGATGTACTTGAAGTTCTTCGAACATCAGGGGCGCACATTTCAGATGCTGAAATCGATAATCGTCGTAAAGGATTAACACCAGAGACATTAGCAACTCTTATTTACACATCTGGCACAACAGGTCGTCCAAAGGGAGTTCAACTCACTCATGGAAACTTCCTCGCTGAATGTGGCAATGTCGTTGAAGGCGCAAGTGATCTCTTCTTAAAGCCAGGCGGATCAACGCTTCTCTTCTTACCTGTTGCACACGTCTTCGGACGTATGGTGCAGATAGGTTCGATTACTGCAGGTCTTCATTTGGCTCATTGCAGCGATCCGGCAGGACGGCTCCCCCTCGATCTCGCTTCATTTAAGCCAACGTTCGTACTGGCAGTGCCACGAATCTTTGAGAAGGTCTACAACGGCGCAGAAGCAAAGGCCGAAGCGGCAGGTAAAGGAAAGATTTTCCGTAAAGCTGCCGAAGTTGCTATCGCATATTCCGAAAATCTTGACGCCAAGAAGTTTAAGCCGCTTCTCTCGCTCAAGCACAAGCTCTTCGATGCCCTTGTATACTCAAAGATTCGCAATGGACTTGGCGGTCGAGTAGAGGCGGCAATCTCCGGTGGAGCGCCACTTGGTGCACGTCTCGGACATTTCTATCGCGGCGCCGGTGTAACAATCCTTGAAGGTTATGGATTGACTGAGACAACAGCAGGAGCAACGCTCAACCTTTCATCGGAGCTTCGTATCGGCTCTGTTGGTCGACCAATCCCAGGTACTTCAATCAAGATCGCTGACGATGGCGAAGTTCTCATCGGTGGCGACATTGTGATGCGTGGTTATTGGCAGAACGATGCTGCTAACCAAGAAGTCTTTGATGGTAGGTGGTTTAAATCTGGTGACCTCGGCCGCCTCGATGAAGATGGCTTCTTGTACATAACAGGACGCAAGAAGGAACTCATCGTGACTGCCGGCGGAAAGAATGTCGCACCAGCAGTTCTTGAAGATCGTCTCCGCGCTCATCCATTGGTGAGCCAGTGCATGGTTGTCGGTGACAATCAACCGTTCATCGCAGCGCTCATCACAATTGATGCAGATATGTTGAAGGGTTGGATTGCGGCCAACAACAAAACTGGCGCAACCG
>JACCEC011829967.1_pt1 | contig 16455 bp, 17 predicted proteins | sample 7450121 | NCBI WGS metagenome assembly JACCEC01 (sample SAMN15323455, study PRJNA562643) | freshwater metagenome | isolation source: river surface water | place: USA:Blue River Watershed | collected 2017-08-18 | reverse complement strand
CTCAGCAGGGTACAAGGTTCATTAGGTTGTTTTTAAATTAACAACAGGGTTTCTGGCTCACGCCCGAGACAAACTGATGGAGACGAAATGAAGCTATCAACCAAACTCATGACCTCGGCAGTCATGCTGGCTACGGCTAGCCTGGCTGCTGCAAGCGACTGGGGTGTTTACGGTGGTGACACTGGCAATACGCGCTACAGCTCTGCCAAGCAGATCAACACGTCCAACGTGTCGAATCTGCAGGTGAAGTGGGCGCTGCAGCTGGGTTCCAATCGTTCCCAGGAGTCGACGCCTATTCTGGTCGGCGACACGCTGTACGTTACCTCTTCCTTCGGTCCCAAGAATGTCTTCGCGGTTAACGCCAAGACGGGTGAAGTGAAGTGGCGTTATTCACCTGAGCTGCCAAAGAACGTTGATCAGTTCGCATGCTGCGACGTGAACAGCCGCGGTGTGACCTACGCAAACGGCAAGATCTTCTTTGGCCGTCTCGATGCGAAGCTGACCGCTCTGGATGCGAAGACTGGTAAAGAACTGTGGACCTCGACAGTCGTCGACTACACCCAGGGTTCCGTCATCACCTCGCCTCCGACCGCAACGAAGAACACCATCATCACCGGTTTCGGTGGCGGTGAATACGGCGTTCGTGGTGCAGTCATCGGCTATGACCAGAATACCGGTAAAGAAGTCTGGCGTACCCACACCGTGCCTCTGTCTGGTGAAAAAGGCGGCGACACCTGGAAGGGCGACTCCGGCAAGCATGGCGGCGGCGCAGCCTGGTTCATCGGTTCGTATGATCCGAAGCTGAACCTGGTTTACTACGGTACGTCGAATCCTGCTCCTTGGGCTGCTGCAGTTCGTGGTAACGACAGCTCCGAAATGGGCAAGTTCACCAACCTGTACACAGCGTCGGTGATCGCGATGAACCCGGACACGGGCAACATCCAGTGGCACTATCAGTTCACCCCGCATGATGCATGGGACTATGACGGCGTGAACGAACTGGTGTTCGCTGACCTGCCTATCGATGGCAAGACCACGCCGGTGATCATGCAGGCGAACCGTAATGGTTTCTTCTACGTGATCGATCGTGCGAACGGCAAGCTGCTGTCAGCCAAGCCTTTCGTCGATGGCGTGAACTGGGCAACGGGCGTCGACCTGAAGACCGGCATGCCAATCGAAGCTGCGGGCAACAAGATGCGTCCTGGCCTGAAGCGTAAAGCTGTCAATGTGTGCCCGAACCTCCTCGGCGGCAAGAACTGGATGCCGATGAGCTACAACAAGGACACCGGCCTGGTCTACATCCCGACCATGAACCTGTGCATGGACATGGAAGCGGTTCAGGAAGACTACAAGCGCGGCCAGTTCTACCTGTCCGTGAACTTCGACCTCGGCAAGCTGGGCCCTGGCGGCCATGGCGGTGGTCTGAAGGCCTGGGATCCTGTGAAGCAGCAGCAGGTCTGGTTCAACAAAGACCAACTGCCTTTCAACGGCGGCACGATGACAACTGCTGGTGGCCTGGTGTTCTCGGGTGACATCAAAGGTATGTTCCGCGCACTCGATGCCAAGACTGGTAAAGAACTGTGGAAGTTCAACACCGGTTCCGGTATCACCGCTGGCGCGATGACCTACGTCATCGATGGCAAGCAGTACGTGGCTGTGGTGTCTGGCCGTACTCAGTCGATCCCTGCCTTCCTGGGCGAGCTCGGCGAGAAGATGGTCAATGCCAGCCCAGAAGGCGGCACGCTGTTTGTCTTTGGTCTTAACTAATCACCGGAGTTGATGTAATGCCCAAGTTTCTTGTTACGCCTGGCAGATCCGCGTTAAAGACTGCTCTCATTTTTGCTGGCATCTTGACGATGTCGGTGGCCTCTGCAGATACGCTGAAAGTCTGCTCTGACCCTGACAATCTGCCGTTCAGCAAGGCCGAAGGTTCCGATAAGGGCCTGTATATCGAACTGGCTGAAATGGTTGGCAAGCGCTTGGGCACCTCTGTTGAATATGTATGGTGGTTGACTCACAATCAGCGTCGCGCTGTCCGCAATACGATGGACAGCTGCGACGCTTACTTCGCTCTTCCCGCCAGCGCTGACTACAAGGTCAGAGGTGCGGAAAAGAGCCACTCATTCCTCGATGTCGGCTACGCAGTGGTCGGGCCGGCATCTCTGAAATTCGGCGCGCTGGAAGACCTCAAAGGCAAGCGCGTCGGTGTGCAGCACGGCTCCACGCCGCACATCCTGCTGTCGTCCGAGGAGGGCTATGAGCCCCGCAACTATCGCGACCAGGATGAGATCTTTGCAGCACTGGCCAAGGGCGAGATCGACGCCGCCATTCTCTGGGGCCCGAGCGCAGGTTTTGATAACCAGAGCAAGTTCCAGAGCCGCTGGAAGATCACTCCGGTCGCTGGCCATGGCCTGAACGGTCAGGTCGCTGTCGCGGTTGCGAAGAACAAGCCAGAGCTGAAAGAAAAAATCGATCAGGCACTGACCGATCTGCAGCCTGAGATCAAGAAGCTGCAGAAGAAGTATGGCTTCCCGCAGACGGCACCAGTGGTGCTGGATGCGAAGGGTTCATGGAACGGCATCACCGAGCAGGTGGCCGGCGGCACCGCGCAGGCTGGTATCAAAAAATCCAGCGACAAAGGCTCGATGAAGATGACGCTCGCAGGCGGCAGCAAGACTGATCTGCAGGCGAACATGATCAAGGTCGCTGACGTCGACATGGAAGAAGTGAAGGCGATGTTCAACAGCCGCTGCTCGCACTGCCATGGTCAGAACGGCGCGAGCCCGCAACAGGAACGTGACCTGCGCAAGCTGTCCAAGCGGTATACCGACAAGTGGCAGGAAGTCGCGCACACGACCATCACCAACGGCCGTCCTGAGCTGGGCATGCCGACCTGGGGTGGTACGCTGTCCGACAATGACATCCGCAATATCATCAAGTTCCTGGCGACTATCCAGCGTCAGTAAGATTGAAATTCGTGGGGAAGCTGCCCGCCGCGCCGCAAGGTCCGGCGGGTTTTTTTTGAGGACTCTGCCCTGTCCTGACGGAGATCATGCCATGAGATATCGCAGCTTGAATTTCATCCTCGGCTTACTTTCCCTGTTGATGCTTGCGTCTTGCGGCAGCAAGTTCGACCGCTGCGTCGAGGAGCGTCAGAATCAGTACAAAAAAGATCACCCCGATGCCAATTACGCGGAACTGCTCGACAGCCGCGAATTATTTCAGAAGCAGTGCCGTGAGCAAGTCGGCGACTGAAGGTGGTGATCAATCCGACGCGATCAGCAGGTTGCAGTGCACGCGCTCGGCCAGCCGGATGTCAATCATCTTGCCACCCAGTCCCGCCACGCGCGGGATTTTTTTCGAATGGCCGACGATGATCAGGTCAGGGTGAATCTGGCGGATCATTTTTTCTATTTCTTCCAGAGGGTCGCCAAATGTCAGGTGTTTGTTCACATGTTGATGAAAGGACTTAAGGTCATCGACGGCCGTGTCGAGCTTTGCATTCAGCCGCTGCAGTTCCGGATGTGCATTCCTGTCCGATTGGCTCAGATGGAAATACTCAGCGAGATGCTCGAACAGCGTCCGTTCGACCACGCACAGCACATGAATGCGCGTCTCGCTGCTGCCCGGGAGCTGCATGCAGCGCCGCACCGCGCAGTAAGTTTCGCGAGTGCCGTCGTAGGCGACCAGGATGGTTCGGAACATGAGTGTGCCGTCAGTCGGTGAATGCGGTGTAGCGCCGCATTGTACGGCAGGCGGGACAGGCGCCTCATGCGCCGGGCAGGCTCGCCCGGCGCATGGGTCTTGGGCCGATTAGTAGGTAATGCTGCCCACCTGATTCGGACTGAAATTGGGCATGTTCGGAAATTTCTGGAAATTCATCGCGACGATCACGCGATTGTCGAAATTCTCTGGTACATGATGCAGCAGGATGCCAGGGAAAATCACCAGTGAGCCGGGTACCGGTTTGACCACGAGGGAGTTTGCAAACACGATCGGTGCGCAATTCTCGTTGGCCTCCAGATAGGCAACGGCCACCAGATCCGATGGGAAGTGATGATGCAGCAGTGTCTGGTCGGAGTGCTGATAGATCACGCCCCAGCAGTCCGTCGGCCGCAATACCATGTTCAGCGCGCCCAGATCCGCCTGCAGGAATTCGCGCGACACGCGCGTTGCCAGTGCGGCTGTTACATCTAGCAGGGGATTAAATTTCGGGCTGATCAGATGACTCTTCCAAGGGCTCATGTAGACCGCACGCACATTTGAAGGGGTGCTGTCAGGATGGGTCTTGCGTACATCGTCGATGCCCTCACGCGCCAGGCGCAGCACCTCTGGGTACTGGCTCAGGCTGCAGTGAAAGATCGGCAGTTTGGTATTTACTTCCAGCTGGTGCAGTTCAATCGCTTGGATAGCATCGACAACGGCGTTCATGTTTTTCTCTTGAGGTCGCTATGGATTTATGGGGGTGAGCCACTATGGGACTACGCGTGGATCACGCGTAGTTGTATCACTTGCCTAATAGAAATTAATTGACTTGGGTCAACTACGTCCAACTTTGCCGGACAAGCGAGGATGAACCAGGGTGTAAAGCGAGGGGATGCAGGAAAGGCAGGTTCGCTCAGGTGCCTGCCAGGTCGATGAACCCGACGATGGCACCACACGAGAGCGTGGCCAGCGTGCCGGACACCAGGGTACGAGGAGAAAGCTGCAGAATATCTTCCCGGCGCGAAGGCACCATGGCGCTCAGGCCGCCGATCATGATGCCCAGGCTGCCTATGTTCGCGAAGCCGCAGAGTGCGTACGTCATGATCAGGCGGCTGCGCGGCGACAGCGCACCGTCAGGCAGGCGGGCTAGGTCAATGTAGGCGACCAGTTCATTCAGAATGGTCTTGGTGCCCAGCAGCGAGCCTGCCACATCAGCCTCTGACCACGGTATGCCTGCCAGCCAGGCCAGTGGCCGCAGCAACACACCCAGCAGCCGCTGCAGTGACCATACATCGCCCTCATGAGGCAGCCAGCCCAGCAGCTGGTTGAGGATGCTCAGCAGTGCGATGGCGACAATCAGCGATGCAATGACGTTCAGCAGCAGTGCCAGTCCTTCCGAGGTGCCCCGGTAAATGGCCGAGATGGCGCTGTGGTCGCTCTCCATGGCGACGATCTCGCTGCCCGTCCCAGGGCCTGCGTGCGGAACCATCAGACTGGCAAACACAATCGCAGCGGGCGCACTGATGAATGATGCAGCCAGTATGTGGCCGAGTGCGTTGGGCACCAGCGGTCCGATAATGGCCGCATAGAGCCCCATCACCGTACCAGCCACGCCCGCCATGCCGGCAGACAGTATGATGAACAATTCTCCGCGCGAGACTTTTTGCAAATAGGGTTTGACGAACAGTGGCGCTTCGACCATCCCGAGAAAAACATTCGCTGCCGTCGATACACTGACTGCACCACCGACACCCATGGTTTTTTCAAGCAGCCAGCTCATGCGCGCGACCAGCCAGGGCAGGATGCGCCAGTAGAACAGCAAAGCTGACAGGGCGCTCATCACCAGCACCATCGGAAGCGCCTGAAATGCAAGCACGAAAGTCGAGGCGCCCGGATTCACGGTAAAAGGCGCAGGCGCGCCGCCGAGGTAGCCGAACACCAGCGAGGTGCCCGCGCGTGTCGCCTTCTCCAGCGAGACCATCACGCCATTGAATGACGCGAACGCCGCTTGTGCCGCCGGCAGCTTAAGTATCAGCAGCGCAAGTAGCCACTGCAGCGCCGCACCGCTGATCACGGTTCGCCAGGAAATCGCTCGTTTGTTGTCGGAGGCCAGCCAGCCAATGGCGAGCAGGCCCGCATAACCGAGCAGGGATTGCAGCAGTAGACTCAATCCTTGTCCGGTATGACAGTGATCTCGATTTTTTTACGGTACTTCTCGCCGTAGGAGCGGTGTGCGCCATCGCCGAACTGCAGCGTCAGTGTGTATTTGCCCGGGGGCAGGAACACCAGACTCTCGGACTGGCCGCGATCGAAATGCTTGTACTGATCGTTACGCGGAATCGTGTAGCGCTCGGGAACATCCGCTGCATTGACCAGCAGGTGATGATGGCCAGTATCCGGAGTCTCGTCGCCTGACTTCGCGAGCTTCTTGCCCTCGACAGAGAATTTCGCGGTGAAGGTGGAGGTGACGGTATCGCCATCTTTGGGCTGGATGAAATCCACGCCTTCGGCATGGGCCACGCCGGCGAGGATAAAGCCTGCAAGCGCCACCCAATATCTTGTTGTTTTCATTTCGCTACTCCCGTCAGGATGATGATGACGTTCACGAGCCAAGGTGTACGGGTGATTCTAAGCGAAATATTTTGTCTGCTATTAGTTGGGTGAATACAGGCTGAATGCCGGCTGAATGCGACGGGACAAGTCCGTTGCAGAGGCTTCACCTGCGGCTGAAAATTTATCTTTGAGCGAAGTCAGCCTGTGATACGCTTGCCGGGGAGAAATACTTATTCAATTAATAAAATAAGAATAATTTTTTAAAAATAATATTTTTGTATTTCTTTTGAATCTCTTGATCGAATCGTGTGGGCGAATTTGCGCGAGACTCCCATGAACAGTGACTTTTCATTTTCTCTCAATCGTGAAGAACTCTTCGCGCTGGAGAAGCTGGTGGCATCGGTGCCGGCGGGAAGCCCCGGAGTCGGGACAATACGCTGCCTGCGCAACCCTCTAGATCAGGCATGTTCATCGATGCGCGTGCAAGCATCTGCGGAAGCCTGCGCGATCTCGCTCAGTCTGGAACAGTCGCAGGCGGATTCGCTGGCCAGCTGGCTGGGAGGCCTGACCGTGGATCAGATCGAGCATATGGTCGAGGACGCCGACACTGCCGATTCGGCGTCGCTGGCTCTCTGGAACATGCTTGAAGTGCTGCGGCCCTTCAGCCTCAGCTTCTGATGCGCTGCGCCCGGCGGGCGCATTACTGGCCGACGATCTGACTCTTCAGCGTGTTGACGGTGTGGATGATGGTATCAACGTCTTTCGCATCTACCTGTGCTGCGACCAGCGAATCTTTGAGCAGATCAACAGCAAGGTCAAATGATGCCGACGTTATTCGCAGACCGGCGTGGGCGTCGCTCATGCTGCGGCCTGCATAGTCTGCGGGCGTCTTGCCCATCGCCATGGAGACAAAGGCGATCTGGTGCAGGATCAGGGCCTCCATCTTCACATCAATGAAATAACGCCTCAAATTGGGGCGTTTCATCACGCGCTTGTAGAAATCTCTGACAATGACGGTAATTGCCGGCACCCCGCCATATTTATCGAATAAGGTCTCCTTCATAAGGCGACAGCTTACCCAATATTGGCGGTAATTGCACCGCGTGCTTCACTCATGTTTTTTGACCAACTGTTAACAATACGCTCGCCTTGTTTCAAGGCTGCTCGGTACTGGCTTTGGGCAGTGATGGGATGTTTATTTCAGCCAGCGTGCCCATCCGATGTCAGCCAGAGCTTCATATTCCTGCCGAATGGATGGCGGGATCAGTTTCGGTATGACGGGCACATGCGTGACATTATCTTCCTGCGCCAGATAACCGTCAGCCCAGGCACCGCACAGCACGACTTCTTCCTTTAGTGCCGCTGGCTGGTTCGGATAGGTGTCACGGAATTCATTCAGAAGCGCAGCGCGTCTGGTGTTGCCCTCATCAGCGCTGCTGCTGCCGGTGCGTTCTTTTCTTTCCCGAAGGTAGAGATCACTGAAAACATCGATAAAACGCCGGAATACCGGGGCGCGTGCATCGTCCGGAAAAGCTGCGGCCAGCATCGTGAAAATCGCCGAGCAGCGCGCCGATTTGATTTCTTCTCTGGATTCCTGTGCGTGCGTCGATGCCGTCACCAAGAAAATACTCACGGCAAGCAGTGCAGGCGTCAGCAGTCGAGGGCTCATTAGCTTCACCGGATGCGGTTGGTCAGTTGCCTCGATTGTATACAGTCTCTGAGGCTCATAAAATTGACTTGAGTCAACGTTATTCGATGAACTGGTTTTAACATTCGCCCGCGGGGATAATTAAATAATGATTCAAAATAACTATTTGATAACTCCATAATAAGTAATCCAGGCACTCAAAAAGCTGATTCTCATAAGGCCCGATTTATGCGCAAACTGTTCATGCTTATCTTCGCCGTCTTGAGCGGATTATCCGCAAAGGCCAGCGCCGAATGGGTGCCCATTGTGCGTGAGAGTGATGTCGCCGCGCGGCGTTTTTCATTGTTTGTCGATTCCGGTTCCATAGTGCGTCATGCCGAGCGGGTGACGGTACGCGTTTTGCTGAACATGCGCGAGAAGACCGATGACGGCATTGCCTCAGTGCTCGCCGTTGACGAATATGATTGTCTGAATGACCGAATGCGCAGCCGTTCGGTCGTCAGTCATGCGGAGCGCGACGGCAAGGGCAGGGTAGTGCGAGAGTTCAAGGCGCTGGGCGCCTGGGTGCCCGTCGAGCCGGGTAAGATTAATGAAGCCGTGCTCGAGAATGTCTGTGACTACTATCCAAACTGGTGGTCCGAGTAGCTCTTCTGCATGGTCTGCAGCGTCATTTTTCGTTCTGGTGAGGCACCATCCTGCTCTGATACCCTGAGCAAGTTCAGCAGCAGACAGCCTGATAAAAAAAGCAAAATAAACAAAGCCGCAAGGAGACCCCGATGGATGAGTCCGCACAGACCCGGCCTGTTCCGAACACCACAGACGATCCCGCCGATCCCGGGCAAGAACGTTTTCCTTTGTCGACCCGAGACATGATTCGGCAGATCTACCTGCTCAGCGGCGCGGTGATCGTGCTGCTCAGTCTGGCAATCTGGCTGCTGATCAGCCTTTCCTGATCGTTCGCGTCACGCCGGCGATTGCATGCTGGTTTTGCGCTGATGCCCGCAAAATTGCTGCTAGACTTACAGGCCTGCGTGATCTGAGATGAGCTTCGCGTCCGGATAAACACCTCGCCAACCATCGAATAACAATAATAATAGGAGGGCCAGCATGGCATTTTTCAAAGGTTTTACACAGCGGCGCATCAAAACTTCCGGCGCTACCATCAACACCGTTACCGCTGGCCACGGTGAACCAGTGCTTCTGCTGCATGGCTACCCGCAGACCATGGTCTGCTGGCATGAGGTCGCTCCCTCGCTGGCGAAGGATTACACCGTGGTGTGCGCTGATTTGCGCGGCTATGGCGGTTCGTCCAAACCCAAGGGCTTGCCCGACCACAGCAATTACTCCAAGCGCGCGATGGCGCAGGATATGGTCGAAGTGATGGCCGCGCTGGGTCACGATAAATTCCACCTCGTCGGACATGACCGCGGCGGTCGCGTTGCGCATCGCCTTGCGCGTGACCATGGCAAGCGGGTGCAGACGCTGACCGTGCTCGATATCTCGCCGACGCTGAAGATGTTCGAAAATACGAATCTCGCCTTTGCGACAGCGTACTACCACTGGTTTCAGATGCTGCAGCCCGCGCCGTTGCCCGAAAAGATGTTGCAGGGTATCGTGCCATTCAATATTCTCGGTCGCGTTGGCCGCGATGAACTGGATCTGTCCGCGTTCTCCCCGGCGGCTGTGCGTGAGTACGTCAAGGCCTTCAAGGATCCGAAGGCTGTTCATGCGAGCTGCGAAGATTATCGCGCTGCCGGCACTATCGATCTCGTGCATGACCGTCGCGACCTGCACAAGAAACTGAAAATGCCCGTACATGCGCTATGGGGCAAGAAGGGCGTGGTTCATCGCCTGTTCAATTGCCTGGAAGACTGGCGTGAGGTCGCAGAGCAGGTGAGCGGCGGCCCGGTCAACTGCGGGCATTTCATTCCCGAAGAAGCGCCGGCAAAGACGCTGGCCGAGATACGCCGCTTCATCCGCCAGCATCCTATCGGAGGCTGAGCATGAGTGCCGATCCAAGACACAAGAGCAGCCCGCTGCTCGACGGGCCCGATCGCGCCGTCGCGCGCTCCATGATGAAGGCCGCCGGTTTTACCGATGACGATCTGAAAAAGCCGCAGATCGGTGTCGCGCACTGCTGGATAGGCACCATGCCCTGCAACCTCAATCATCGCGATCTGGCGCAGCACGTGATGCAGGGCATACGTGAGGCGGGCGGCAATCCGGTCGAGATCAACACTGTGGCGATCAATGACGGCATCACCACGGGTACCGAAGGCATGAAGACCTCGTTGATGAGCCGTGAGCTGATCGCCGACTCAGTCGAACTAGTCGCGCGCGGCCATATGCTCGATGGACTCGTCACACTGTCCGGCTGCGATAAGACAATTCCTGCGATGGCTATGGTCCTCGGACGGGTGAATGTGCCCGGACTCTCGTTCTATGGCGGATCGATACAGGCGGGTCGTTGCCACAAGCCCTCTACCTTGTTTGAAGGTCGCAAGCTGACAATTCAGGAAGTCTATGAAGCGATTGGCGCCTTCAATGCCGGCCGCATCAGTGCAGAAGAGCTGCGCGATGTCGAAGATCATGCGTGTCCGGGTGCGGGCGCCTGCGGGGGGCAGTTCACGGCGAATACCATGGCCACCGCCTGCACCATGCTCGGCATTTCACCGATGGGCATCAATGATATTCCTGCGCTTGAGCAGAGCAAGGAAGCCGCTGCGCGAGCTTGTGGCCACATGGTGATGGCACTGGTAAATGCAGGTACTCGTCCGCGTGATCTCGTCACGCGCGAGAGTTTCGAGAATGCGATCACGGGCGTGATGGCGACCGGCGGCTCGACCAATGCGGTACTTCATCTGCTGGCGATGGCGCATGATTTCGGCGTGCCTTTGTCGCTGGATGATTTCGATCGCATATCTCGCAAGACCCCGGTACTGGCGGACATGCGCCCATGGGGTACTTATACCGCGCCCGAGATGTACGAGGCAGGAGGCATGCCGGTGGTCGGCAAGCGCCTGGTGCAGGCAGGCTTGCTGCATACCAAATCGAAAACCGTGAGCGGAAAAACGCTTGGTGAAGAAATCGCTGCAGCATCTGAACCCGCTGGACAGCAGGTCATTCGCTCGCTGGATAATGCAATCAAGCCTCAGGGTGGATTGGCGATTTTGTCCGGCAATGTCGCTCCGGGCGGCGCGGTGATCAAATTATCCGGACAGAGCAAGTCTCTGCACCGCGGCCCGGCGCGTGTATTCGATAATGAAGAAGTTGCGTTCCAGGCGATCAAGGCAGGCGAGATCAAACCGAATGATGTGCTGGTGCTGCGCTATGAAGGACCACGCGGTGGCCCGGGAATGCGAGAGATGCAGCTGCTGACGGGTGCATTGCAGGGCGCGGGACTCGGCGGATCGGTTGCTCTGATGACGGACGGTCGCTTTTCAGGTGCATCGCATGGTTTTGTGATCGGTCACATTGTGCCCGAAGCTGCCGATGGCGGGCCGATCGCAGCGCTGCGTGATGGCGACATCATTGTCATCGATGTCGAGCAACGACTGCTGCATGCTGAAATCAATGATGCAGAATTACATGAACGACTGACAAGCTGGAAAGCGCCCGAGCCTCGCTACACGGAAGGAGTGCTGGCGAAATATGCAGCGCTGGTCACCGATGCCTCTGTCGGTGCGATCACGTCGGCATTTCCTTCGCGTTACATGTGGACGCCAGCCGCCGCAAAGAAATGACGACGAATCAAAATCAAAAACAATAATTGCAAACCATAATCACAACCCCTCACAAGGAGAACGAGATGAGAAAACCAAACGCCATCAAACGACTGGGCATGGTGCGTCGCAAGCAGAGCATGACGCATGAGCAGTTTGTCGATCACTGGCTGAATGTGCACGCAGAACTGTGCAAGAAATTGCCTGGCATGCGTCGCTATTCCGTGAACCTGCTCGCACCAGAATCGGTGCCCGTGCTTGGCTATGATGGCTTTTCCGAGCTGTGGTTTGATTCCGCCGAGGCGCTGCAGGCCGCGCTCACCAGTCCCGAGGGCAAGACCTTGCTGGCTGATCTGCCGAATTTCACCGAGCACATTCAGCCTATCCTCGTCGAGGATTATTTGATGCTGGGGTGAGCGCACAGAGGCCTGTAAAAATTTGCGGACTACTGGCATTTAATCCGACCGAACACTTTTTCAACTGTCATCCCGGCGAATACCGGGATCCATCGGTGCGCTGGCACTGCCCCTGTTTTTCTGGGCACCATGGGACGCCGTACAAAAGCTTGCGCTCCCGTGCAGGCTTTTTTCTTTTCTTAGTCAGCCAACCTTCAGGTTTCATTATGACCGGCTGATTGTTACTCAATTTGATAATACGAATCACATCAAGCTCACATCTCTGTACAGAATGATCCGTGCTTCATGGTAGATTGCCTTTACCTGTAAAGAAAACGAACAAACAAGGGGGAGCCGGTCGCGCTGGGCTTCATGCGGCAGCGACACGGCTTGTGGGGGGAGAGATCTTTCTGCCAGTGAGGTACCGCGTCTGCGCGCAATGGGGTTGTCGTTGACGATCGTTAGCGAGGCCACGGCAGACAGGCAGGACGATTGCGCCGGCGAAGACTCGCCGGTGTTCAGCCTGAGAGAGCATCTACATGAACCGATGCCTAGTCCGTGCATTCGCAGTGTTGTGCTTTGGCCTGATCAGTGGGTTGGGCGTGCAGTCCGATGCCTTTGCCGGGCTGCTCAAGCGTGAAGATATCGACAAGCTGCTCGATGGCCAGTTCATTGTCGGTGAGGTGCAGCCCGACATGGCGGTCTATCCGCTGTTTGTAAAAAACCCTTCCGGAGGCAAGCCTGAACTAAAAGGCTATGCTTTCGAGTCGCTGGATTTCGAACCCGTACGCGGCTACAGCGGCAAGCCTATCGATGTGCTGGTGGCGATGGATCTCACCGGCAGTTTCATTGACCTGCGGCTGGTCGATCACAAAGAACCTTTCTTCAATAATCCCACGGGTACTACGCGCCTTGGCACCTTCACCGCGCAATACACCGATCTGTCGCTGCACCATACGGTACGCATTCATGACTGGCGCTCACCGACCAAACGTGACGAACAGTCTGCTGATCTGCAGGGTGTGAATCACGGCACCGTCACCACCAAGGCGATAGACCGCTCGATCTTTGCCTCGGCGGCCAAGGTCGCGCTGGCGAAACTCGATCCAAGCATTGCTGCAGCAGCCGCTGCGCGCCGCCGCAGCACACGCGAGAGCTTCCGACCGCTTGCGTGGGATGATCTGATCGAACGCGGCATGGTTCGTACGACGGTCGTCACGCTGGCTGATATCGAGCGCGCGTATGCGAATGTCAATGAGCCCGGTGGCGGCAAACTCGAAGGCATTACCCCAGATACACCTGTGCTGACGTTTCAGGTAGCGCTGCTGGGCATACCGTCCATTGGCCGCAATCTGCTGGATGTTGAGGGATGGCGCTATCTGAATACCAGCCGCCGCAAATCGCAGGCGCTGCTGGTGACAGAGAGCGGACCGCTGGCCAATGTGATGGACGCCGTACCCAGACCTATCGTGCCGGATGCGCGCAGCACCGGCGATCCCCGGCTGGCCGCGCAGGCGGCTGATATCTCAGCCACGCCGTCGCCACCTCCCTCGGAAGATGCCATCAGGGCGCTGCGCGTGCCCGATGAGCTGCCTTTCGTGCTGCTCCAGAACGGCAAGCCACTGAAGTTCAGCAGCATCCCTTATGACAAAGGTCTGAAAGTACCCGGCTATCCTCGGGCGACGAAAGCGTATTTTCTCGTGATCGATAAGGCGACACCGCTGGATCCGACACAGCCTTTCGAACTGTCGTTCCGGATCGGCAGACGCTTCGGCACAAATCAGATCATGAATCACATCGAGAAGCGCGAGTTCCCGCTCGCGTATGAATTCCATGGCTGGCGGGCGATGATGTACGACTGGTGGGATACCGACTGGTCATCCATCGACTGGATCAAGGTCTGGCTGTCGCGATGGATGGAAATCGCTGCGCTGGTCATCGGACTTGGCGTGCTGACCATCGCCCTCATAAGCCAGCTGCGGACCAGCGCCACCGCGCGTACGCTGATGATCTTCCGTACGGCTTACCTGATCTTCACGCTGGGCTTCATAGGCTGGACTGCTCAGGGCCAGCTGACCATCATCAATATCACCGCAGCGCTGGAATCACTGAAAGGCGGTGGCGATCTGGGCTTTCTGATGAATGATCCGATCTCGGTGATTTTGTGGCTATTTACCGGTGTCACACTACTGGTCTGGGGACGCAGTACATTCTGTGGATGGCTGTGTCCGTTCGGCGCACTGCAGGAGCTTGTGAGCCTGATCGCCAATCGCTTGGGTCTGCATCAGCGGAGGCTGCGTGCCGCGCTGGATGCAAAGCTGAAATGGATCAAATACCTGGTGCTGGCCGTTATCCTTGGCTCGGTATTTGTGGCGCCTTCATTCTCCGAGCTGGCTGTCAAGGTCGAGCCCTTCGAGACAGCGAGCAGTTTTTATTTCATGCGCGACTGGCCGTACATTGTATGGGCAGTCGTCTGCCTGGCCTTCGGGTTGTTTCTCTATCGGGGTTATTGCCGTTACATCTGTCCGCTCGGTGCTGCACTAGCCTCAGTGAATCTGTTACAGCGATGGAACTGGATTGCTCGACGCGAAGAGTGCGGTACACCCTGCCAGTCGTGCCGGCATCGCTGTGAATATCAGGCTATCGCACCGGATGGGAAGATCGCCTACAGCGAATGCTTCCAGTGCCTCGATTGCGTAGCGATCTATCAGGACAAAGAGCGTTGCCTGCCTCTGATACAGGAGCACAAGCGGCAGGTGATACCGATTCATGCCAAGAGTGCTGGCTGAACCGAACAACAGGTGACGATGTCGGGGCCTTGAAGTAGTATTTCATTACTTCGGGAGAGTCCGCGGGCGGAGACAATATGGAAAAGAACAACAACAATTCTCCCGGCACGGATTCACGCCGGCGTGCGCTGCTGCTTGGCGGAGCAGGCGCAGCGGCCAGTGCGATGCTGGCACCGCTGACCAATATCGCCCGTGCAGCCGGCACCGATATCGAGCTTCCCTTTGAAAACGGACGTCGCCAGCGGGTGGCCTATCCCGAGAAGCGGCCGCTGATTGTCCTGACCTCACGTCCGCCGCAGCTTGAAACGCCATTTGAAGTCTTCAATGAAGGCATCATCACGCCGAATGATGCTTTCTTCGTTCGTTACCATTTGTCTGGTATCCCGACGTCAATTGATGGCGATCGTCATCAGATCAGGATTGGCGGTAATGCTTGCGGTCGACCATTCAATATCACCGTGGCCGAGCTGCGCCGCTTCTTCAGGCCGAGCGAGATCGTCGCAGTCAATCAATGCTCGGGTAACAGCAGGGGACATTTCACGCCGCGCGTGACCGGCGGACAGCTATCGAACGGCGCGATGGGAAATGCACGCTGGGTAGGTGTGCCACTAAAAGAGCTGCTGGCTCGCGCAGAGATTCGTGACAGCGCGCTTCAGATCGTTTTTAATGGGCTGGATACCGCGCCGTTTGGTGGTGGTGATTTTGTCAAATCGCTCGACATCAATCATGCGATGGACGGCGAGGTGATGCTGGCCTATCAGATGAATGGCAGCGACATCCCGATGCTCAACGGCTATCCGGTCAAACTCATTGTGCCCGGTTATTACGGCACCTACTGGATCAAGCACGTGTCCGATATTGAGATCGTTGACAATACCTATGAAGGCTTCTGGATGAAGCCCGCATACCGGATACCCGACAATGACTGCGCCTGCGTCGAGCCGGGCAAAGCGCCGCAGTCTACTCGCCCTATTGGCCGCTTCGTTGTGCGTTCCTTCATCACATCGCTTCGCGACGGTGCGCGTATTGCCGCCGGAAGTGCCGTAAAAGTACGGGGTATCGCCTTTGATAGCGGCAAAGGCATTCGTGATGTTGCGTATTCGATTGATGGTGGCGCTACGTGGCGCGAGGCGAAGCTGGGTAAAGAGCTCGGCCGCTATTCATTCAGGGAATTCACTTTTGGTTTCACGCCCTCGCGAGGCGATTATGACTTGCGCGTTCGCGCTACCACGCGTGCGGGCGAAACCCAGCCCTATGATGCGAAATGGCAGCCAGCAGGCTATATGCGTAACGTGATTGAATCTGTTCGCGTAACGGCAGCCTGACGCAGAGAACAACACGCTCACTGAATCATTGATCACCGCACCCATATGAAAAAATACCGAAAGTCTGTGCTGCTGACCGCAGTGCTGCTGGTCATGGCAGGGTTCGCCAGGGCCGGCGTGAAAACAATCAATCTGCCACCTGATGGAGTGCAGCTCAAGACCAGTGCGCTGCCCGGATACGAGAAGGCAAGGGTCAGTTGCGTTGCCTGCCATTCGGCAGAATACATGCAGTACCAGCCGCCCACCGCGGCACGTCCGTACTGGGAGAATATGGTCAAGCGCATGAAGGCGGTGTTCAATGCGCCGCTGGAGGATGCG
>JACCEC012363265.1_pt1 | contig 16456 bp, 21 predicted proteins | sample 7450121 | NCBI WGS metagenome assembly JACCEC01 (sample SAMN15323455, study PRJNA562643) | freshwater metagenome | isolation source: river surface water | place: USA:Blue River Watershed | collected 2017-08-18 | reverse complement strand
TAAATGTGTAACAAGCAATACGCCAGATGGGTGTTGCAATTGTTACACAATAATCTTGCTTAATAAAGGAGATAAACATGAATAAGCAATTACGAGTCACAACGGACTTAATTAACAGTCCACTATATAAAGTAGCAGTAGGGTTTGATCGTCTACTCGACGACATGTTTGAAAACCCATCATTCATTAGCACAGGCTATCCTCCATATAATGTTGCCCGTATCTCAAAGGAAGGCGTAGAAGACGTCTATGAGATTACACTAGCGGTAGCAGGGTTCACTCAAGAGGACATCGAGATCACAGTTGAAAACAATCAATTAAAGATCTCTGGCAAGAGCGCAGTGCTTGCGGAGGAAGTTGATACTAGAGTTGAATATCTACACAAAGGTATTGCTGAGCGCAACTTTATTCGCACATTCAAACTAGCAGAACATGTTGAAGTAGAGTCTGCTGCTCTTAAGGATGGCATCCTTAAGGTTCGCTTGTATCGCAATATTCCTGAGGCAGCAAAGCCAAAGCGTATTGCTATTAAGTAACGCTGTTCATAAAAAGGGGGAGGGGGAACTCTCCCCCGCTAAGTATATTTTGTAATCCTCACAGGAATTTTAAATGGCAAAGAGTAATGTAAAAACAAAGACTTCGTCAAAGACTAAAATTGAACTGCATTATCCAGATAGGTTTAATGTAGTAATGATCAACGACAACTTCACACCTATGGAGTTTGTTATACATCTATTAGTTGAAATTTTTAACAAGTCTATCAACGAAGCGAAAGATATTACCTTAACCATTCATGAACAAGGTCGTGGTATTGCGGGAACATATAACTATGAGATCGCAGAACAGAAGCTACAAGAAAGTACACTAATCAGCCGTCATAATGGGCATCCGTTACAAATTATTATCGAAAAGGTTTGATGTGATCGGTGATTTCTTCAATAAAGAAGACTTCCTTACCTTAAAAAATAATCCAAATCTAGTTTATCTAGATAATGCAGCAACCACTCAAACACATCGTTGGGTGGTTGATCGCATGAATAGATATTACAATTATGATAGAGCTACTACACATCGTGGCAGTTATCCTCTGTGTGATCGTGCAACAGAAGATTATGAACTTGCAAGACAGCAAGTAGCAAACTTAATTTCTGCACACCCAGAACAAATTATGTTTACATCTGGAGCAACACAAGGACTAAACTTTGTTGCTGAGTGGCATAAAGATACTCCTGTAGCGATTGTTTCTACTGCTGAACACACATCAAATATTCTACCATGGTTAGCATCTGGTCGAAGTCTAGACAATGGTAGATTAAAAATTATTCCTCTTAAGGTATACAGCGACGGTAGTCAAGGATTTGATCTTGAGGCAGCTAGAGGTATTATTAACTCTAATCCTCAAGCAATATTAAGCGTCACTACAAATTCCAATGCTACAGGTTTCAATACCGAGTGGCAGACACTGCTAGGCATGGCCAAAGAAGTGGGAACAACGGTATGTTTAGATGCTACTCAAACTGTTGCACATAAAAAAATAGATGTAACTGACCCTAAGTATCAGCCGGATTGGCTAGTATTCAGCGCACATAAAATGTATGGCCCTACAGGAGTAGGTGCGCTATATTCTAAGTATGGCTTTAAAGATATTAGACCTTTGACTTTTGGTGGCGGGCAAGTTGATCATTTAGGTTTTGACAATGCTATTTTTAAAACATCAATTGAACGAGTGGAGCCTGGCACACAAAATATTGCTGGCGTCTTAGGATTTGGTGTTGCTGCTGAGTTTATTAACTACGTTACCTACGAAGAAATCAAACGTATCGAATACAATTTGTATAAAGCGTTTGTCGAAAATGATCGTATAAACAATTTACCTCTAGATAGATTATATCCGGATAAAGAACTCACAACCATATTCAGCTTTAGAAGCAATAAACATAGTCCTTATGACATAGCAACGATACTAGGCAGTAAGGGCATATCTGTTAGAGCAGGAAAAGTTTGTGCTCATCCATTTGTTAATATGTTAAGTAACAATGGTATTTTAAGAGTGAGCATAGCACCATATAATACTCTACAAGACATCGAACTTTTTAGTTCAAAACTATCAGCAGCACTCGATATACTAAAATAAATACAAACACATTACACACGGAGCATCAATGAGTACGTTTTCAATCACAGCACCAATTGTCACATTTAAATGTAGGGTATCAACTGATGAAGCACCCGGATTTACTTGGAAAGATGTTACTAGCATTGATTTATTCAAAGGCAAGCGGGTCGCTTTGTTCTCTCTTCCAGGAGCATTTACTCCCACATGTAGTAGCACACATTTACCTGGATATGAGGGCGAGTATAACACACTAAAAGGTTTGGGAATCGATGAAGTTTATTGTTTAAGTGTTAACGATAGCTTTGTTATGAATGCATGGTTCAAGAGCCTCAACGTTGTAAATGTTAAACCCATCCCTGATGGCAGCGGAGAGTTTACGAGAAAACTAGGTTTCCTTGTTAAGAAAGATAACTTAGGTTTTGGTTTGCGTAGTTGGAGATATAGCATGATTCTTAACGATGGTGTAGTTGAAATGATGTGGATCGAACCAGGCATGGAAGATGATAAGGAAACTGATCCATTCTTTGTTTCAGATGTAGGCACAATGATCAAATGGCTGAAAGAGAACGAATAGAAATTATTCCTTGGGAGGAATTTCAATACGGCATAGCACCTCTTTGGCACAGTAATAACCCTTCAACCATTCCAATCTTTAACAACCCTTATGGTATTATTCAATACCCTAAGAACGAATGGTCCAGCAAAATAATTTATTTTCCTGCAAAGTATATTGTAGATGATACTACTGTTGGTTATATCAGCATTTACAATCTAAGCGATGTTCATATAAGGCCTCGAGGTATTTACATATTGCCTGAATACAGAGGTAAAGGGTTAGGTCATCGTATGCAAGAAGCTGCATGGAATCTGTTTCCTAAATCTTTTTACCGAGCGTTCATCTGGAGTAGGGACGAGAATGTTGAAAGATTTTCTAAACATTCTAAAATGAATATTGTGCCCGGCGGATCAAACATATGGAGTGAGTACAGTCAACTTTACATGTTCTTCATGTATTATGATCGGCACACTAAACCTAATGCAGATGATTTAAAAGAAAATCAACAATTTATAGAAACACACAAAAAACAATTTAGCTTTGGTGGAAGCAACAACCTAAATAATAGCTGGGACGAAGACACTTGGAGTAAATATTTTACTAAGCATGAAGGCAGCTATACCCATCTTAATATTAATCTAGACTTTTGAGGAAATTATGAGCTATCCAAACGAACTTGATCCCCGCTGGGACAACAAAACATATAACTATGATCTATCAAAGCACAACTGGCCCGAGTATTGGCTAAGTGTTGCCAAGCAAAAGTTTCCGCAGATCACAAGTTTAGAAACTGTACACGAAGTTTTAACAACACAAGAAATTTCAGAACTGGGTAAACATTGTCAGCGAGCTTGCGATACGCCCGAATTTATTGCACGAGCAGATGCGTATTATAAAGATGCACTAGATGGCTTAGTTGATGATGAGTGGATGGTTCAGCGTAGTTTTACTATTCGTATCGTTATTCCAAACCAAGCTAAGGTTGGTAGACTGTTAGCATTCCACCAAGGCATTTGGGTAGGCAATGGTATTGGCTTACGCACTATCTGGACACCTTTTACTCGTTGCTATGGCAACAACAGTATGCAGATCATGGGATGGAAGGAAAGTGATGAGCTCACACAGAAGTGCTACGACGAGCAGTGGAGTTATGATAAGCTACAAGAAGAATGCAGCAAGCACACTTGGCCAGTTACACTAGAGCCAGGCCAAGCACATCTGTTCCAGCAACATCATATCCACGGTAACTTTAACAACGACACAGATATTACTCGCTGGAGTATGGATGGTCGTGTTCTAGTTAAAGGTGGTTACTATGGACGTAAGGTACCAGGTGGTTACTTCCGATTTCCAGGTGAAGAAGAAGATACTCGTCCAGTAGACGGTAACAAGCGTTGGATCAGTTATGCAGGTTGGAACACTAAGTTCAGCAGTCCAATCCCACTACCAATGCAACGAGCGATTGTAGATCAATACTGCGGTAAACATGGTATAAGAATCAACGACTACCAATTTGAAAACGAATTCCTAGATTGGCTACCAGGACTAGAAAAATATATCACAGGATATAACATTGATGCTATTGTAATGTGCAGTATCTTTAACTTACCAGACGATGCTGATCGTAGATATGAATTGCTCGAGTTAGCTGTTAACAGTGGGGTTGAACTACACTTTGCCAACGAAGTTTGCAGTGTACGCACACACAAAGACATCGAACATATTAAGCATGTGTTTGAATTTGTCAACGAAAATCCAGATCCTAATCTATTTTTAGGCTTTACCGGTGCAAAGAAGACTGGCTGGGCTGTATAATGAATGATCGTTTTACGCACCCGAGTACATTGATAGTAGCAGCACTTGAAATGGAACTTCCTAGCTTTTGGGGAGGACCAGTGCTGTTTACTGGTGTAGGTAAAGTGCGAGCAGCTACAGCACTATCGCGATATTTGGCACTTAATCCTCATATCGATACTGTTATTAATTACGGCACTGCTGGAGGCATCAAAGGTGTGACCAAAGGACACCTTTATCCTGTCAACAGATTTATCGAAAGCGACTTCCGCAGTTGTGCAGTAAACCTTCCGCACAAAGATATGATTGAAGTTGACACCTGGTTAGGCAGCGAGCATTTTTGTTGTAGCACACAGGATCACTTTGTAACTGATCCGACTGAGCTAGACGATGCACCCTTTGGCGATAGTGTTAACCTAGTTGATATGGAAAGCTATGCGTTAGCGTTTGTATGCTTACAGCATGGTGTAGAGTTCAAGTGCTACAAATATGTAAGCGATGATGCCGATCACAATGCTGCTAGCGAGTGGGTTGAAAACGTTCACGGCGGCGAGGACCAGTTTACAGAAATGTTAGTAAAACATCATGGGTTCTTGCAAATTGGTTGAAAGATGTGACTAAAGTAAAGTTATACTATGATAACATTCCTGGTAAAAAACTCTGCTACGAAGAAATCATAAAAAGGTTTGGTCGTAAAAGAATTGATCCTGACGGACAATATAATGAGTGGCGCCCTGGTAATTATCACTTTCATGATATACTTAATGAACTAGGAATACCATGGGAATGGACGGACGATCCAAAGCAAGGCATCGTATTTATTGATGCTGAAAGTAGTAGTTGTGTTCCTGAACTAATACAGTTAGCTTCAACTAAATTTGACAAATTTATCCTAGGTAGTTTAGGTGAAGGTCTATTTAATTTTGTAGAAGGCGATTTGATCCTAGATCAGTACAAAAATATATTTTTATTTGATTCAACTATATTGCACGACAATCGTATAAAAGAACAATACCCTAGATATTTAACTTTTCCTAGTCTGATATTTAGAAATCTAAGTCCGTGGTCATCTACAATGTTTTTGTATAATGAACGGCTTCTAGAAAACCCACAAACAAAAAAATATACTTTTAATCATCTCAGTTATAATTGTAGGGTCGAAAAATTTATTTCTCATTTTTATTTGAACTACAAATTTAATGTAGATGATTGTGTCTATTCTTTTAAAAAGCCAAACGGCCACCAAAGAGAAGCAATATTAACTTTTATTCGTCAAACAAATTTAATACCTGAAAGATCAAAACAAGAGTTTATTGACAAAATTACGGTTCCGTTTGAAGAACATCATCTGACTAATGATAGTTTTTTAGATTCAATAGCAGTTCATTTTCACCCTGAGCATCTTTATTCTGATACATGTATCAGCATAATAACTGAAAGTATGCACAGCAGTAGATCAGCACTTGTCAGCGAAAAAGTAATCCAACCTATTGCTAATGCTCATCCATTTATTGCTAATGGCGGGCTTTTCTATAATAAAGTATTATCTGAACAACTAGGCTTTGAGTTGTACACTGAGCTATTTGATTATTCGTTTGATAGCGATGAAAATATATTTACGAGAACAGAATCTTTAGCTAAACAGATAAAGAATTTTGATAGATCGACTCTTATAGACAATTTTAAAACTGTTGTTGATAAGGCCAATTACAATAAAAATCTAATAGCAAACAAAAACAGCTCGCTATATGTTAAATATAGACAAATAATGTTAGAATATATCGATCAGTATTATTCATTAAAGGTTTAACAATGAAATTTCATGTAGTTTATGAAACAGGTCCTGTGAGCTATTTTGGTAGCAATGTTGACTTTTGGGATTTCACTTCGTACAAGCCTGCATGGTTACTACAGCATCCTAATACAAACATAGTTACATGGCAGCTCAATGACTTGCCATTAACACAGAAATGGGTTAAAGTTTATAAAGAAAAAATGCTTAGACTTTATGAACTTAAAAGATCGAAGAAACCTCCTAGATGGCGATTTGTTTACGATATATACACAACACCTACAGTTCAATCTGTGATTGAAAGTAGGCGTTTAATGAATACTCTAATTGATCAGCTTAACAGTATACATGCACTAAACAATGCATTTTCAAACGAGTATAAATTAGACGTTTCAAATGTAGAAAATTTAGAGCTATACAAATTAAATAGGTTGCACGAAATTTTTGAAACTGAAATGGTAAGACTTACTGAATTAATCGCATCAAAGCAGATAAATTTTTCTGTAGACGAATGGGATGAGATATGGCTTAAGCTTCAGACTGTGAATATGATAGTTCACTATAATGAAAACCTAAGCAATAACAGAGGAACTGTAAAAGAATACATTGAATCATTATCACCTATTTACTTCACTGCATTAAAATGGGAGGAGCCTCATAGCAGTTATGTTGCGCTAGAAAAAGAAGACTATAAAAATTTTACGTTAGTAGAAGAGCCCGGCACATTATGGTTAGACTTTGCAACAGTTGGCAAGGATCTATTTCATTGTTTTTGCACTAATGATAAAGAATTAGTGGAATCTAGAATGGTTAGCCCTCAAGAAGAACTTAAACCTTGGGTAAGCTATTCTTGGAAATCAGTTCCTAAAGAAACAGCTGATAAAACATTTATTGAATTTACAGAATGGCTTAAAACTAATTATTACGACTCCTTACTCGACTACGGCAACGAACCAAAATATACTCCAGGAAGACATCCTTTAGGTAAGTGCATTAGCCATAACTTTAAAAATGACAACGAATTTAAAGAAGCTATTATCGCAAAAACGCCAAAAATAAGATGTTTCTTCTTAACTAACGACGATAACAGCAGTATTTTTTAATTATTATGTATAAGCTATATTATGACTCAGTTGCGCCAGCGGATCAACGCATTGATTTTTATCAATTGCGTGAAAAGTTTGCCTTGTATGAAAGCGGCTTGTGGCAAAATAGGAGTAGCGTACCGGCACTATTATCGCAAATTGGGATATCAACGGCCTATACACAGGATAGAAACGATGGCATTGTAATACACGAAATTGATAGCATATACAATAAGGAAGTTTTATTTACAATTCTAAAATTTATTAGCGAGAAGTATAATAAATCTTTGATAGTTTCAACCACAGAATCATTCAATAATAATTATGATTTCAGCGAACTCAACAAGTTATTTCCTAACCTAAGATTCCTGTGTAACGGGAATCATAAAATAACAAATTTACCATCGGACAATTTATATTTATTTCCATTCTTCGTGTATAGACCTACCGGATCACTTAGTCATTTGAAGGTCCATAATAGAAATAATATAATTTTTTCTCAAAGAACGCAGAAAATTTATCACATTTACAACCACTTATCATATCAATGGAGGTTAAACAAATATATTACTCACTTTATGATAACACATTATTCATTGTTGTACAGAAAAAGAAGAGTAATATTATCTTATCAGCCAATAGAATTATCTCAAAGACCATATACTTTAGATGAAACAGCTAGTAGACTAAATGTAATTTATCGAACAGATAAAGATTACGGACGATTAAACAATGATTTAGATAAATTCCTGGGAGGAATTAATGATTCAAGCAAATATTTTTTAGATGCTATTAAACTCCCTGACGACAAAAAAAGACATGATGTATTTGAACTTTACCATCCATTACACCTTTATACTGATTGTTTCTTTTCTTTAATTACTGAGGTTAATTTACACAAACTAACTTTTGGTGATATTAGAATACCAAACCATTTTATAAGTGAAAAGACTGTACAGCCTATTGCAAATATGGGGATGTTCTTGCATACCGGATGCTCTGGTTTTAATAACTATATGAAAGAAACTCTAGGGTTTGAATTATTTGAAGAAGTTTTTGACTATTCTCACGACTATTTTGAAAAAGATGAATTATGTCAATCATATAAGATGATTTATAATTTAGATCAATTAACTGATCAGCATTTCTATGATAACGAAAAAACTATTTTTGAAAAAATAACTTATAACAAAGATTTGTTATACAACCCAATGGGCTCATTACATATAACTTTAAGAGAAAAAATGAAAAATATTTTAGACGATTTCGTTAGTTGGAAACCTTAATGATTTATACTTTATTATCAACTGCTAGATCTGGTTCAACATGGTATGCTACTGTATTGACACGTAAATATAAAGCACGATTTTTAAATGAAGTGTTTCATGATGAAAATAAACCTCAACATAAGAGTGTTTTAATGGCTCTGTTGAAACAATTTTCAAATGAAGATAAAAATTGTTTGATTAAAATTTTTCCTTCTCATGCAGAATATTCATCGATCAACAATTTATTAGAAAAACTGATCAATATTTCAACTGAAACGCAAATACTAGTTAGGAAAGACTTTTCAAGCCAGATAAAAAGTATATATGTTGCGCTAGAATACGAAAAATATAAAAATCCTAATTCCATAAAAAATTATCCTAGCACATGGCAAGATAATTTTACTGAGCCTTTAGTGATAAATCAGATTGATATGGTACAGCTTAACACTATCGTTGATCATCTTAAGAAAGAATTAATACTACTAAGCGAATTATACAAAAAAAATAATTTTAAATTGCTTTATTTAGAGGATATTAAAGATGATTTTTCCTATTTGAAATCAGATTTAGGAAAGTTATACAGGCCAGTAGTGTGGAACGAACCCTTTCCTAATATAGAATTTAATACAGAAGGATTATTTCAATGAACGAACAAATTATTAGAGCTATCTTAGATGAAGCAGAATTTAAACAAGGCGGCTTTGTTTGGTCTCATATGAAGCAGGGTAAAAGCGATCCAATGGTTGCGGTGCGTAGTGCTGTGGATCGTATGCGAGAACTACACGACATCCCCGACAATCAATTTAATAGCGTTTGCAACGATGTTTTGTTTGCCATGCAACAGCGTGTAGGCGGACGTTAATTATAGTCCGTATTTAGATTTATCTGAGTTGTAATTCTGTAGTACTTGTGCTGAGGTTAGTGCAGCACTATACAATCTAGTGATACCTATACGGCCGTTCATATACTGACTGTATTCACCACCGTTATAGCTACCAATATAAAGTGGATTAGTTGCATTAAGTATTGAACCTAAACTATGGCTTACACTACCGATGCTTGTTCCATTGATATAAGTTTCTAGTGAGTTCGAAGCTACGTTTTTCCAAACATAGGTTACATGTGTCCAAGTGTTCAATGGTAGTGTATAACTAGTACTGTTTATATAGTTACCTAATCCGTCACCCATTTGTGCAAATACATTAGCATTACTAATTCTCATAGAGTAAGAAACATCGTCGCTTCCGCCGCCGTTGTTGAACTTACCTAGTATAACTTTACCGCCGCTGCTATTGCTCAAATATACCCAGGCCTCCATAGTCCAATCGCCAGTGCCCGGCTCTAATAATGCATTATCAGCCACACTTATTTGACTGCTACTACCATTATAGGTAAGATAAGGACTAGTATAAGTGGCATTGCTTATAGTACCAGACAATGAAGTACTAGCAAGATTTGTTATAGTACTACCGCTGCCAGGATAGCTTACACTATTGCTAGGATCATACCATAATACAAGATTTGATGTTAGACTACTTGGTGTAGCAAACTTTGGTAACTGATCATAATAGTTTTGTAATATCTGTTCTTGCGTGAGTTTTGTTGTATATAACTGCATGTTGGCAATGTAGCCAAAAGGTTGACCATTACTCACGCTACCTGTATACCAATGACTATTTCCTGCGCTGGATGCATTTGTTGAACCAACTAATACTCCATTGATATAAAATTGCTGTCCTGCACTATCACCAACAACAGTCCATTGTGCCCATACATCAGCAAGACTACTGACATTATAGTTGGCAGTGACAAAATTTAGACCATCATTATCCCACATACCTAAATTGTTTGTGTTTATGTTTATCAATAATGGGTGATCGTTAGGACTAGTTCTAAACAATGTGCGATATGTTGCTGAACTACTATTCATTCTAGCCCAGGCAATATATGTGAAGCCGGTCGTAGGTAATACAGGACCTATAGTATTTGCTGTGATTTGTCCTGTAGTGGTACAATCAAAACATTTTACACCATTGAGCATACTATAGATGCCAGCACTTGACAAAACCTGTGTACGACCGTTGCCGCTCAAATCTGTTACGCTTGTGCCTGTACCACTATAACTGCTAGCATTATTGGCATCTATCCATATTGCTAGATTTTGTGTGATGAAACTAGCGTCAACTACACGAACGCCATTCAGTGATACACCTTGTATTATCATACTAGTCGTTCGATACTAATCAAGTTGTTGTTGAAACTGGCACCTATCTGTAGTGTGATACGATAGGCTCTATTGTTAGTTGTGTCAGTGATAATGTATGTTGAGGCCTCAGCTTGACTTGCAAAGTTCCAACCGAACTGTGAACTAGATGGGGTTGTATTGATAGTTCCTGTTCCAGCAGCTCCGCCTGCACCACCAATACCACCATAAGTAGCACTTATGTTAATATTAAATGATCCTGTTGTTGCGGCTAAACTCAATCCACGATTACCACTACTTGTTACAGTGGCTTTGATTAGATCCATTGTAACAAATGTGCCAGCATTAACTAAACCGCTCACACGATTGTTTAGTAGTGTGCCTACACCTGCGGCTGCTTGGCTTAAATCAATATAAGCACCGCGAGTAGTTCCACCACTTTCAAAAATTCTTACTCGATCAACATAACTGTCAACAACTATACCACCTGAAATGGTTGCGTTTGGTGCTAATGCTAGTTGTATCTCTCCACCTTCGTTGCCGGATGCGTTAGTTGATTTTAATGTTGGTGCTGAGAAAAATCCAGCATTATCCATTGTTGCTGAATAACTACCTGCAACTAATGTAACATTTGGACTTGTGCCTGTGACATTGCCTGTGATGTTAATGTTACCATTAAAGTTTTGTGCTGTAACATTACCGGTGGCTGTATTGATCACAACCTTTTCTGTAGCATCTGCATAAGGGGCAAACACAATGTTACCTGTGCTGCCAACTGATCCGTTACCTGTTTGAATATAACTGGATGCACCAAAGGAAGTTATGCGTGTTTTAGTAGCTGAGGTATTGGCAACATTACCTGCTACGAGATCAACGCCGGCATTTACGGTAACAGTGCTAACCAAGTTAGCGCCGCTGATGTTACCAGTAGTTATAATTGTGTTGCTACCAAAACTTGATAGTAGTGTAACTACGTTTGAATTACCGTAGTTACCAGCAACTGAACTTAAATCTGCTGGTGTAAATGTGAATGCGCCAGTTGTATTGTCATAGCTCAAACTGCCGTTTCCGCTTGGACTTGCTGCCACAGACACACTAATATCTGTTAGTGCAATACCGCCAGTACCTAGTACACTGGTACCTGTGCTATCTTTAATGTCACCGCCGACTGGCAATGTTAAGTTACCACCTCTATCAAACTTCCATGTTTTTGCAGAATTTTCTAAGTCAGTAGTAATATAAACTTGCTCGTTACCAACAAAGGACAACACTCGTTGGTTATTGCCAACGTCGGTGGTCATAAGGATATGACCGTGATCGCTACTAGTGCTACTACTATAAAACGCTAATTGGGCAGAGTCATTGAATCTTAATTCATAGTCATAAGTATCAGTAATAAAATTATAACCTGATCTCAGTCTAATGTCGTCTTCGGCTCGTAGTATAACATCATCATTGAGTGCGTCTAAAAACAAATCGTCTGGGGATTTGATATACATATCATTACCGCCGGTTCCAGACAGCTCTAAAGTATCGCCATTAAAAACAAAATTTCCTGGACTGCCGCTTCCGGCGCCATAGTTAATAGTACCACCATTAACAACAGGGCCATCAACTACGCTTACTATAACCTTACCGGCGCCAGCTGTGGCGCCGCCCTGTGTAACATAGATGTTTAGGCTAGTATCGCTAGCAAATTCAAATAAACCTGTGGTTTGATAACTGCCCGTTACTTCAATTTCAGCATAACTGTCGCTCATCAGCAAACTGTTGTCGTCACTGGTACCAACTGTTATTACTGCATTACCATCAAAAGCTGTATCAACTTCAAACGTTGTGATGATTGTTTTAGTACCAGCAGTGATGTTGCCTAATAGTATTGGACTACTGTCGTTATAATTTACGTTTGCAAGAAACTGTGCTTCTGTGTAAACTACATCTAACTGTGCCTTAGTAATGAAATGCTCAGGACTTGATGCGTTAGCACCTCCCATTGTCGTGAGAGTTGCAGCATCCTGTAGTGTTACAGTGAAGCTATCAGTATCTGCGTTACCAACGAGGACTGGGCCTTGCTTGCCCAATTGCAGTGTACGGTGTACTCCGCTTAGTCCGTAATTTTTGACTTCAGCCACAGTTACTCCTAGAAAATTATACCATTAGTTATATTTATCATTGACAAGCTAAAGTAAATATGTTAGAATAAAACATATTATAATAGAGCTCAGAGCCATGAAATTAGAAACACAAAAGAATGGATACTTAATTTTAGGAGATGTACATGCTGTATATCGTCCTTTTAGCAAAGCTATTGCTTATGCAAAAGAGAATAATCTAACTGTAGTATCAATTGGTGATTTAATTGACAACAACGAAGAAGGCGATCTTGTTGTTAATGACATGCTGGATCTAGTAACCAACGATGATTCTATTGTTATATGGGGTAATCACGAAAGAAAGATTTTTGATTACTTGTGTGATTTGCCTGTTGACATAGGTCCCCCAAATCAGATTACGTTAGATCATTTTTCTGTACAACCTGAATATCGCATGGACTTTCTAATACTAATTGATCACTTAAAGGATTTTGTTAGTATTACTGGTAGACCAAACAACATCTTCGTAACACACGCTGCTATTCTTCCTAAATTTTGGGAGGGTACTATTGACGACGAAGTCAAAGCAGGATTTATTCATGGTACAGTAGACCGCAGTGAGCTTACAGAGTTTAATGGACAAACATATCCTTTACGTACATATGATTGGTGTGATTACGTACCTGAAAATCATATTGTATTCGTTGGCCATGATCCAACACCTATGAAATCAAAACCGCTGTTTAACCAGTTTCAACAAGAACCTTTAGTATATGAAAATATTCAAGGTGGTACTGTTGTATTCTTAGATTGCGGTAGCGGCAAAGGCGGCGACCTCTGGGGTGCTGTCCTAGATACTAATGCTAACATAACCGAATATGTAAACTTTGGAAGGTAATAGTTAAAATGGCTTATAAGACGATTTATACAGAGGTTGAAGTTGAGGTTGACCTTGACGAGTTTGATGACGATGAATTGCTAGAAGAACTTGAACGTAGAAACATTCAACCTAATGCTAGTTGGGCAGATCCAGATCAGACACACGAACTAATTTATAAGATGTACGAAAAGGTTCGCTTAAATCAAAACATTGACGAAGAGCTACGCAACTTCTTTTGGCGTACGATTGGTAGGAGCCTATAATGGAACCTCCGGAAGCCTGTTACGATACCGGTATCCATATTCAGTTTACGCCACGTTGGACATTTAGTAAACAGTTTGCTTTTTGGCCTCACCGTTGCAAAGATACAGGCGAACTGATTTGGTTGAAAAATGCTTACCGTGCAGTATTTGAAGAACACTGGGGACATTTTGATATTGAGTGGCTTACTCATGATGCTTATGTGATGCGTAGGTTAAGGGGAACTGCATAATGGCTTACTGGATGTATAGAGAACGAGATAAGCGTGGAGACAGTGGCGGCATGAGCATGGCGCTTGTTCCCACTTACGATGAGAACGGTAAGGTCACCGATGTGCAATATATACACGATGCACGACCACAGGTTGGCTATGTGATGCGTGTGGGCAGTGTCTATGCGCGAAGTTTTACTGCACAGGATTGGTGGCAGACAACTGTGATTACAGAAATACTAGAAGATACAATTAACGAGGATGGTAGCGAATATGTCAAGTTTAGGACCGGCAACAGCATATATGAGTGGCGCAAAGATTAGACGTAATTCAGTCAGCGCCAAAAGATCTAGACAGAAGGAAACAAGTAAAATGTGGAAATGGTTTGCAAAGAAGATGCGTAATGCAATGCGTGACTTAGAACGCGAGTATGAAGTAGAAGAAGGCCCTCGCCCGCATGGCATGGTCACTAGCGATCGTAGCAGTGATGAGCGCATTACACTACGACTAGAAAAAGCTATTGGCGGACACATTGTAACTGTAAGCAAGTACAATGGTAAGATTGATCGCCATCGTGAAAACACTTATCTAGTTCGAGACGATGACAATTTAGAAGAAGCACTTACAGCAGTATTCATTCAAGAAAAAATCTCGCAATGATACAAAATATTTCAGGAGGCCCCGGTATTGTAGTACAAGGCGGCAACTCTACTCAATTTTATCTACAGCCATCACAGCCCGGCACTGCTATTCCAGCAGGACAAATGCGCTACAACAATAACATGATTGAAGTGTTTGACGGTTCAAGCTGGCGTGTTGCTTCAAATTCATACACAAACATTAGTTTGGACGTTGGATTGATTGAAGCGATCGAATGGGCTCGTAAGAAGATGCAAGAAGAAAAAGAATTAGAAGAACTTGCTAAACAATATCCTATTTTAGAAGATTCTATGCGTGATCTAGAGGTAATTAAAGTATTAGTACGAGGTAAGCGTAACAATGATATTCAACAAAGTTAAACAACTCAAAGCTGAAGGCAAAACTATCGGTATTACATTTAGTACCTTTGACCTATTCCATGCTGGGCATATCGCAATGCTCAGTGAAGCTAAGAATCACTGCGACTATTTAATTGTAGGACTGCAAACCGATCCTACAATTGATCGTCCTGACAGTAAGAATCCTCCAGTGCAAAGTATTGTAGAGCGACAGATTCAGGTCAGTGCGTGTCGTTTCGTTGATGAGATTGTTGTGTACCAAACCGAAAAGGATTTGGAGGACATTCTTCTGACACTACCAATTGATGTGCGTATTCTCGGTATCGAGTATGCTGACAAAAACTTTACCGGACGGAAGATCTGCGAAGGAAAAGGCATTGAGTTAGTGTTCAACAGTCGCGATCATAGCTTTAGTAGCAGTAACTTGCGTCAGCGTGTTTGGGAAGCAGAAAATATTAAGAGGACCGCTAAAAGTAATTGACATTTACTCCGGATTCGCGTATAATCAAATTATAGAAACATATTTAAGGATTTAAAAAGTGGCGTACTTTCTTAAGAATGGCAGTAGTTATCGTGTAGCAACAGAGGAATCTCTGGATATTCATCATCAGCTACCCCCTGGTAACTTTATTGTAAAAGCAGATCAGTTTGGTAACCTATTTCTAGAGCACATTGACAGTTTCAAGTCTCTTGATCGTTATTACGGTGATACACTACGCAACACAGATCGTATTCTACGTACCTTTATGGATCGCGAAAGCAGTACCGGTGTTATGCTGACCGGAGAAAAGGGCAGCGGTAAGACTCTACTGGCTAAGAATCTTTGTATCGAAGGCGCCAAGCAGGGTATGCCCACAATCGTCATCAACAACAGTTGGCACGGTGATGCGTTTAACAAGCTGATTCAAGACATTGATCAACCCGCCATTATCCTTTTTGACGAGTTTGAAAAGGTATACGACAGTCAAGAGCAGGAAAGTATCCTTACTCTGCTAGATGGTGTGTTCCCCAGCAAGAAGCTGTTTGTGCTTACCTGCAATGACAAGTGGCGCATTGACCGCCATATGCGTAACCGTCCTGGTCGTATCTTCTACATGCTAGACTTCAAAGGTCTAACCGCAGAGTTTATCACTGAATACTGCACCGAAAACCTTCGTGAGAAGAAGTACATTGCACAGATCTGCAAGATTGCAGCAATG
>JACCEC010967797.1_pt1 | contig 16456 bp, 15 predicted proteins | sample 7450121 | NCBI WGS metagenome assembly JACCEC01 (sample SAMN15323455, study PRJNA562643) | freshwater metagenome | isolation source: river surface water | place: USA:Blue River Watershed | collected 2017-08-18 | reverse complement strand
TTTGGTAAAACCACCGACACTTCTAAATCTAAGTGCAATTAATAAGACTATTAAAACCGATGCAACTCGCATTGAAGTCATTGTGTGAAGCGAATCAACGCGCGCTCCAATGGCGATAAAGGTCAAAGCACCGCCAAAACCGAATGCGGCAATTACAGCATAGATAATTGGCCGTATTGGTAATCCACCTTTTATCTCAGGACCGCTAGCAAGAAAAGCACCTAAAAGTGCAATAGAAATTCCTAATACTTGTTGGGTATTTGTTCGTTCACCATTTACATAAGCAACGGTTAGTGGAATCAATACCGAAAGTGAACTAATTGGGCTAACGACGCCCATTCGGCCCGTTGCCAAGCCTGTATAGAAAGCCAGCAAACCGATAAAGCCGCTCACGCCTGCTAGTAATCCTGGAATGAAATAACCATCAAAACTCAGATTTGGCGCAATTAACTTGTGGCCAAAAAATGATCCGATCAATAGAGCTGTTACTCCGAATAACAATCCAAAGAATTGTGAGACGCCAGTTACTGCAATTGATCGATATTTCTTAGAGAGATTCCCGGCAAGGTAATCGGCAGTTCCCCAGAGCAAACTAGAGAAAAGTGCCAAAACCGAACCCATAGTAAGAACCTACCTGAGTTCAATTCCTCGTGCCTACCGGCTCGCGCTAAACATATCTTCTACCCTTAGATAGTGAATAAGGAGACTGAATTCTTCAATCGCTTCTGCGAAGCGGCACGCGCTTACAAAGGAAGAAGCGAAATTATTATTGAGGAAGTTCCAGCGCCACAGAAGTTGGCACCATACGCATTTGCGCTCTCAGCTGATGTCGTAATGGCAGATTCCGATCTTGCAACCGGAAGGTTCGTTCTACTTCACGATCCTGATGGTCAAGATGCATGGCAAGGAAAATTCCGAGCAGTTACATTTGTCCGTTCTGCAGTCGAGAGTGAGATGCAATCAGATCCACTATTGACTGATGTCGCATGGTCATGGTTTCTTGAATCTCTTGATAATTCCGATGCACAAAGCGATGCAATAAGTGGCACAGTAACTAAAGTTTCGAGCGCTTCGTACGGCGAATTGGCAAAGAATGAAAACTCGGCTGAAGTGGAGATTCGCGCATCTTGGACACCTAAGGATGCTGCAAAATTAATTCAGCACCTCATCGCTTGGTTTAATCTTCTTGAAGTCTCCGCCGGCTTGACCCCGTTAACTAATGGCGTCACGGCATTGACTCCGCGAAAATAATTCATCTAAATGGAATTACTTACAAAGCCATTAGGTGGTACGCCACCGGTAATTGAGACAGAGAGCGATTTTGCAAAGGCTATTTCCGAACTCGCCAGAGGTTCAGGTCCAATCGCAATTGATGCAGAGAGGGCTAGCGGTTTTCGCTATAGCGCACGTGCCTACCTAATTCAGATCTTCCGCCGCGGGGGCGGATTACATCTAATCGATCCCATAAGCTTGAAGGGTTCTGCAGAAATTTCAAATTTAAATAGATTGCTTGAGACCGAAGAGTGCGTCATACATGCAGCGAGCCAGGATCTGCCCTGCCTTCGCGAATTTGGAATTCTTCCTCAAAAATTATTTGATACCGAATTAGGAGCAAGAATTGCAGGTTGCGAACGAGTTGGCCTTGGCCCGCTCTGCGAAAACTTATTAGAGATTTCCTTGGCAAAGGAACATAGCGCAGTGGATTGGTCTATCCGGCCGCTCCGTCCTGAATGGCTTGATTACGCAGCACTTGATGTCGCTGTACTGATTGATCTCCGCGACAAAGTTTTTGAATTATTGGAATCACAAGGAAAATTGGATTGGGCTAATGAAGAGTTTGCAGCGCAACTTCAAATTCAACAGGTAAAGGTTAGAAATGAACCATGGCGGCGAACTTCTGGCATGCATCAGATAAGAACTCGCCCGCAGATGGCAATCATTCGAGAGCTTTGGAATAAACGTGATCAAATTGCCGCCGAAATAGATCTGGCTCCGGGTCGACTCTTATCTGATTCGGTATTAATTGCACTTGCTAAATCAGATTTAAAAACTAAGGATGAATTCCTAGCCTTACCCGAGGCAAAAATGAAAATCAGAAACGATCTGCAGCAGAGTTATGTTGAAACCTGGCTCACCGCTTACTTAAACGCAAAATCTCTTCTTGAAAAAGATTGGCCGCAACTGCGCGCAAAATCAGATAGCTTGCCTCCGATCAAGATCTGGCGAGATAAATATCCCTTAGCCCACGCCCATCTAACTCATGCTCGCCACAACCTCAATGAACTTGCAGTTAATCTCTCGCTCCCCCTTGAGAATCTGCTAACGCCGGAGACTCTTCGTCGAATCTGCTTCGACAATGGCCATGAGACCAAGTATCGAGAACCGGAAGCATTGATGCCGTTAGTCGAAAAGCAGCTCCGTGCTTCGGGCGCACGTCAATGGCAGATATCTAGATGTGCACGCTTGATAGCAGAATCGCTCTGCCAGAACGAGCCCTTAGTGCTGGAGAAGATAGATGATTCAGAAGAAGCCATAGAGCCTGCAGAGTGATGGGAATTACGCAACATTAGAGTTGCGTAATTCGAGAGGGGGTCGTAGGCTCCATCTCATGCTTAGCAGTTTCTTGATTGCTCTCCGCGAAGGCTTAGAGGCCGCCTTGATTATCGGCATCCTTGTGGCTTACGTGGTCAAAACCAATCGAAGAAACCTCCTATTGCCAATCTGGAGCGGCGTGAGCGCAGCTTTAGCCCTGAGCGTAGGACTCGTATTTTTCCTAGCCTTCACTTCAAGAGAGCTATCTGCAAGAGGTGAAGAGTTCTTTGCCGGAACAACTTCAATTATTGCCGTTGCGCTAGTGACTTGGATGGTTTTCTGGATGAAGCGAACTGCTCGCGCTCTTCGCGCGGAACTTCATGGAAAAGTTGAAGAGGCAGCCGTTATAGGTTCATTTGCTCTAACCGCGGCAGCATTTTTTGCCGTTGCTCGAGAAGGTCTGGAAACGGCGCTATTTGTATATTCAAATTTCAGAACTGTTGGATCAAAAACTCCAGCAACAATTGGATTAATTGTTGGTTTAGCTCTGGCTGTCGCTTTGGGATATTTGATCTATCGTCGAGCAATCAATTTGAATCTTTCGAAATTCTTTACGATTACCGGTGCCGCTCTAATAGTTGTCGCAGCGGGTGTTCTCTCCTATGGCATTCATGAGTTCCAAGAATTGGGATGGTTGCCAGGCGAGAGTTCTTATATTTGGGATGTCACCAGCTGGATGGCGCCGGACTCCGTAATTGCAACGCTCCTTGCCGGCACGATTGGTTTTGACACGACGATGTCCTGGCTCCAGTTCCTAGTTTGGGGCGCTTACTTAGTCGGAATTCTGGGTCTATACCTCCGCAAAGTTCCCGTAAAGGAGAACCTGGCCTCGGCCATCAAGTAATTTCCCTTATTGCTACCGGCGAGTAGGGTTGGACTCATGAATACCGCCAAAACCTCTACCAATGTAGTCCTTGTCGATGCCGTCCGCACTCCATTTGGAAAGGCGGGAAGTCTTTATGCTGGCACGCGAGCCGATGACATCGTTGTGCGTTGCATTAGAGGGTTGCTAGAACGCAATCCAAAAGTTAATCCAGCAGAGATCGATGATGTAGCGATAGCAGCTGCAACACAATTTGGCGATCAGGGAATGAATATTGGTCGTTCAGCAACAATTCTTTCTGGTATTCCAAATACCGTCCCTGGTTATTCAATTGATCGTTGGTGCGCAGGTGCAATGACATCAGTTACAACTCTTGCTGGCTCTATCAATATGGGCGCTTACAACTTAGCTATTGCAGGCGGCGTCGAACATATGGGCAATCACCCAATGGGCGAGGGAATGGATCCAAACCCGCGTTACTTGGCAGAGAAAATAGTAGATACCGATGCATTATCAATGGGAAATACTGCAGAACGATTGCATGACAAATTCCCACATTTAACTAAAGAGCGTGCAGATAAATACGCACTTAACTCACAATTAAAGACAGAGGCTGCATATAAATCTGGAAAGATTCAACCTAATCTAATTCCAGTTGCAGTAAGAAATGCAGAGCAAGGTTGGGGCGTTGCAACAGTTGACGAACCTCCAAGACCTGGCACAACATTAGAAGCGCTTGCAGCGCTAAAGACTCCATTTAGACCGAATGGTCGAGTAACTGCAGGAAATGCAGCGGGCTTAAATGATGGCGCTACCGCAGCGCTCCTCGCTAGTGAGAGCAAGGCAAAAGAACTTGGCCTCCCGATAAAAGCTAAATTAATTACCTTTGCATTTGCAGGCGTAGAACCTGAAATTATGGGCTACGGACCAGTTCCATCAACTCTGAAAGCTCTACAACTTGCTGGTCTATCTATCGAAGATATTGGACTCTTTGAAATAAATGAAGCTTTCTCAATTCAAGTCCTCTCCTTCTTGGATTATTTCGGCATTGCAGATGACGATCCCCGTGTGAATATTTATGGCGGCGCAATAGCTGTTGGTCACCCGCTAGCCTCCTCGGGAATTAGATTGATGCTAAATCTGGCAGAAGGCTTTAGAGAAAGACCAGATGTTCGTTACGGCATAACAACTATGTGTATTGGTTTAGGAATGGGTGGAACTGTTATCTGGGAGAACCCAAATTACAAAGCTGGAAAGGCAAGTTAATGAGCGAAGTTTCAGCACCTGCTAATGCGCCAGAAGAAGTAGTAACTAAGGCGCTACTGCGTGAAGTAGATCTGACGCCATTTGGTTTCGCAGGAAAACTTGCGTTAATTACTTTAGATAACGGGATGGATCACACCAGACCAAATACTTTGGGTCCGAAATCACTTGCCGAAATTGATACAGCCTTAACAACCGCAGAAGCAAGCGATGCTGCGGCAATCGCAATTACAGGTAAGCCATTTATCTTCGCTGCTGGAGCCGATCTATCTGGTTTACCTTTTGTAACAGATATTAAGCAGGCGCTTGCGATTGGGAAATTTGGCCATGATCTATTTAAGCGATTAGGGCGTAGCAAGAAACCAACCTTTGCTTTCATTAACGGACTGGCGCTTGGCGGTGGGTTGGAAATTGGCCTGCACTGTAATTATCGAACTCTGGCGACTACTGCATTTACAGCGCTTCCAGAGTGCTTCCTTGGCTTAGTTCCAGGTTGGGGTGGGGCAACAATTTTGCCAAAATTAATTGGACCAGAAAAAGCTGTACAAGTGATTATTCAGAATGCTTTAAATAACAACACTATGATGAAATCGAAAGATGCACTCGCGCTAGGCGTAGTTGATGCCGTTTATGCTCCGGCAGATTTCTTAGAGAACTCTGTTCGATTTGCAGCTGAGATTCTAAATGGCAAAAAGAAAATCGAACGAGTTGACCATAGTAAAGATAACGCTGCTTGGGAGCGAGCAATTGCAACCGGTAAAGCAGCAGTAGCTAAAAAATATGGCGGCGCTGATATTGAATCGCCACGCCGTGCACTAGAGCTAATTGCTGCTGCCCAGCACAACACCTTGGATCAAGGCTTTGATGCAGAAGATGAAGTACTTGCTCAGTTGGTCATGAGCAATCCACTTCGCGCCTCACTTTATGCATTCAATCTCATCCAAAAGAAGCGAAAGAAAGTTGAGGGCGCTCCGAAAGCAGCTCTCGCTAGAAAAGTTACCAAGGTAGGAATCGTCGGTGCCGGTTTAATGGCATCGCAATTAGCGCTACTTTTTATTCGAAACCTGAAGGTGCCGGTAGTACTTACCGATTTAGATCAGGCGCGAGTTGATAAAGGTGTCGCTTGGATTCATAGTGAAATTGATAAATTGGTTGAGAAGAAACGTCTAAATGAAGAAGGCGCTCGACGTTTGAAGGGTCTGGTTTCTGGCTCAGTTGATCAAAATGTCTTTGCTTCTGCCGACTTTATTGTTGAAGCTGTTTTCGAAGAGCTCTCAATCAAGCAGAAGCTATTTAAAGATCTAGAGGCAATCATCTCCCCTGAATGCATACTTGCAACAAATACCTCCTCACTATCAGTTGAAAAGATGGGCGAAGGATTACAGCATCCGGAGCGAGTTGTCGGTTTTCACTTCTTTAATCCAGTTGCGATCATGCCACTACTTGAGGTCGCACGAACCAGCAAAACTGATGATGCCACAACTGCAACGGCAATTAATGTTGGTAAAGAATTAAAAAAGACCATGATTATCTGTAAAGATGCTCCTGGTTTTGTTGTGAATCGACTTCTCACAAGGTTTATGGGCGAAGTAACGGATGCGATAGATGAAGGAACTCCATACGACGTTGCAGATAGCGCGCTAAGACCATTGGGCTTCCCAATGTCGCCATTAGAACTATTTGGACTCGTTGGACCAGGTGTTGCGTTACATGTTGCCAAAACATTGAATGCAAACTTGGGACCTCGGTATCGAATCTCTCCTACCGTCCAGCGATTAGTAGAAAATAACGTTAAATCTTTCTACATCAAAGATGAAACTGGAAAGTTAGCTCCAAATAATGAAGCGCTTGCGCTAGTAGAGAAAGGCGCTACGCCATCGACAGCTGAAGAAGTACGTGCTCGCGCGCTTAAGGCTCTTGCCGAAGAGGCGCGGATGATGCTCGATGAGGGCGTTGTGGCTACCGCCTCAGAGATTGATCTCTGCATGCTCTTAGGCGCAGGTTGGCCGATGCATCTTGGTGGAATTCTTCCTTATTTAGATAGAGAAGGAATTAGTGAAGCGGTTTGCGGTCAACGTTTTCATCAACACGGAGTTGCGTCGCTTCTCGCGTAGCTCGCTTTGAAAACCAGGTAACAAGCTGTCTTGATACAGATTGTGCATTGATGCCCATTTCATCTAGCAATTGAGCTCGTTTTGCATGTTCATAGAAATCAAGCGGAACGCCAATTGAATGGATTGGTATATCTATTTCACGGTCTCGGAAAAATTCAGATAGTGAACTTGCAATGCCACCATGTGAAATGCCATCTTCAATTACAACAACCTGCGAATAACGATCTGCCATCTTCGCAATAGCATCAATTGGTAATGGTTTGACCCAGCGTGGATCAACCACAGTTACTCCGACACCTTCGCGGTAAGCCTGGGATGCTGCATCTACCGCAATCTGTGCCATCGCGCCAACAGCAATTAAGAGAATGTCTGGACTCTCGCCACGATAGAGAATGTCCATGCCATCGCGACGTTCAAATGCAGGTAAATCAGGATTAATAGCACCTTTAGGGAATCTAATTAATGAAGGCGCATCCTTAATATTTATCGATTCACGTAGTAATTCTTGGAGGCGAACACCATCACGTGGTGCCGCTACATGAAGCCTTGGCACAATTCCAGTAAGAGCCAGATCCCAAATTCCATTATGTGACGGACCATCATCGCCTGTTATACCGGCACGATCCAATACAAATGTAACTCCAGCCTTGTGAAGCGCGACATCAAGAAGAAGTTGATCAAAAGCTCGATTTAGGAATGTTGAATAAATTGCTACAACTGGATGTAAACCAGTGAAAGCTAATCCGGCAGCCGATGTCGTCGCATGTTGCTCAGCAATTCCCACATCGAAAGTTCGATCAGGAAATTCGGCCTGGAATTTATCTAATCCTGTTGGTCCAAGCATCGCAGCAGTAAGCGCAACTACATCTTTTCTCTCACGGCCAATACTTACTAGCGCTTCAGAGAATTCCTGAGTCCAGGTTTTCCCCGATTTCGCTAATGGCTCCCCTGTCTCCGGGTCTACAACTCCGACTGCATGAAACTTCTCTGCTTCATCATTGATTGCAGGAGCATGGCCTCGACCCTTTTCCGTAATTGCGTGAACAATTACCGGTCCTGAGAACTTCTTAGCCTGTATCAACGCCTTCTCTAATGCAGCGATGTCATGTCCATCAACTGGGCCAATATATTTAAGTCCTAAATCTTCAAACATTCCTTGTGGTGCGACGATATCTTTCAAACCCTTTTTCATACCATGAAGAGTTTCGTAGATAGGTTGTCCAACTACCGGAGTTCGTTCAAGAACGCCCTTACCCCAATCCAAAAACTTTTCATAACCTTTTGTAGCACGTAACGTTGAAAGATAAGTTGCAACTCCACCAATAGTTGGCGAATATGAACGCTCGTTATCATTAACAACGATTACAATTGGTAGATCCTTAGAGGCGGCTATGTTATTGAGGGCTTCCCACGCCATCCCGCCAGTCAAAGAACCATCGCCAACAACGGCAACAACATTCCGATCTTTTATTCCTTGCACTTGGAAGCCACGTGCAATTCCATCTGCCCAAGAGAGTGCAGTTGATGCATGAGAGTTTTCGACAACGTCATGCTTACTCTCTCCGCGATTTGGATAGCCTGATGCACCGCCACGTTGTCTTAGTTTTTCGAAACCAGGAGCGCGACCGGTAAGAATCTTATGAACATATGATTGATGTCCGGTATCGAAGACCACGACATCATGTGGCGATTGAAAAATTCGATGAACGGCAATAGTAAGTTCAACAACTCCAAGATTTGGCCCAAGATGACCGCCAGATTTTGATACCTTTTCAATTAAGAATTCGCGAATCTCTTCCGAAAGTTCGATCAACTCTGAATTACTCATTCGCGCTAGATCAGAAGGTGAGGAGATTCGGTCGAGGTATCTCATAACGCTAATGTTAACGAGAAACTAGCCAAGAAGTGATCTGAGGACGTACTGCATGATTCCGCCGTGGCGGTAATAGTCGGCCTCACCCGGGGTATCTATCCGCACCCGAGCTGTGAATTTCTTATCGCCAGCGATTATGGTTACTGTCGATGGAATCTTTCCATTATTTAATTCAGTTACTCCCTGAATGTCAAAAGTCTCATCGCCAATTAATCCAAGTGATTCTGCGGTTTCACCATCATTAAATTGCAAAGGTAAAACGCCCATACCTATTAAATTCGATCTATGTATTCGTTCAAAAGATTCAGCAATTACAGCTTTCACTCCAAGTAGAGCAGTTCCTTTTGCCGCCCAGTCTCTTGAAGAGCCAGAACCATATTCTTTGCCAGCAAGAATAATCAGAGGAATACCAGCGCTCTGATATGCCATCGATGCTTCATAAATTGTCGTTTGTTCGCCACCTGCCAAGAAGTTCTTGGTAAAGCCACCTTCCACACCACTTAGCAAGAGATTCTTCAAACGAATATTGGCAAAGGTGCCGCGAATCATTACTTCGTGATTGCCGCGTCGCGACCCATAAGAATTGAAATCTGCTTTTGCAACTCCGTGTTCCTGGAGATACTTACCCGCAGGCGAATCAGGTTTAATTGAACCAGCAGGTGAAATGTGATCGGTTGTAACCGAGTCACCAAGTTTTGCAAGTACTCGTGCGCCAGAAATATCTGTGACTGGCTTTGGCTGGCGTGGCATACCTTCAAAGTAAGGAGGTTTTCTTACATAAGTAGATTTTGCATCCCACTCAAAAATCTTTCCAGTTGGTGTATCTAAGGAAGTCCAACGTTGGTCGCCATCAAATACGCTGGCATAATCTTTACGGAACATTTCTGAGGAAATTACCGAGTCAATTACATCTTGAATCTCTTTTTGAGATGGCCAGATATCCTTAAGAAAAACATCGTTTCCATTCTGATCTTTCCCTAGCGAATCATTACTAAAATCATGGTTCATAGATCCTGCCAGTGCGTATGCAACAACTAGTGGAGGCGATGCCAGGTAATTCATCTTTACATCTGGGCTAATTCTGCCTTCAAAATTTCTATTTCCAGATAGAACTGCAGCGACAGCAAGATCATTTTCATTAACAACTTTGCTAACTTCTTGTGGAAGAGGTCCAGAATTTCCAATACATGTGACGCAACCGTAGCCAACTAAATTGAAACCTAATTTCTCTAAGTAGGGTGTTAATCCAGCTTTATCGTAATAATTTGTAACAACTTTTGATCCAGGCGCCAAAGTGGTCTTAACCCATGGCTTACTTGTTAAGCCACGTTCTGCCGCTTTCTTTGCCAATAAACCAGCGCCAATCATCACACTCGGATTTGAAGTATTGGTGCAGGAAGTTATCGATGCAATAACTACAGAGCCATTAGAAACTTTTCCTTCTCTTCCATTAACAGCGACTGAAATATCTCCGGTATGAGTTTTTTCAGTCAAATAACTTGGCAGTGATTTTGCAAATGAAGATTTTGCCTCGTTAAGAGGAACACGATCCTGCGGACGCTTTGGTCCAGCAATTGATGGAACAACATCTGCAAGATTTAGTTCAAGGTGTTCGGAATATCTCGGAGTTGCATTTGGATCATGCCAAATATTCTGAGCTTTAGCGTATTTCTCAACTAGCTCAATCTGTTCTTTGCTTCTTCCTGTTAGTTCGAGATAGCGAAGGGTTTCTTCATCGATTGGGAAGATCGCAACTGTGGAGCCATATTCTGGAGACATGTTTCCAATGGTTGCTCGGTTTGCCATAGGCAATGCACTGACACCTGGTCCATAAAATTCCACAAATTTTCCGACAACGCCATGCTTTCGCAGCATTTCAGTAATAGTCAAAACCAAATCTGTAGCAGTAGTTCCAGCTGATAAAGCACCATTAAGTTTGAAGCCGACTACTCTAGGAATCAACATTGAAACTGGTTGTCCAAGTAACGCTGCCTCCGCCTCGATTCCACCAACTCCCCAACCAAGGACTCCTAATCCATTGACCATAGTTGTGTGCGAATCAGTTCCGACAACGGTGTCCGGATAAGCACGAAGCGTGCCATTGACTTCGCGAGTCATGATTACTCGAGCTAAATATTCAATATTTACTTGATGGACAATTCCAGTACCGGGCGGGACAACTTTGAATTCATCGAATGCAGTCTGACCCCAGCGAAGGAATCGATATCGCTCAGTATTTCTCTGATATTCAATATCAACATTTTCGGTAAACGAAGATGAAGTGCCATATTTATCGGCAATAACGGAGTGATCAATTACAAGTTCTGCTGGAGCTAATGGATTTACCTTTGCCGGATCGCCGCCAAGTTCTGCCAGGGCCTCTCTCATAGTTGCAAGATCAACCACGCATGGAACTCCAGTGAAATCCTGCATGATCACTCTTGCAGGAGTGAATTGAATTTCTGTATCGGGGTTAGATTCAGGATTCCAACTGGCTAACGCCTTTATCTGTTCAGCAGTGATATTTGCGCCATCTTCGGTACGAAGTAGATTCTCAAGGAGTATCTTGAGAGAGAATGGAAGTGTTGCTGATCCCTCTAGTTTGGTGATATCAAAAATCTCATAGCTTTTGCCGGCAACTTCTAGTTTCTTACGTGCTTTAAAGGAATCGTTGCTCACATCCCAATCTTAACTGGATGGAGGTGAGAGCCAAGTCAGGGCTACTTAATGAACCTCGCCACAACTTCCATGTGCTGTGTCATTGGAAATAGGTCGAAAGCTCGTATTGCATCCAATTTATAGCCAGCTTTTATGAGTGTAGAAGTATCTCTGGCTAGCGCGGCTGGATCGCACGCAACATAGACCAAAGTTCTCGGGGCCAAACGAACTATCTCTCCTAAAACTTTCTCCCCGGCGCCGGTACGAGGCGGATCCGCAATCACAACATCCGCACGCATGAATTTCGATAATAACTTTTCGACCCTACCTTGGAGAATTTCCACATTCGCATCATTTGCAAATATCCGCCTTGCATCCGTCGTTGCCGAAATTGATTCTTCAATCATGGTTACTCGACCAGCTGCTCCAATGGCCGAAATCGCCGGTACTGCAAATAATCCAACTCCAGAATAAAGATCAAAGACATGATCGGCGCTACGAAACTCTGAAAAAGTAGCGACAACTTCAGTTAAGAGTTCCGGAGCTCGCACATGACTCTGCCAGAAACTTTCCGGAGAAATCTCAAAGTGAAAGCCGGCAACAGTCTGTTTAACTAATTTGAAGTCTTCTCGGTTTTCAACAAAATAACTAGCCGTTTCACTGCTATCGACAATCGCGTGAATTTTCTTATCCGCCGGCGCCTTGAGTTGGTTCATCTTCTCAAAATCAATTTTTACATCAGCGATTTCACATCTATCAATCTCAATCAATTCATTACTTCTAGATTTGAATAAGCCTGCTCTTCGATTTGCGGTGGCTGTAAATTCCATCCTAGTTCGCCATGCAAATACGGGAGATACTTCCTCAACCGCAATCGACAAATCAATTTTTGCAAGGCGACGAAATTGCTCTGTAATAATCTCTGCTTTTAGGGACCTTTGTCTAGCCGGCTTTATATGTTGAAAATCGCAACCGCCACAACCATCACTATGAGCAAATTTACATTTTGGAGCTATTCGGTCAGGAGAACTTTCTAAAACTTCAATCACATCTGCTCGTGCAAAATTCTTGGTTAAACCTGTGATTCTTATTCTTGCTTTCTCACCTGGTATCGAGTGACGGACAAAAATTACTCTGCCTTCATATCGCGCTACACAGTGTCCACCATGTGCAATCGCTTGAATATCAACGATCATTTCTTCGCCAATATTCACTTTTCTGCCTTTCAAGCGTGGATTAGTTAGAGCAGCTATTTAAGGTGTAAATTCTCTCATTGTGCACATCGTGATTATGGGATGCGGGCGCGTTGGCTCCACTCTGGCGAGGGAGTTTCAAAATCTAGGTCATTCAGTCGCCGTTATCGATCAAGATCGTGAGGCTTTTCGAAGACTTGGCGCCGACTTTAATGGTTTGACTGTTGCCGGAATTGGCTTTGATAGAGATACCTTACTAGAAGCAGGGATTGAAAGAGCTGATGCATTTGCAGCCGTCTCTGATGGTGATAATTCAAATATTCTTGCTGCGCGCGTCGCACGTGAAACTTATGGTGTTAAGAATGTAGTGGCACGAATTTACGATCCAGGTAGAGCAGAAATTTATCAACGACTTGGTATTCCTACAGTCGCAACTGTCCTCTGGACCACTGATCAAATAATGCGAAGAATTCTTCCTTCCGGTGCAAAATCAGAATGGCAAGATGCGTCAGGAAAGGTTCAACTTTCTGAGGTACATCTCCATAGCGACTGGTACGGAAATCCCGTATTAATAATTGAAGAGTTAACCAAGGCTCGCGTCGCTTTCATTACGCGCCTCGGTGAAGGTTTGATTCCTGATGAACACACAGTTTTGCAAGAGGGCGATGTGCTATATGTGCTTTCGAGCGATGCAGAGCTCTCACAAATTAGCGAATCGCTAGCAAATCCCCCTAGGAGCAATTAATGAAGATTGCGATAGCAGGTGCTGGCAATGCAGGAAGAGCAATCGCAAGAGAATTGCTGGGTAATGGACATCAAGTTTTACTGATTGATAAAAATCCAAAAGCGCTCAAGATGGAGAGCGTCCCGAATGCCGAGTGGCTGCTTGCAGATGCTTGTGAAATTACAACGCTTGATAAAGCAGGACTAGATCAATGTCAGGTATTGGTTGCAGCAACTGGTGATGACAAAGTTAATTTAGTGGCATCGCTTCTCGCCAAAACTGAATATGGAGTACCGCGTGTCGTAGCAAGAGTTAATCACCCTAAAAATGAATGGCTCTTTGATTCCTCTTGGGGAGTTGATGTAGCAGTTTCAACGCCGAGAATTATTGCAGCGCTCGTTGAAGAGGCTGTAAGCGTTGGTGATGTAGTGAGACTGTTTTCCATTAAATCTGGTGAAGCGAACCTTGTAGAAATCACGCTACCTGATAATTCAAAATGTGTTGGAAAATCAGTTTCTGAAGTTACGCTCCCGAAGGATGTCTCATTGGCAGCGATTATCCGAGATCGCCACGTGATAACACCTGGAGCGCATGAAGTTTTTGCTGCTGGCGATGAGTTGATTTTTGTGGCATCCAGTGAATCTGAGCCCCTGATTAAGGGTTGCTTCGTCTCACCTTCAAATTAATTAGTTGGATATAGATCTGCTCTAAGTTTTGGCCCGTTCTTAACAATCTGCCAAGTTAGATAAGCCGCCAAGAAGAAGAGTGGATAGCCCATTGCAAGCCTAGCCGTTCCTAATGCATTTACATTTCCCGATAGATAAAGAGGAAATTGCACCAATAATCTAATAGCGAAGAGCCCAACCCAGATCCAAGTAGCCTTTATATAAATTGATCGTCGCGCCGGATCTTGCCGCCACTTAAAGTTTTCACCCAATATCGGACCAAGCACTAAACCAACTACCGGCCATCGGACCAAATTTGAAATTGCATAAGCAACACCGTAAATCAAATTTGTCCATAATCCTGGAAGATAAAAATCTTCCGCCTTACCACTTCGATTCGCCAACCAGGCACAGATTGCAACACCAATGACTCCAGAGACGGCATGTTGAATAGTCTCGCGTCTAAAGAGCCTAATCACTGTAACAACCAAGGAGAAAATCAAGGCATAGTAAGCGGAATTTCTCACATCTTGATTAAAGTTAAATGAAATTAAGAATATGAGCGCCGGTAAGCCAGAATCAAAAATGCCCTTCTTCCCGCCAAGGGCATTTAAGATTTTCTCTTTATCTTGATTCTCGTTCATTTCTTACCTGTCGATCCAAAACCAGAGCCGCCTCGTGTACTTCCGGGAAGTTCATCAACTTCTATAAATTCTCCGTGTTCCACTTTTTGTATGACAAGCTGCGCAATTCTCTCGCCTCGTGCAATCTTTATCGCTTGCTCCGAATCATGATTTATCAAGATAACTTGGAGCTCGCCTCGATACGCGGCATCAACAGTTCCTGGCGCGTTGACCATTCCTAATCCTTCCTTTATTGCGCGGCCAGATCTTGGATGTACAAATGCTGCATATCCGGGCGGTAGCGCAATCGCGATACCTGTCGGAACTAGCATCCGTTCACCTGGTTTTATCTCAGTATCAATTCGGGAGTAAAGATCTGCTCCCGCGTCTCCTGGTTTTGCATAACTTGGAACCGGTAATTCTTTATCAAGTCTAGTAATCAAAACTTTCATGGATTAATTTCTAACTCAGGAGATTTTCCATTCATACCAAAGAGAGCTTCCCGGAAGCCTTCCGGAGCGTTATTTACAAAGTGTTCTAAAGGAACAACTATGAAAATTGCAGCAGCTTCTACCGCTATCGGACCATCTTCTGATCCAATTCGCCCTTCCGCGCGGCAATAGATTTTTCGACCATCTTGTCCAGTTATCTCTGCTGTAATGAATAGCGTTTTACCAACCTGAACTGGCATTAGAAATGATGTTTCTAATTTTCCGGTTACAGCTGGTTCGCGAACTAACCACATCAGTTTTCCAAGTGCTTCATCGAAAGCACAGGAAAGTAATCCTCCATGGGCCAAACCAGGAGCACCCTGATGATGTTCAGTTACAACGAACTTTGCAGTAATAGTCATTCCTTCGCTTGAATAGGCAGTTAGATGTAAACCTGTTGGATGCGAAGCGCCACAACCAAAACAATCTTGGTTATGAGATCCAAGTAAGGATCCGGGAGCAGGAGCTTTCGGATGACGAGCCGGAACGGTTACACCAGGAGGTGGTGTGATGCTTAAGCCACGAGACATGTCGCCAAGATTACCCTGAATTTGAAGTAATGTGACCGCCATGTCCAAAGTCAGCTATTACGAAGTTATCTGGTGGCCGCTTCGAGTTTGGCTACTTTTCATTTTTTTGGATTTGGCACTCATTATTTCAATTGGTGTAGCGCTCTCTGATTTTCAAATTCTTATCTTTGCTTTGCTGCTGCTTTTAGCCACTGTACTTCTCGCCTACCGAACCAGATTAGTTATCTCATTTGATGGAAATTTGTTGAGAGTTGGGCGAGCAAAGTTGGAGCGAACTTACATGGGAGAAATTACCGAACTGAGTGAGCGCGAAATGAAAATCGCAAGGAGTACACCTAATAACTATCTTGCAATTAGATTTTGGATTAGAGACGGTGTGAAGATTGCACTTAATGACAGTAGAGATCCAAATAAGAATTGGGTAATTACTTCACGTAAGAGTGGAAAATTGAAAGAAGCGCTTACGAACTAAGCGCAATCCTTGCAAACTGCCTTAGCGCCTTCTCCCCTAGCTAGTTGAGTGTGGTGATGCACTAGAAAACATCGAGAGCAGGTGAACTCATTCTCTTGACGAGGAACGACTCGAACCGCAAGTTCTTCGCCAGAAAGATCAGCGCCAGGTAACTCAACGTTCTCTGGATCCTCTTCATCAACATCAATCTGTCCTGATTGAGCTTCAGCTCGTTTAGCTTTTAACTCTTCAATCGACTCTTCGTGGAGCTCTTCATCAGTTTTCCGCGGCGTATCGTAATCAGTTGCCATTACCTCACCACCTCTCCGAAGTTCTCGGGCGGATAATGCCCAAGTCCCCTACTTATGTCCTGCCCAACCGTCGGCGTGTCGGATTTATTCCGGATTATTTGCAGATTTTGGGGCGCTAGAGCGTTTTTTAGATTCCTCTTGGCGC
>JACCEC010342439.1_pt1 | contig 16465 bp, 9 predicted proteins | sample 7450121 | NCBI WGS metagenome assembly JACCEC01 (sample SAMN15323455, study PRJNA562643) | freshwater metagenome | isolation source: river surface water | place: USA:Blue River Watershed | collected 2017-08-18 | reverse complement strand
CGCGTTGGGCGGGTCGACGGTCCATGCCCGGTGGGTGTTGATCGTGGTGGGGTTGGCGTGGTACGCGCAATACGGTCTGGGCGGCGGCGCGCACGGGTTGAAGTGCATCGTCGCGAGCCGCGACGGACAGGAATATTGCGTGCGCGAACGCCCCAAGATGGAGTTGGCGGCGAACAAGTTGGCCGAAGTCACCGACAAAATGAAGCAATTGGTGACGTACGTGAAAACACACAAGCCGCAAGACGAGCGCACCCGGTTGTTGGTGGCCAACTTCGACCCGCACGTCATCCGAGAAACCACGCGCCAAGACACGTTGCACGCGTACAGCGAGAACAAAGGCGACCGCGTGGCGTTTTGCCTCAACAAACACGACTCGCAAAACGACGGCGACCGGCTCGTCGACTTGCACACCTTGACCTTCGTGGCCATCCACGAACTGTCGCACTTGGCCACGATCCAAGAAGACCACCCTCGCGTCTTTTGGCAAAATTTCAAGTGGCTCTTGGAAAACGCCAAAGAAGCAGGCATCCACGCCCCCGTCGACTACAAACACAACCCCGAAGAATACTGCGGGATGACCATCGACGACAACCCCCTCTACGACCTCAATTGACCCCCCCCACCACCACCAACCGAACGAGCCGCCAAACGGGAAAAACGAGCACAAAAAGAATAAAAAAGAACAAAAAGGAAAAAACGGAAAGACGAAAAACAAAAGAAGAAAGAGGAGGAAGAGAAGGAAAGGAAAAAGAATTGCTCCGCGTATTTTACAGTTTACATACATCCTACAAACTCCCTACAACCCCCTACGATGGGCGACGACGAACGCGCGTGGGGCTGGTTGGTGGACGGCGCGGTGCGGTGTCCGACGTGGCGCGACCGGTTGATCGACGCGCTCGCGCACCGCGCGCCCGACTTTGACGCGCGGACATGGGCCGTCGAACGTGTCGTGCTCGCCTGTCCTGCGTTTGTGTGTGTGCACGGACTGCCCGTTTCCTCCTCGTTGGAAGGAGAAGGGGAAGAACGCTTCGTGTCCGAGGCTTGCGCTCGCCACATGGCGCGCGCCTTGATCGCGAGCAAACGGCGGCGATACGCCGTGCAGTGGCTGGCGCTGCGACCGTCGACCGAAATGGAGACCACCCCCGACAAAACCAACGAGACCGACAAACGCGAAGTCGACGATTATCATTGGTATTGACGATACGCACTCGAGTAGTAGCGCGGACCGTACTCGACACGGCCGTGCAAGCCACGCCACGCCATATCCGTGGGTCGACCGACATTGTCCGAACATCGTCTCATCGACGAGTGTGTCCACGGTGTTAAAAAAAAACAACCGTCATCACCAGCGCCTGGCGCGTTGTTGCGTGCGCAAAGCGGCGCGTTCGTCGCGTTGCTTTTTATTGTACATGCGCCGCACCGTCGCCGCCATCTCTCGAGACGACGCCGCCATGGTCGGGATCGCGCGGATCGTTCCCCACGACGGAGGCGTTCCCCACGACGGCGTCTCGCCGTACACCGCGCGATACATCGTGACTTCCGCGGGTTCGTACACCAGTATCTGCGAGTGAGTCAAGCCGCGGCATACTTGCTGCATGTACAGATTGAACATGTCGTCGATGCGGCGGGCATGGTCCTCGTTGACGGTGTGCGCGGGGCGATCGATCCATCGGACGGGCAGCGAGTGCGCGAACCGGATGGTGCCCGCGAAGGACTTGTACCATGTATGCACGTCGCGCAAAACCCACCGGGACACCGACTGGTTGAACGACCGAGCGTTGTAAAACAGACCTTCGATGTGCTTGACGCGGCACAAATTCCAGTTGGTCAGCGGCTGGTTGAACGAACAGGCGTTGCGAAACATGTTGCGCATCGTCAACGCTCGGCGCATGTCCCAGTACCCGATCGGTTCGTCGAACAACACGTTGTTGTGGAACACACTGTCGAAGTCGACAACGAACGAGACGTCCCAGTTGCGGATGTTTCCGAACGGCGCGGGGTTGGGATGCTCGCCACGCGCCAACAACCGCAATTCGTCGCCGTCGGCGACCGGACGCACCAAGAACTCCATGCACGCGCGAGCAACGTCCGACGGCAACCCTCTTCGCATCAACATCCACAGGATGAACACGCGCGTGGGAATGCGCAACTTCCGCATGGCAAGCGAACACACGAGGAACACGGAAAAGGGGAGGAGGAGAAAAGAAAAAAAACGAGAAGGGGGGGATGAGAAAAAAAGGAAAAAAGAAAAAAAAGAAAAAAGAGGAAAAGGAAAAAAAGAGAAAGGAAAAAAAAGAGAAAGGGAACTTTGAAAAAAAAAAGTTTTCTTTTTTTTCTTTTTTCTCTTTTTTCTCTTTTTTCTCTTTTTTCTCTTTTTTCTCTTTTTTCTCTTTTTTTTTCTTTTTTTTGTTTGTCCGCGCGTCCTTTTTTTCACTTCCCTTTTTTTCCCTTTTCCCTTTTCTCTTTTTTTGGTTCTTCGTTTTCCTTTTTTTTCTGTGTTGTTCGATCGTCGTCGATGTCCGAGTCGTGTACAGAAGCGTGGGCCGAGGAGCAGAGACGAATGGCAATGCTCGTCGACGAGACGCCGTGGCGAGGGGAACCCCCGCGGTGGATCGGCGGCGTCGACGTGACGTACGACCCGCACAGCACGGCGTGCGTGGCGGGGTTGGCGGTGTACGACGCCGTTGACGGCGCGTTTGTGTACGAAGCGTGCGTCGCGGGCCAGGAAGAGACGCCCTACGTGCCCTCGTTCTTGGGCTTTCGCGAGACCAAGTGGTACGTGCGTCTGCTCGACGACATGCGCGCGGCGACGGGGCGTGTGCCCGACGTGGTGCTGGTCGACGGCAACGGCCGGCTGCACGCGCGGCGGTGCGGGTCGGCGTGCCAGCTGGGCGTCGTGGCCGGGGTGCCGACCGTCGGCGTGGCCAAGACGTACGACACTGGCGTGCCCGGCCTGCCCTCGTCGGTCGCCGACCTGAAGAAGTGTCTTGTTCGGCCGGGACACACCGTGCTGGGCGACCGCGTGGCCGTCGCGATCGTGCGCGAGCACTGCGTCAACCCCATTTTCGTCTCGGTGGGGCACGGGTTGTCGTTGGAGGACGCCGTGGCGGTCGTCGACCGCGTGAGCCAGTACCGCAACCCGGAACCCTTGCGTCGCGCCGACGCCATGACGCGCACCGCGTTGTTGCGAGGCTAAACTAACCAACTGCGTTGCGCGAGCAGCGACAGGGTGATTGCAACAAAAGACGCACGCCCCCCCCAGCCTTCATGCGATGTTTCGTGTGCGTTCGTTGTTCCCGGGGCTCTCCGTTCCCAGGACTCTGGGAATAATCATCCAACTCAAGCAACCCAACCCCAATCCAAGCAACCAAAAACAACACAACACAACACAACACAACACAACACAAAAAAAGGACAAACAATCACAAATCTATCCTTGTACCTTGAACCCCCCCTCCGACCCCTTTTTTTTGTTACGAATGAGTGAATTTCAAACCACCATGGGCTCCATGTTTTCCAAACAGACCGCCGAGGTCAACGCCAAGACGGAGGTCGAACCCAACCCCCGAGACAACCCCGAACAAGCCACCCCCGAAAAAGCCAAGACCAAAGCCAAGACCGACCCTTCGTCGTTGGTGCGCCAAGTAACCCTGACCAAGGTGGCCGACGTGCCCGTCGCAAATAAAACCTTGGACGAGGAGTACGAGACCTGTTCGAGTCTGAAGGAGATGGCGGAGGAGAAATTCGACCATCCCCTCGTGGACGCTGGCGCCATGGGGGTCAAACTCGACGACGACGCGACGGATGCGACCCACAAATTCTTCGCCTCGCCGGACAACGCGTTCATCTCGGCCGCGGTGACGGCGTTCAGCGAACATTTCCCCTTGGCTATCCACCCGGGCCACGTGTGCTTGTTGATCTTGCAAGCGTTTGCGCGCGACGTGTCGAAGAACAGCGAAGCCTTGCGCTCCACCTTGGTCACGCACCAAGGCAAAAAAGCGCTGACCGTGCACGCCGACCATTTCGTCCTTGGCGAAGCTAACGACTGGGCGTCGATTGTCACGTCCGAGGGCTCGAACAACTTGTTGGCGCAAATCCGGACGTGTTTGGTCGACGGCGTGTTCGAGCGCATCGTCCCCGAACTGAGCGACACCACCGAGATCGACCGCGTGATTTCGGGCATCGCCGTGATGGAAACCTTCCAGGTGTACGTTAGCTACGGCGTATCGACCTGCTGCGGGTTCCCCGAAATCGTGATGCGGGGCACGTTGGACGATTGGGTCGCGGTCCGAACCTACGGACAGTCGATCCTCGGTCTGTGCAGCGACGAGCTCCGGGAAAAGTGGACCGGTGCGCTGATGGCTTTGCTCGACAAGTTCGTGACCGAGTACACCAACGCCTTGCTGCACACCCAACCACCCGACGGCATGTTTTGGAATTGCATGTGCAAGCGAGGCGCCGCTCGGATGTCGGGCCAAAACGACTATTACAGCGGTTGGTTGAACATTTTGTTCCCCTACCGTCGCCTGGAAAACACCTTCAACAAGTATAGTTTCGAGCCGTACAGCCCCACCGCCGTGTACACCCGGGGACAAGACGTCAACGATTTCCCCGACGGGTTGTCCGTGGCGCCGGTCGACTGGAACTACCACGGAACCAAGATTTCCCTCTCGTTCCATTCCGGATTCCTGGGCATCCAACAAAACACGAAGGACAAAGTCGTTTCTCCCGTCGTGGGGTGGGGCATCGTGAACCCGGAGTCGCCCAAGAAAACGTCGCACGAGGAATGGTAAAAAACGAAAAAAACCAACCCTCCAAATGCTCTTGCTCTTGCTCTTGCGTCGTTTGCTTTTCGTCGTTGCTTTTGCATACCTGTAACACCCGTTAACCCAATTTTGTTTTTTCCATTTTTCGTCTTTTCGTCTTTCGCTACCACAAACCCAACCCAACCCAACCCAACCCAAATCAACCCAACACAAATCAACCCAACACGAATCAACCCCCTACACGGTCGGTCGACACAAACCAAACCAACACAAACCAAACCGACCCCAACCCAACCCCCAACGCGTCGACACAAACCAAACTGACCACCGAAGAATCGGGAAAAAAAACAAACCACCGAAAACAAAATGCCCAGCTTTGCACCGTCTTCGTCTTCGTCTTCGTCTTCGTTCCGAGGAGTGCCTGGCCGAGGATCGGCGTTTTCGCCCATGGTCACCCCAACCCAACCGCTGGTGCGCGTGAACGACGCGACGCACTCGTTCCAATTGTTGACGCAGGACCAAACATCGTTTCGATTATTGACGCGGAACCAAAACGCCGTCTGGTCGTTGTGCGACGAGCAAAAGCGAGAGCAAACGTCGTGGGCGACCTTGTTGGGCCGCAAGGGCGTCACGGCGGCGCGCATGTGGACGTGGGCCGCGTGGTTCGACGCCAACGTCGCCAAACACCCGTGGATCCAATGCTACGCAGACGCCTTCGAGTCTTTGCGCGCCTTCGTGCGCTCCATCGAGCACCAACCCGCGTCCTCGCCATCGTCCAAGTCCAAACCCGTCAAACGCGCACGCACGCACCACGAGAAAGAAAGAGAAAAAGGACACGAAACAGAAAAAGAAAAAGAGGAAGAAGGAGAAAAAGAAGAGACAGAAGAAGAAGAAGAAGCGCCTCTGCGCAAACGAACCGCTCGTAGACGTACGCATTCGCTTAATTTGTTAACCAACGTGTGACGAAAAACACCACCTCTATTACTTTGCTACTCGCTAACTCGCTACTGCTTTTCGAAGACTCATCCATCCGAATGTCACCACGAGCAAGACCACGACGCTCGCCACCCACCGTCCAAAGCGCCGGCCCCAATACCGCACCACGACCTTCATGCGCGGCGACATGTATTTCAACCGCGACCAAAGCAAACGAAACGAAACTCCCTTCCCCTTCCCCCCCCCCCCGGTTTGGAAAAAAAATGAAAAAAAAACAAAAAGAAGCTCAAAAGTCCAAGCTGTAGCAGGGGTCGTCGGTGCCGATGAACGCGCGGTCGGTTTGCGCGATGTTGCTCTGGATGGCGAATTTGTGGACGGTGGATTCGTCGCGGAGGTCGGGCATGGCCGCAGTGGACCGAGCGGGGTCGTCGTTGGTGGACGCGGGAAACAATTGTTTGGCGCGGTCCACGTCGACCAACACTTGGAACGAGGCGGTGCCGTAGTATCCTTCTTGGCCGCACATGATGTTGGCAGAGACGCCTTGCACGGGGTCGAGTTCGGCGTGCTCGGCGGCTTGCAAGAACATTTTGTTGGTTTCTTCAAAAGAGGCTTTCGCGACGGGGCCGGTGTCGTCGTTGTTGACGCCGTGGCGCTGGATCTTGATGAGGTTGTGGGACACCGTCATGCGGTCGACGAGGACGCTGTAATTGTGGTAGTTGATGTGCGCGCCGTCGAACTCGACGACTTCGATCAGTTCGTCGAGGATGGTTTGTCTCGCCGCCTCGATCCCGAACACGTCGAACATTTCGAGCACGTCGTTGCTCACTGTGCGCCGTTTGTCGATGAAGTCGAGCGCGAGCACGCCGAGCAAGTTCGACCCCACCGTGTCGAGCACCCATCCTTCGTGCGCTTTGAACACGCCGTCCTCGCGCGACAACAGGTCGGTGACTTTGCGCAGGCTGACGTTGGCGACGCGGTCGACGCCCCGCAACACGACCTTGCCGAGCAGTTGGTTCAGAAACGCCGCCAACGACGGTTTCACGACCGCCTCGCGCACCGCGCCCTCTGGGTCGTCGTCGTTTGCGCTCACCACCGTCGCGGACGCGGCCGAGGAGGAGGAGAACCCTCCCGCCCACAGGTCGGTGAGCCGCACCCGGAACACGAGCGCGTCGTCGTTGTAGTCGCTGTACACGCACTGCACCTGGTCGCCGTACACCGCGTCGATCGCGAGCGCCACGTCGTCCACGGTGATGTTGCGGTCGAGCATGATGACGGGGTCGAGCGTCAGGCGACACACGTACTTGCACACGTCGCGCGTGCAGTCGACGGGGGGCGGGGCGTGCTCGCGCCAAAAGAGGCGCTGGAACGCGTGGTAGCGCTCGATCAGCGGCCGGTCTTCGGGCAGGAGCGAGTGTGTGTCGTCGGGGTCGAGCAGGATTTGCGCGCACGACACCAGGTCGTTGAGCTTGGTGTGTTCGATCAGGTGCATGATCGTCATCGCGCGCTGTTTGTTGCGCTCGTCCTCCGGTTTCAAGTACACCGTGAGCGAGGGGTTTTTGATCTTGGCGGTGATCGAGAGCAGTTCCTCGATGCGCGCCACGCCGCGCAAGTTGCACTTGGTCGCCATGCCCGTGTAGTGGAACGTGTTGAGCGTCATCTGGGTGGACACCTCGCCCACCGACTGCGCGGCCACCATCCCGACCATGTCCCCGGGCGAGATCAGCGACTGCCGGTAGCGCAGCCCCACCGTGGCGAGCAGCAGCGCCAGCGCCTTCTTGTGGAAACGGTGGACGAGCAGCAGTTGTTTCGGGCACAGGTAAAAGTGGTAGAGCACCCAGAACAGTCGGCTCGGCGACGAGTGACGCAGGCGCTCCAAGTCGGCGTAGGCCTCGTCCACCATGGCGCGCGCCTCCGTGAGCGTCAGGTCGACCGTCGCGTCGGACACGATGCCCGCCTGCGCCTGCACGTTGCGCACGATCGGCGCGAAGGCCACCCCGCACTCGACGGTCGTCTTGTGGCGCCCGCGGAACACGTGCTCGACGATGTCGCTTTGCGCGGCGAGCATGCGCGGCAGCACGGTGCGCGCCACGTCGTCGTTGTACACCGCGGCGTCGCGCGTGGCGTTCGTGCCCGCGACGCGCACGATGGTGGACACCTCGTCCCACGTCGACGGGGTCACCAAGAAGTGGTGGTGCACGTCTTGCGCAGACATGAACACGAGGGGCAGCGACTGCTTCTCCACGCGCATGGTGTCGACGTTGTCGTCGCCGTAGCGGAACTGCACGATGCGCCGCTTGTGGTTGCGCACGGTGTGGTCGTACTCGACCTTCAGGTCCTCGAGCGCTTTGATCAAGCGGCGCTGGATGTAGCCCGTGGTCGAGGTTTTCACGGCCGTGTCGATGATGCCCACGCGGCCGCTCATCGCGTGCATGAAGAACTCTTGCGGGTTGAGGCCTTGGACGTACGAGTTGCGGATGAACCCGCGCGCCCGCGGGGAATGGTCGCCCTTGGTGAAGCTCGGCAGCGTGCGTCCGTCGAAGTTGCAGGGGATGCGCTGGCCGTCGACGTTTTGCTGGCCGAGGCACCCGATCATCTGCGAGAGGTTGATCTCCTTGCCCTTGGACCCGCACGCCGCCATCGCCACGAAGCGGTTCTCGGCCGTCAGCTCGCGGATGCCGATCTGCCCCGCTTCCCCCGTGGCCTCGTTCAGCAGGTTGGTGATCTGCAACTCCAGTTCCTCGCGGTTGCTCTTGCCCGAGTGGTTCGTGAGCAGCCCCAGCTGCACGCCGTGCAGCAGCTCGGCCACCTGCGTGGTCTTGGCGTCGATCACCTCCTGGATCTCGCGGTCGGTGCGCGCGTTGTACTCGAGGTCGCGCACGCCCACGCTGAAGCCGCGGTGGTACATGTAGGCCGTGACGATGTTCTGCAGGTCGTCGATGAACTGGACGGCCGCCGCCGACCCAAAGTCGTTGTGGATGCGGTGGATCAGCCCCGCCGAGCGGCCCCCGATCACGCTGTCGTACAACTGCCCGCGCACAAACGTCCCGTGCACGATCTCGAGCGCGTCGACCCGCCGCCCCTCCGCGTCCACGTCCCGCGCCGTCTTCTTCGCGTCGGTCGGCACGCGCATCGTCAGCGGCGGCAAGATCTGGCTCAGCAACGCGTGCCCCGTGACGCGCCGGCGCTTGCGTCCTCCGTTTGGTGCGTCGTCGTCGCCATCGTCGTCGTCTCGGCCGCGCGTTTTCCCGCGGAACACGCTCGGGTCGAGGTGTTCGACGCGGAACATGAGTTGCATGGCCTCGAGCGGGGAGAACGATTCGCGGTTGTGGGTGAACAGGAAACTCCCGAGCAGCGAGTCTTGGTAGACGGCGATGATGGGCGCGCTGTTGCCCGGGCTGACGATCTGGTGCTGCACGTTGGCCAGGTAGCGCAGTTCGGCGGCGGACTCTGGGTCTTGGGGCACGTGCAAGTTCATCTCGTCGCCGTCAAAGTCGGCGTTGTACGGCTTGGTCGTGCTCAGGTTGAACGAAAAGGTGCGGCCGTCCGAGGGCTTTTTGACGCGCACGAAATGCCCCATCAAGCTCATGCGGTGCAGCGACGGCTGGCGGTTGAACAGCACCACGTCGCCGTCCATCAGGTGCCGGTGCACCACGTCGCCGTCTTGGAGCACGATCGCGTCGCGCCGCGTGTGGTACTTGAGGTGGATGACGTCGCGGCCGTTGCCGCGCACCAGCTTGTTGGCGCCGGGGAACCGCTCGGCGCCCGACCGCACCAGCTGCGTGAGCCACACGCGGTTCGACGCGTTGACGGGTTCCGGCCACGTGACCTCCATGCAGATGTGCAGCGGCACGGCGACCTCGAGGATCGACAGCGTCGGGTCGGCGGTGATGACCGACCGCGCCGAAAAATTGACGCGCTTCGCCATCAGGTTGTTGCGCATGCGCCCGCCCTTGGAGCGCAAGCGGTCCGTGATCGCGAGGATGGGCCGCCCCGACCGGTGCGTGCTCACCGGCACCCCGGGCGTCTTGTTGCACACCAACGTCGCGCACCAAAACTGCAGCACCGTGCACCAGTCGTCGATCGTGTGCGGCAACGTCTTCGCCGCCATCTTCGCTTTGATCATCTCGTTGTTTTTGACGATGTGGAAGTACGTGTGCGTCAAGTCGTCCTCCGACCGCTGGTGCGAGTCCGCCTTCACCGACGGACGCACCTGCGGCGGCGCCACCAGCAACGTGTGGCACACCATGTCTTTCGGGTGCGAGAACTTCGGGTCGAACCCCATGAACCGCACGTCCTCGTCGCTGATCCGCGAAAACAACCAATACACCATCTCCGGCTTGAGCACGAACACGTTGTGCTCCGGCAACGACGCCGTAGCCGCGGTCGCCGTCGCCGTCGCGGTCGCGGTCGCCGGAGCGGGGTCGTCCGACGAGGCAGCGGCCGCGAGACGTTTCTTGGCCGCCGTCGCCGCCGTGGGTTGCGGGGTAAATTCGAGGGTCAGCGTCGCGAGACCCGTGTGCACGATTTTCGCCGGCTGCAACACCCCGCATCCGTTGTCGATGCTCGTGCCGCAGCGACGGTTTTTCTTGTCTTTCGTCAACCGGTGCACGTAGTCCCACCGGTCCTCGTTCGACATCGCCCACACTTCCTTGTGCGTGCTTTTCTTGATCAACAACTGCCCGCACTGGAAACACACGCACCGCAACACTTTCTTGATCGTGTCGAGGTGGTGCACGTGGAAAATGGGGCGCGCCAACTTCACGTGGCCGCTGTACCCCGGCGTCTGCATGCAGTCGAGGCCGTCGGTGGGGCAAATGTACCCCGGCTCCAACACCCCCATCCGCGGGTCGAACAAGCCCCCGATCACCGGCGTATTCGCCTCGTACGTCTCCCGGTTGCTCACTTCCACCATCGACGACCGCTCGATTTCCTCGGACGACAACAACCCGTACTGGATGCCCACGATCTTCGCCGGCGCCCCCGGCTGCAACAACCGACCGCTGCCGCCGCCGCACGACATTTTTTTGTGTGGTGCGACAAACAAGCAGTAGTTTCAACAATTTGTTTGCACAAACCTCGCCAAACACGAGAAAAAGAATGAGAATGACCCGACTCCGAAGAAAAAACAAGACACCACCGAAAACGGAAAACAACGGGAAAAAAAAGAAAAAAAAGGAAAAGAAGGAACGGGAAAACGAGAAAAAAAAGAAGAAGGGGGGGGGGGAATGGATTTTTTTTGTTGGATGGCGAGGGGTTGATTAAAGCATTGTGTTTACATCGAGGGTTGGGCAACATGTTACATGCGAAGCGACACTTTGCGACGTTTGGCGTTTGGGCAACTCGGTTGTTGCGTCGGTAGCACGAACCGTTTGATCTGCGTTGGGACAGTGTTCTGGTGATGCCGACACACGTAACCTCCGTAGATACACTTTTTACACCGTTTTACAAACCGGTGATTCAATACCTCGTCACGGCATTGTCTGCACCATTTTCGCAGACAACATTCAGACACTTCTTCGGTGACGCGGTCGCACACTCCACACGCGCGCGCAAACACCGGCGCATCGGGTTCTTCTTCTTCCTCTTCTTCTTTTTTTGTTTCTTCTTCTTCTTCTTCTTCTCCTTTTTTTGTTTTTTCTTCTTCTTTTGTTTCTTTTCTTTTCGCGCTTCTCGCATCTTCTTTCGTGTCTCCTTCTTCTTCCTCCGTTCTTTCGTCGTGTGCGTTTTCTTCGGTTTGCGCGTGCACCTCTTCTGCAGGTCTTTCGTCGGTCGCGACTTCTTCTCGCGGTTGTTCGTTCGCTACGCGTTCGTGTTCTTCGACGGGCACGATTGCGTCCACGGAGGTGGTTGCGTCCACAAACAAGGACTCGTCGACGAGGTGAATGAACAAATCGTTGTTCATGATGGTTGTTGTTTTTGTGGCAAACGGCAAGGAGGGTCCAAAACGCACTTAAATGGGTCGGATGCTAGACCCCAAGGAACAACGAACAATCAAAACGAACAAGAACACTGGACCAGCTTTTGTGTTTTTTTTGTTCGCAGACGTGGAAATTTTGTGACCTTTCCTTTTCTCTTTTTTTTCACGGTTTCTCTTTTTTTTCCACCCCACCCCACCCCCCCCACTCCATGGCGTGTTTCAAACGCGCGCACAAAAGCGGCCGCGACCGCGACCGTGACCGTGACCGCGACCCGCAACCCCAACACAAGGACAGAGACAGAGACCGCGCCAAACCCGCCAAAACGACCCGCGCGCCGAACCGTCGCCGCGCGTATCCGCCCCCGCGACGATATTTGCCTTCGCGCACGTGCAGCCATCGCCACTCGTCGTCCTCTTCGTCTTCTTCTTCCTCGTCGTACGACGACGAAGACTCGGACGAAGACGATTGGTCCGAGGAAGAGGATGAAGACGACGGAGAAGGAGAGGAAGACGAAGACGACGAGGAATTGAGCGCGGAAGAATGTCAGGCCGTGCTCGATATGTTGGAGCAGTTGGAGAAGGAAGACGCGCGCCAACACCGCCGCTCGGGTGGCCAAGGCAAACGCCGCAAGAACAACACTGTGCAATTGCTGCTCGTGGAGCCGTCCCGCGACGGCGACGACGAAGGCGATTGGATCGACATGGACGAAGACGAGGACGAGGACGACGAGGACGAGGACGAAGAGGCGTCCGTGACCGAAGACGAAGACGTGCCGCCGTCGTGTTCGTCGCGGTCGTCGGCGAGCACGTGGACGGACGCCGACGAGTCGAAGTTGTCTGCGTCCCCCGGGTGGCAGCAGTTGAAAGCGTTGGCGGCGCAACACCCCGACGACCGGGCGCTGGCCACAATGCTCCGAGAGTACCGCCGCAACTGGTCGACGCTGCGCCAACGCGACGCGCGCCGCGAGAAGAAGCAGCGCGCCAAGTACTTGCGCATTTTCCGACGGCTCGTGCAGGACAAGGGGGCGTTGGGCGAAATGGCGTATTACCAAACTTTGCCGCTCGAGAAGCAAAAGGCGTACATCAAGGACGTCCGCGCGATCAACCGCCTCACGCGCCACGAAAAGCCCTACCGCATGTTGCTGCTCGACGCGGACATCCCCGTCGAGCACAAGGCCGCGGCGTACCGCAAGTTCAGCAGCCTGAAGGGCATGACCGACGTCGGCGGCGACAGCTACCAGAAACTCAAGCAGTGGGGGGACAACTTCCTCAAACTGCCGTTCAACAAGTGGGTGTCGCTGCCGGTGAATTTGGCCGAGCACGGCCAGGGCGCGTGTCTCTCCTTTCTGAGCCAGGCGCGCAAGCAGTTGGACCAGGCGGTCTACGGCATGTCCGACGCCAAGTCGCAGACGCTGCAGATGCTCGGGCAGTTGCTGGCCAACCCCAAGGCGGTGGGGCAGACGATCGCGATCCACGGGCCCCCGGGCACAGGTAAAACGAGCTTGGTGAAAGAAGGCATCGCGAAGATCCTCGGGCGGCCCACGGCGTTTGTGGCGCTGGGGGGCGCGTCCGACGGCAGTTTCCTCGAAGGCCACGGATTTGCATACGAGGGCAGCATGTGCGGCAAGATCGCGCAGATCCTGATCGACTGCCAATGCATGAACCCGGTGATTTTCTTCGACGAACTCGACAAAGTCAGCAACACCCCGAAGGGCGACGAAATCGTCGGCATCTTGACGCACTTGACCGACACGACGCAGAACACGCACTTCCACGACAAGTACTTCGCCGAAATCGACCTCGACGTGAGCAAGTGCATGTTCGTCTTCAGCTACAACGACGAGTCGCGCATCAACCCCATCTTGCGCGACCGCATGTACCGCATCCGCACGCAGGGCTACTCGGGCAAGGACAAGACGACCATCGCGCGCCAATACCTGCTCCCCAAAATCCGAGAGCAGGTCGGGTTCGACGAAGCGCACATCGTCGTCGACGACGCCGTGTTGCAGTACATCCACGAACATCACTGCGAGCGAGAAGACGGCGTGCGCAACTTGAAACGGTGCCTCGAAACCATCCACGCCAAACTCAACTTGTACCGCTTCCTCGCGCCAGGCGACTCCCCCAGCACGTTGTTCGGGCCCAACCCCGACATGGCCTTGTTGACGCAACCCGTCTCCTTCCCGTTCAAAGTCACGCGCGACGCGGTCGACCAACTCCTCAAAACCAAAGTCCCCGAAAACCCGTCCGCCTTGTTGTCCATGTACTGCTAAAACACACACACTGTCTATCGGAGAAACAAGAAACGAAAGAAACGAGAAAAAACTTTTTTTTAACCGTTTAACCCAACACACAACCCCTCTCCCCCCGAACACTAACGCTTTTGTCGTTCTTTTCTTCTACTTTTTTTCCCCCCCCCCTTTCTCTTGTTCGTTTCCTCTTTTTTTTGTCCAGATGAAGGAGAAAGTCGTGGCGTTTGTGTACGGGGTGGGGTATTTCGCCGAGTTTGTGGCGGCAACGATCGCGGCGTACTGGTTGTGGCTGGACGGCGCGCCGGCGACGGTGTGGGCGATCTGCGTCTCCGCGATGATCGTCTCTGTCTGGGCCAACCATCGGTGGAAACGCGCAGTGCAAAGCGCTCGCCCGACGCATCCGGTTGCGTTCTTGGCGATCGACCGGTTTGCGAAGACGCACAGCGTCCACGGCATGCCGTCGGGCCATGCCCAGTTCACCGCGATGTACATGGGGTTATTGGCGGGCTACACGTCCATTGGCCAAGGCCAAGGCCAAGGCCAAGACAACGGACGAGGACGGGTGCACGCGATCGTGGCGACCGCCGTCGTGTTGCTGGCCGCCATCGTCCAGCGGTACGTGTACCGCAACCACACGGCCGCGCAACTCGCGGTGGGCACGGTGGTGGGGCTGGCGAGCGGCCTGGGCACGGGGTACGTTGCTTATAGCGCGAGGGAGAGCCGGACGTCGTTGACGGTGTAATTGTCGAACGATTTGTGCACGGAGGCCACGTTGGCCCAACGCGAGTCGCCCGACTTGCCCAGCGTCACCAAGTGTTTGTACGCGCGGCGGTCGAGGTTTTCCGCGGCCGCGCGGTACACTTGCCGAGTGACGCAGTCTCCCTGGGTCCGGTCGACGAACCGAGAAACGACCTCGAATTGACCCGCTTCGACCGCGGCCAGCGTCAAATCGCGCGCCACCGCATCGCGCCTGCTTCGGGACGTGCTGTCTGTCGCAAACGTTTTCGCCCACATCTCGACCACGCGGACGTCGCCCATGGTCGCCAGCGCTTTGACCACGGCGGTCCACCAGCAGTCCGTGCTGAGCAGCGGTTCGAAAACGTACGGGGGCGCGGCAACGGCCTCGGTGCTCAGCAGCGACACGCCGCGCACCAAACGGACTGCTTCGGCGGTCCGCGCGTGGATGGACTCGCTCAGTTCCCGGCGGCGCTGTTGCACCGTCATGTGTTTGGCGCTCTTGTACCGCGGGTGGGCGGCGTGCATCACGGGCAGCCACGACAAGGTCACCGCCGAGTACCCCCGCATGGCGCGTCGGATCTTCGCCTCGGAAAACGCCGACGACTCGAACGAGTGCAGCACCGCGGCGATCTCGTCGGAGGACGCGGACGGCGGACCGCGTCCGTCCTCGTGGTCCGAGTCGTCGTAGTCGTCGGACCCGAACGATTGGTTGTCGTCGTCGTCGTCGTCGAACACTTCCCCGTCTTCCAACTCCTCGTCGTGATGGCCGCCGGACAGCAGGTTGGCCTCGGTGTGCTGGAACAACGTGACGACGTTGGCGGTTTTCACGCTCGCGCGACGATCTTCGAAGAAGACGCGGTCGTCCGTCCGGAGATCGAGATTGAACGGCGCTTTGCGCTCTAGACAGTCGTTCAGCATGTCGTCGTAGGTGTCGTACTCGCACGGAAAATCGTTGTCTGCGAGCCACTTGTCGAGCACGTGGAGCCAGCGGCGGTCGTCGACGTGCAACGGGTGGAAGCTCAGCACGAGCTCGGGCACGACGACGTGCGCGAACGCGTGTTGCAACGACCCGAGGCACTTGGCGTAGGCGCGCTCCATGCGCGCCCGGTCGGTGTGCAGCATGGCGGCGACGGTCAAATGCTCGCGCAACAACTGCAAGAAGGATTCGCGCGTGCCCAAGAAATTGAGGAATTCGTACGGGTCGCTCAACCCGGCGTAAAACTCGTGGAGGATCGCCAGGGTCCACTCGTTGACGTGGGACGCCTTGAACAGGTGCTTGTACTCGTCGAAGAGCCCCATGAAATCCACCAAGAGAGGGATCGACAGCACGCGCTGGAAATACTCTTCCGGTTTCAACGGCACGTAGTTCTGCAAAAACTTGTCGCTGGCGCTTGCGAGGTCCAGTTGGCGCAGCCGGTGCTGCATGTGCGCCCACGTGCACGTGTCTGCGCGCATGCGCGCCCACGTCTCGAACGCGAGGCGCACGTCGCGCACCGTAAACACGTCCCGGCCCCGCGCATCTTTGGCGCGACGATGTCCACGTCCACCTTCTTCTTCCTCTTCTTCCTCTTCTTCCTCTTCTTCTTCCGAGACCCATTCGCGCAAGTAAGACGAGGTTTGCAGCAACTCCGGGGCTGGCGCGTCTTCCTCATCGTCGGTGTCCGACTGCACGTCCTCGTCCGACGCGTCGGCGTCGGTGCGCGCCATCTCGTAGAGCGGAAACACGCCTTGGCATCCGCTTTCCTTTTCGCTTTCGCTTTCGCGTTTACGGGTGCTTTCGCGTTTGCGGGTGCTTTCGCTTTCGCTTTCGCGTTTGCGGGTGCTTTCGCGTTTGCGGGTGCTTTCGTCGATGCTTT
>JACCEC011115243.1_pt1 | contig 16468 bp, 8 predicted proteins | sample 7450121 | NCBI WGS metagenome assembly JACCEC01 (sample SAMN15323455, study PRJNA562643) | freshwater metagenome | isolation source: river surface water | place: USA:Blue River Watershed | collected 2017-08-18 | reverse complement strand
GCATCAGAATCCGATAATATTCCGCAGCCAACGTGCAATCTACATTTCTTTTCTTGAACCTCCATGCATCGCAGGTTAACGAACAACTCCGATTCTGCCATGGGATCCATCCAACCAAAAAATCCGCTGTAATACCTTCGGAACGACTTTTCTTGCTGTTCTAAAAAAGCGTGCGCTTCCTTGGACGGATAGCCGCAAACGGCTGGAGTGGGATGAAGGGCCTGAATCATTTCCAAAGTTGAACCATCGGTTTTTCCCAATAACGTGGTTTTCAGATGCTCAATATTTCCGGCATTGTCGGTTACGGGACCAAAAACTTCCATTTCCTTCGCCTGCAGACGAGTTAGTCGATCCAGCAAATAAGCCGTTACCAAGTGCTGTTCTTTCAATTCTTTGGCGCCCCAATTCCCTTGAGTTCCCGCAGGGCGCGTTCCCGCCAACGACATGGTTTCGAAACGAATTCCGCGACGGTGAAGCAGTAATTCGGGAGAAGCCGTAACCCAACTGCCCGTAACTTTGCTTTGGAACCAACACACATTGGCTCGTGGATATTGTTCACATAAACGGTCAAACAAACCTATCTCGGGAACTTTTTCCATTTCTACCACGCGTGAAACGACCAACTTTTGAAATTTGCCGTTCGAACACATTTCTTTGATGGCTTCCACCCTTTCAACGAAATCGGTCATGGTTTCAATTCCACCCTTACTCAAATCATTCCCTTGCACCTCTGCTTGTTGGGGCGACATGGGCACCAGACTTTTGGAAGAAATCCAAATGATGGGACATGAATCAGTAGGTTCGAAAGGAGCATAAACAAACCCAGGATCTTGGGGAATATCTTCCCAACGATTCAACCGCAGTTCGGCCCCATCCGGCCACGTGTACCATTGTGGACGCTGTCCATGGGGGCGATATCCGAGGAAGTTTTTCATTTCGCTTCGATGATGGCAACGGTAAAACGGGAAATGCACACCAATTGCTGTTCTTCATCGTGAATTTTTATTTCCCAAATGTGGGTTGTTTTTCCACGATGAACAATCATTCCAGTTCCGGTGACCCATCCACTGCGCGCAGCCCGAACGTGGTTGGCGTTGATTTCTAATCCAACGGCCAATTTACCTTCGTCTTTCACCAACAAATAAGAGCCCAAGGATCCGATGGTTTCTGCCAATGCCATGGATGCGCCTCCGTGCAAACGACCGAACGGCTGCATGGTTCGGTGGTCGACGGGCATACGGGCCACGATGTGGCCAGGGGTTAAATCCAAATATTCGATGCCCAAATGGCCAACCAATGAATTTTCGCCCCGCAATTGGGCTTCGGTTATTTCTTTTTTATCCATGATCAATGCAAAATTACAACAACTCCTCCACCCACTTCATGCGCTCTCCGTACCAGCTGAATTTTTCTCCATCCACCAATTCCACCTTCGATCGCGGAAACATGGCTTCCACTTCGGCGAAGTGCTTTTCTGTAAATGGATAAGGCTCGCTGGAAAGAAATACGCGTTTCGGGAAAATCTTCTCCATAAAATCGATGGAAATTTCGGGATAACGATCCCAATCTTGAAGAACGTTGGAATACCCTAAACGATTCAACACCGAGCTAATATAGGTGCCGCCCCCGGCGCCCATCCATGGTTTCTTCCAGATGAGGTACAACACCGATTCTCCATTCCCGGGCTTCGGTAGTTGATTCCAAAGGGATTCGAGTTCGTTGGCCCGGACCTCCGATTTCTCAAAAAATTGGGCTAAACGACGCATTTCCGAAAACGCTTCTTCCACCGATGAAATTTCAGTGACGAACACTTCGGAGAACTCAGAAATCGCTTTGGCATCCTCTTCCCGATTTTCTTCTTTGTTCATGATCACCACCGTAGGATTCAAGGATCGAATTCGGTCGATGTTCGGGTTTTTCGTTCCTCCTACTTTGGTTTTTTCCTGAAGTAAAGAAGGAGGATGTACACAGAAGGTGGTGATTCCCACCAACTCTTCCTCCAAACCCAGAGCCACCAACCATTCGGTGAGGGATGGAACCAACGAAACGATGCGGTGTTTCACCGAATTACTTACGGATGGAAGCGATTAAATCTTGCTTGGTAATGATGTGGAGCTTTCCAAGATGGTCTGACATCAATACCGCTGGTGCGGATTTCATTTTTTCGGCCACTTCTTCTACCGTGGCATTTCCTTCGACTTGAGGAAGGGCTGCACCCATCACTTCATCCACCCTTTTCAAGGTCGTGGATGAATCGGCAATGATGGAAACAAACAACGAAGCTTCATCTAAAACTCCCACGCAGCGATCGTTCTCCATCACCGGAATTTGAGAAATGCCGTGCTTAGTCATGTTGTTCAAGGCCGTGCTGAGGCGATCGTGAGGATGCGCTGTTACCAACGGCAAATTCAAATGCCCTTCGATCAGATTGATCGCACGGGTTGGTGTTAAAAATCCACGCTCGCGCATCCAATCATCGTTGTACACTTTCCCAACGTAACGACTTCCGTGATCGTGGAAAAGAACCACCACCACGTCGTCTTTGGTCAATTGATCTTTCATTTGACGGAGACCTTGCAAGGCAGAGCCGCAAGAATAGCCAAGGAACAATCCTTCTTTCTTAGCAATTTCACGGGTCATGAGTGCGCCGTCTTTATCGGTTACTTTCTCGAAATGATCGATGGTGTCGAAATCAACGTTGGCAGGAAGAATATCTTCACCAATGCCTTCGGTGATGTAGCTGTAAATTTCATTTTCATCGAAAATTCCTGTTTCCTTGTACTTTTTGAAAACGGAACCGTAGGTATCGATGCCCCAAATTTTGATGTTCGGATTTTTTTCTTTCAAGTACTTGCCTACGCCACTGATGGTACCACCGGTGCCAACACCAACTACAAAATGGGTGATTTTCCCTTCGGTTTGTTCCCAAATTTCAGGACCGGTTGTTTCGTAATGGGCTTTCCAATTGGATAAGTTGTCGTATTGATTGGGATAATAGGAATTAGGAATTTCTTTGTTGAGGCGTTTGGCGACCGAGTAATAGGAATCAGGGTGCTCCGGACCCACGTTGGTTGGACAAACGACCACCTCGGCTCCCACGGCACGAAGGATGTCCATTTTTTCTTTGGATTGTTTGTCGTTCATGGTACAAATCAATCGATATCCTTTTACGATGGCAGCAAGGGCCAAACCCATTCCGGTATTTCCGGAAGTTCCTTCGATGATGGTACTACCGGGTTTCAACAAGCCGGCGGCCTCGGCATCCTCGATCATTTTCAACGCCATGCGATCTTTTACCGATTGGCCGGGATTGAAGTATTCAACCTTGGCTAAAACGGTTGCTGGGATATCTTCAACCACTTTATTCAGTTGAATCATGGGAGTGTTGCCAATGGCTTCAAGGATATTTTTGTACCACATAGTTGTAAAAGTTATTGCAAAAATAGGGAGAATTTAGGGAGAAACCGTTGGAAAAGTAAATCGGAACGGCGGATTATTGGAGGGTCTTCCACTTTTTCCATCCGCTGAAAGCGAGAAGGGTAAAAACCGCGAATTGAACTACCAAGAACGGAGCTCCTTTGTAGGCGTAAAGGGGAATAGAAATCAAGTCCAGAGCGATCCACCAAATCCATTGCTCGATCGCTTTTTTCGCCATCAGGACCATGGCACTTACGGAGGCCGCCGAAACCAAGGCATCGGCCAGTGGAACGGTGCTGGTAGTGAACCGTTGAAGAATTAAATAGAAAAGGATGAAAAATCCGAAAAACAAACCCCATGAAAGTTGCTTTTCTTTCAGAGTCCAGGAATGGATGGAAACTTCTTTTTCAGGTTTTCCCCACATCCACCATCCCCAAATGCTCATGAGTGCGAAGTAGATGTTGATGCTGCCATCGGCAAACAGTCCCCAATCGGCAAAGCAGAGGTAGGCTTGGATGGATACGCCCAGGAATCCGGTGGGATACGCCCAAATGTTGGCTTTCCTGGCGAAAAGAACCGATGCCAGGTTGAGCAGAACCGAAATGATTTCGAGGAATCCGGGCATCAAGCTTCGTCCAGAAATTTTTCCACTGCAATTCCTCGGGAGCCTTTGAACAGCATCCAGCCGCCGGTGTAATCAGTTAATTTCTTGGAAGAGCGAAGGGAGGCCACGTTTTCGTAACCGGTCGCATTGGCGCTGAAGTGCGCTTGATGTTGAAGAAATGCCGGACCCACCAACCACACTTCCTGAAAATTCATCCGATTCACCTTATTCACCAAAGCGCGATGCTCTTCAAATTCGTGACTACCCAACTCCAACATATCGCCTAAAACAACAATTTTCAGGTCAGATTGAATGTTTTTTTCAAAATTGTCGAGGGCCAACTCCATGCTGGACGGGTTAGCATTGTAAGCGTCGAGCAACACGTGCACCCCATTTTTTTCAAGGTACTGGCTTCGGTTGTTGGTGGGAGAATAATGCGCCAGCGCCTTTTCCATTTGTCCGACGTTCACACCATAATATTTCCCAACGGCGAGGGCGGCCAAAAAATTGTAGAAATTATAATGGCCAATGAGTTGGGTTTTCACTTCGGGTTCAAATTCATCGGGGGGAAGCGAGAAGCTCCAACGGAATCGAACGGTGGGATCTGCAGCCAGGAACTGACCGATGACATCGCAATCCTCGGAAGTTCCATAAAAAAATGCGTTGGAATCGTTTCCGGAGCGCCCGGCGAGTAGGGCATCGTCTTTCAAAACAAACTTGGTTCCTTGGTGCACATTGAGGAAATCGAACAAAGCACCTTCTTCTTCTACCACGGCTTCGAACGAACCGAATCCTTCGAGGTGTTCTTTCCCGAGGGAAGTGAGTAGACCGGAAGTTGGGCGTCCGATTTCGCAGAGAACTTGAAGTTCACCGGGATGGTTGGAGCCCATTTCGAGCACCAAGATTTCGGTTTGAGGAGGTGTAGAGAGAATGGTTAGCGGCAAGCCGATGTGGTTATTGAAATTACCGGGGGTGGCATGCACGTTGAAACGTTGTTTTAAAACGGCAGTTACGAGTTCTTTGGTGGTGGTTTTTCCGTTGGATCCCGCGATGGCGACCACGGGAATGTTCAGGTGTTGGCGATGTTCGCGGGCAAGGTCTTGGAGGGCGATGGTGGTATCGGCCACCCATACGCATTGGGGATGATTTTTGAGGTCTTCGCGGGAGGTAAGGGCCATTCCGGCGCCTTGTTGAAGAACATCGAGAACAAAGGCATTGGCATCAAATCGCTTTCCTTGAAGGGCCACGAAAAGGGCGCCGGGGATGGGGTTTCGACTATCGGTAAATACGCGTTGGTTGCATTGGAGATAGGCCTGGTACATGTTCATACATCAAAGGTAAAAAGAATGAAAAAAGAATGGGTGTGTTTGCAACATTTTACACCCTTAAGTTGTCTATACAACAATCGATGCCCAGCTTGGAATTCATTCTTGATTTATGTTGGTCGTAGTTGTGTGTTTTTCAGGGTCCCACTTCGGTGGGACTTTGTTTTTTGGAGGGAGGGGGTGAGTTTATTAAAAAGGTTGCAGAAAATGGAACTTAACGAAGTTCAAATAATTGAGGAGATTTCGATAAAACAGTGTAAACCCCATCCGAGATCGGGCTTCAAGAAACCGGGGACTAACGCCCTTGAACCCAGCTCAGGGACCGCCCTTCGAATCGAAGACACCCCATGAACCTTGAAAAGGTGACGAAAACTTATGAACCGAACTAGGGGTCTGAAAAAATTGAATTGGTAAAAATTAGTTGGATTCAAACGGGACAAGTCCCACCCCTCCCCGGAAGTAAAGTTAAGGGGTAGAGCCGTTTCAAACGTTTCCAATTTCTTGGTTAGGCATGGGTTTGAAATGGGAGTTTATTAAAAAAATGATTTTATGGGGGGCTCCAACAAACTTTGAAAAGTTCGGGTAGTACTTTCTTGTTATTCCGGTGCTGGCATTTTAAAACAAAAAAACAAAAGATGTAGTTCTTCCGAATTACTCGGAATCAACGACCAGAATTAGTCGAAAACTACGTCACAACAATAAATATCCCGAGAAATTCGGGATGAGCTTTAAGGAAATATGAATCAATATTTTGAAAATGTGGCCCCAAAATTCTTCGAGATTTTGTTCCCACATTACTCCATAAATCTCGACGAATGTCGGGATTTATGGAGTGATCCCATCGTTTAATCTTTTATGCAACGAACGGAGTAACCAAAAGACTTATTGTTTGTTGGGAATGAGAAAAGGGTATTGGAATAATCAACTGCGGAACTGAAAACTGTTGAAGAGGAATTTTCTGATGACGAATAAAAGTATGCACTTTTCCTTGCCCACGTGAAATTTAATCCAACATCAGACCTGAAACCACCAGGATCTGCTGAAAAACCAGAACTATTGGTGGCACCAGTATTTGGTGAATCCCACAATGCTGCATTAGTAGACTTTATTGCACCTCCTGCTAGATTGGGCCCACCAAAGGTGACCTCTAAATAATTAAATTCCGAAAAGCTTGGCAAATGCCAACCAGCGGGGCAAATGCCACGCACATTGCCTGTATAGGCGGGACTTGGGGAAGTCGTATTGCTCGCTCCGTTCTGGTATTGTACTGCTTCTGCCCATTGGTACAAACCACCATAGACCGTGCATTGCACAGGGTCGTTGTTATAGCAGTATTTCTCCAAAGTGGCATTATTTGTTTGATTACTTGATCCATTAATCATTGTTCCCACATTCAGGTTTTTCTGGAACCAGCACTGAGTACCAATTTGTACCGTGGGGTAGCTTTCGCCAGCATAGGTTATTGCTTGTCCGCAAACCGTTCCTACTGGGACGGGGAAACGTAAATTCATCGTATCTCGGGTTGTACCACAGGTGCCAGAAATCGTCCAAACCAACGTGTATGCACTATCTGTGCCTTTGGTAAATGTAGCTGTACGACTGGACGCAGAACTCAAACTCCCGCCGCTGCCGATAACGATGCTCCAAACCCCCGTTTCTCCCGAGGCGGGTGCATTAGCAGCGAGGGTGGCGGTGGTTCCTGAAAGGTTCAGTTGGTCGGGGCCGGCGGAGGAAGTGGTGGGGGCACAAATGGTGTCTTTAATACAACGAACTGCGAATCCGTGTTCTTTTCCACTCGCTCCTCTAATTAAACTTGAAGAATTCCATTCCAATGCTCTACTAAATGCACTAACAGTAGAAAAATCAGTTTCTGATGAAGTCCAAAATATTCCATTTAACTTTTCATTACTCGTAAAAAGTCCGCTTGGAAGACGACTTCCACCAGGTAGACCCGAAAATCCACTACTATTGTTTGCACCAGTATTTGGAGCAAACCAAAGATTGCTTACCGATTTCATAGATCCACCTGCCAGGGTACTCGAGGTTGTGCCAATGGCCGTGCAATTGGATGAAGGATCCAAGAACTTTGAAAAAGTGCAAAATTCTGCATCAGTTGGCAAATGCCAACCTGTGGGACAAATTCCTCTTACCTTATTTGGGAGTACCGGACTTGGAGAAGTAAGATTGGTCGCACCATTCTGGTAATTTATTGCTTCTGCCCATTGGTACATCCCCCCGTAAATACTACAGTAGTTTGGATCATTATTATGGCAATATTTCTCAGTAATTCCATTATTGGTTTGATTATTTAAACCATCAACCCGGGTTCCAACATTTAAATTTCGACCTAACCAACATTGAGACCCGATCATAACCGAAGCGTATTCTTCGCCTAGGTGGGAAATTGTGGTTGCCCCTAGGCAAGGATTATTTGAAGGGGATGTTCCAAAAGAAATATTCATCGTATCTCTGCTAATTCCACATGCGCCGGTAATGATCCAAACCAAGGTATACGCATTATCAGCTGCCTTGTTGAATGTGATATTGGGAGAATTAAAGGAATTATCAGGTACTCCACTGCCAGCTATTACATTCCATTTTCCAGTTTCTCCTATTCCGAGGGGGTTGGCTACAATATTAACCGATGCCCCACTGAGGTTTAGTAGGTCGGGGCCTGCAGATGCTGGGGTTGGGGAACAAATAGAATCTTTAATGCATCGAACAGGAATTCCATAATTTTTGATGGAATAACCTGCGAGGATACTTGAAGAACTATTAATCAACTTCCGAATTGTTCCATTAATGTTTGGAATAAATTCAGAAGATGACCAAAAACTTGTTTCAACTCCTTGCCCGCCAAACGTTCCATTATGATACCTTGTTCCACTTGGAAGCGCAGAGAATCCACTACTATTCGTTGCTCCAGTATTTGATGTCCAAAGGTTGCTAGTCGATTTTAATGCACCTCCAACAGGATTTCCTAAATAGGTTTCTAATGCAGTCCACTCGTATTCTAGTGGGAGATGCCAACCCGTAGGGCAAATGCCTTGCACATTTTCCGAATAAGGTGGGTTGGGAGATGTGGTATTGCTCGCACCGTTTTTATACTGGACTGTTTCACCCCACTGATACAATCCTCCATAAGTAACGCAATTGGCAGGGTCGTTATTAAAACAATATTTCTCCAACGAACTATTGTTTGATTGGTCGACAGATCCGTTAATCATGGTTCCTACATTCAAGTTTTTTGCTAACCAACATTGAGGACCAATTTTAACGGTGGGATAGCTCTCGCCAGCATAATTTACCGCTTGTCCGCAAGTCGTTCCTACCGGGGAAGGAAAACGTAAATGAACGGTATCTCGACTAGTTCCGCATGGCCCGGCGATGGTCCACACCAAGGTGTAGGCACTATCGGTGCCTTTGGTAAATGTGGCCGTGGGGCTGTTCACATTGCTCAACGTGGCTCCGCTGCCGGTTGTGATTGTCCATGTACCCGTTTCTCCGGCAGCGGGGGTGTTTGCTGCGAGGGTGGCCGTACTTCCCGACAGGGAAAGTTGGTCGGGGCCGGCGGAGGAAGTGGTAGGTGAACAAAGGGTATCTTTCACACAACGAACGGCATTACCGGTGATCTTGTTTCCATTGTCGATTCCAATGCTCGAAAGTTGGTAATCCAACCAAAAATAAACCGCTTCTCCATTGGAATTGGAAGAAGTCCAAAATCCAGCATCGTTGCCTAGCCCCAAAAAAGTCCCTTGAGGATAACGGTAGCCGTTGGAAACGGCCGAGAAACCACTTCGATTCGTAGCCCCGCCATTGGGAGAATTCCAATTGGAAAGCGATTTTAAAACTCCTCCAACATAAGAAAATGATGTTCCCGTTGTTCCACATGATCTTGTTGCATCGTAATAGTTTACCATGGTACACCAATCTTCCTTGGATGGAATATGCCATCCTGACGGACAAATACCTTGGATTTTTGATCCGGCGAAAGAAGGTGTTGGCGAACTTGTACTGCTCGCACCATTTTGATACTGCACCGCTTCGGCCCATAGGTACATTCCACCATACGTTGAACAATTGGATAACTGATCGTTGTAACAGAATTTCTCAATCACCGCATTGTTGGATGGATTGGATGAACCAACAAGCATGCTTCCAACATCTAAATTTTTGGCCATCCAACACTGATTACCAATTCGAACAATTGGATAATTATTTCCCAAATAGGATAAACTCGTGCTTCCTAAGCAGCTTTGATTTTCAATCAATGCCGCAAAACGAAGGGTAGCAGTATCACGGGAAGTACCGCAGGCACTTTGCATTTTCCAAATGAGGGAATAGATCGAATCATTGCCTCGAATAAAGGTAGAATTGTAGGTCGAGCTGTTTTCAATTATTCCTCCTGTTCCACTTAACACCGACCAAGTTCCACTGTTGGAAGTGCTGGGCTGATTACCTGTTAAATTGAACAAAATGCCCGGCAAATTCAATTGGTTTGCACCAGCATTTGCCGTTGTTACGGGTGGATTGCAATTCCAGGCTGGACCATTTGAACCAACGGAAATTTGGTACGTTTCCCCATTATTCCCCCGAATGATAGCACCTTCCTTCACTTCATTGGCCGATTGAGCGTGTAAGGCAAAGGGAACACTGAGGAGGGGTGCCGTACCAAAGGGTTGAAAATTGGTTCCGCCTTGCGCATCCAATTCCAATTTCAAAAATTTATCCCTTCCATTGGACCATGGAATGGAAGCAAAGCTTTGACTTACCGGAACACCACCACCGATAAAAATATTGAATTGACCGCCTGAAGTGGTGGTGGTAATATGGGTTTCGGTGTAAAGTGAGCTGCCGTTCATAATGCTATCCAAAATGGAAAGCCTCAATCGAATTTGGGTATTGGTAATGGGAACACCCGAGGAATTTCTAAGCATGCCTTGATAGCTTATTTTCTCAGGTTGTCCCACAGCGAAAGAAACCATTCCAACGTAAAAAAAGAGGATCAGTAAAGACTTTTTCATGAGATTAGTCCTTTAAACAACGTACCGAAAAACCAAAGTTTTTACCAAAATCTCCCGGATCTAAAAACGAATAATTATATCCTAAACTTCGTCGATTTGCATTGGATGCGTTGGATTCAACCGCCGACCAAAAAGTAGCGTCCTGTCCTTGGTTTTGAAAAGAGCCATTTTGTTGACGTAAGCCTCCGGGTATCCCGTTAAATCCGCTAGAATTTGAAGCTCCCGTGTTTGGGGAAATCCAAAGATTGGATGTTGACTTTAAAGGTCCACCAGCCGAATTAGAACCACCAAGTTGTGTTTCTAGAATGGTCCAATCCCCCTGACTTGGCAAATGCCATCCTGTTGGGCAAATACCTTTAACGTTACCTGAAAAAGCTGTGTTAAGCAATGTTGAGTTGGTAGCTCCATTCTGGTATTGAACCGCTTCTGCCCATTGATACAAACCGCCGTAGGTGGTACAATTCGCTGGATCGTTATTGTAGCAGTATTTCTCAATCGAAGCGTTATTGGTTTGATCGTTATTACCATTCACCATCGTTCCAACATTCAAATTTTTGTAAAACCAACATTGAGTTCCGATTTGAACCGTGGGGTAGGTTTCACCAGAATAAGAAATAGAAGTTCCACAATTTGCTGCAATGGATGTCCATTCTGGACCATTGCTTCCGATGGTTAGCTGGTAAGAAGTTCCGTTATTTCCACGTAAAATGGTACCAATTTTCAATTCATCCACCGTTTTTGCATGCATGGCATAGGGAACACTCACCAATTGGGTAGTTCCAATATTTCGATACAACGTTCCACCTTGGTCATCCATATCCACTTTCAGAAACTTTGGATTGCCGTTGGACCAAGGGATGGAAGAAAAGGATGACACCGTGGCCGTTCCACCACCTAAATAGGCTTTAAAATATCCGAAACCATCGGTTGTTGTTGAATGGGTTTCTGTGTACAAAACAGTTCCCGACGAGGTGGCATCTAAAACAGAAAATCGCAATCCAATATTCGAATTCACGATGGGTAGCTGATTAACATCCACCGCAATTCCCTGATAGTTGATTACACTGGTTGATTGTACGGGAGTATTTGCAGGAGGTTGTGAAGTGGAAAAGATGACATAAACCGACTTAGATGAACTACATCCGTTGGATGCCGTAGCACTTACATAATACATACCCGTATTATAAACGATTAACGTTGGCATGGTATCTCCCGTTGACCAGAGGTACGTTTGGGCAGATCCTGGGTTTAGTGTTACCGAAGTATTGCTTGTGCGAATTGTATCTGGTAAATTCAAGGTAGGTGCTTGACCAAAATTTAAAGTGAGGGTATTAGAAGTGTCTCCACCAGTGATGGTAAAGTAGGTTCCTGCTTGGGTAGCCGTGTAAGTGTTGGACGTGGCACCCGAAATAATCGAATTATTGCGATACCATTGGTTGCCCGTTGCCACTGCTGAGGTGATGGTTACCGACTGCCCTATGCAAAAATTTGTGGCGTTACCTATAGTTGAAATGAATTGATTAAAATAGGACGAATTGATAACAACCCCTTTGATATATTTGAAATAACAAGAATCCAAAACATCAGTGCTACTATTCAGCTGAATGAATGCCATAGGCAATTCAAAATCTTTGGTCCCATTCGAACCATTTCGTTCAAAAACAATGGGTGAAACCGCTCCAAAAACAATTGGAACAGCTCCATCTACCCGATAGACCGGTGTGTATTTATTGGTTGTTACATCAAATCCAACCGTATGAAAATCAGCCAAATCATTATTCTGACTATAATTGGGATCCGTTTCCACCCAAGAAAAGAAAAGTTTTGTTCCCGTTTCGTTCCTAGATGCAAAAGGGCGGGTATCGTGGTTAATGGTATTGCCATTGATTCCGTAAACGGCTCGAAAGGTTCGAGGGCTGCCCACCTTTTTAGCATTTGAAATGGATGTGCCATTGGTGGTAAAATGAAACATGCCTCCCTTAGATTGGTCAAGATTAATTGAATAGGCACTTGCTCCCAATTCACCAACTTGCAAGAAAATATGGCAATTGCCCGATTGATCAACCACTGCAGAAACCTCAAATGCGGTTGAAATAACGAGAGGGGTAGTGGTACCCAAGGCAGCATTGACTTGATTTCGAATACTTAGTTGAACGGGACTAGACCAAGTATCACCTCCGTTGGTGGTTTTAAAGACAACTGGCAAGAAAGTTTCTTCTGGCTCTGTTGAAAAATCGGTGTGCGTTAAAGCTACAATGTATCCAATTTGACCCGTTGGGTCGAACGCCATCGCCATATCATCAACGGTAGCTTTTCGAGTTGGTCCTGTTACCGTTGGTAAACTGAGAATTCTTCTGCTCCAATTGATGTTGGATCCGGAAATGCTGCCCGTGGTTAATAAAAGGTTATCAAGGTAGGGACCACCGCTCACCAAATTACGATCGAGAATAAAAACCTTAGACCCGGCAACCACCATCGAAGAAGGAATTTCGTGAAGAGTATCTGGAGCATATGTGGAAGTGAAAGACTGCGTGGATAGTCCCGTTCCATTCAAGTTCATATTTGATAATCCCAATCCGCCCCAATTATTACTATTAGAACCATCCAAAATGGGTGCGCCTGTAATCAACATAGCATTTGCGCCAACGGTATTTCCTGACGGGTTGTAGATTACCCCACGCGGATACCTTGCGGCATTGTTGGGAAGATTGTTAACCCAAGGCGTAAGATTGTCAATATTCCACGTATTTCCTCCATCTAAGGAAACATCTGCCCGAATGGAGCCCGAGGAAGCGGGGCTATTTGCTCTTCGAATGATCGCCACAGAATTGGACGTATTGGAAGCCGAAATGAATTCACTCACGGTGTAAACACCAAATGCATTCCGAGATGAACCTAAGTCTTTAATAGATGAAAATGTTAAGGGAATGGAAGAAGTTCCCACTAAACCTTGGCTTTGAACATTCCAAATGATGGAAAGGAAACAAAGGACTAAAAAATAATTTTTCATTGTGTTGGTTTTAAAATTTTGAATATTAAAAAACATTCAAAAAGTAAAACTACAGCGTTAATACGAAACGAGACTACCCCAAAAGGAGTATTTTCATTGAAAATGAATGAGTTAATTCAAGTCACTTTATTGAATAAACCTATTTATTGTTATGTAGGCCGGTAAATGTGGATTCATCAAAAACCCAAACAACATCAACAAATAATAGGAGTTCATTGGTCATGAATGAGCCAACAAAAGGGAGGAATAAGAAAGGAGGATTCAAAAAATTGAATTGGTAAAAATTAGTTGGATTCAACCGGGACTTACGTCCAACCCCTCCCCGGAAGTAAAGTTAAGGTGTAAAGGCGTTTCAATCGTTTCCAAATGATGGTATTCGAACAATGGTTTACTAATCCACCAAAGAATGGTCAACGTTGGTAGTAACGTCGCATTCATTTCAAATCATTTTGTAGGGGTATTTTATCTAAAAACCTCCAACAAGCCTTTGCCCAATACCAACCACAAAATTCCCTTGATTAAAAAGAAGAAAAACCCAACCCAGCCCAATCGCTTAAGCCATCCTCGAAATCCTTTCTTACCTGGTTGCTCTTCCATGACATCACAAAACTAATCAACTACCGCCACCCTCAAAAGTTTTCCGCCCCTGCATTCATCCCTTTACCTTATTTTTACAAAATGAAGAACTTTATCCTTTTCATCGCTCTCCTTCTCGGCGCATCTTTGTACGCCCAAGAAACCCTCAGCATTCGTGATGCCGTCCTCGGCCTGCGCGACAAATACCGACCCGACAATCTGCGCAACTTGCAGTGGATCAAAGGAATGGATGCTTTTTCTCAAACCGAAAAAACCGACTCCGGGTGGATCATCACCCTTACCGAAGTTCCTTCCTTCAAAAAGAACTTGGTGACTACCCTCAAAAAAATCAACGAGGCCGGAAAATTCACCGGAAAAGAAGCCCTCACCTCCATTCCTCCCATCACCTGGATCAATGCCGACGCCTTCGAATTTTCCAAAGGCCTCCAACGTTACCAATTTACTCGAATCAACGACAACGTTTTGCTGGTCGCCACCACTCCCGCCGATGCGGAACACCTCGAAACCGCTTCTAACGGATCCATCGCCTACGTGAAAGATAAAATCATTCACATCGAAACCAAAGCGGGGCAGAAATGGACCGTGGGAAATCCGCTCATGACCAACGGACAATCCGTTCACCGAAATGAATTCGGAATTGAAAAAGGATTGTTCTGGTCGCCAAACGGGCGATTTCTCGCTTATTATGCCATGGACGAATCGCCCGTGGCCGATTATCCCGTTCCCAATTGGAGCACCACCCCCGCTACCGTTCAACAGGTGAAATACCCCATGGCCGGTCAGCCTTCCCACCGCGTTTCCCTAATGGTGGTGGATGCTTCAACCGGAAAAGAAATCCGGGTGCAAACGGGCGAACCCGACGAGCATTACCTCACCAACATCAGTTGGGATCCTTCCGAAAAATTCGTGTACATCTTCGAACTTAATCGCGAACAAAATCACCAGAAACTGAATCAGTACGAAGCTGCCGACGGAAAATTCATCCGCACCTTGCTGGAAGAAAAAGATGAAAAATATTCTGAACCTCTGCACGAAATTCATTTCGTACCCCATGGAAAAGGGCAATTCATTCGATTGAGCCGGCAGGACGGTTACTCCCATTGTTACTTGCACGATGCTGCCGGAAAACTCATCAAACAACTCACCAAAGGCCCGTGGGAAGTGCTTTCGTTCATCGGATTCGATGCAACGGGCAAACATTTCTACATCACCGATAACCAAGGCGATTACCTCAGCACCTTCGCTCACAAAGTTTCTTTGGATGGAAAGATGTCGGCCACCAAACTCCCTTCTGGCACTCATTCCATCCAATTTTCTCAATCGGGCAAGTACCTCATCGATCAATTCAACTCCATGAAAGATCCCATGGTGGTTTCTGTCCTCGATTTGAATGGAAAGGTCTTGAAAGAACTGTTGCGCAGCGCCGATAAATTGGCCAACGTAAAAACAGCCAACGTTCAATTGCTGAAGTTGAAGTCGGCCGACGGAAAGTTTGAACTTCCCGCCAAGTTGATGCTCCCCGCCAATTTCGATTCTACCAAAAAATACCCAGTCATCGTTTATCTCTACGGAGGGCCGCACTTGCAACTGCTGAAAAACAGCTACCCTGCTTCCGGCAACCTTTGGTACGACTACATGACTCAGCAGGGATTCATTGTTTTTTCCATGGAAAACCGTGGAGCGGCCAACCGAGGAAAAGACTTCGAACAAGCCACCTTCCGTCAGTTAGGGTCGGCCGAAATGGCCGATCAGCTTCAAGGGGTGGCTTACCTCAAATCCCTTCCGTACATCGATACCACCAAAATGGGCGTGCACGGATGGAGTTTCGGCGGATTCATGACGACCAGCTTGATGACCCGTTTCCCGGGTACGTTCCAGGTGGGCGTGGCCGGTGGTCCGGTGATCAATTGGGAATGGTACGAAGTGATGTACACCGAGCGTTACATGGATAGCCCCAAGGAAAATCCGGAAGGTTACAAAACCAACAACTTGATCAATTACGTGAAAAATCTTCAAGGAGATTTATTGATGATCCACGGAACGCAAGACGATGTGGTAGTTTGGCAGCACAGTTTGAACTACTTGAAAAAATCGGTTGAAGAAGGAAAACAGGTCGATTATTACGTTTATCCGGGGCATGCCCACAACGTAACGGGACCTGATCGGGTTCACCTGATGGACAAGATTTCGAAGTACTTTATCGAGAAATTGAAGTGAGTTTCGCCCCTTCCGAAAAAATCTTGAATGAGGATGGGAGCATTTACCACCTTCATCTTCATCCGCACCAAATTCCCGATACCATTTTATTGGTAGGAGATCCGGAGCGGGTTCCCAAAGTTAGTGCCTTATTCGATGAGGTTTCCGATCGCATCCACGCCCGAGAGTTTCATACCCACCTCGGCCGCATTGGCGACATCGATTTAGCCGTTGTTTCCACCGGCATCGGCACCGATAACATCGATATTGTTTTGAACGAATTGGATGTTTTGGT
>JACCEC011103631.1_pt1 | contig 16468 bp, 9 predicted proteins | sample 7450121 | NCBI WGS metagenome assembly JACCEC01 (sample SAMN15323455, study PRJNA562643) | freshwater metagenome | isolation source: river surface water | place: USA:Blue River Watershed | collected 2017-08-18 | reverse complement strand
TCGACCGCCTGGAAGAAGTCGGTGATGCCGAGGTCGGCGAGGAACTCCGAATTCATGACCGAGATGGAATTCGGGAGATTCGCGAGCGACTCGTTGGTGCGCGTGCCGCTCATCGCGGTCGACGACTCGTAGCCGACGTCGGAGTTGGCGCTCACCTCGAAGGGCGTGAGCGTGATGGGCGCGGGCGGTGCTCCGGTGGACGGCGGAGGCGGCGCGGTTTGCGCACTGAGGGAGGCGGCAACGAGGACAACGATTCCGGAGCAGGAGGCGCGACCAACGACGGTGCGCCCCAAGAGAGGGGTGTTCATGGGGTAAAACGCCGGTTGCCGGCGTCGAGGGGGGAACGCGGCGGGGCGGTGAAGAGCAAGTAAGGGGACCTGCAGCGGCGGCGGAAGGCAGAAGTGCGGCGGCCGTGACGGGTGGGGGCATTCACGACTGTTTTGGGTGCCGGTGAAGAGGCGTTTCTCACGGCGGAGAGTCCGAACGTCGGGCCGGGTGCGGCAGGACCTGCGGCCAAAGGACGACGATCCATTTGAGTGGCGTGGTCGCATACCGGGTGGGCCAGCAGGCGGCGAACGCCGTGCGTTCGTGCGCGGGAGTGTTGCAGGCCCTGCTGGAAAAGAAGGCCGCGCCGATGGGCGGAGATGCGTGCCACCCGGGGGAAGTTTCGAAACTCCCCCTGGGAAGGGAGTCCACTCCCCCAAAAGTGGGGAAACAGCGGCTGGGGTCGGGATCAGGGAAGGCGCTTTCTCGCGGCGTATCCCCTATCGAATCATGAATACATTAGAATTAGACGGCGGTGAAACGCTGAGTTCAGTGCAGGCGGCCGCAATGGAGGCCTTTGTTCGCTTGGTTGCCCGCGAGCGGGTTCGCCCGGCGCTCGCTTTGCTGCGACATTACCTGAAAAAGCTGGACGTGCCGGCACGGAACCTGGCGTTGCGGGCAGCCCTTCGGACGATTCTGGCCGGCGTGGAGGACGCGCTTGAGGTCGAGCAACGACCGCTACTTCGGATCAGCATGGGGGTCGTGGAGATGCTGGGAAGTGGAGCGTGGAAGACTGCGGAGGGGGTCGTCCTGCAACCTCGCGTCGCCTCGCAGGTCGCCATGCTTTACCGTCAGAGTAGGAATCTCGTCCCGAAACCGGCGGAGGTGCAGCACCATCTTGTGGCCGCACGGCTCGCGGTGGCCTGCGTGGACGCCGGGCTGCCCCTCGCGGACCAAATGGCACCGTATTTGGCCCTGATACCGCTGAAGTCGCTGGCGCAGGCAAAACGGCTGTGGGCCGAAATGGTGGAGGACGTGGCGGGCGTGCCGTCGCCGGCCTACGTGCAACGGGTCGTCGAGCGCCGGCTGCACCCCAGAAAGCGGTCGGCGGTCCCTGTGTTTCGGGTTGAATCCACGCTGCTGAAGCAGCGATTGGACCTCTACGCCAAGTTGCTGCCGCGGGCACGTGAGTTGGACCGCCTGCGCCAGTTGCTCCGGAGCGATCGGGCGGCGTTGGCCCACCAGAGCCGGCCGTGGTGTCCGGAGCCGGACGCGCACCTCATAGCTTCTCCGACCGCGCCGGAGGTCACGGAGTCGGACGGGCTGCTTTATGTGCGGGATGGCAGCTATGTGCAGTGTGGTTTCGTGGAGGAGAAGGATCCCAGGAACGCAAAGTTGATCGATGCCGTGATAGGGTCCGGGGGCGATGTGTGGTTGTCTGAGTTGCCGGGAACGAAGGGACCCATGGTAGACATCACATTTGTGGACGAGGCACGCGCCGCGTCCTATCGGGACGATCTCCTGAAGCGGGTCAATTCGCCGGGAGGCCCCCGCTGGGGTTGACCGGGGGCCGAGTTGCCATCCGTCGGCGCGGCGCCGCCGTGCTGGCGGCGCCTAATCGGGCGAAGGAACAAACTAGAGGCGCCCGCGGCTTGAAGGCGGGTCGGCGTGTCAGGTCCGTCTTCGTTTATTTACTTGTTCGGGTGTTACAGTCCCGCGGTTGTTCAGGTCACCGGCGTAATCTCCTCGATTCTGCCTCCTGCCAAGTCGTCGCGAAGCGGTCGGCCAAGTCGACCTCCTGTCCGTGCGGCTTCCATTCAGCAACGGTGGGGCGGCCTAGCTCGACGCTGATTGATGACGGACGGTAGGCCTCCGCTTCGGCTGACGTTCCCGGAAGCGGCGGTCATTCGCACGCCGCGGAGCGGCGTCCAGGAGTCGCGGGCGAAGCTGTAGTCGAGGATCCAGCCGGTGGACCACGGGGAGGCGCGGGCCCCGGTGGGCTTGGTCGCGAAATCGCTCGAATCGAGGACCTCCTTCGCGTCGGCGATGAGGGCGGGGGACTCGGCGCCGCGTTTCACGGCGGCTCCATAGAAGGCGCGGAACGAAGAGAAGTCGGGCCGCGTGATCACGTCGGTGCGGCCGAGGGTGAAGCGGGTCTGGAGCCCGGCGACGGGACGGACGATGAGGGTGAAGTCGAAGCCGGTGGAGGTCTCAGTCGACATGAGCAAGCCGCTGCCAAGTAGGGACGTGCCTACGACATTCACGGAGATTTCATCGGGACTTCGTCACCGTTTCATGCGCCAACTTCAGTCTGTCCGTCATGGATCACTCCACGAAGAAGAAGTCGGTCAAGTTTTCGGCCGCACATCCGGCTATCGCTTTTGGTGCAGCCGTGGGAGGAGTCGCTGTCGCAGGTGCCGGCATCTATGTCGGAGAAAAGGATGATGCGCCGGGAGCGGCGTTGCTGGGAATAGTGCTGATGGCGTGTGCGTTGGTGTTCGCTCTCAAGGTTGCGCTACGCAGGCGCCGTTCGGAATGAGCAGAAGGGCGAACCCACGGCGCCAAAGGTGGCCTGATGGCGCATTCGAAGGTTGTCGGCCAAGCCGCGACGCTCCCGTAGGAGTTGTCCCTGCGGTTCGCTTATCCGAGCTGTAACGCGTGCCGATGCGGGCATCCTCCGGGAGCGGCGTCGACCCATCGCGCAGGCCGGTGGGCCGCGTGAACGCTGCTTTGCCTGCCGGCTCCTCTGGCCCACGGTGGGCGAGGGAGGGTGCGGGCTCAGAAGCGCACGGTCAGGGTAAGATCCCAGCGTGGCGGCATCACGTAGGTGTAGCGGTAGACGACGGCGCCGCTCGCCAGCGTGGTGAAGCTCGTCTTCCGGATGTCGTCCTGGTTCTCGAGGTCGATGAGGTTCTTTACGCCGAGGCGCACCCGCACCTGCTGGCGGAAGATCTTTTGGTCGCGCATCACGTAGGCATTCACGCCGTGCGTTGTGCCGCCGGAGAGTTCGCGGCCGTTGCTGATGCCGAGGAGGTAGGAGTCGCGCCAGCTGCCGTTGACGCCCATTCGCACGCCGCGGAGCGGCGTCCAGGAGTCGCGGGCGAAGCCGTAGTCGAGGATCCAGCTGGCGGACCACGGCGAGGCGCGGGCCCCGGTGGGCTTGGTCGCGAAGTCGCTTGAATCGAGGACCTCCTTCGCGTCGGCGATGAGGGCGGGGGACTCGTCGCCGCGTTTCACGGCGGCCTCATAGAAGGCGCGGAACGAAGAGAAGTCGGGCCGCGTGATCACGTCGGTGCGGCCGATGGTGAAGCGGGCCTGGAGCCCGGTGAAGGGCCGGGCCATGAGCGTGAGATCGAAGCCCTTCGAGGTCTCGGTCGACATGACGTCCCGGAATTGGTTCACGTCGCGCCACGACCGGAGGTAGCCGGGATCGTTGGCCGTGAGGTTGTTCGGGTTCATCAGGTTTTCGACGTCGCCGGCGCTGAAGCTCGAGGGCGTCCAGCGGAATTCGACGTTCTCACGGTCGATGTGGAAGACGCCGAGGTTGAAGGTGACCCGGTTGTTCAGGATGCCGCCCTTGAGGCCGATCTCCTTCGTGACGCCCTGGATGGGGCCGAAGATCTTGAGGTCGAAGGTCCGGGCATCCTGCCAGCGGAAGGAGTCGGAGTAGACGCCGTAGAGGTTGAGGTCGGGCGTGAGCGCGTAGGTGAGGCCGGCGGTGTAGCTCGTGTTGAAGAGGTGGAGGTTGGGATTCTCGACGTATTCGCCGGGGAGGGCGTCCTGGCGGCTGGGCGGCGGGATGTCCTCGCGGTAGGGGCCGAAGGTGCGCGTGCCCTGGTATTCGTAGGTGCGGTTCCAGTCCCAGCGGGCGCCCACGAGCGACTGGAGCTTGCCCTTGAAGTAGCTGCCGCTGGCGCTCAGGGAGCCGGCGTAGGCTTGGCGCCACTCCGTGCCCTCGGCCGCGGAGCCGAGGGAGAGTTGCTTGGCTTCGAAGTCGTTGTTCTTCGGCAACCGCTCGAGCGTGAACCGGTCGAAGAGGGCACGCGAATAGAACTGCGGGTCGTCGAGGTAGAGGCGGAAGCGGACGCGGTCGTTGGTCTGGTTCACCGCCGTGACGAGGCCGTTTTCGAAGCGGCGCACGTTGTAGAGCGCCTTGCGGTAGTTGTTGGTGAAGTCTTCGCGGTATTCGAGGCTGCCGACGAAGAGTTGCTTCATCCACGCAACCGGCTGCCAGGGCAGGACGGCGGTGCCGCGGAAGGCGTCGACGTCGTTGCCGAAGCGCTTCCAGTCGATACCGGTCGTGTCGATATAGGGGCGGCCGTTGGCGTCCACGCTGACGGTGCTGCTGAAGAAATTGTCGTTCCGCAGGCCGTCCTGATTCTGGTGGTTGTAGGCGAATTCGAGGCCGAGCTGCCCGATGCGCTGCTCCACGGTGACGGAGTAGGTGCTGAAGGGGCGCGCCTGACGGTCGAAGGAGCCGCGCAGATTGTAGTGCTTCGGGAAGCCGACGATCCGCTTGGTGCCGACGGCGGCGCCGGAGGCGTTGCGCATCACGACATCGACGAAACGGCCTTCGAGGAGGGAAAGGGAACCGCCGGTGGGGCCGTTGGCGGAGGCGCGGTCCGCGGCGGGGAGCGTGGACTGGTTGAACCAGACGCCGTCGGACGTATACCAGGCACCGGCCCCGGTGAAGCCGCGGGAGAGGGCGGATTGCTCGCGGACGGTGACGCCGGCAAAGCCGCGGGCGTTTTCGAAGTCGCCGCGTTCGCCCTCAATCCGGATCGCGGTGTGGCGGAACGGCTGGTAAGTCAGGGTGAGGGTCTCGCCGGCGAGCTTGTAGGCGGACGCATCCTGGAAGGTCTTCTCCTGCCGGCGAACGGCGTTGAGCCGCAGGGCGAGTCCGTCGCGGAGCTTCCGGTTGACGTCCATCTGGTAGCGGTAGGCGCCCTCGGTGCCGTATTGGGCGAAGAGGGTGCCGAAGTTGCGCATCAGGGCGCGCTTGGTGAAAACGGAGCCTTGGCCGCCGGGTTCGACGTCACCGAAGATGAGGGAATTGGAGCCCTTCCCGAAATCGATCCGCTCGACGTTGTAGGTGTCCGTCGGGACATACCATCGGAAGTAGTTTCGCGAGACGTTGAAGCGTTGGGAGAGGCCACGGAACGAGAAGTTATCCTGGCCGTTGTCGTTCTCCATCGTCGGCGCGGCGTAGACGTTCGCGACGAAGAGCGTGATTTCGTCGGCGGTGTTGAGACCGAGGTCCTCGATGAAGTCGGCCGTGATGGCGTCGATGTTCACGGGCACGTCCTTCAGTGCCTGCTTCGTGCGTGTCGCGGAAAGGGTCTCGTTGGCCGACCAGCCCGTCTCGCGCTCCGTCGAAATCACGAACGGCGAGAGCGTGATCGCTTCGTCGGCCGGGGCGGGAGCGGTCGTCGAGGGCGCCGACTGGGCGGCGGCGACGGTCAGCGCGAGAGGCGCGAAGAGAACGCAGGGGAGAGAGGGGCGGGCGATAGACATGGCGAGGAGCCGGCGCGCGCGAGGCGCAACGGCAGGGTTGAGCGATTGAACGTTGGGCGGACGACGGGCACCTCAAGCCCGGGAATGTGCACATCGTTGCATGAAGGCGCGCGGGCTAAAGAAATGCGGGGGCGCGGCCGTAAGGGACGGAGCTGAAACGGGGGTGAGTTGGCGCGCCAGGGCGAAGCTTAGCGGACCAGCCTCGTAGACGCAGTGCACCCTCACGCCGGCCTTGTGCTGCTAGCGTCGAGCTTCCCCGCGACTGTGCAGCCCGCCTGCGCGGCGCTTGCTCCCCGGGGGAAAGTTGAGGCTTTCGGGCCGGCAAAGCCGAAGGGGAACTGTCCCCGGGACGTGCTTTGGCTTCTCCCTGCAATCGAGCCGTGGACGGACGACGGGGGCCCCGATGGCTGCGCCGTGCCATCGCGGGCTTGGAGGTGCGTGGGCTGGCGAGGGCACGGTCGCGCGGGAGGGACGGGGCAGCGAAAGCCTGGAATTCCCCGTTTCCAGGGGAGGCGACCCACTCCGAAAAGGGGAAACGGACGAATTGGTTCCGCGGGCGAAGCGCGTCGGTGTGGGGCCCAGCTCCTTCCCTTTATGCCGTTACTAGAACGAACTCCTCTGACTTCACCTGATCCCCGGATTGCTGCTCGTAGGGCACACCGGCAGACCGCTGCCGATGCCTTCGAAGTCCTGGCGGCAAGGAGAGATATTCCCCCCAACCTTGCCGTCTTCCGCGAGGCCGTCGGGAAACTCGATGAGCACGGGAAGGAGCTGCTGCTCACTGAGGCGTTTGGGGAACTGCTCCTTAGAAAGCCGGTTTCGCTTTCTGAGCACGAGGATGTGATGTTGCGCATCAGCATCGGCGTGGTGGTGGTGCTTGGGCCAGAGCTTTGGACCACGGCGGACAGTCTTACCGTGCGCCCTGAGTTTGCCGACCGGATGGAGTATCTCTCTTACAACGTGGGTTGGTGTAAGGGGGATGTGCCTCGGATGGTGGCCCACCTCGCGGCGGGCCGACTTGCGGTCGCGTTTATCGATGAAGGCCTGCCCTACGCGGATGAAGCGGCGACCTTCATGGCGCTTTTGCCACTGAAAACGATCTCCCGGGCCCGACGCCTCTGGTTGAAATTCATCCATAAACGCGGCGTGCCTGTGACGCGGCAGGTGCACTGGGCTGTGAACGCCGAATTGCGGGGCTCGCGGTCCGCGGGGACGGCGGGCCATGTGGAGATCAAGCGGGTGAAGCAGCGGCTGCAGCACTACATCAAGCAGCTGCCCGCGGACGATGGCCGGGAGACGCTGCGCCAGGTGCTTCAGGCCGACCTTGCTGATTTGGAGCAACCGCAAGGTGCATGGCGCGGCGCGTTGCTGGCTTCGCCGGCAAGCGCACTCCCCGTCAAACCGAAGCTGCCCGGGGCGCAAACCCCCGTGGTTAATGTCGAGCCCAAGCCCACGCAGGAGACCGTGGTGGACGGTCTGGTTTGGCGCCGCGCCGCCTTTTACGTGGAGTGCGGCTTACAGACCGCGGACGATCCGCGGGCGCGCAAGCTGGCTCGGTTTGTCGCCTCCTACGGCGGTGAGATGCTCCCGGAGCCTTTGCCGGGGACCCAAGGGGTGGCGGGGGGGATATACTTTCGCGATAGTCGCACGGCCGCGTATCTCTTTCGGATCTGCCTGGAGCGGATCAACCAAGGGTCACTTCCCCGGAGCCGCGATGAAGCCCGCTGACGGCATCCGTGATCCGCAGCTCGCTGCGGATACCAAAACGGCGGGCGTTGCGGTCGACGCCCTCGTCGTGGCAGTGCCGGTTGACGGCACCCCTGTTCCGTCGGGCGCGACGGATGTGAAAACGGCGGTCGCCGAGGCTCGGGTCGCAGGCGAAGACACCGCCTTCGCGGTGCCCGCGGGCTTGGTGCCCGCGACGGTGGCGCTGCCCGACGGGCTCGACGTTGCCAAGGTGGGACGATGGATGCGGCAACTGGAGGAGAGGCTCACGACGACGCCGGCCGCGGAGCGCACCACGGCTTTGCTCGAACTTCTCGAGCCGCTGGAGGCGTTGGTGCTGCAGGAGCGGGCGGCAGGGCAGGCCGTGGGCCGGGCCGGCTTTGCCCTCACGCTGCTCTGGCGAGAGAAGGTTCACCTCGATGCCACGATTGGCGGGCGGGAATTCACGGGGAGTGGCGACTTCCTGGCTTGGCTCGCGGAACTCGCGCAGGTGCAGGACGGCCCGCGGGAGTGGCTGCTCGCGGCGCGGGCGGCCGAAGCGTTTCTCCTTCTCTACTATCGGCGCGGAGCGGGCCGTGCGCCGGTCAGTGCGACCCCGACGAAGGGTGATGAGGGAGAAAAGCGCCCGGAAACGTCCCTCGACACCTTTCCGTTGGGCGATGCCGATGCTTTGCCTCGATGGCTGGCGGAGCACCACCGCGTGCCGGAGGGTGCATGCGCCCGGCCGGTCGTGCGACGTCGGCACGAATGGCAGCGCGAGGTCACGCGTCTCATGCGGGTGACGCAGCGCACACTGAAGTCGGAGCCGACCGTGGAGCAGGCGCGCACTATCCTGGTCGAGATGGCGGCAGTGGCCGAAGCCGAGGCCCGGCGGCTGGAGACGTTAACTCGGCCCCTGAGCGTCACGCCGGCCGCGGCCGGAGCGGCCCTCTACCTCGGAGCGGTCCGGCTCGAAAAGGCGGTCCCGGGTCTGTTTGTCGGCAATTTGGATCAACTGGCACCGAAGGCACGCGAGCAGCTTGCGGCCGACGCCGACCGGGCGCGTTTCGAGCCCAGCATCAGCCGTGAGCAGGGCGTGGTGGTGGCGATCCGCTTTCCGCTGAGTCCTGCCCGGTCGCGCCGGCATGCGGAGGAGCGCGAGCGGGTGGCGTGGCTGGAGCGATGGACGCCGAGGGAGGAGCCGCTGTCATGAACGACGCAATCACGGTCATGGTCCCACCCGCGTGGGATGACGCCCGTATCCTCGATGCGAAGGGGAATGCGGTGCCCTTCGTGGTGCCGGTCGCGCCCGAACAGGGTCTTGGGCCCGCGGAGGTCGTCTCCGGGCGCGATGCCGTGCAACAATGGCTGACTCGCGTGGAGCAGGTGCCGGTCAATGCCCGGGTGGCCCGACTCCAACTCTATTTGGCCGCGTTGTCGGACATGATCCAGGCGGTGCGGTCGGCGCAGGCGGCGCGGTTGAAAGCGGGGCTCGCCTTGGTCCTCCTCGAGGAGACGCGCGCCCACGAATGGATTGTCGATCCAGCCGGGCAACCACTCTGCCGAAATGCGGAGACGCTGGTGCAGGCGATTCTCGTCCGGCTCGGGGCCGGGACCAGTGCGCCCCGGATCAGCAGCCTGCGCACCGGAGCGCGGATCTGGCGGGCGTTGTTTCGGGCCGAATTGCCGCTGCCGGCCACGCTGTCGCGCTTGGAACCGCTGGCGGCCTTCCCGGTGCCCACCGCAGTGGCGATTTACCAGCGGGTGGCGACTGGGCCGGTTGCGCCCAAATGGGACAAGTTGGAGGCCGCCCGCCGACGCCTGCGCGGAGACCTGGAGGTGGACGCCGGCACCTCCCCGAAACCGCGGGGGCCGGAACCCACGTGGGAGGACGATTGGAAGGCCGCCCGGGCGATCGTGCAGCAGGTGCGTCAGGCGGAGGCGCGCCTCGGGGAGACGGCGGCTGCGGAAACGGTGACCGAGGTGCTCCGGCAGCTGGTCGAAGGTATCCAGGAGTGGGTCGGAGGAGGCGGGGAACGGGCGCCGCGTGTCGCGAAGGCGGCCCCGACCCGCGGGGCCTGCACGGCCGGATCTTGGCGACTGACCGTCGAATCGAAAACCGTGGTGCTCCGCCGCGGGGACGGAGCCGCCGTCCCTGCGGAGGACCCGGTGGCCGCATTTGCCGTCGCCGAGGGCTGCACCCCGGCGGGGGACGGCAGCTGGCGGGGGAGCGAGACGCGCTACTTCAGCCTCCGGCGGCTGCTTCAATTTCTCTTTCCGGAGCCGCACAACTGATTTTGCCATGTTTACTGCCACCGTGCTTCTACCGGCGGATCGCCGGGCCTTTGAACTGATCGGATATGGGCAACACCGGAACGCGTGGTCCCACCGGAACCTCGAGACGATCCGGTGCGGCTACGAGGCGGTCCTACCCGTGCCCCATGCCCTGGTGGCGCGGGGCCACGACGCGGAGGCGGCGGCGGGTGGGGCGCCGCAGGGGCTCGTGTATATTGTCGGGGGCAGCAGCTATGGCGCCGACGTGACACCGGACGAGGCCGAGCGCTACCTGCGGACCGTCGGCCGGAATCTGGGCCTCGGGGCCTGGTTCTGGGCGGGGCATTTCGGGCGGCACGGGCGGTTCGATTTCCATGTGCTCGGCGTAAATGCGACCGGGGACGGGCGCGTGCGGTTTGGATCGCGGGGCGAGGCGGCGCGCGAGGTGCGGACGGTGTTCCGCGCCGAGACGGAACGCTATAATCGCAAGGAGCGGGCGACGGGACCGAACCCGCGGCCCTCGATCGCCAACCTCGATGCGAAGGGACGGGTCTACTATTGGGGCGATGAGCAGCAGGAGGCTTTGGCCGATCCGGCGCGCGACGCCGAGGTGGTCACGCTGTCGCCGCTCCAGCGGCTGGAGCTTCTGGACGAGGTGATGCCGCTCGTGGTGCCGAATCCCCCGGTGATTACGCCGGTCCTGCGCGTCCTGCTCCAAGGGCAAGGCTGGCACGGAACGCTGCCCGGGCAAGCGAAGGAGGAGCGGCGCCTGAATTTGGACGCGTTTGCGGCGGCGCCGAAGGCATGGCCACCCTTGGCCAGCGAATTGATGCTGGCCCGGCACAGTCGCGCGCAGGTCATGACGCTGCTCACGCAGGCGTCGCGGGAAGGCAGCGATCTTATGGCAGCGCTGGCGACCTGGGAGCGGGAGAGGCCAGCAAAGGTGGATGCGGCCGTGGCGCCGGTGGGGGCGGAGCTGGCTTCTGTTGCCGTGGACGTGCCTCCCCCAAGGCTGGCGGCGGAGTTGCCGCCGGCCGAGCTTACGGTGGCAGGTCCGCCGGCCCCGGTGCCCGTCGTGGCGATGCCGCCCCCGCGGATCGAGCGTGAGACAGGTCCAACTCCGGAGCCGGCAACTCCGGTCGCTCCGCCGCCGGCCCCCGTTGTGCGTGGCCCGGAGGTAGAGTCGTCCGTGGACGCCGCGAAGCGGAAAGCGGACGAGGAGGCGAAGGCAAAGAAAGAGGCCGAGGATAAGGCCGCGGAGGAAAAGCGCCGTCAGGCCGAAGACATGCGGAGACAGCAGGAGGCGCAACGCCTGCGCGAGGCTGCCGAGCGCGAGCGGAGGGAGGCGGAGGAAAAACGGAAGGAGGAGGCCCGGCGAAACGCGGGGCCCGTGCCGGCGTTTCAGACTAGCTCCCTTTGCAAAGTGCCGCCGGTTGAGCCGACGAAGCAGCCGCCGGCGGAGGCGGGCGCGGCGACCGCGGCGGAACTTACGGCTCAGCGAGGACGCGATGAAGCGGCGACGAGAGCCGGGCAGAAGCAACCGATGGCGCCAACTCCCGTTGCGGAGATGCCGCCCCCGCGCTTCGAGCGCGTGGCCGCTCCGACGCCAGTGCCGACGGCGCCGACCACGCCTCCGGCCGCTCCGTCGCCGGCTTCGGTCGAGCGGGTGCCGGCGGCGGAGTCGTCAGGCGACGCCGCGAAGCGGAGGGCGGAGGAGGAGGCGAAGGCGAAGAAGGCGGCCGAGGAAAAGGCCGCGGAGGAAAATCGGAAGGAGGATGCTCGGCGGAAGGCGGTGCCAGCGCCTGCTCATCCGATCATGTCCATATTCAAAGTGGCTCCTGTTGCTCCGACACCGCAGGGGCCGCCGACGCGGGTGGGTGCGGCGAGCACGCCGGAGCCTATCGCTCAACGCGGACGCGACGAAGTGACGATGCGAGCCGGGCAGCAGCAGACTAGGCGGCAGGAAACTCCAGCGCCGGCGAAGGCGGTGGTGATAGCGCCGCCGCCGGTCAACCCGCCTGCGGTGGCGCAGCCGAATCCAGAGCACCAAGCGTTGTGGAACCTGATTTCGAGGTATGGGAATGCGGTGACGCTCTGGATTACGCGGGGAACGCCGCTGGACGTCGGTATCATCGCGGCGCTGGAGAGATGTCAGGTGCCCCCAGAGACGCTCCAGGAGGTCGATGAGGGGGGCAACCTGCGCGTCTTTGGATGGGTAAAGGAGCAGATTGGACGCGGTGCTCTCCGTATCGATCGGGACGCCGTTTTGAACAACGAGACGATCTGTGCGCACACCCTGAATCAACGTAACCGCCAGGTGAGGGAGTTTACGGGCGTATGGGCGAAGTCGTTGGCGGTGCTTGAGGTCAGGATCGGAACGTTGAGAGGCGAGCTCGCACGGGGTGCGCCGGCATGGAACGACGTGATGGCGAAATTCGAGGCGCTGTCGCTCGTGCAGGGTGATCCGCAACTGGGGAACCGGGCGACCGCGCTTCATCTACCTCCCGGATTTCTTGAATGGCGAGTCCCCGCCGAGAAGGAATCGCAGGTCCCCAAGGGACCTTACGCGCTGCATCGAGAGCTGAGGCGCTTTGCATCGCCGTCCACCCAGACGATTGTTTCCGAAGTAGGGCTGCGTGCCGAGGAGCTCTCAGCCCACGGTAAGCTTCTGGCCGAAGAGTTGGAGCGAGGGAGGGACCGTGCTCGCGGCCGGGATGACCGGTGAAGAGTCGGGCGCGGTTTCGGAGACACGCGCCGGGGAATTGCAGCCGCGTGGCGCAAGGTGGCCTTGGCGAGGAAGCGGGCTTCTTGAGGCCCGCGGCTTGCCCCGAGGCTTCCTGTGAGTGCGAGGCGAGACGAGGGGAGTTGGGTCATGGGGTGGTGGTGGGGATATTCTGTGCCCTGCCTGCCCCCGGTGAAATCGCCAAGGGGCAGACGGACGCGGGCATTCGCCTGCGCGCCGTTTACACCCAGGTGCTGGTGGTTGCGTGCAGGATCGACGGGACTTTGTCGGCTCGGTGCCGGGCGTAGAGGGCGAGGGCGGCGCGGAGCGTGGCCGCCGAATGCTCCGGCGCCTCGGCGAGGTGCCAGCGGTCTCGCTCCGTGACGTAGATCCCCTGCTCAGGGCGGAGACCGTGCACCCAGAGGGCGCCGGTGTCCGTGGCTTCCGCGATGAGCCGGCGGTCCACCAAGGTGGTGAGATCGTCGTCGCGGCGGGCAATCCACGCGAGGGCCTGGGCCTGTGGGAGCGTGATGTCGGTCGTGAGCACGTCGCCGAGGGCGAGTGCAAGATCGAGGGCGTCGTGGGTCTGCGCGGCGGGGAGCCGGGCGATCGCTTTCACGTGGCCGGCCGTCAGGAGAATCCGGCTGCACGGCAAATAGGTGTTCGCGACGCAGAGCGGCGTGACTTGGGGAGCGAGTTCGGCGTAGGCCCGGAGGGTCGAGACACGCGATTTGAGGTGGGGAGATGAAAGCGAGAGCTTCATCGGTGGAAGCCGGACAGAGTGGGGCTGCGCTCCCGCAACATGCGGGAGGATAGGGCAGGGTGCCGCGCCGGCGGCGGCGTTACGGTCGCGGCCGGAGGCGCAGGACAAAGTGCGGCGGTCGAGAGAGGAGCCGCGGGATCAGGCGCAGGTGAGACCTTCGCGAGGGAAGGGACCTAGATCGGATCGAATCCGTGGCTCAGAGAGCCAACGGGAAGGCGCCGGCCGAGGACGCGAAGCGGTCGAGGCCCGGCGTTGCCGGGCTCGGGAATCGGAGCTGAAAAAGGGGCGGACCCCGACGAAAACGGACGATTTGGCCGTCTGGGACGGCCAAGCGAAAAGTAAGCCTTAAGACGTCAGGTTCACTGTCGCGAAGGGGTGCGTCTGGTGGTGGGGAGCGTAGGGCGGGAACGATAGGGACAGGACCTAAGCGTCAGCGACAATCTGAGTTCTACGTTGGGTCGGTTAGACGCCGGGGTGCAGCACGGGGCCGACGTCAACCGGGAGGGGATGAAGGATAGTGTTTACGCCTGAATATTTCATAAGTGGTTCGGAGATAAAATAAAGGCGAAGCTAGGGGTAAGTTGAGATGGGGCGCAAACTATATGCTATAATCATTCTTCCTGGAATTTGCCGCGTAAACCCGAACGAGGGTTGTTTTATAAAAAATTGAAGAATAATTTCTTAGGAAATTTTGGGAGTTCGGCGCCCAGCGGGGTGAGAAAGAGCCGGCACTCCAATCCGACTGGCCTCACCGGCCCGATCTCGGCAGGGCGCAGACAAAATGGGGGGCGCGAAATCGCTCTCTATCGCGGCCTAGTTCGTGGACCCCGAGACAGCAGTTCGGAAATTGTTTGTCCCGGCAACGAGACGAGTAGTGAGTCCTACGATGAACGAAATAGGTAAAGCCGCCCTGTCCCAGGCGGGAGCGCCCCGGTCCGAGCCGGGTGAGAAGTCTCTTCCGGCGGTCGCTTCCATGTCGGCGGAGGGTGCGCCTCAGGTGTTGAGCGAGGTGATTTTGCGTGGGCTGGATAGATCGAAGCGCCCCGAGGTTGGGCGTGGCGTATTGGCAGACGTGGTCGTGCTATCACCGGATCGGCTGATGCCGGGCGAGGGGCAGACCGTGCCAACCTTCGAAGCGGAACGCCCGGTATTGGTGCTCTTGGCGGCGGGTAAGGGCACCCGATTCGGAGCGAATCCGAAGTGTATCGAGCCCGTTTTGGGGAAGCCTCTCGCGCGCCACACCATCGAGGCGTTTCGTGAGACCGGTGGCGCTCAGGTTGTCGGTCTAGTCGGTTATCGGGCCGAAGACGTCGCGAAAGGATTGGGCGCGGATACAGTGTGTGTGCGCAGCGAAAATCCCGCAGGCGGCACGGCTTTGGCGGCGTTCGAAGCGTTCTCCGTTCCCGGTCTTCGGGAAGCCAATCCGCTGCTGGTGATCAGCATGGGAGATCGAGTGGTCCCCGCATCGACGTTTCGCCGTCTGATTGAAACGCATCGAGGCAACGGAGTGGAGGCGGCGCTGACGTTCCTGACGGCACGTTACGATCCGCCGAAACACCGAGGCAAGGGGCGGGTGTTGAGGAACAGCGCGGGACGGGTCGTGCGGATTGTGGAGCAGCAGGATATCGATGCTCAGGACGATGTACTCACGCGACAGGCTTTGGACAGCCTTACGGAGGGCAATTGCCCTTTGTATATTGCCCGGGCGCAGACAGTCTTCCGGCACTTGGGGCAACTCGACAACGCGAACGCCCAGCACCAGTATTATTTGACCGATATCGTGGCGCGAATCGCGCAGGAAGGCGGCGAGCTGCGGACGATTACCACGACGCCGGCGGAGAGTGATTACGATGTCCTCTGCGCGGACGTCACCCGGCCCGCTGACGTGCCCGTGCTCGAGGCGGCTCTTAGTCGGTGGGTCGACCGTGAGCAGAGCGTGGCCAAGGCGGTTGCTGCCATCCGCGCGGAGCGACCCAAGGGCCAAGTGGCGTCGATCGCGCGACAGCTTCGGGAATTAGTGGACATGATCCGGAATGAGGGACTCGGCTTCGATCCGGATAAGCCGGTGGGAATTGGTATTTCGGGCGGGCGTTTGCGGATTGCATTTATGCATCCCGACATGTCCCGGTTCTATGGGCCGGCTTGGCAGATGCCTATTGGCGCCGCGGACGAAAACGGGTGTGAACAGATCGTAGTCCTGGTGCAGGCCGCAGACGATGGACGGATTCACCTTCACCCGGTGGAGGCGAAGTATCGGGAGTCGGTGAACTTTGTGTCCGCGGACGAAGAGGTCATGTTTCCCGGTTCGGAGATTTCGGATTGGAACTCCTATGAGGCCTTTGGCACTCGGTTGAGCGAAACGCTGTTGATGTCGCTGGGCTACTTTTCGGACGAGGAGGTGGAAGCACGGCGTCAGAAAGGGCTGCCCCCACCGCCTTCGTCCCTGCGGGTGTCGACGAGCATGCGACGACCCTTTGCGTTGGTCGCGAATGCGATTGGCTCGCTCCGCACCCTGCGCGAAGGCGAGGTCGGGGCTCGGGTGCAGAAGCACTTGGGTCGCGAATCGTTCACCGGCCTCAGAATTGCCTGCACGGGAGGTATTCCACGGGGCGGCTTCTCCAGTTCCTCGGCCCTTACGGTTGCCACTAAGAATGCGATCAACGCCCTCTATGGACTTGGGATCGATGCGGATACGTTGGTCCATCTGGCTTGCCAGGCGGAGTATGGCACGGGAGTGCGCGCCGGGTCCTTGGATCAAGCGACCGAGCAAAAAGGCCAAGCGGGAGTCGGGTCGCTGATCTCTTCCAACCCGGCCGACAACTTTAAGGTGCTGGCCAACTACAAGGTGCCGTCGGAGCGTTTCCGGGTCATTTTTCCATACACCGTAGACCGTGACCGGGAGAGTTGGAGGTGGTCGTCGGGCGCCTATGCGGAATCCGCCAAGCCGGGTGGTCCATTGACGGCGGCAGAGATTCGAAAGATGACCGGCAAAGCTGCGGAAATTGCCGCAATTCTGGTGGGGCTGCCGCTCGACACGTCCTTCTTCAAAAGGATCGAACCCGAAATCGTCGAACGAGGTGAACTGAGCGCAGACAGCGAACACTGGGTGCGCCAGATTCTATTGCAGTTGCCGCTCCTGATCCCGCGCGAGGAGCTGCGTCTACGTGTACAAAAGGAGCTGCACGCCCAAGTTCGGGAGTGGCAGCGGGTCCATGGGCTTTCAGAAC
>JACCEC012087823.1_pt1 | contig 16505 bp, 11 predicted proteins | sample 7450121 | NCBI WGS metagenome assembly JACCEC01 (sample SAMN15323455, study PRJNA562643) | freshwater metagenome | isolation source: river surface water | place: USA:Blue River Watershed | collected 2017-08-18 | reverse complement strand
TCCCTCACGATGTTGTTAGTTTTCACTACAAAAGTGGGGGATTTTTTGTTCAAATTCTGTACAGCCTACCTTTATGGTTCAAACAGTCATAAAAGGCAGCATCATGATAAAAGTTGTCCCTTCTTCAAGAGTAGAATACACCTTCAAATACCCATGATGTAGATGAACAATTCGCTCCGTCAACGGTAACCCAATGCCGTGTCCATTGATATTTCGAGCATTGATTCCTCGCCTGAAAGGTTTAAATATAGTTGGCAATTCGGTCTCGGTGATAGGAGCACCAATGTTGTGAAAATACAGCGCTACGGCATCTGATAAGAGCCGGAAACGTACCGTAACGGTATGATTGGGCGAAAATTTACATCCATTTTCTACCAAATTTACCAACGCGATTCGGAGTAATGCTTCGTTTCCATCTACTACAAAATGGGAATTGTCTTCAGAAAACTCACTTAAATCGACTTTTATCGTATAGTGCGGATACACTTTGAGTAATTCGCTACGAACTTGCCAGAAAATTTCGTCGATAGGAACTTTTGTAAATTTTACGGCAGTCTCGTCCAAATTAACCTTAGCCAACGCCAACAATCCATTCGAAAGCTGATTCAATTGACGCACATCTTCCAACACCGACGTGAGCGTTTCTTGCCATTCGTCGGGGTTATCGTCCATCAATGCGACTTCAATTTGACCCGTTATTGCCGTAAGCGGTGTTCTGAGTTCGTGCGAAGCATTTGAAACAAACGCCCGTTGAAGTTTAAACGCTTCTTCAAGCCGGTCGAGCATCCGATTAAAACGCTCGGCCAATTGCCCAATTTCGTCCTGTTTATTGGCTACATCCACCCTTAAATCCAAGCGATTGGCAGAAATTTGATCCACACGTTCTAGTAGTTTTTTAAGCGGTCGGAGAGCACGATAAGCATAAACCCACCCGACAAAAAACACTGCAATACACGCCAACAACCACCCTACGCCAAGAACCAACAACAAATTTCGGTTTTTGCTAAACCCGTAAATATCAATTCCCGAAGCAAACACTACAAAACGATTGTGTTGGTCTACAAAAAGCACCCCTACAACCTCACGTCCTTTGTGTACCCAACGGACTTCCTGCTGTTCTCGTACTTGATTGAGCAATGTTTTTGTGACCTGTAAATAGTCTGTCCCACTCTCATACACCAACGAATCGCGGTCGTTGTAGATAATAATTTCTTCTTCCGTGAGGACGGTCAAATGGTTCTTATCGAGTAACTTAAATAACTCAGGACTAACCGTTTCTGAACCAAAAAGTAATTGGGCTGATGTAGTTGCTTCTGCTTTGAGACGCGTATAAAATTCGTGGCTTCGGTGGCGTTCAGATAGTAAGTATATAACTATACAAAAGATGAGCAACAGCGTAGACACAACCGCCGTAAATAACAACGTCAAGCGTTTTCGAATCGTCATTTTTCTTTTAAAGTATAGCCCATTCCTACAACGGTATGAATGAGTTTTGTGGGTGATTCTTTATCAATTTTTTTTCGTAAATAATTGATATACACCTCAATAAAATTCGTTCCTGTATCAAAATCAATGTCCCAAACCTGTTCGGCAATATCCATTTTAGATACCACCCGCCCACGATTACGCATCAAATACTCCAACAAAGCAAATTCCTTGGCAGTAAGTTCGATAGTTTGCCCCCCTCGTCGGGCTAGTTTTTGATCCAAATCCAGCTCTAAATCAGCCACTCGTATCCTTGTAGTAGGTTGTTCATTCGATTTTTGGGAACGTTTCAATAACGCGCGGAGGCGAGCAATTAGCTCCATAAAGTCGAATGGCTTCACTAAGTAATCATCCACTCCCGCGTCAAAACCTGCTAATTTATCAGCGGTTGTATCCAAGGCAGTAAGCATCAAAATCGGCACGTCGGGGTTTTTGGTGCGTACATAACTAGCGAGTTCAACTCCATCCATGTGAGGGAGATTGACGTCAAGGATAAGCAAATCGTAGCTTTTTTGGTCAAAAAACGACTGACCTAATCGACCATCTTCTGCTGTTTCTACCAAAAAATTATGTTTTTCGAGCCCCTTCTTAATAAAAGCGGCAACTTTTGTTTCGTCCTCTACCAATAGAAGGTGCGGTTTTACTTCCATGTTTTTTCGTCTGCTTATTTTGGAAAAAGCAAATGTAAGTTCTAGTCGTTAAAATTCCGCTACGTTAAAATTAGAAGTCTATTAGAAATCCCCAAAACTAGACCGCCCTGAGATCTCTTTTGAATTTTTCAATAAAATCTGTTTCTCGAGAAGTAACTCTATCGTCTGCTTTCATTATTTTTTCCATGATAGTTATCAATTTCAACTTTACATCAAAGGTCAGCGTAGATTTATGTGTTTTAAAACAATTCATTGCAAAGCTATAGGCTTCTTCGACCGAGGAGTTATTGTGTTCGCGAAGTAGAAAGGAGTGAATTGCTTGCAAACCGTATGGCTTTTGCTCCAACAAAATAAATCGAACATTGAGTGACTCTAACGAACGCTCTTGTCCATCCATTTTTATCAAAGCGTAAGCAGCGCTTCCCAAGCCAGCAAATACTTGTGGTGACATATCTCTATTTTATTTTATAAAAGACAGGGCAAGCAACAACCCACCCTGTCTAACCTCAATACAGCCATTAAACGTTTATTGTAATTTATCGGGGCCAATTAGCATCGGGGTATTTCCATTTGTGATGATTACTTTAGAGTTTGGCGATGTCGATAGTTTATTGAAAGCCTCAATTGATTTAAACTGAATTAGCATGGGAGTTAAACCTTCATTAATGATTTTCTGGGCGTCTCTAATTCCCTCCGCTTCAATGAGGCGGCGCTGCGCTTCCTGACGCTCTTTGTCAAGAATAAACTGCATCCGTTGGGCGTCTTGCTCAGCTTCTAATTTGTCTTCAATCGCCTTGGCCAGCCCAGCAGGTAACACAATACTTTTCAGAAGTACCGCTTCCACCACAAACCCCCTGTCTTTCAGTTGTGTCATCATTTGGTCTTTGATGGCTACCTCAATGGCGGCTCGCTGCCCTGTGTGCATATCTTTCGCATAGAAACGCGACGATACATCAGCCACTGCGGAGCGAAAAACGGGGAGAATGACCACTTGCTCGTAATTTTGACCTAGTTTTTCAATGATTTGTGGGGCATCTTTTCCAATCACACGGTACAAAATCGACACGTCCGATTGAACCGTTAAACCTTCTTTTGAAGGCAGCGGAGAACGTACCTCAATATTCATCGTCCGTGTTGGTATTTTTATTACTCGTGTCATAAGTGGATTAAATACTTTCAACCCTTCGTTTACGGGGGCAGGTTGTATTTTCCCCAATTTTCTTCTTACTCCTACTTCTCCTTGTCGAATGACGGTACAACTACTAAGGCTTCCTGCTAGTATCAAAGTGAAGACTAAATAATGGAACGATTTCATGATTGCTAATAGATTACGTTGATGAATTTATTTTCTTTCTCTTCTTGTGAGATGAAGCAAAGGTAATTTCCCCTCCTTAGAACCATCTTATAACCACATTAGATGACTATTAGAAAACCCGCCTTCGGTTCGGAACTAGACATATCTTATTTTTCGTTAGATTTTGTAGTTTTGTCAAAATACTCGCAAACCGTCAAAACCATGAGAAAACCCGTATTCCTTTTCTATTGCTCAGTACTAACCGTTTTCAGTCAATTTCTCCATGCTCAAGTAAAACCTCTGACCTCTAGTGAAATTTTACTGAACCTCAAAAAGCTTAATGTCGTCGGAAGTGCCATGCACATCGCTGCTCACCCCGACGATGAAAACACTCTTTTGCTTACTTATCTGTCGAAAGAACGACTCGTTAAAACCCAATATTTAGCACTTACCCGTGGCGATGGTGGCCAAAACCTCATTGGCCCCGAACAAGGCGAGTACATCGGGATTATTCGCACGCAAGAATTATTGGCTGCGCGCCGAATCGACGGGGCAGAACAGCTTTTCTCGCGAGCCTACGATTTTGGATTTTCCAAGACTCGTGAAGAAACCCTAAAGTTTTGGGGAGAAAGTAATATTTTGTCGGACGTGGTGTATCACATTCGCAAAAACCAGCCTGATGTGCTCATTACTCGTTTTCCTCCTGACGCTCGCGCAGGCCACGGACACCACAATTCATCGGCCTTTTTGGCAGAATTAGCCTTCAAAATGGCCAACGACCCCACCAAATTCCCCGAGCAACTCAAAGAAGTTCAACCTTGGCAACCCAAACGAATCGTTTGGAACTCGTTTTCTCCAGGTTTCAATAATCAAAAACCGACGGATAAAGGCTCGTTCATCACCGTTGATATTGGCGGTTATAATCCTTTAATTGGAAAATCACACGCCGAAATCGCCGCAGAAAGTCGCAGTTCACACAAAAGCCAAGGATTTGGTTCGGGGGCCAACCGCAACGCCCGCGTCGATTTTATGCTACACAAAGACGGAGTACCTGCTGAGAAAGACCTTTTTGACGGCATTGACCTTACGTGGAGCCGCGTCAAAGGCAGCGAACAAGTAGCTCAATTAATTGACCAGGCCATCCGAAATTACAATGTCAACTACCCTGCCTCGTCGGTGCCTGTATTGGCAAAAATCTACGAAGAATTGGGGAAACTTGATGCCAAAAACTTGTACGTACAGCAGAAAAAAGCCGAAGTAGAAGTATTACTCCAAAATTGCCTTGGACTTTGGTTTGAGACTAACCCCACCGACTATGCCGTAGCCGTGGGCGACCGTGCTCCGTTGAAAGTAAGTGTTGTAAAACGCAGCGATTTTCCACTAAAACTTACCCGTTTGCAGTTTATTGGCGCCTCTAAAGACACTACGCTAACGTTAGAAATGAAAAACAACGAGCTATCTGTGTTTTCATTTGCGCCTACCGTTCCTGCCACCACTCCCATCAGTCAGCCTTATTGGTTAGTCAAACCTATCAAAGACGGTGCGTTCCAGATTGATGATCAATCAAAACTATCGACTCCCGAAAATATCCCTTCGCTTCAGACGGCCTTTACGTTCGAAATTAGCGGTCAAAAATTCACCTTCACCAAGCCTTGGGTCTTCAAATCGACCGACCCCGTAGATGGCGAAGTGTATCGTCCGTTTGAAATTCGCCCTGAAGCAACCGCCAACGTGTCGGAAAAAGTATACGTTTTTGCCGACAATCAACCCAAAACCGTGGACATTGTTGTAAAAGCACACCGTGCCAACGTGAAAGGAACCCTTACTTTTGAGGTTCCAACAGGCTGGCGTGTAGAACCTATGCAGTTGCCGTTTGAATTACGTGAAAAATACCAAGAACAAACCCTAAGCGTAAAAGTATACCCATCGGCCCAGCAAAGCGAAGCTAAACTGAAGGTCATTACCAAAACCGACAATGGCGAAAACTCATATAGTTTGCGTTCGGTAGAATATAAGCACATTCCTACTCAAACAATTTTCCCGAGCGCCACTACCGCTTTGGTTAAACTCGATATTAGAAACAAAGCCAAAAATATCGGCTACATCGCTGGGGCAGGCGACGAAGTACCTGCGGCTCTCCGCCAAATGGGCTGCCAAGTGACATTGCTCGACGAAGGTTCGCTTAACAAAAACTTGTCGGTTTTTGATGCCATCGTGGTAGGGGTTCGTGCTTACAATACCGAGGAACGAATTAAGTTTTTCCAACCAAAATTGATGGAATACGTTAAAAATGGCGGTACAATGGTCGTTCAGTACGTAACAGCAGGAGGATTTGGAAACACCCTAAAAGTGCAAGACATGGGTCCTTATCCGTTCAAAGTGGGCCGTGACCGTGTTACGGAAGAAGATGCCGAAATGCGCATTTTGCAGCCTGCTCACCCTATCTTGAATACGCCTAATAAAATCACTGCTAACGACTTCCAAGGCTGGATTCAAGAACGTGGTATTTATTTTGCCGTTGAATGGGATAAAAATTACGTTCCGTTGTTTTCGGCCAACGACACGGGTGAGGCCGCTAAGGAAGGAAGCTTGATTTATACCAAATACGGAAAAGGTCACTTTATTTATACAGGTATCGTTTTCTTCCGTGAATTACCTGCGGGGGTTCCAGGGGCTTACCGCTTATTTGCAAATATGATTTCATTGGGAAAAAAATAAAGTTGGGTAGTTTTTTTCTTCTCTTCTCTTTCATTAAATAATCCTTATCCACTATTTCCAACTAAACGCATTACATACCAATGGAAACCAACCGCCGAGAGTTTCTCAAATCATCTAGTTTACTAACAGGTAGCGCTTTGCTAAGCAGCCTCCCTTTTTCTTCATATGGGTACCACATGGCCAATGAAGACACCATCAAAATCGCACTTGTAGGTTGCGGAGGGCGTGGGTCGGGAGCAGCAGCGCAAGCTTTGAGCACGAAACAAAACGTAAAATTGGTCGCTATGGCCGATGCTTTCCAAAATCGTTTGGACGATGCCTATAACGCCCTCACTAAACGCAAATACAAAAACGATGCAGGAGGTGAAATAGACGTTAAATCAAAAATTGATGTACCAAAAGAACGAATGTTTGTGGGGTTTGACGCTTACAAACAAGCTATCGCTTTGGCAGATGTTGTGATTTTGGCAACGCCTCCGGGCTTTCGCCCTTCCCATTTTGAAGAAGCTGTGCGCCAAAACAAGCACATTTTCATGGAAAAACCTGTAGCCACTGATGCCCCTGGTATTCGTCGAGTGTTGGCCGCTGCCGAAGAAGCAAAACGCAAGAAGCTTAACGTCGTAGTGGGGCTTCAACGCCATTACCAACGCAACTACCGCGAAGCTATGAACCGTATTCACGACGGTAAAATTGGTGATATCGTGGGCGGAAGTGTTTACTGGGTTTCGGGAGGAGTTTGGAACAATCCTCGTAAACCAAACCAAACGGAAATGGAATACCAAATGCGTAACTGGTACTATTTCAACTGGCTTTGCGGCGACCACATCACTGAGCAGCACGTTCATAACATCGACGTAGCCAACTGGGCCAAACAAAGCTATCCAGTTTCAGCCCAAGGTACAGGCGGACGCCAAGTACGTACAGGAAAAGAATTTGGAGAAATTTTTGACCACCATATCGTTGACTTTACCTATGCTGATGGCACACTTATCAATAGCCAATGCCGTCACTACGAAGGTACGTACAGTAAAGTGGATGAGCAGTTTTTAGGAACCCTTGGACGGATTGATAGCTTTAACGGGAATAACACGATTTTGAAATCGTACCAAGGCGGAAAGGTCATTTATGCCCACGAAGGGAAAGGCGACCGCAACCCTTATCAAGTAGAACATGATGAGCTTTTTGAAGCCATTGCGAAGGGCGAATACAAGTTTGCAGATGCCGAAAACGGCGCCAAAAGTACCCTCACTTCCATTATGGGACGGATGGCAACTTACTCTGGAAAGGTTGTTAAGTGGGAAGAAGCGCTCAACTCAAACATCAGTCTTTTCCCTGATACGTTGGCATGGGATGCTAAACCTAAACTTCTCCCAGGAGCAGATGGATTCTATCCTGTTGCGGTGCCTGGCAAAACCATCGCTGTTTAATTCGGGCTTCACTTTAAGGGTCTAATATTTTAATTAGCAGTATTTTACATCAAAAAATCCCTGAATATGCGCGTATTTAGCATAATTCGGGGATTTTTCTATTTTAGTTGTGCTAACAAACGTAAAATACAAATGCAATCTCAGCAGCGACCCGCATACGTTATTTTGACTGGTATTTTTTTCACTATCAGCGGCTCTGCCCGAAACGATATAAACTACTAATACACTAAAATTTATGCGCAACTACTTAACTGATATTATTTGCTTAGAGGTTCTCTAAGCAAATAATAGTTGATTGTAAGCTTATATAAACCCTATATTCGCCCTATTGTATTATCAAATGGGATGGCTGGGGTTTTAGAGAAAGACAAAAGTCCAAATTAGTTTCCAAGGGAAGTCTAATTTTAGTTACTCTTAGAAATAATTTTTCCCGTCGATACAAATTTTTAGCTTATATGAAGGGGAACTTCATTGTAGGATAACTGGCGTTTTAATCTTGTTTAATCACTTTAATTATTTTGTTTGGTGAGCTAGGATGAGTCGTTTGCAATAGATACGTTCCCTTTGGGAGCTGCAATGGTGCTATTTCTAACTCCGCCTCCTTTTCCTGCCACTTCACGCCTGTCACTGGCATTACAAAGCCTGAAAGTGACAAAATAGAGAAAGAAGTGGTTATTGGTTCGTAATGTTCTGGTACTCTCATTTTCAACGAACTCACAAAAGGATTAGGATAGGGCTGCCATACTTCCCCTCTATTTTCTTCGATTTCACCAATTCGTGTATTTCCTGTAACCAAAGAAAACGTAATCGTCGCCTGGCCAATGACCTTGTTTGATTTAATGGCTTTCGCTGTTAAAGTGTATGTTCCCAATTCTGTACTAAATCCACCATTATCGCCAAAAACACCGTAAGGCGATACTGTATCGGTAAAGGTTTGGAGTTTCTTACCCGTCATATTAAATTCAATACGATCTACAGCCTGACTCGACTCTGCAAAAATGTTGACAAACGTAGCCATTGATTGCACTGATGCTAGCGTAACTCTATCTCCATCGCGTAGGGTACGAATAAATCGCCTCGAAGAAGTGCCTCCTGCTTTGAAGAGACTAAACGCCAGATTTGCGGTCGTTGGGTTTGCTTCCGTAACTCGAATAACAAAAAATTCATCAACAGTAGCACCCAGATTATCAATGGCTCGCACGGTTATGGTATAGTTTCCAACGCTAGTAGGCGTACCCACGATTTTCCCATTTTGAAAAACCAAACCTGCTGGTAAATTTCTAACGAGTAATCCAAACAAAAATCCGTCTAGGTCGCGAAAACCTGTCAAATCAATATTCAAGGAGAAAGCCTCTCCCACTACCGCGTCTTGGTCTGGGATTTGTGTAACAATCACGGGAGGAATATTACCATTACTCAACGCGACTAGAAGAGTCAGGGTAGTTTCTCCAAAAGAGCCAACTGGATCGTACCCTCTCACTGTAATTTTATATTCACCTGCATTGATTGGCGTTCCAATGAGAGTTCCGTTGGCATACACAAAGCCAATAGGAAGTTTTGGCACGTCTAAACGAACTGTGCCACCTTCTGGGTCTTCAAATAAACCTTGAGGCAAAGCATAAGTAAACGAATTACCCACTATTGCTCGCTGGGTTGGGATTGTGGTTATTACCACAGGAGGCAGATTAGCGGCAATTGACTTGACTGTTAGCAGAAAAGTAGTTTCAACAGAAGCGTTTTCATTATCAATAGCCCTGACTGTAACCCTAAAATCGCCAGTTACTATGGCTTTTCCCGTTAACTTATTGTTGGCATACGTAATTCCTTGAGGCAAATTTTGAACCAGAACCCGTACAATATATCCATCGATGTCACGAAAAATGCTTGGGGGGAGGTAGTAAGTGTATTCTTGTTGTACCACTGTTACTTGGTTGGGGATTGTGGTAACCACCACAGGGCTTTGATTAACCAAGGCCACTTTTAGGTTAAATTGCGTTTTAACCGAGGCGTTTTCATTGTCAAAAGCTTCGACAGTGATTTTAAAATCACCAGCAACCGTGGGAGTGCCACTTATCACGCCGCTATTGGCAACCATCCCCGACGGTAGTCCCGTTATAACTAACTTTGAAATTTGTCCATCTTTATCTTGAAAGGTTGATGCTGGAATAATGAAAATAAAATTCCGTAAAAGGGTAGCTTGTTGATCTGTGATTTTGGTTAACAAAACAGGGGCTTGGTTTACCCGTTGATTGGCAACTACAAAATTAATGGTCGTACGAGCTATCCCATTTACTGGAATTATTGAGGTTGAGTTATATGCCTCAAGTACTAACTGGTAGCTTCCCAGCTTGAGCGATATTCCACCATCATCGCCAAAAAGTGCAAAAGGGATATCTGTTTCTGTTCGCGTTTGGGACACTGGCCCCGCTAATTTCATCACCACGGCCTTAGCCGTAGCATCGGAAGTTGCAATAAAGTTGGTTAAGAAGTTTAATTCATTCAAGTTGAGCGTATCTTTATCCTTAACCGCTCGCAAAAACGTACGAGTCAGGTAGTTGCCTGCTTTGTACAATGCTAAAGTCGAGGGTTTTTGGGCCAGAATTCTCAGGTCAAATGTTGTACTTACCGACGCATCATACAAATCATTGGCAGTAACGGTAACTTTGTACGTACCTATGGCAGATGAATTTCCCTTAATGATATTTTTGTCTAAATAAAACCCTGTTGGTAAACCGCTCACATTATACGACTCAATGGTACCATCGGGGTCTTGAAATGCGTTATCAGGAATGGTATAAGACGCATCAAAACCAGCCGTAATGGAGTAATCAGAAAGGGCCGTTTTGACTAAGGGAGGCTGATTTACTTCAGGTTCACCCAGCAAATCTTCTATCAACTGGATTTCAACAGGCCCTACTTGTCGTTTTTCTTCCCAACGATTAGTGTAGCCGGGGATTCCGTAACTCCCCGTTCTGACTAGCTCTGACAGTTTGACCACCATTTTTTGTTTATTTACAACGGGTGTCATCGGTTTATTCAACCACTTTGTAGCAATACTTTTTATCATGGGAGTAAACCAGCTCATATCAGCAGAATTATTAATCACTACATTGACCAGTTTACAGCCTCGTTCAAAATGCTGATTTAGCATTTGTTCCATTCCAAATTGCGACAAATCAGGCTCACGAAAAGCCTCATTCATGATCCACTTGTCACCCATACTTCCTCTCAGCACATCGGCGCTGAAATAATGATTATAGTATTGAGAGTCGTTAATTTTAGTACCATCAACATTTCTAGCCAAATCTTTAAAAGCGAATGTTCCTCGGCGAAAACTTAAACCATCGTGAACTGAACCAAAATCATTGACTACTTTATAATTCTCATTCACTCCTTTTACTGTGTTACTAACTTTGTCTAAGAAACTTTTTAGTATTGTATGGCGATAAATATACCAATCTGCCCAGCGTTTATTTTCGGTATGTGCGTAATCAGTGGTTACAGGCTGAATATCGCTAACAGCGCTATAATCAGACCTCCAAGCGTCGTTGATGCCTTTGAGTGTTCCATACTTAGATATCAGCCAGTTTTGAAAGCCTGTCACCATCGTAGAGGTGTAATCATATTGTGACAAATAGGGGCTTCCCAAACCAATCGTTCTATTGGGGATGTATCCTTCGTAGTGATAACCCGCTTCTTGAGTGGTGGTGGTAGTAGCAGCTACGCATAGCACGCTACCGTCTTGTTGATAAGGTAGATAACGATGACTGACTTCTCTAACAAAACTCAACGCTTTGTTAACAGAAGGCTGATGAGACATACTAAATATTTCCTTGACGATTCGGCCTTCCTGATCGCGAGAAGCTTCGTTTGCCGTCCAAAAACCTTCGTTTCGGTTACAACAACGCGCTAAATGAATCCGAAAAAATATCTTTAATCCTAGTTCTTTACAAAGTTTAACTTGGTTATCAAACTGAACCCAATTGGCTGAACTACTGGCTTGTGGATATACTACATCCCAGCGAACGGTAATCATGGCAGCATTACAGCCCTGTTTAGCAGCTTCACGAATTACGCTAAGGCCCTGTTCGTTGCCTTCGGTCGTATTAAGTAGTGCTACACATAAATAACGCTGATTGTCATCCGTGACATAATGATGCGTTTGAGGTAGTGAAAATGGGGCTGAGTTAATCTTTGCGTTGCTTTTTAGGCAAACTACCCAAGTTAGTACACACAAAAGTCTTGCTACACGGTTAATCATTATGGGAAATGTTTTTAATATGATAATAATATCAAAAACCATGCAGAAAAGGGAGTTTTTGGCTGGAAAGCAATTTTTTTGAAATAAAAATTGCTTTTTAATAATTAATTCTTGTGGTATACTATTCTCTTTAAAATAACAATCCTTATTAAAAACTAATGGCATGGTTTTTGATAGAGCTGGAATCACTCAAGCGTTTTACCTATGCCGAATCTCTATTACTACTGCTTTGGACGTAGGAGTCATACTGCGGTTGGCATAGCTTCCGATAGGCACCAAGGTGTTTGCTTCTGGAAAATAGGTAGCCACACAAAGCTGAGGTATTGAATACGGTACAACTACAAAATTGGGAGCAGTCCGCTTTTCCCCTCCAAAATAATTAAACAAATCGACCCTATCTCCTGCTACCAACCCAGCCTTTTCGATGTCTGTTGGATTCATTAAAATCACCCTTCGTTCGTTAAAAATCCCCCGATAGCGATCATCCAAGCCATAAATCGTTGTATTAAACTGGTCGTGGCTACGAATCGTCATCATTACAAATTCATGGGCCTTTAAATCAAAAGTTGTGTACTCATTAATGGTAAAATTAGCCTTGTTGGTACTTGTTTTAAACGTACCTTCTCGCGGGCCATTGGGCAAATAAAATCCACCTAATTGGCGCACCCGTTGGTTGTAATTTTCAAATCCTGGAATAGTACGTTCGATGCTTTCACGAATATGATCATAGTCACCCAACAGAAAGTCCCAGTGAACGTGTGAGTAAGCTCCCAAAGTGGCATTTGCAAGCCGACGAACAATGTCTGGCTCACTCAGCAATTGGTCAGAAACAGGACGCAGTTTTCCTATCGAGCGGTGTACCACTCCCATCGAATTTTCCACGCTCACAAATTGAACTTTTCCTTGCTGAATATCTTCATCGGTTCGTCCTAGACATGGCAGGATAAACGCCTCTTCTCCCGTCACCAAATGGCTACGATTTAGTTTCGTAGACACATGGGCCGTTATCCCACACGTTCGGAGAGCTTGAGCCGTAAAGGAAGTATCGGGTGTTGCCGAAAGAAAATTTCCTCCCATGGCAAAAAATACTCCTACCTTGCCTTCATGCATGGCTTTTATCGCTTCTACGGTGTTATAGCCGTGTTTGCGGGGCGGATCAAACCCAAATTGTTCCTGAATTTTATCCAAAAATGCTTTGGGTGGTGCCTCCCAAATCCCCATTGTACGGTCACCTTGGACGTTGCTGTGTCCTCGCACAGGACACGTACCCGCTCCAGGTTTTCCGATAGAACCTTTAACCAAAAGTAAATTTACTAGCTCGCGAATGGTATCAACGGCGTTTTTGTGCTGTGTCAAACCCATTGCCCAACAGCCAATGATATTTTTCGAGGATTTTATCAATTCAGCTGCGTCTTCTACCTCGTTTACGTTTAAGCCGCTGTCGCATATAAGTTGTTCAAAATCGTACTTTTCAATGTCTTCCAGCAGTGCCTCAATTCCCTGCGTTTTGTCATTGATAAACGTCCAATCAAACACTCCTCCCGTGTTTTTTTCAGCCTTATACAAGTACTTTAAAAACGCCTTAAACAACGGCACGTCCCCATTGATGCGCACTTGGAGGTAGTGGTCTGCCAAGGCCGTTTTATAGCCCAATAGTCCTCCTACCGTTTGTGGATTGCTAAACGCAATCAAGCCTGCTTCTTTTAACGGGTTGATTACCAAAATCTTCGCCCCATTTTTCTTGGCTTTTTCCAACGCCGACAGCATCCGTGGATGGTTCGTACCTGGGTTTTGACCCGCAATGATAATCAAGTCGGCTTTGTAAAAATCATCCAGTTTTACCGACCCTTTACCAATCCCGAGGGTTTCGTTGAGAGCGACCCCACTTGATTCGTGGCACATGTTGGAGCAATCGGGAAAATTGTTGGTTCCAAACTCCCGTCCAAAAAGTTGGTACAAAAATGCGGCTTCATTGCTTGTTCGACCTGAAGTATAAAACACCGCTTCGTCGGGCGAGGCTAGTTTTTTTAAACTAGTTCCTATTTTACGAAAAAGCTCGCTCCACGAAATGGGTTGGTAATGAGTGGCGCCTTGAGGTTTATACATAGGCTCACCCAAACGCCCTTGTTGACTTAGTTCGTAATCGCTCCACGTCCCAAGTTCTTCAATAGAATGTTTGGCAAAAAAATCAGCCATAACCCGCTTGGTTGTGGCTTCTTCTGCAATGGCCTTCGCTCCATTTTCGCAGTACTCTGCTGTCCGCGAACGCTCGTCGGGGTCAGGCCAAGCGCAACTTGGGCAGTCAAACCCATCTTTTTGGTTGAGATTGAGTAAAGCTTTGGCACCGCGCCTTACGTCCATCGCTCCAAATACATGTTGTAAGGCACTGGTAACCGCAGGCAGCCCAACGGCTACTTCTTTGGGGGATTCAACCGAAATTCCTGTCAATTGCTCAGGAGTAAGTTCTATGGGGTGGGGTGTTTTTTTCATTGTTTTGCCAAATAAAAAACGGTATGACTTTCCTCAAAAAGCCATACCGTCATAGTTGGTTACTTTATCTAATTCTGAAAATTTGATAGAAATTATCCTACCGAACCTTCCAAGCTGATTTCTAATAGTTTCTGGGCCTCTACTGCAAACTCCATTGGAAGTTGGTTCAAAACCTCTTTCACGTAGCCGTTTACAATCAAGGCGACGGCTTGCTCTGTAGGAATACCGCGTTGGTTACAGTAGAACAACTGATCTTCCCCAATTTTTGAGGTTGTCGCTTCGTGTTCTACCGTCGCGCTTGAGTTTTTTACCTCGATGTACGGGAAGGTATGCGCTCCGCAGGTATCACCCAACAACAACGAATCGCACTGCGAGAAGTTACGGGCATTTTCGGCACGTTTGAATACCTCCACCAAACCACGGTACGAGTTTTGACTTTTACCTGCCGAAATACCTTTTGATACAATACGGCTTTTGGTATTTTTTCCAATATGAACCATTTTGGTACCTGTATCGGCTTGTTGCATATTGTTGGTCACGGCTACCGAATAAAACTCGCCGATAGAATTATCTCCTTTCAAAATCACCGAAGGATATTTCCACGTAATGGCCGAGCCTGTTTCTACCTGCGTCCAAGAGATTTTTGAGTTAGGACCGTCGCAAAGACCACGCTTTGTGACGAAATTATAAATCCCTCCTTTTCCGTCTTTATCTCCTGGGTACCAATTCTGAACGGTGCTGTACTTTACTTCGGCTTTTTCGTGAGCAACAATTTCTACCACCGCCGCGTGCAACTGATTTTCGTCGCGCATGGGTGCCGTACATCCTTCGAGGTAACTTACGTAGGCGCCTTCGTCGGCAATGATAAGGGTACGTTCAAACTGCCCCGTTCCCGCCGCGTTGATACGGAAATAGGTAGAAAGTTCCATCGGGCAGCGCACGCCTTTGGGGATATAACAAAACGAACCGTCCGAAAATACCGCTGAGTTGAGGGCCGAGAAATAGTTATCTTTGGCAGGTACAACCGAGCCTAAATACTTACGAACCAACTCAGGGTGTTCTTTGATGGCTTCGCTAATGGAACCGAAAATGATTCCTTGTTTCTTGAGTTCGTCTTTGAAGGTCGTTGTGACTGAAATAGAGTCAATAACGGCATCAACTGCAACGCCTGACAAACGTTTTTGTTCGTTGAGAGAAATCCCCAAACGCTCAAAGGTACGGCGTAATTCAGGGTCGATTTCGTCAAGAGAATTGACCGTTTTTTTCTGTTTTGGCGCCGAATAATATTTAATAACTTGGTAATCGATAGGAGGATAATGAACGTTTGGCCACTTAGGTTCTACCATGGTTTGCCACAAGCGAAACGCCTTTAAACGCCATTCGGTCATCCATTCGGGTTCTTCTTTTTTTGCTGAAATCCAACGAACTGTGTCTTCGGATAGACCTGGAGCCGCTTCTTCGGCTTCAATGTCTGTCACGAAGCCATATTTGTACTCCGAATTGGTTATTTCTTCTAATAATTCAACTTCTTTGCTCATCGCGGGTAGTGTGCGTTTATTATAACTTTCTCAACAAAAAACCAATGAATTATGTTCTGATTTGAGCACAAATATATTTAAAAAAAATCTAAATAAGAACGAATAGAACTGATTGACCCCATGTGTCGCGCGGCCTTTCGCCTTGTTCAAGAGGTCTTGGATTTACCATAGTCCATTTTTTTTAACCTTATAAAAACATGCTTATCTTCATGAAAGCTAACCAGTTCCCAAAGAGAAATGATGCAGTAAGCATTTTAGCTTTTCAACTTAAAGTGTTTTTAGATAATGTTTTGGGAATATATAAATTGTATTTAAAAGAGAATCGGCTATCTTGTGATTGACCAAAATCATAAGATAATGCGAAAGAAATTCACACCAATGACCGATTCCCAATGGCCAACTATTGAAAAAATAATTGGTAAGCAAAGAAAGTCTAAACATAATTTACGAACAGTGATAAACGCTATTTTTTGGCTCAATTATACAGGTATTCAATGGCGAGAGATGAAAGAATCCGCAAGGAAAAGAAGGCAGTCCCAGTCTATTAGCAATTGATAGCCAATCCGTTAAAACTGTTCAGTTTGCCTCCTTTGAAACTGGAATTGACGCGGGGCCGCCCGTGCGGAAATAAAAAAATCAACG
>JACCEC010604403.1_pt1 | contig 16522 bp, 15 predicted proteins | sample 7450121 | NCBI WGS metagenome assembly JACCEC01 (sample SAMN15323455, study PRJNA562643) | freshwater metagenome | isolation source: river surface water | place: USA:Blue River Watershed | collected 2017-08-18 | reverse complement strand
TTTTATTTTTTTTATTATATTGTTTATTAACTACAATATAAGCATAATAAAAAATTAAATCATCACACCATTTTTTAAATATTTTCCGTACAGAATCAACATATGTAATAGTTCTTTTTAATTTATTCCATGAACAACCATCAATAATAAAATTAATAATATGTTTAATATATATTTCATTTGTATATTTACGTGGTCTACCTAATTTAGTAGGTTTATATATTTTATTTATAATACAAATTAAAATATTTGTATTATAAGTAATAAATTCAAATTTCTTTTTCATATTTAAATTAATAATATAATATTTATTTAAATATTTACGAAATGTTTAAATAAATACAATAAAAATAAATTTAGAACTATATAATTATTCCACATGTTCAATAATTATTCCACATGTTCATTTAATATTTTTTCTAAATTATTAGCTAAATTCATATCTAAATTTAACATATATTTATTTAATAAATATAATTGTTTTACTTTTTCACTAATTGAAATTGCTTGTAAATTTATTATCATACTATATAATATTTTATTTTCAAATAATTCTTTTTTTACTTCTTTTATATTATTTTCTGTTAATAGTTTTTGATATTTATTTGGGTATAATAATTCTTGATCTTTGAATAATTTATATTGTAATGCCTTTAATTTGAATGGATTATATAATAATTCTACTAGTTTTTTTATTTCTTTTTCTGTGTCTGTGTATGTTATTTCTATTACTACCTTTTTTGCTAATATTAATATCGCATCTATTAAATCATTTGATTTTGGTATTACTTTATTTATTGCGTTTTTTACTTCATTTATTAATGTTATTACTTCATTTATTTCTATTATTATATTTTTTATTGCTTCATCTGCTGTTGCTGGTGCTGCTACTGTTGCTACTGCTGGTGCTGGTGCTGGTGCTGCTGCAGCTTCTTTTACTGCTGTTTCTGCTGTTTCTGCTGCTGCTTTTGCTTCTTCTGCTGCTTTTGCTGCTTTTGTTACTACATTTATCATTATTTCTTCAGATTTTACTTGTGGTTTAATTTTTTTTAAAGTATTAAACATTTCTCTTATAACTTTTATAACTTTTATTGCTTCTATTACTGCTTTTGCTATATTTTTTGCTATATTTTTTGCTAATTCTAGATCTGGTTCTAGTTCTAGATTATCTTTTATTTTATTAATTTCTACTTCTGCTTTTGCTACTGCTTTTGCTTCTTCTGCTTCTGCTTCTTTTACTGCTGTTTCTGCTGCTGCTTTTGCTGCTTCTGTTACTGTTGCTGCTTTTGCTACTTCATTTTCTGCTGCTTCTGTTACTTTTATTTTTTCTTCTAATATTTTTAATGTTTTTAATGCTTCATTCGCTGAATAATCGGTTATCACTTTTATCGCTTCAATAGCTTTTTTTAACACTTCTTTTTTTTTTAAATATACATTTCTTACTATTAATAGTTCTTTTTCTGCTGCATCTATCTCTGCTTTTGCTGTCTCTACTTTTGCTTCTACTTCTGCTAGTGTTTCTGCTGCTTCTGCTACTGGTTCTCCTAGTGCTCCTGATTCATCTGGCGATGCTCCTGATTCTGATGCTCCTGCTGCTCCTGGTTCTGCTATTGTTGCTGGTTCTGGTGGTGGCGGTACTGGTCCTGGTCCTGGTCCTAGTCCTGGTCCTAGTCCTGGTGCTGGTTCTGGTGGTGGCGGTCCTAGTAGTCCTGGTGTTGTTGTTGATTCTGCTACTGGTCCTGGTCCTGCTGCTGGTCCTGCTGGTGCTGTTGTTGCTGCTATTGCTGCTGCTATTGCTGTTGCTATTGCTGCTGCTATTCCTGTTGCTGGTTTTTCTGATCCTGTTGCTGCTGTTGCTGGTTCTTCTTTTACTACTGTTGCTGCTGTTGCTACTGCTGTTGGTGGTGTTGCTGGTCCTGATCCTGTTGGTGATGATGTTTCTGGTTTTGGTGCTACTGCTGCTCCTGCTTCTCCTGCTGCTGGTTCTGCTGCTGGTTCTGCTGCTGAACCTGATTTTGGTTTTGATGCTACTCCTGATTCTGATTTTGGTTTTGATGCTGCTGTTGCTGCTGTTGCTGCTCCTGGTCCTGGTCCTGATCCTGCTTCTTCTGCTTCTATTTCTTTTATTTTTTTTTCTTTTGCTTTTATTTCTAATTCTGCCTTATTTTTTATTATATTAAAATTTTTTTCTGCATCTTCTACTTTTTGTTTTGCTGCTTCTGCTTCTTCTTCTGCTTTTTTTGCTGCTTTTGCTGCTTTTGCTGCTGTTTCTTTTTTTTTTTGTACTGCTGTTGTTTCTTTTTTTTGTGGTGTTGCTGCTGCTGCAGCATTAGCTATTGCTACTGTAGCTTCTACTTCTTTTACTAATGCTTCTTCTGCTTTTTTTACTGCTTCTTCTGCTTCTTTTTCTAATTTGTCTGCTTCAGTAAAAACTTCTTCTCTTTTATGATATATATTTATTGCTGCATTTACTTTTTCTAGTAGTTTTTCTAGTATTTTTTGTTTTTTATCTTTTAATGCTTCTGCTTCTGCTTTTGCTTCTGCTGCTTCTGCTTCTGCTTCTGCTTCTGCTTCTGTATATTTTTTTCGTATTTCTATTTTTTTTATATTTGCTTCTATTTCTAATTTTTTTATATTTAATAATATTTCTGATATTTCTGCTGATTTTATTGCTGCTGCAACAACATTATTACTTTTATTTAATAATTCTAATTTTACACGTTTTTCTTCTTTTAATCTAATTAATTTTGCTTCAGCTTTTGCTTCAGCTTTTGCTTCAGCTTTTGCTTTTGCTTTTGCTTTTAGTTCTTGTATTTTTTCTTCTGTTGTATTTATTTCTATTGATTTTGCTTCTGATTCTTCGTTTGCTTTTATTGCTTCATTTATTACTCTAACAATATTCTTTTTTTTTATTACTATATTTATTACTAATTTTTCTACTGCTTTTGCATCTGCTTTTGCTTTTTCTGCTTCTGTTACTTCTGTTTCTAATTTTGATAATTCTAATTTTGTTTTTAATGCTTTTTTTGCTTCTACTACTGCTTTTTTTATTTCTGCTACTTTTAAATTTGCTTCTATTACTTTTAAATTTGCTTCTTGTACTGCTGCTTCTGCTGCTGCTTTTGCTTCTTCTGCTGTTTTTAAATTTTCTTCTGTATAATTACCACCTAATAATAATACTTTATGAACATGTACAGGAAATTGATTTAATATATTTCTTAATATTTCTTTTTCATTAATAGATTTAGTTTTAGAATAAATAAATATTGTACCATTGTTTTTAATTTCATCAATTTTATCAATTGAATTATTAAAAGTTCTAAATGCATTATATGCATTATATGCATTATATGCATTATCAACTAAAGGATCATAAACATTAATATAATTTAAATCATTAAATTTATTATCATTATTATTATTTGGATTATTTAAACTTAATAATTCTTTTGTATTATTATTATTAAAAATAAATGTTTTAGATTTATAAATAAATTTATCTTGTTTTTCATTTAATACAACTATTGATTTAATAAATAATTTTTGTTTTATAACATCTATTTCAGTATGACTATATACAGGATAATTATTTAATACTTCTAAACCAATAGAATGACTTGGAATATTAGAAAAATTAAAAATATTATTTGATAATGGTTTATAAGTTCTTCTTGGAATATTAAATATTAATGTACCATTTGTATTTACAACGCTAAATATACGTGATTCTAATTTACCATTATATAATATTGGTGAAATTGATGATAAATTTTTTTCTAAATAAATATCATTATTTTGTATTTGTGGTTGTATACCAACTATAGGTAATTTAATATATAAAATAGGTATTTTTAATGTTTGTATAAAGTTTAATGGAATATTCATAGTACTTGTTTGAAATTGTTGATTATTAAATAATGATGATGATGTAGATAATGAATTAATAGTTGCACATTTATATGAAAGAGAATTTAATAATCTTCTTAAAATAACATTTTCATCTCCTATCATTAAAAGATCTGGTGCATCATATAAAGATATTCTACAATTATCAATATTTAACATAAAATCAGCTGCTGAATTTGAATCATATGTATCATAAAATCCACATTGTCGAAGTCTTAAAACTACTTTCCATAAATTAATTTGTAACATAATACGATTTAATATATCTTTTAATGGCGAGTCACTATTACATACTATATCGTTATTATCTGTAATTAAATTAAATAATAATAAATAATTATGATATGTTATTAATGGTTCTCCTATAAATTTACATTTGAAAATATATGCTAAATTTGTTAAAAGAAAATATTCATCAAATTCATCTATTTTTGGTATAAACATTGCTGCAATTACTGGATGTATATATGATAAATAATTAATATTATTATTATTTTTATTTTCAGTTTGATTTAAATTATTAATATTATATTGAACAGATTGTAACATAACAGATTTCCAATCTATTTTACTTAGTTCATATATATTTAAAATATTATCAATAATTTGTTTATTTTCTTTATTTATATCTAATTCAATTTTCTTTTTATATGGGTCTGTGCCAAATATTTTAGACATATTAGTATTTGGAACTAATATATTATATTCATTAATATTATTACGTGAATTTAATAATTTTTGATAATATTGTTTAAATAATTCAAATTCTTCATCAGATAAATTATATTTATCTTTATATTTTAAAGATTTATTTAAAATAATATGCAACGGATACCCATAATGACCATATTTATTTTTAATAAATTTTACAAATTTAATAGCTTTAATTTGTAATTTATTCATTTTATATTATATTATATATAATATAATATATAAATTATTTTAATTTAAATTTATATTTATACATAGTTAAACCAACAATTAAAGTATAAAAACTATCAACAAGAGGATTATGAGCTATTAATTTTTTATCTATTAAAACTAATGATTTAAATATATTTTTATAATCAGTATTAAAATCAGAATCTAATAAATTTTTTTCAATAATACAATTATATGTATTTTCTAATTGTGCACTTTCACATAGTTTTCTAAATATATCATTAAAATATGCTATATCATATACTATTATTTTTTTTGGTAATATTGGTAAATTATATTTTTTCATTAAATTATCAATCGCTATTAAATCCATATTACCTTTTACCATCAATAAACTATTTATTAATGTATCATAAAAAGATGCTAACCATTTTTTATTTGGATATAATGTTCTTTTAATAACATGTTTATCATTTAAATATAAATACCATATTTTATTAAAATTATCAATACCTATATCTTTTTTTTTTAAAGTAAATGAAATATCTTTTACTTTTTTAATAATTTTATTAAAATCATTAATATCTAAATTTATATTTCTTTTTTTTATTATAGATGAATTTTTAATACTATTTAAATATTTAATAAATTTATTTTCATTATTTTTATATTTTTCTAATTTTTTATAAAATAAATAATTTCTTTCTATTTTTAAAATTTCTTTTTCTGTTTCTTTTGTTACATTTATATAATCACTTTGTATAATATTTAATTTTGTTATATCTGTAATAGGAGGACAATTAAAATGAAAATTACCATAATAATACCATTCATTATTTCTTTTTTCAAATAATATTCCTCCCATTTCTAATAAATGTTTATTATTAAAATATGTTTGAAATTCAATATCAAAAATTAAAATAGATGATAAATTAGTCATCTTATTTAATATAATTTGTAATTTATCACAAAGTTTAATATTAACAATATTTTTTAAAGGAATATTATTTAACCAAAACATTTAATTATATTTATTTAGAAAAAAATATCTATATAATTTTAATATAAAATGGAAATTCTATATGAAGAAAATGAAATTAAAAGCTTTCTTTTTCAAAATGATGAATATTTTAAAAGATATAGTAATAAACAGTTTACAAGTAATTATAATAATTTAAAAAATATTTTCTTTTCAAAAGAAAATATTGATATTATACAAAATAAATTAATTAGTGAAGTTTATAAAAAATCTCAAGGTAAATATTCAATTGGTTATCAAAAAAATGAACATTTAATACAAATAATGGAAGATATATTTAAAACATATAATAATAATGTTGACGAGGATATTAATGTATTAAATATTAGAGTTGTAAATTATTGTTTACCTTATATTTTTAATCAAATTATTTCATTTATTAAATGGCAATATGATAGTAATACACCTATTATTCCTTTACCATTACCAGAAACTACTTCAATGGCTGGTAAAAAAACATTACCTTCTACATTACTTAATTAATACTTATAATTTATAAATATTAATTAAAAAAATTTAATTATTAATTATCAAATAATTTACTATATAATTGTTTTAATTTTTGAATTTGTTCAGTATTATTTTTTATATGTTGAGCACCACCACCAGCTAAATCTTCCTTAACTTCTCTAAAGTTATTTTTTAGTAGAACTATTTCTTCTGTTTTTATTTTGAATGGATCTCCATCCACAAAAGATATTTTATCTTCTAATTTTTTATCATTATTGATACCTAAATAAATTAAATGTTTTTTAGATTTAATTTCAATAATTGGTTCGATATCTTCATTATATTTTTTAATTGCTTCAAGTATATTATTATATAATTTTATAATATTATTTTTTTTATTAATTTTTTTATCTTTTATTATATCATCTTCATGATCATCATCTCCAGATGCACCTCCTAAATGATTAGTATTAGCAAAACCAGTATAATTATTTAAACAATTTGTATATATTAAAATTGTTTGATGAGTAATAAAATCTAAAAAACGATCAGAATCATTTAAATCTCTTAATGGATTCTCAATAGGAGCATTATTTTGTATAGGGTCATAAACAGTCAAAAAACCTTTTATATCATGATCAAAAATAAATGTTTTTGAACCATAAATAAATTTACCTTTAGGATCATCTTTTTCTTTAAGTGAAACTACAGAATTAATAACTAATTTATTAGCCAATGGTTGTGTACTATCATCATTACCTACTCTAATCATTTTATCAACTAATACTTTTGTATTATTTAATACTTCTAAACCAAAAGCATGATGAGGCATATTAGCAAAGTTAAATACAGCAGGTAAATTATAAATATTAGATGATAAAGGTTTATAAGTTCTTCTTGGGATTACAACTATTAATACATTATCAGTACTAACAACAGTCATAATTCGTGATTCTAATTTACCATTATACATAATTGGTTGAGTTGTACTTAAAGCATTTTGTACAGTAATAGTTTGATTATTTTGTCCTAATAAATTTTGTTGTAAAGTAGGTAATAAACGAATATAAATCATTGGTACTTTTGAAACTTGTGTATAATTAACTGGGATATGAAGAGTACTTACTTGTAAATTTTGATTATATCCCATATTTGTTGGATTAAATAATGGAATAGTTGTAGGAATACTATAAATTGTTGCGCATCTAAATGATAAAGAATTTAATAATCGTCGAATCATAACATTTTCATCACCAATCATCATTAAATCTGGAGCATCATAAGTTGATAATTTACAATTATCAATATTAACCATAAGATCTGCGGCAACAAAAGAATTATAAGTATCGTAAAAACCTCCTTGTCTTAATCTTAAAACATTTTTCCATAAATTAATTTGTAAAAGTACACGATTAATAATATCTTTAAGAGGAGAATCAGCACTACATACAACATCAGTTGGGTCAGTAACTAAATTATATAACATTAAATAGTTATGATAAGTTGTTATAGGTTCGCCTAAATATTTACATCTAAGAATATAAGCAAGATTAGTAAATAAAAAATATTCATCAAATTTACTTATTTTTGGAAGGAACATAGCAGCTATTACTGGATGAATAAATGATGAAAAATTAGTAATTTTTGGATCAATTTGTTTATTTTTGTCATTTAAATTATATAACATTATTGAATAAAAATATTCATAAGTAATAGATTGTAAAGTAACTTGTTGCCAATTAGCTCTATTTAAATCATAAAGATTTATAATTTCTTTAACAATTCGATGATCAGAATCATTAATATGAATTTTATTATTATTATATGGGTCGTCTCCAAATACTTTAGCCATATTAGTATTTGGTACTAATACATCATATTTATTAGGATTATTACGCATATTTAAAGATTTTAGATAATGTTGTCTAAATAGTTCAAAAGTATCATCATCAAGATTATATTTTTTTTTATATTTTAAAGCTTTATTTAAAATAATATGAAGAGGATAGCCAAAAGTACCATATTTACGTTCAATAAGTTTAGTAAATTTAACAGCACGTTTACGAATAAGAGAAAGTTTTTCAAAATAAGCTTCTTGTATCATATCAAAAATTTTATCATCACTATATTTATTACGTAATTCAGTCATAGATACTTTATTACCATTTTTTTTAATTAACTCTGATACTTCACGTTCAATGTTAACAGATTGGTAGCTTTCATCATTTAATTTACGAGTATTATTTACAATCTTACTATTATTATTATCCATTAGATATATAATAATAAGACAATTTTTTTTTTTTAAATTTAAATTTAAATTATAAAAAAAATTGATTTTTAATAGTTTTAAAGAGATATTTATATAATCTTATATACTTTTAATGGATAATTTATTAACTTCTAAATATATTCCAAAAGAACCAAATGATATTATTGGTAATAAAGAAAATATTAATTTTATATATAGTTGGTTAAATAATTTTAAAAATTGTCAATATTCATCAATTATTATTTCTGGTCATCATGGTGTTGGTAAATCTATAACTATTAAAACAATATTAAATTATTTAAAATATGATATAAAATATTTTTCATCATATAATATAAAAAAATTAAATGAAATTATAAATATAAATTCAATTAATTTTGAAAATAATAAATTTGCAATAATAATTGATGATTTTGATACAATTACTTTAACAAGTAAAAAGAATTTATTATTTCAATTATTTAAAGAAAATGAAGAAAAAAAATATTTTCCAATAATATTTTTAACAAATGAGCAACATAGTAAATTATTATCTAATATAAAAAAATCATGTCCAGAATTAAAATTTAATTTTCCAGAAATAGATGAAATAATAAGTTATGTTAATAAAATATGTATAAATGAAAAAATTAATATTAAAGATGAAAAATTAATTATTAATATAATAAAATATAGTCAATTTGATATTAGAAGATTATTATTAATTTTAGAAGATTTAAAATTAACATATAATAATAATTTAATAGATAATAATGAATGGAATATTTATATTTCTTCTTCACAGAAAAAAAATATAAATATTGGATTATTTGAATCAACACGTAAAATATTTGATAAATACACTAATATAAATAAATGTATAGAATTATATGAAACAGAAAAAGTATTATTACCATTAATGATATTTGAAAATTATGCTAAAATAATTTTATTAAGACAAATACCAAATAATACTGAATTATATGAAATTATGTATAAAATAACTGATACAATATCAATTGGTGATAATGTTGAAACTAATATATACACAGATCAAAATTGGTCATTACAAAATTTACACGGTTTTTATACATGTGTTGAAACATCTTATAATATTAATAAATATCCAAAAAAAAATGCAAATCAATATACTATTAATTTTAGTACTGATCTCAATAAAACAAGTTTAAAAAATATAAATAAAAGAAATATTAATAATATTCAAAATTTATTAAAAAATAAAAATTTAACAGATATAATATATTTAAATAAAATATTAAATTATAATTTAAATAATAATAAATTTAAATTTATTAAAGATATTATAAAAAGTTATAATCTTAATAATAAACATATTGAATTATTTAGTAAAATCGATAAATCTTTAGAAAAAATAAATTTTAATAATAAAATAAAAAAACAACTTATATAATAATGCAAATAAAAAAAATTTATAGTAAAATTTATTCTATTGAAAAAAATAAATATATTAAAATTAAAAGAAATCAATTATTAATTTTAGATGCTTTATTAGATGATGGAGGTAATAAAATTTATAAAGGAAAAAAAAATAAATATTATTATTCTGAACATTTTGGAATGCTTGATATTAATAAAAAAGGTCTTGATAAATTAATTATAAGTGCTAAAAGTAATAGAATAGATGAAGATGATGAAGATATATATTTCCCAGGAGATGTTGAAGATGCTTATGAATATGAATTTATTTTTCATACTCATCCTCCAACATCTGGATTAACAAGAGTTAATGAAGGAATATTATATGAATTTCCTTCAATTCATGATATATATCATTTTGTAGATTTATATAATAAAGGAAAAACACAAGGTTCAATAGTTATTGCACCTGAAGGATTATATATAATATGTACAAAAGATAATCAAATAGTTAAATATCCTAAATCAGATAAAATATTTGAAAAAATGATTAATAATTTATTAAATATACAAGAAATAGCAATTAAAGAATATGGTGTTGAAATTAATGATGAATTATATTATAAAAATGTTATTAATAATAAAAAATATATAAAAATGTATAATGATATGATTAATAAATATTTTAGTGATAAAATTAAAATTAAATATATATCAAGAAAATATGATAAAACAATTAATAAATGGTATTTACCTAGTTTTTATATATCATTAAATATTATTGAACCATTAAAATAATATATATATAATATTATATAATGTTAATTAAAATTATTTATTTTATTCTTATACTTTTAATTATATATATTATATATAATTATAATATTAATTACGACGAAGATGATGAAATAGATGAAATAGAAGATTTTGATGATAAAAAATATATGTTTCCTATGGAAAAAATAATTTGTAGTAAAAAATGTTGTTCTACTCAATGGCCAACTCCTAAAAATACTCAAATTATTGATTCAAGAATTAATGAAAATGATTATTTAACTACTAATTTAAATTGTAACGATGGAATAAATGATACTGGATGTATATGTCAACCTAAAAATAAAATTAATAACTAATATTTTTTTGTTTAATATTATAATATAAATATATAATTATATATTATAATATAATGAATTATTTAGTAGAAACTAAAACAGAATACACAATTCAATTAACTAATATTTTAATTCCTTTAATTTATGAAGGAATAACATCAATTTATGAAGATGCAATAAAAGTATCAAGCCAAAATGAAGAATTAAAAACTTTTCAATTATTTTTAAAAAAAATTCCTAAATGGAATAATATATTATTAGAAAATGAAACTAATAGAATTTTATGTTTAAGTACATGTCCAGATTTATTAAAAGATTTGATAAATGCAGTTATTAAAGCAAATATTATGATTTTAACAAATACACCACCATCAGATAAATCTTCTTTAAAAATAACTACAAAATTAGATTTTAAAGAATTTATTCATAATTGTTATATAGAATCTGCTAGAATATTTTATAATAATCCATTTTTATTTTATCATAAATATCCTATTTATGATTTAAATAGAAATCAAAAAGATGCTAAAGAAAATATTAAAAATGCAATTATTGAAGCTATCCGTAAAATGTTACCTTTAAAATTAATTATTAATGAATATTTGGGTAATAGTTTTAAAGAAGATAATCATATTAATATTGATAATACTCTTTCAGAAGTTGAAAAAGAAAATTTAATTACAATGATTAAAGTTGAAAATATTAAATCTGAAAAAAAAGAAGTAATACATGAACCTGAACAACAAGAATGTAAAGAAGAACATTATGAATGTTTACATTCTTGTAAACAAGAAGAAGAAATAAGTAAAAAAATAGAAGTCGATTATGTTAGTTTATCTAAAATTGATGAAAAAGAAAAAGAAAAAGAAGAACTAAGTGTTAAAAGTAGTAAAAGTAGTAAGAGTAAAAAAAAAATACCTATCGAATGTGATAGTTTATCATATTATAAAATTGATGAAAAAAATAAAGTTGTTGATAGTTATAGTAATAATTTAAATTCTAATACACAACAAATATTTTATAAAAATTTTTCTGTTGAATTAACTGAAGAAAATAAAAATCTTATTTCTGAACAAAAAATATCTATTATAAATAATAAAGTTAGAAAATTACCAATTATGTAAATTATAATTTAAAAAAAGAAATATCTATATATAAAATAATAATGAGTATATATATATATGTTTATGCTATAATCGCTGGTCTGTTTATGTTTATATTATTAGAATTAGATAAAAGATTTATAATAAATGATGATAATGAATATGATAATTATTTTTCTTTAAGAATTGCTTCATTGGTAACATTAATTGTTTGGTGTATTTGTGCTTATCAAGAAAATAATTTTATAGAAAATGTACCAGCATTAAAAATACATTGTCAAAAAATATTAACTGATAATTTTTAAAATAATATATATAAATATATATATAAATATGGTTTTAGATGAAAATGAAAAAGATATTGAACATTTTGAATCAAATATAGATAAAAAAAATTAATATTATTAATGCTTTTATAAGTATTTCATTAATAATGTCATGTATAATAATATTATATTTGTATATATTATATTTTAATAAAAAATTATTAAATAATCCAAAATTTTTATTAAATAATCCAGTAAATAATGTTAAAAATGTTGTTAATAATTTAACAGGAGCTTTTACTGGATTATTTATAATATTAATAATTTATTTATTAATTATAATAGTTTTAAGTTTTATAAGTGCAACTTAAATTTAATAATTTTTTATAATTAATTCAATTGTTTTAGAATTTGGTTTTTTTGAATTAATACTTCTTTTACAAATAATTTCTATTATTTTATATTTATTATCCTTAAATTTTTCTTTAATAATATCAACATTAGAATTACTTAATAAAAATTTATTATTTAATTTATTTAATATATCAAACAATAAACAATGTTCATTAAATCCTTTATCAGTATAATTTACAAATGATGTTATTTTTTCTGGTACATATGGAGGATCTAAATATATAAAATCATCTTCTTTAATATTTAATAAAGAAGCTTTAAAATCACTACAAATAAAATTAACATTATGTATTAATTCATGTATTTTATTTAAATGTTTTTTATTTATTATTTCAGGATTATTATAATTTCCATATGGTACATTAAAACCATTTTTTCCTTCTCTATACATTCCTCTAAAACATGTTTTATTTAAAAATATAAACATAGCAGAACCTAATATTGATTTTTTTTCTTCTTTTGATAATTTATTATATTTTTCTCTTATCCAATAAAAATAATTTTCTTTTGTTTCATTAATATTAATTGGTTTTCTATTAATATTTTTATTATCACAATTATTATATTCTTTAATTAATTCTTGTAATTTTATATATAATTTTTCATGATTGTTTTGAATATTTTTATATACATATATTAATGGTTCATTAATATCATATGCATATATTTTTCCAAATATTTTTATTATTCCTAATTTTATATATGTTAATATTCCAAATAATACACTTCCACCACCTAAAAATATTTCATGATAATTATTAATTTCTAATGGAAATTCTAATAATAATTTATCTATTATTTGTGTTTTTCCACCTATCCATTTAATAATAGGTTTATTTATTTTTATATTATCATAATTATTAATAATATCTTTAACATAACTATTTTTTAATTGTAATGTATTTAAATTATTAATTAATAATTCAATATCATTAATCATGATTATTTATTATTAATTAAATAATATATATCAATAATTTTTTAAATTCAATTTTTTTATATCTATTATAATATAAATGGAATTACAATTTGAGAAATTTGATTTAAAAAATTTAGTATATGATATTGATGGTAATTTTTTAAATCCTAGAATTGCAATTATTGCGAAATCAGGTTCAGGAAAAAGTTGGGTTATTAGAGAAATTTTATATTATTTATATAAAACTCAAATTCCTTGTGGTACTGTTATTGCCCCAACTGATAAAATGAATAAATTTTATGATGATTTTATACCACCATCTTTTATTCATCATGAGTATAAATCAGAAGTATTAACAAACTTATTGAAACGTCAAAAAATGATTCTTGAAAAAAATAATATGAGAGCTAAAGAAAATAAATCTAAAATAGACCCAAGATCATATTTTGTTATGGATGATTGTATGAGTTCAAAAAACGAATGGTTAAAAGACCCTAAAATGTTATCTATTTTTAATGAAGGAAGACATTTTCAAATAACATTTTTATTATCAATGCAATATAGTTTAGGTATACAACCAGAATTAAGATCTAATTTTAATTTTATTTTTTTATTAGGCGAAGATACATATAGTAATAGAAAAAGATTATATGAACATTATGCAGGAATATTTCCAACAAGAGAATTATTTGAAATAGCTTTTGCTGAATTAACAAATGATTATGGTTGTATGGTTATAAATAATAATATTAGAAGTAATGATATTACTAAAAAAGTGTTTTATTTTAAGGCAAATAAAACACCATCATTTAAACTTGGTACGGAATTATATTTAAAATATAATGAAAATAATTTTGATCCTGAACATGATAAAAAATCATTATCTGATTTAACACCTTATTTATTTAAAAAAAGAAAAACAAATATTCAAATTAAAAAAATTTAATAATTATTTTTTTAAAATAATAAACCAATTATCATGTTCATATCCTTGCTCTATTAATTTAAATTTAGGACAAAAAGTTATTATTTCATTAGCTAATTCATCTTGTGTATAATGATGATAATATCTTATATATGTTTTATTTTTACTTTTACTTTTCCATTCATTAACAATTTTATCCCACACTTCTATAAAAACTAATCCATCATCTTTAACAACTCTATACATCTCATTAATTGCTTTTTTTCTATCATCATTATTTGTTAAATGATGATATGAAGCAACAACTAATAAACCATCAAAAGTATTATTATCAAAAGGTAAATTAATCATATTACCTTCAATTACATCTAAATTTTTTTTTTTACATATTTTAACTAATTCTGAAGAAATATCTATTCCTTTTATTTTAAGATCATTTCTATATAACATATTTTTACCATTACCACAACCAATATCTAAAATATAAGAATTAGATTCAAATTTTTTTAAAAATTTTGCTACACATTTCCATATATTAACTCTTGTTTTATCAAATTCATATGCTATTTCATTATAAAAATCTTTTATATCAATACTCATTATTTTCTTTTTCTTAAATTATATCTGCAATTTTGTTTTTTATTAAAATTAAAATTTATATATAATAAATAACAAAAAACAAATATCTCATAAATGATATATAATAAATACAAATATTCTTTTAATTCATTTTTTTTTACATATTCAAAAAAATTATTAAAATATTTTTGAATAATTAACATTTTGATATTAAACATTTAATTATTTCTTTAAATTAAATAATACTAAATTGTGTAATTTCTTTAAATTCTGGTTCAATTATATCTGTAATTGTAATAAAATTTTCTTCAGATAATTTATTTAATATTTTTAATTCATTTGTAAAACTATTTTTTTTGGGTTTATATTTAATATTTTCTATTTCGGTTTTTATATTTTGTTTAATTGTGTTTAAATTATTATCTTTACTAACAATTGTTAAAGCATACTTATTATTATATACAATATTATATTTATTTATTTTTTCTTTTAAAGTATTATTAAATAATAAATTATTAATAATAAGAGCTGTAAAATAATCAAATGGTTGTGGTTGAACACCAAATATTGATTTATACAATAATTCGGTAATTTGTTTTAAATATTCATTATTATTATTTAAATTAATAACTTTATTTATTTGGTTATTTTTATTTTCATTATTTGGTTTTGGAAATAATTCATTAACTAAATTATTAGTTACAATATATCTTTTAATATTTTCATTTTTATTTAAAAAATGAAAAAATTTTTTTGTATTTTTAGGATGATATAATTGATTCATAGTTGCATAACCAAATCTATTTAATATATTTTTCATTGCAGACATTGTTACAGGTTTTTCATAATCTCGAACACCACCCATAATAGCAACTGCTTTAATATTATCTTTAACACTATTTAATACTTTTAACCATTTTTTATTTAAAAATGCCATTGAACCATTAAAATCAATATAAATCTTATCATAATTTTTTATATTATTTATATTAAAATCAGGTATATCATCATTAAATAATTTTTCTGTATCATTAATACTTTCAGCATAAACTAAAAATTCATTTTTAATAGCTGTTGAATGAAATGGATTTATTTCATTAATACCACCATCACAAAAAAATATTTTACCTTTTTTATTTACTTTTACTTCAGCCGTTACATTAAAACTTGATATTTCTTTATAATCAAAGAAATATTCAATTATCCAATAATTATTTATTACAATAACATATTAAAAAATATATTACTGGTAAATCACTATTAAAGATAATACAAGTT
>JACCEC012229462.1_pt1 | contig 16524 bp, 15 predicted proteins | sample 7450121 | NCBI WGS metagenome assembly JACCEC01 (sample SAMN15323455, study PRJNA562643) | freshwater metagenome | isolation source: river surface water | place: USA:Blue River Watershed | collected 2017-08-18 | reverse complement strand
GGGAGGGCCATAAACTATGGCTTTCCAGCTTGGCAATAGGCTTTGCGACAGCCCTCATGGACTCAATGGCGAATGAGTCTCCGGCTGAACAACCACGACAAGACAGGCAACGTGACGCTCAAGGTGATGGCGAGACCTTGCCGCTCCTGTGCGAGCGCTCCGATTCCTGCGAATGCAAACCCCATCGGCAGGCTGCCGGTGGCACAGGCTCCGAGATACGTCCTGAACGGCATACGGGCCAATCCTGCAAGGCAGGATACGGCCTCCGGAAAGACCGGCAACCAACGCGAGGCGAGCACCATCCATGCTCCGCCACGCGCAAACAGCATTTCGGTTCGGTCCAGCGCATCCTCACCAGCGCACCAAATCGCCATCGGACGCCCCACTAAACGAGAAAGTCCGTAACCCGCAACCCCAGCAAGGATCGAACCGAGTCCGGCAAGCAATCCACCCACGACGGCACCGTAAATCACTCCCAGAGCTGACATGACGATTGTTGATGGAACGGGTAAAGCAAGATCACCAACCAGAAGACCCACCCCCGCCAACCACGCCCAGCCACCCTGCGCGCGAAGCCAAGTGATGGACCCTTCCAAGGTGAGAGCATTATCAAACTTTTCACCCCAGACAAACCACGGTCCAAGAATGCCCAGCAACAGCAGGATCACCGAAACGAGCAGGAAAAGGTTTCCACGAACCAACTTCATTGCAATCGGATATCTTATCCGTGGATCGAATACCAAAGATTAACGCCGGTACGTTTTTAAAGCCGATTGCAGGTTGAAACTATCGGTCCCTTCGAAGCGCTTTTTACATACTCACCACCCGCGAGAGCATTCCCCTCAACCTCCAGAAACAGAATAAACCATCCTAATGGAAGGGTGCCTGCTTTTTAATTCTGTCGCGCTTTGAGAGCGCCTGGAGTCCGTACATGAATCCAGAACCAAAAGTAGAGCCTGCAGCAAATCATCAAAGATTCGAATTGCACGGCGGGCGATCCAAACCAATCTCGTCACCCGTGAGCTGTGACGTGACCCTCTCGACGCTAAAAGCTAATCAGCACGACCACGTGGCTGCTCTTCTACATCGGTCTTTGGTCACCTGGTACGAAGATCACCTAAAGCAAGGTCACCGGTTTGGAACAAGTCCATCCGTCTTCCGCATTTTCCCAGACCTTTACGAAGCACTCGATCCGGGAGAGGCCATTTGCGCCACAGATAAAGAGGGAGAAATCCGCGGTATATGCTTCGTCCACACGCGAGAAACACACGTTTCGATCGGCATTGTCGCGACCGATCCTCGGTTCTCAGGGAGGGGAGTTGCACGTCTGATGATGGAAGCCGCGATGACACGCGGTCTGGAGCAGGGTAAACCCGTTCGATTGGTTTCCAGCCTCATGAACCTGGACTCTTTTTCTTTGTACACGAGGCTTGGCTTTGTGCCGGGCACCTTTTTTCAGGACATCGAAATCAGAGTTCCTGACACGGGGCTCTGCCACGCCGCTCCAACCGGAGTCGACCAGATCCGATTAGCGACCCACGCTGACATCCAGCACCTCGCAGAACTCGAGTTCAAACTGCAACGCATTCGCCGGGAGAAAGACTATGCGTTCTTCTTAAACAATGCTGTCGGGGACTGGCGGATTTGGATTCACGAGGACAATTCTGGGGAGGTGCGTGGGTTTATGGTCTCAAGCCTGCATCCGGACTGGAACATGATTGGACCTGGAATCGCTTTCAACTCTGGGATCGCGCAAGCCCTCATCTGGAAAGCACTCAATGACCGCCGAAATCGGTCTGCCGTCCTCCTCGCACCTGCTTTCGCTACAGACCTCATAGCAACTCTTTACAAGTGGGGCGGTAAAAATATCGAGCTACATGTTGCTCAGAGCACAGTCCCTTTTGATTCGACGACAGGCATAGCGTTTCCGACTTTTCTGCCAGAGACAGGCTAGAACCCTTTTGAAAAATAACTGCGGATCGCTTTAGACAAGCGGATTTTAACGCGCCCTCGGTTCAAGCCGCACTCTACTTTGAGCGGCTCTTGGCCGGATCAGGCGCGTCCGAAGCGACTGCAGCACGGTAGTTCGCCTCCGCGCGGAAGTGTTCAAGTAGGGCATCAACTTCAAGAACGCGTGCATCAAAGGTCGCTTGTTCGCGGATCTGCAACGCCAGTAAATCCGTTGCTCCGTGCTCTAGTTTTTCGTTCTCCGCATCCTCAAGCTGCTGCGCGAGGTCTACGTTAATCCTTGTCTGCCGTAAAGTATCCTGGGCGGCGATCAAAGCGCTGTAACTGTCACGCACATCGGCGGCGATCCGGTCGCGGGCAAACTGGCGTTCGTTTTGAAGCCTGGAAATCTGGGATTGGGCGACGTCCACGCGGCCCTTTGCTTCACGACGCTCAAGCGGGAGCCTAAATTCCAGCTTGGCCTCAACCTCTTCCCTTTCTATGTCCTTCGGACGATTTCCACCAACTCCCTGACGCGCGTTCACGCCAAGTTCCAAACTCGGCATGAGGTTGTTTTTAGCTAGCCGCATATCGATGTTTGTTTTCTCAATTGTGAGCTCGATCCGTCGGACCTCCGGTCGACGGATCCATGCCGTATCAATGTCTTCAGCCATCTGTGAATACTTTGGTGCCGTGTGGCTGGGAAAATCCGATGGCAGCTGCTCGCGCCGCGCCAAGATTGGTTCCGCGGTCTCCTTGTTTCGCAGAAACAAGGACAACTCGATTGCAGCAGCCTCGAAACGTCGCTTTGCCTGAACCACAGAAATCTGCCTGCTGACAACCAACCGCTTATTGTCCACTTGAACGATCCGAGCTGAAGCCCCTCTAAGCACTTGCTCTGCGATTGCACTGTCTCGTCTCTGGGCGATACGAAGAAGCTCCTCCGCAAACACAAGACGTTTACCAGCCGCGAGCCACGTGTAATAAGTGATCGTGGAAGCGCGCACAAAATCCAAATACTGCCTCAGGATGAAGGGTTCTGCGAGCTGCTGGTCGATTTCCGCCTGCCAGAGCGTTGCCCGCCGGCGATCAATCGTTCCATCGCGCAGCAACGGAACTTTGAATCCCAAAACCGCCTCGCCATCTACACCTGTCCGTTCCTTGTTGTAATTCGGCAAAAAACCCGAGCTCAATCGGTAGCCTCCGTAAACACTCCCTCCCCAAAAGGAAAGTGGCTTCTCGAGGTTCGCAAAGCCGCTCCTGCCGTCGTAATAACCGGCAAGATTCGACGCACCCCCGGCGTTTAAATTCCAATCGAACGCACCCAAAGCAGAACGCACGCGCCCATTTGCGATGTCCTGTTCAATCAGCGCAGCGAGCTGCGGCGGATACTGGCTGCGCACACTTTCCACCACATGTCCCAAAGTGACCGCCGAGGTATCGGGCGGCGCGGCGGCGCTCACCGAAAACACAGCTATTCCAGCGGCTACAATCGTCAAAGACTCTCGGACTACACTTATCAACAGGGAAGGCAGGAACTTCATCTTGTTTTACCCTTGGATCACTTGTTTGAAGACGCCGTCTTGTCGTCTTTCTGCGCCTGCCCCGGGGGGAAGCCGTTGATCTGTCGCCAGATTTCGTACCAAAGGGGCACCTGCCGAAGCATGATCCACGCGTTTGCCTTCACACCCTGCCTCAGCCATCTCCCCTTTTCAGGCCACCCTACCTCGACCGGTCCGGCACCTCTGTCAACGGTATCCGATTTAGGAGCAATCACAACGCGGAACCTCCCCTTCCCGTCGTCCGTCGCGTCCACAAAGATGACTTCGCCTCCAAATGTGCCAACTGCTAAGTTAGGCCAGCCGATCATCTGCACTGCAGGCCAGCCCTCGAAGGCAATCCGGACGTCACTGCCGGGATGAAGAGCGCCATTTTCCTCAGAGCGCGGACGGATAAGCGGAGTATCATTTCCGTCCAACCAGATTTCGACAAAGCGACTCTCCGTCTCAGGAATAATCACACAAATTAGAGATCCGGGCCTCAGGTAGGTGCCGTCGGTCGCTGCAACTTGCAGGACGATCCCATCACGCGGAGATTCCATGATCTGTCGCAGGTTCTGGTTGATCTGAATATCGATTCCCGAGAGATCGCGCTCCGCGGAGGCGACATCAGAGAGCGCAGAGCCCTTCTGCGCGTGGATCGAGGCAATCATTGCATCGAAGTCGTTGCTGGTCCGCTTTAGGACAGACTCCGCGGATTTAAAATCGGCTTCAGTGGAGTCTCTTTGCAAAATCGCAAGCTCATGCTCGCGCTGCGAGCTCAGTCCCTTTGCAAAAAGCGCGTCTATACGCTTGAAGTTAAGTTGCGCGGTTTCGTACGCGGCGGTTGTCGCGTTGACTCGCTGCTGAGCCGCATCAATGGCCTGTCCCTTGGCAAGTTCCTGTTGGGTGATTTGAGAAACATGCGCCTCCACTCTGCTTTGAGCGAAATCTCTCCGGCTTTCGATGGACTCGCGCTGCGCACGCAGGTTCAGAATCAGGTTTGGATCATTATCCTCGATCTCAACGATCAGCTGCCCTTTTTTAACACGCTGTCCCTCCATCACGTGCAGATGCTTCACCCGGCCGGAAACCTGGGCCTCTACATTCACACGGCGGTCCAAAGGATTGAAGGCGATCACCCGACCGGAACCTACAACAAATTGACGCCAAGGGAGGAACAACATCCCCATAGCAAGAAGTGCGAACGAGACGAGAAGCGCCTGGCTGAAAATCTTGGTGAAGCGAGTGGGGCTTGCAAGTGAGAGCGCGGGCAGTCTGACGTAATAACTAATTTGGGACGCTTTGCTTTGCATAAAGTAACCTGAAGGACTAGGCGGTCGTGGCACCGACGCGGACTGTCTGCTGCATTTTCTGAGCAACAGTCTCATGGCGGGTTACTAGGACTGTCGTCGCACGATTGGCGTCAGACATCAGACAGCTGGTGAGCTCTTCCACGTCACGATCGCCAACTGCATCCAAGAGCCCGTCGATCAACAGCAACCTTGGCCGCTGCGCAAGCCCTCGCGCCAACATCAGCCGGACCCGCTGAGATGAAGACAAAGGGGCGCCACCAATCTTCAACTCGGTGTCCAGTCCCGCGGGCAGTGCAAGCACGTCATCCAGAAGTCCCACATGCCTGAGCGAATCGATCACTTCATCAATACCGATGTCTGAGCGCCCCAACCTGAGATTCTCAGTGATCGTCCCATTGATGATTTCATCAACCCTCACCAGCTTCACATGCGAGCGGAGCGCTTCCAAGTTCCAGCTCCGCAGGTCAAGGCCATCCACTTGAATATTCCCTGATGCGGGCGACCTCAGGCCGAAAAGCGCTTCCAGAAGCATCCCGCCGCCCATTCCCGACTGAGCAAGGATGGATACCCGGGCGCCAGGCGTGGCACTGAGGGTAAATTCACCCGATTGAGACTGTGTTCCGTCCAATTCTAACCGGACTCGGTGCAGTTCAAGCGGCGCCGCGCCAGCCGACGCCGCAGGGTGCTCACCCGAATCACGCTCCAGATCAAGGTCGAGAATATGGCCGAGTTTGTCCATGGCCGCCATCGCATCATACCACGCTTCAAGCTTCTTCCCTATCTTGGCAAGCGATGCCACGACCGAGGTCATGATCAGTTCGCTTGCCACAAGCTGCCCCATCGTCAACTGCTGCCCCACAACGAGCCACCCGCCCAAGCCCAGCAGAACTGCGCTGGCTAGCGCTTCAATCAGCAACAAACCTGAAATCTGGCGCATCAAAATCGCAAAATGCCGCGTCCTCGCGTCCAGATAACGGCTCGCTATCTCATTCGTCTTGTCATACGCCAGGTCACTCCCTGCTTTACTCTTGAATAGGAAAGGAAACGCGGCGACCTGCTCGAACCAATGAACCAGATCGTATTTTAACACCGACTCCTCAATGCTGGTTTTTACGGCACCACCGCCAAGCAACCACAAGACTACCCCGATGGACAGGATCATCACCGCCACAAAAGCGAGAAGCAATGGATGGTAAAGCGCGAGGAGGAGCATTCCGATCAGGCCCCCAAACACTAAATTAACTCCATCCAGGAGCAGCAACGCAGAGTTTTTCTGAGCAGTAGTCACCTCCAAAAACCGGTTCACGAGCTCAGGTGCGTGAACGCGGTCTAGCATCTCGGCTTTGACGCGAGGCAGCCGATGAGCCAATTCCGAGGCGACTCTGACAAAAATTCTACGCTGCAAAACCTCAGCAAGATAATGCTGGAATCCGCTGATGACTGACTGAAGAGCCAAACAAGCGCAAAGCGCGATTGAAAGGACAATGATGGCTTGAAGGTAGGGTTTCTGCTGCGTTCCAAACGCCAGATTGCTCATTACAGCATCCACTGCGAGCGGTGCGGCAAGATGAAGAAGACCGTAGAAAATCGAAAAGATCAGAAGCAGCTTTACCTCCTCTTTCTCAGCCACGATCAAATTCAGGAACCGGCGCGCAGGGCTCATGTGATGGCGATGCCCGTGAGAGTCGACATTACCGTCCGCTCCCTTGGCTTTCTGCCTCACTGGGTCGTCATCATGATCGATCACAACACGACCAAGGGGTAGACTCGCCTGAGCTATTCCAAACTCGACGACCTCCGAGGCGCTGCTCAAGCCCATCTTTTTACATATATCGCCCAACGAGCAAGTCGACCGCTCTACGGTATCGCCAACAGATATCACCCGCAATTTAGCGACACCGGCGTTTGTAACCACTATCCAGCGCTGAATCGACTGTGTCCACAGTACCACTGGTGATCTATCCTTTGCATGCCAGACAGCTTCTTCCAAGGGCTGCCGTGAACGTGAAATTCTGACTCCCACACTATGGGATGCCTCCGTGATCAGAGAGACCGGATCAACTGAGCTGCTTGACGCGTTCAGAACCGCGATCTGGGTTTTCTGCTTCTCGACGTCGTTTCCGGTGCACGCTCCAAGACACAATAAGACCTGAACGTGCTGGGCTAATTCCGAGGGATGTATGGTCGAAGGAGACGGCATCGGGACGGGTTTTAGCATCCATTGGCAATCTGTCAGCTTCTTGCCGAAACTTTTTACCAATAAAACAAGCCTACAGAGGCCGGTGCTTCAAAAATGAGCCAGTTTGGGAACGCTGGCCGTGACGGCCCCCCCCTCACGATTGTTCATCACTTACGCTCCAAGGCTGACAACTGTTCCTCGAGGGCATCCGCGGCGTCAAGAGAGACAAGCTTTCCAGAAGAGTCGAGGAGCCATGCCGTCGGCACTGCGTTGATCCCCCAGCGCCTCGCCAGCGGGCTTTTCCATCCACCCTCCTCCCAACCGACAATCCATCCGCTGCTTACATCCTTACGCGCCCTCTCCATGGCGGCACGTGACTCATCGACGCTCAGAGCGATTCGGCCTACGTTTGGGTGCTTCTCGAGGGCACTATTGAGCTTTGTCCAGACGGAAAAAGAGGACGGCGAGTGTTCCGCAAAAAACAAAATAACCACCGGGGTCCCGCGCCTGCGCTCCAACTGGATAGGGCGACCAGCGATGTCAGAAAAACTCAGCTTTAATTGCTTTCCCAACAGGGAGAGCCGCGCAAAGTCGTCTGCGATGCGCTGCTTGAGGGAGGGGTCAGTCGCGAGATTTTTTGCATCCGACAGAAGCGATGATTTTAGATCTGGTTCACGATCGAAACGGGTCGCTACCTCAACCAGTAGACGCGCTGAACGAGGATCCTCCGGAAAACGAGCTCTAAACTCCCGAACAGCGGCCAGCAGATCTTGCCTTTGAGTTTTGTCAGGAAAACGATACCGACGCATCCACTGTGCAATCCGGGTAAAAGCGATGTGCGCTTTTTGCTCGGAGTTCGCACGAGGTTCCAAAGCGTCGAGCATCGCCTGGGCCTGCGCGTGGAGCGCGTCATTCATCTCAAGTTCGGCCCGAATTGCCAGCACGCGAGCGAGCCGAAACTCAGCCTCAAACGCCTTGTCCCCGATCTCTGGCATTTCTAAAAACTTCCTCAAAGCATTTTCCTGAAGAGCAAGATGGCGGAGGAAAACCTCTGAGGATGCGGCGTCTTTGAGCCCCTCTCTTTTCGGTCCAGCATCCAAGGCCAAAATTTCCTTCCAAGCGGATGCCTGATCAGTCGCGGTTGCCCCCCTACCTGCGGATGCCAGAAAACACACGCAGCCTAACACAACGAATGAAAGAAACAGTGACACACGCATATTTGAAAGGAGTGCCCCGTCATCGAATCGCTCGCAGCTTTGTGCCGTGCACCCACTCCAAGCCACGCGCAAACCGGGCCGCCACTTGATCGCTATGCCCACCCGGCGACTCGTAAAACTCGACTTTGGTATGTGCCACAATGGCATCCCTCAAGGCGCGCGCGCCCTTCTGAGCTCCGAAGGAATCATGCTCGGCACCATCAAGGTAAACCTGATATTCTGAGGGGAAGACAGCGGGATTTTTACGAGCGATAACCACTGGATCCTGTTTAAGCCACTTGTTCCAGACTTCATCGCGCCAACGCCCCTGCTCGTCATACGGCCAATCAAATTGCCCGGGGTAGTCTGGCCCCTTGGGCGCGTAAGCAGCGGAAAGACCAAGAACCATCTGAATCAACCCGCTCGAGGGCTCCACCATGCTTCCCTTCGGCGCAGCATAGGCCCTCAACTGACGCTGCGAGACATGCTTCACAGATTCATTCATCACCATGTGCCGGTGGGTCACCTCCAAGTCAGTATCAGGAGACAGTGCCACAACCGCGCGGAAAAAGCCGGGCCTCATCATCGCGAGGCGCAGCGCTCCAAAACCTCCGCTTGAGTGGCCTGCAATGATTCGGTCAGCAGCGAGGCCACTGCTTTCATACCGTCTCTCAATCAAGGGAATCACTTCGTCCAAAACATAATCCGCATAATTTCCCTGTGCAGGGGAATTCAAGTACTGCGAGCCTCCCCAGCGATTTCTGCAATCTACAACAACCACACGGACAGGGATCCCAGCGTCGGCTAGTTCCTGCACCACTTTCTGAAAACCCCAGCCTTCGAATCCAAAAAAATCTTCAGAGGAGGCACCGTATCCAGGAAGATAGTACACGAACCGTGGGCTCGGAGTTCCCTTCGCGAGTTCGGGACAAAAGACAGCAACGCGCCGCTCCACTGGATCCTCAAGGGGATTGCCCTTGAGGGTTGTTCCCGGAATTTTGACAGACTCTATCCGTGTCCCCGCAAACGTCGGCATCACGCTCACAAGAGATAGTAATAGGACCAAAAAAACTGCCCGGCCGCCGGCTTGGACGGCTCTAAACGCTGGTATCAATCTTTCCATGGGGTGACAGCGCGCGGATTTACGAAGCAAGGCCGACTGCTGCCTGCCTGTCGCTTTCCATATTGAAAACTGCGCAAAGAACCGACGTCTTGTAGTAAAACATCGGTTAAAGTGGCAATAAAGTGTATTTTACAGACATCCATCGATGCGCGCCGGCAAGGTCATGCGTCCCGACTCAGGAGCCGATCAGCGCTGAAAACGCGGCACCGTCATAGCCAGGGCCTACGACGGCTGCAGCGACATTCTCGAAGCGCAAACACTCGCGGGCGGCACTCCGAACATCCTCTCCGGAAACGGACATAAGCTGGCGCTCCACATCCTCCACGTTCACGACTTTGCCGTGGGCATACAACGACTCGGCCATCCACGAATTCTGCTGCGTTGCACTATCCAGCGCAATCTGAGTTTGTCCGATGGTGTAATCCTTCGCCATTTGAAGTTCCTTTTTACTGGGCACGGAGTCGATCAAACGGCGGATTTCGCGGGCAATGACCTTCAGCGCGCGCGGAAGGTTTGCGGGGTCCAAGTCCGCTGAAACACTGATCGCCCCAGCTTCTTTAAAGGCAACCGTTGTACTTTGAACCGAGTAACAATACCCGTAACGCTCCCTCAACGCCTGAAACAGCCTTGAGCTCATGTTTTCTCCCAAAATCACGGACAGCAGGCGCAGCGCAAAGCGCCTCGGATCCGTGCGGCCGAATGCGTGAAACCCCAATGCCATGTGCGCCTGCTCAGTGTCCTGCCGTTCCACACGCACCACTCGCTTTTTTTGCGGGCCGGCGCGTTTTGCCGTACTGATCGTGGCTTTGGGAATTTTCTCCAACAGGTGGGTGACGGCATCCAGCACCACGGCATGCTCGACTGGTCCAGAGACCGTCAAAATCGTGTTTGAGCCCGTGTAATGCCGGTCACGAAATTGCAGCAGATCGCGACGCGATAATTTAGAAATGCTGTCTTTGGTGCCCGTCAGCGATCTGCCAAGTGGATGATCCGGCCAGAGACATGCCGAAAGCATTTCCTCGACCCACTGCGATGGGGAGTCTTTGTAGGAGGAAATCTCCTCGGCTATCACACCGCGCTCACGCTCCACTTCTTCTTTTGGGAAAGTCGATCCGGTGTACATTTGCAGAAGGATGCTGCTGAGAGGCTCGAAATGCCTTGCCGCCGCCTTTGCGTAGTAGCAGGTGTGGTCCTCCGTGGTATAGGCGTTCAAATATCCACCCATTGCTTCAACGGAAAAGCTCAACTCTTTCGCTGTAAGCTTACGGGTCCCTTTGAAAAACAAATGCTCCACAAAGTGCGCGATGCCACATTCCGATTCGCTTTCATGCCTCCCTCCGACGCCGGCCCAAACCCCCACACACACTCCGCGCAAATGAGGCATATGGGCTGTCGCGACCCTGGTCCCGTTCCTGAGCCGCGTGACCTTGTAAATCGCAGAACCGCTCACTGTGCCTGGCCTTTCGCAGCACCCTCTTCTCGCAGCTTCAAAACGTGCCCGGCCATCTCCATGTCGCGCCGGAAGGTGATCTTGAAATTCCAATCTTCGTTGTTGTAAAGCGCGACGCGTATCCCCAGCTTCTGGACCGCAGAAACCTCATCTGTGACCATATCGCTGCGAGTGATGATCGCGGCATAAGCCTGCAGAATGAGGCTGCTTTCGAAAATCTGAGGCGTCTGCATCGCCCACAGCCCGCTGCGATCAACGCTTTCGGTGACCACACTATCAAGGTCGACACGTTTTACAGTGTCCGGAATCGGCGATGCACAGCAGGACGCGCCATCACTTTTGGCCATCGCGTAGCACGCTAGGATTGCATCCGTGGTGATAAGAGGTCGCGCCCCGTCATGGATAGCGACGAACTTGGAAACCCCGGGGTCCAGCGCTTGGAGCCCGCCCCAGACAGAAAGATGCCTTTGGTCGCCGCCCACAACCACTTTGTAAGGCTTGCCATTGGAAGCGACGGAGGCCAAGGCCTCCACTCTCTGCAACTGGTCTTCCCTTGTAACCAAAACCAAATCCCGGACCTCATCGCATTTGGAAAAAGCGGTGATTGAGTGCCAGAGCACCGGTTTACCGTTTAAATCTGCGAACAACTTGTCGAAACCCATCCTGCGAGAGCTTCCCGCGGCCACGATAATCGCTGTTAACATTGCATTCTGAGGTTTCTTGGTTCGGGCCACGGAGGCCGCACTTCGGGGTGAATAGATGCCTGAAACCTACAGAAGCCCCGACGGATGTCCAAGAACTTGCATGCCACCCTGCTAGCTCCCGAGGACGGCAGCTAGATATTTTGAACAAATCATTCGCCGACGAATCATTCCCATTGGCAGGAAGCGCCCCGCATTCCTAGTCTGGAAGGATGATCGACCTGCAATCTCTTCCAGACAAACACGGCCACTTCGGACCGTACGGCGGCATGTTTGTTCCCGAGACGCTCATGGACGCGCTCCATACGCTGGCCGATGAATACGCACAGGCTCGCGAGGACAAGGCATTCCAGGCCGAACTGGCCGCCACCCTGAAGGATTTTGCAGGGCGCCCCACTCCTCTTTACTTCGCAGAACGACTCACCCGTACGCTGGGCGGCGCAAAAATCTACCTCAAGCGGGAGGACTTGCTTCACACAGGCGCCCACAAAATCAACAACGCACTCGGCCAGATCCTGCTTGCTAAACGGATGGGGAAAAAGCGGATCATCGCTGAAACCGGCGCGGGTCAGCATGGCGTGGCAACCGCGACGGTTTGCGCAAGGGCAGGATTGGAGTGCGTGATCTACATGGGCGCGGTCGACATGGAGCGCCAGGCGCTCAACGTAGCCCGCATGCGTTTTTTGGGCGCAAAAGTGGTGGGGGTGACCGCCGGACAGGCGACGCTGAAAGAAGCGATCAACGAGGCGATGAGAGACTGGGTGACAAACGTGCGCACCACCCACTACATCCTCGGCTCCGCACTTGGATCTCATCCTTACCCAATGATTGTAAGGGATTTCCATCGAATCATCGGCGAGGAGGCGCGGGCCCAGATTCTCGAGCGTGAAGGCCGCCTGCCAGACCTGCTCGTGGCTTGCGTGGGAGGCGGAAGCAACGCCATCGGCTTGTTCTGGCCGTTTCTCAACGATGAATCTGTGCGGATGCTTGGCGTGGAAGCGGGCGGCCGAGGCATCACACTCGGCGACCATGCCGCGCGATTCAAAGGCGGCAAACTCGGCGTGCTTCAGGGTACGAAAACCTACCTGCTGACCGACGACGACGGCCAGATACAGCTTACTCATTCCGTTTCAGCCGGACTAGACTACGCAGCCGTCGGCCCTGAGCACGCGTTTCTGCGCGATCAAGGGCGGATCGACTTCGATTTCGCGACGGACGACGAGGCGCTCGACGCTTTTCAAAAGCTCTCGCAAATCGAGGGCATCATTCCGGCGCTCGAAACCGCGCACGCCATCGCCTACATTCTGAAGGCAGCACCCACCCTGCCGAAGGATTCGTTGATAATCGCAAATCTCTCCGGTAGAGGCGACAAAGATGTTTCACAGGCGGCGGAAATTCTCCTCCGTTAACCTCGCATCCCACTCCTATGCGAAGCATGACTGGCTACGGCAAAGGCGAAGCCGCCCGCGAGGGCTTTCGCGTTTGCGTGGAAATCCACACAATCAACCGAAAGCAGTTGGATGTTTCGCTCACTCTCCCGCGATCCCTGCAGATTCTCGAAACGAGAATCCGGGAAAAGTTGCATGCCCGCATCTCTCGGGGCCGCGTGAACCTGAATCTGACCCTCACGCAGAACGCGCTGGGTGCCTCGGGTTCGGCCATCGACTTTGAACTGGCGCGTGTTTACGCCAGCGAGATGCGGAGGCTTAAAGCGGAGCTAGATTTGTCGGGAGAGCTCACCGTGGACACCCTCCTGCGGGTGCCTGGAATCCTCACCAACGCATCGGGAGAACTCGACCCGGAGGTTGCTTGGCCGCCAATCCAGACGGCATTGGATTCGGCATTGGACGCCCTCATTGCGATGCGCGAGCAGGAAGGTCGGAACCTTTCGGCAGACTTCACGACTCGGGTTAGGAAGCTTCGGGACATCGTTCGAGACATCAGCGAGAGGTCGCCAATTCTGACGGAAAATTATCGGCATCAGCTTTTTGCGCGGCTCAAAACAATCGACAAGGAGCTGCTGCCAAGCGACGAGCGCCTTCTAAAGGAGATCGCCATTTTTGCGGACAAATGTGACATCACCGAAGAACTCATCCGCCTTGAAAGCCACTTCGGCCAGCTCGATAGCCTCATCGCCCAACGCGAACCCGCGGGCCGCAGCCTAGATTTTTTGGTCCAAGAGATCGCGCGCGAATTCAACACACTGTCGGTAAAATCCAACGATGCCCTGATCTCTCAAGCGGTGGTAACGGCAAAAACAGAAACCGAGCGGGTCCGAGAGCAGGTCCAAAACATCGAATAAACCCGTGAACACACCGATCAAAATACCAAGCCGCTCCGAGGGCATCCTGTTTGTGATATCGGCCCCGTCCGGAGCTGGCAAAAGTACCCTGCTCAATGGGATACGCCATTTCGGCGACTTTGAATACTCCGTCTCGTGCACCACGCGCTCCCCGCGGCCCGGCGAACGGAACGGGACCGACTACCACTTTTTGAGCCGCACTGAATTCGAAGCTGAAATTCAAGCCGGCAACTTATTGGAATGGGCGGAGGTGCACGGAAATTACTATGGAACGCGTCGTAGCGAAGTAGCCGGCCGACTGGGCATGGGCATCGATGTGTTGGTGGACGTGGACGTGCAGGGCGCAAGAAGCATCCGCGCATGCGCCGATCCCAGCATCGTGAGTTCATTGACCGATATCTTTCTCGCGCCTCCGAGCATGGAGGACCTTGAGCGGCGCCTCCGGAAGCGCGGAACCGAGACTGAGGAGCAGGTTTCCATCCGACTCAGAAACGCCTCTCGGGAAATGAGTTGCTGGAACGAATACGAATACATCATCGTCAGCGGGTCGCCCGAAGAGGACCAGCACAATTTTCGAGCGATCATGACCGCAGAACGGATGAAGGTCCGGCGCTCTCGGGTTCCGCTGGAGGGTTAGTGCCCGCACTTAACGATTCCAAGATCTGACCATGAACACACCCATTGTTGTCCTCGGAGTGAGCGGATCGATTGCTGCGTACAAAGCCGCCGACATCGCGAGTCACCTGGTGAAATTGGGATGCGATGTGCGCGTGGTGATGACAGAAAACGCGACGCGATTCATCACACCATTGACGCTTCATACTCTCTCACGAAACCAAGTTGTTCTTTCCAAACGAAATACAAATGAAGACTGGAAACCGACGCACATCGCTCTCGCGGACTCGGCATCGCTTGTATTGATCGCACCGGCATCTGCGAACGTGATCGCAGAACTCGCAAACGGATTCGCAAATCATCCACTCACAGAAATCGCGCTCGCGACACGCGCGCCGATTCTCATCGCGCCTGCAATGAACGGACAGATGTGGGAGCATCCCGCAACACAGCGGAATATGGAGGTTCTTAAATCGTTTGGAGCAAAAGTTATAGGACCTTCCAAAGGAATACTCGCATGCGGATACGAAGGACTTGGAAGACTCGCTGAGACTCCGGAAATCATCGCAATCGTTCGCGATATTTTAAGCGTTTGAATGCAGCGCGCGTTCATCCTTGCTGCGAAAAGTTTTTGATTTTGTAACAATTCCGTTGACGCACTTGCGCGGAACTCATATCGAGGTGCGCGTCAGGCACAGTTCTGATTGTCAGAAAATTTACCCGCCACCACGGGTGGAAAGGGGGTGTTAAAACATGTCAAAGACCGCTCCAAAAAAAGCAGCACCGAAAAAGGCTCCGGCCAAGAAGGCAGTTGCAAAGAAGGCTCCGGCCAAAAAAGCAGTAGCGAAGAAAGCCCCTGCCAAAAAAGCAGTTGCGAAGAAGGCAGTCGCGAAAAAAGCTCCGGCCAAGAAAGCCGCCGCTAAAGCCGCTCCAGCCAAGAAAGCAGCTGCGAAGAAAGCCCCTGCGAAAAAAGGTAAGTAACTAAGCTTTCGAGCGACCTCTGAGCAGATCCGGTAACAGACTGGTTCCCCTCAATGGAGTTTTAAGGTGGGAGGAGAATGCGAATTCTCCTCCCATTTTCTTTTACAGGAATCATCCGATGGAAAAAGGTGTAAGGATGCCCACCCCATTGTCAGTAGCCAGCGAAGCAGCCCGCAAGGCGGGCGAACTCATCCGAAGTGAATTTGGTAAGCCACTTGAAGTCGCCGGAATGTACGCGCACGACATCAAGCTCGACCTCGACGTAAAGTCACAGGAACTTATCACCAAGATACTTCTGGAGTCGTTTCCGGACCACGCAATCTATGGTGAAGAGGGCATCGCAGGCAACCAGTCCAGCGACTTCCAATGGATCGTGGACCCCATTGATGGAACGGTGAACTTCTTTTATTCGATCCCCCATTTCTGCGTTTCCATCGCGCTCAGGCACGCGGACGAGATCTGCGTGGGGGTCATCTATGATCCAATGCGCGACGAGTTGTGGGCTGTTGAGAAGGGCGGCCCAGCGACACTGAACGGTGCCCCAATCCATGTGAGCACGCGCGCCCTCATTGGGGATTGCGTCGTGTCAGTGGGCATGTCCAAGTCGGCAGCAGTGATCACAAACGCAACTCAGGTGCTTGAAAAATTCGCGAAGAAAGCGCGGAAATGCCGCCTCATGGGGAGCGCCGCACTAGATCTGGCATACGTGGCTTGTGGAAGACTGGATGCGTACATCGAGCAGTCGGTGAGCCTCTGGGATGTGGCCGCCGGAAAAATTCTAGTGGAATCCGCTGGCGGACGCTTTGAGTCCACGCCGCGCGGCGACCAACCCGACAAGATTAGCGTCCGAGCGTGGAACGGCGCAGTAGCTATTGGGATCGAATGAGCAGAGAAGACCCACCATCCTGGCTGCCATTGTCGGGCATTGGCTACGACGTGCATGCCTTCGCAGAGAACAGGCCACTTGTGCTCGGCGGTGTTAAAATTCCGTTCCACAGAGGCCTCGACGGTCATTCGGACGCGGATGTGCTCTGCCATGCAATCGCAGATGCGATCTTAGGCGCTGTTGGCGAGCGCGACATTGGTCATCACTTTCCAAACACTGACGATGCGTATCGTGGGATCAGTTCGATCGAATTGCTTCACCGCGTCGCCGCCATCCTTACCGCGCGCGGC
>JACCEC010881347.1_pt1 | contig 16527 bp, 17 predicted proteins | sample 7450121 | NCBI WGS metagenome assembly JACCEC01 (sample SAMN15323455, study PRJNA562643) | freshwater metagenome | isolation source: river surface water | place: USA:Blue River Watershed | collected 2017-08-18 | reverse complement strand
TATTAATAAAGTGAAAAATAAAAAAAAAGAATGATTTTTTGAGAGTTTTTTGTGTTATTAAAGGAAAAAATTAGTTTATTTGTCTAGAATTTTTTTCTAAATGATGTTTTTAAGAGAAAAATTGTTATAAAAAAGTCAAAAAAAATGTATTTTAAGGGGAAATTAGTTAATTTAATCTGAATTTTTTTCTTTGTAAGAGAAATTTGAAGATTAGTTAAGAGAAAAGATGTTGTTAAAATAGTTTTAAACTGTAATTAATGAATAAATTAGTTTATTTGTCTAGAATTTTTTTCTAAATGATGTTTTTAAGAGAAAAAGTGTCTTAAAAAAGTGTTTTTGACTGAAATTAAAGAGAAATTAGTTTATTTGTCTTAAATTTTTTTCTAAAATGATGTTTTTTAAGAGAAAAAGTGTCTAAATAAAATGTCGATTTTACAAAAAGTATGCAAATTGTAAAATGTGTAAGTTATAAAAAGTGTGTTAATAAGTTTTATTAAGTATGTAAAGAATAACAGTTATTTATTACAAAATAAACAATTTTTCTAATTTTGCGCACAAAAAACTGTTTATTGGTTTTAGTTTCGCAAAGTTTGTAGATTTCCTGTAAAAACTCTTCTGATTTTTTCAACTTTTTAACAGTTTTTAAACATTGCCTACTAAGGAGGTTTTAAAATTCCCCTTAAAAGCCGTTATTATTAGCGGATTTAACTACATTTTTTACATTTTTTCAGCCATAAAAGGATTTAATTCCCTGTTTTGCTGTTTTTAGACAATTGAACTTAAAGACTCTCCTACTTTGATAACTTAAAAATTGTTATTTTACATGTTCTATAAGAACAGGAAGGTTCGAAAGGAAACCTAGGTTTCCTTTCTTTGATAACTTAAAAAATGTTATTAGCAATTAATGACAAAACTCTATTTTACAAAAAGTATGCATATTGTAAAATGTGTAAGTTATAAGAATAGTTTAATAAGTTTTATTTAAGTATGTAAATAATAGCGGTCATTTATTAAAAAATAAACTATTTTTATAATTCTCCGCACTAAAAACTGTTTATTCGTTTTACTTTCGAAAAGTTTGTAGATTTACTGTAAAAACTCTTCTCATTTTTTCTACTTTTTTACTCTTTTTTAATAAATGAATGCAACCTAGGTTCCCTTCACCCTTATATACTCCCTCAACATACTTTCCTGTTCTCTCCTCTCTACGCTCGTCCTTTCATAGATCTCTTTTACTCCTTCTTTCTCATGTCTCTCTAAACGTTCCTTTGTGTTATCATCTATCTCCGATTTACCTACACAAAAGAAAGGAACCTAGGTTCCTTTCGAACCTCCTATGTTCATGGGACTGGTTGTAACCAGTCCTTCACCTGTAGAACTTGGTTGTAACCAATCCTATCAAAATAGGAGGGTCGAAGGGAACTTAGGTTCCCTTCTTATATTCCCGAATCTTCCATTATCCATTTATAAACTACATATTTATTTTGTACTTCCACATTGTCATAATCTATTAAATCACTTATTCTTGACCACTTTTTTAAATAATCTGTGTTTTTATCACTTTTTCTTCTTGTTATAAAATATACCTCATTCACTATTTTTTCATCAAAAAAAACTTTACCATCTTCCCTTACACTGTATTTTATCTTCTTTTTATTCGTTTCATAATAACTTATATTATATAAATCTTCTTTTAACTCTTTTAACCAATCCTCTTTTGTTAAAAAATCTTTATTATACTTTTCTACAATGTTTTTTAATAAAATAAACCTTTCATTCACATCTATTTTATTTTTTATTTCGGAACACTTTCGTTTTAAATCTTCTGGAATCTGATTAATTATTTCTGTTTCTGTCTCAATAAACATTTTATTTTTTAATAAATATATATTTTATATATTTATTGTTTTTATATCATAGAAAGGAACCTAGGGTTCCTTTCGATTTCAATCTCTGAAGGATTGAAAAGACTGAAGTCGAACCTCCTATTTTGATAAGATGGTTCATAACCAGTTCTATTAAAATAGGAGGGTCGAAGGGAACCCTAGGTTCCCTTCTTTTATGCTCTCTTTGCTTGAATCTTTTTATTTATCTCTTTAAATTTTTCATTTTTCACTACATAGTTTATAATCTTTTTTATATCTTCTTCCGTTTTAGATGGTAGTTTTCTTACCGCTTCTATCATTAAATCTGTAAATACTCTTGTGTTTTCTGAATAATCATTTTTAACTTGTTCCCAATATTCTTGAAGAATAGGTGATATAACCCAATTTAAAAATGCTCCTACCCAACCTTCTTCATCTGAATCTTCTAATTCATTTGAAATTAAAAAATTTTCAAATGCTTGATAACACGAATGACACAAATAATTAACAGTTATCCAATCATCATCCTCTCGTTTGTGATTCTTTTTTTTATAGTCAGGTTCTAATATTAATTTTTTTATAGGAAAATACATTGTATCTACAAAATAAGGGCATTTACTTGCATTGTCACCTATCTTTTCATTTACCTTTATCCAAGCATTCTCTGTTGTTTCAATCGTCATTTTAACTCTGTCTTCTTTATATGCTTGGTCAAAAAGTATATAAGACATCAATATTGAAAATGCAATAAAATAACCCCTCAACATTAAATCAGATTTATCTAAAAATCTATTTGATAATGATGATTTAGGTAATGTAGTTGTATAAATTAGAATTAAAGACATTAATACTAATGATATTATAATAATTAAAGTTATCCTTTCCATTATTATTATATAATAAAAAATTATTTTTTCTTTTTCACCTCTAAAAATTTTTTATCTTTCAATATATAATCAACTATTTTTTGAACTTCTTCTTTATTGTTTTGAGGAAATTTATTAGTAACTTCTATTATATAATCTATGTATCTTTGTGTGATAAATGCATAATCAGGCCTACATACTTTCCAATATTCTCTCATTTTTTTAGAATGCATCCAAGTTATAACAATTGTTAAAAAAGATGAATCATCAATATTTGATATTGTTTCTGCTGTTAAATGATTTTCAATTCCTTGCAAAATATAGTTTATTATACTCATCATTGGTGCCCAACTATCACTTTCTTTTTGTTTTTTATGATTATGGTCTATAACTTTTCTTTGCCAATTATATACTAATGATGCTATAAACTCTGGACATTCTTTTGAATAGTCAACAAATTTTTTATTTACTAAAACCCAACTTTTTGATGTTGCATTAACATTATATGATATGTCTTGAATTTTTTTCTTTTGTTTCAATATATTGTCTAGAATATATACACCCATTGCTACCATTAAAGTAACTAATATACTTATTCTCATAATTAATCTATTCAAATAACTATTTGGTGGCAAAAAACATGAATAAAATAGCAATCCAGAAAAAATAAGTAATGTTGTTATAAAAATAATAATAATTGTATTCATTACTTATTTGTTAGACATTTTTTTATAAAAAAGATAATTTGATATTTTTATTTGTTCTCTTATTTTTTCTAAGTCAGTTTAGGAAATTCGAAATAACTCAAACGTAATACAAAACTTGTTCCTAGATTTTGGAAAAAATCATTTCCTAAATTTCTAGCAACATACCAATTAAATAAATTTGTTGTATCTGAACGTCTAGCAGCATAACCATATGCACCAATTCTTGATAATTGAATTTCAGTTCTTGTTGAGTGATTATCTACTATTTGTAGTTTGGAAAAATTATTGTTTTGTGGTGGAGTCTCAGGTAAAACTTTTTTTCCATCTGGTGATACAACATCATAATAAAATGTTCCCGGTAGAGTTTCTGGAGGAGTTGGTGAATAACATTTTAAAACATTTAATTGTTGTTGTGGGAAATTTGAATATAATGATAAATCAATATTAGATGGATTAAAGAAAACCGATGATGGGAAGATTGGATTTGTTATAATATTAATATACTGAACACAATAATTATTATTAGTTCCTGAATTGCTTCTGTCTGCTACATTTTGACAAAATGTTTGAACATCTTGAATAACATAACCATCATTTGAACATAATAAAATTCTTAAACCATATCTGTCTCCAATGTAATTTCCATATCTATCAGTGATGTTTGCTGGGTCATTTACAAAGTTTGAAAATATTCTTCTAAATGCACTCTGAATTTCAGAAATAATAACTGGATCATCTGTTTTATTTTCAATAATATAATTAAATAAATCAGTTGGTTGAAGAATTGTTAATGTATAAAAAATTGCGTAATCTAATTTTTCAGCAATATTTCTAAAACTTACTTCTAAACCATTTCCAATGATTTGGTCTGAAATTTGATTGGTAAGACAAAAAACGTGGTTGTTAATACATTTTCTCTCTTCTGGTCCTACTTGAATATAAATTTTGTAGTTATTATGATCATCTAATTGTATTTGAACACTTGTTGTATCAGCAAAAACACCCGTTCCACTAAATTTTGTTGAAGTATAGTATCCTGGTTCAATTTGAACTGGTTCAGTCGTTTTTGGAAATCCTGGTTCCCAGTTTTCAATATTCAAAAATCCAACTCTTACATTTCCTTCAAAAATAAAAACATATGCTTGTGGAACCCAGTATGAAGTAGTTCCTTCTTCATTATTAGTATAAAAATAAAGAGTTTTTACGATTGTTCTTATAATATATTTTGGAGATGGATACTCAACAAAAGATGAATTATAGTAATTATCAGTTATTACATAACCTCCTTCTGGATCGTCTTTTTTGAAAACTTCAGTACGTAAATAATCAGTTTCTGTATTAAAACTATTTACAAACTCTGGCATTATTTATAAATCTTTCTAATAAAAATATTTTCATTTCGGATTTTTTAAACTTTTAATTTTTACGAATTTTTTATTTTTAGGTTATAAAAGTTTTCTTTTTTATGTTTTATACATTTTTTTTGATATTTTATATTTTTATTGTATTTTAATGTTTTATATCTCATAGAACAAAATTTTTTCTAACGTAAAACATATGAATTGGTTATTTGACATTTCAATTATTGTTTTGATGTTTTTATTTGATTCAATTTGGATAGGTTCCAATATTAAAATGTACGAAAAATCTGTACGAACCATTCAAGGTTCAAAAATGGAAGTTAGTACTTTATCTGCTGGTATAACTTATTTAATTATGTATATTGCAATAAAGTTTATCGCAGTACCATTGGCTCTTAAAGATAATCAGTACAAAACATTTTTAGGTTGTCTCAAAACTGCTGGTTTAGTCGGATTTTGTTCCTATGGTATATATAATTTTACAAACAAAGCGATTCTAAAAGGATATTCTTGGGAAGTTGCTATAAAAGATACATTATGGGGAACATTTTTATTTACTATTGTTGTTTATATTGCAATGAATTATGTTTATACCAAATAAATATTTATAAATTATTTGTTTTAGTTCTTATTTGTTTTAGTTCTTATTTGTTTTTCTATTTATTTGTTTGATCATTATTTGAAATGCTTGTTATACTATTTAGTTTGTTATATAAAAGAATTGATGCTAAAAAGGATGTTCCAAAAATAAAATAAGGTTTTGTTATATATATTTTTATAGCAAAATCATTTATATAATTATTAAATGTATAATACGTTATTCCTCCATATAATAAGGATAATGAACCAATTATAATATTTGTTGTTGTTTTATTTATCATTTTATATTTTTATTTGATATAAAAAATTTTATAATATATTTTTAATTAAATTTTAGAAATAAAATTTATTCAAGTTACAATTATAAGAAATGTGTTCTGGATTTATTCTATTATTTATTCTTTTTTCATAACCAATAATATTTGTTATCTCTAATAATCTACAATATGAATTATCAAAATGAAAATAAGATATTTCTGAAAGTTCTTCTTCAGTAAATCTTTCTAAATAATTATTTAGGGATGATATTATTTTTGATAAATAAGATTCAATAAATGATTTATTTTGTTCCAATAAATAAGTTTGAACCTCTAAAATTGTTTTTTGATTTAGTGATGGTATCTCAAATTCCAATATATACTCTTCATTATCTTTTTGAGTTCCTTTTGTAAAACAATTAGAATGTAATCGATAATATAAATAATTTAGAGAGCGCTCTAACATATTAATTTTATTTTAGATAAATATTTTTTATTGTAATTATGAATTTTAACTACTCAAATCAATTGTAAACAAAATGTCATCATATCTACCCTTTTTTTCTCTTAAATCATAAACATTTATAAACTGTTTCAAATTATCTGGTGTAGCATTGGTTAAATTTTCAATCCAACTCATATCTTGAACATCTTCAATAATCATTATACCTCCTGGTGCCAATAGTTTATGATATAAGTTTATAAATTGTATCATAGACTCTAATGTATGCGGTCCATCATCAATCATAATATCGAACTCTACTTTGTTATTTAAAAAAGTCATTTCAAAAAAATCTTGGTCATAAGCATTTGAACCAGTAAATAATTGAATTCTTGGATTGTTTTGAATATGAGGTAATACTCTTGTAATATCTAAAATATCAATTGCATAGATACATGCATTCTGAAAATAATTATACCATAATTCTACAGAACCTCCATTCAATTCTCCAAAATCTCCTATTCCTATCTCTAAAACATTTTTTGTTTTAGATTTTTTTTTATTAAACAATAATTCGTATGTTTCCAAATAAGAATGTGTTGTGTTCTTATCTGTACTATCATTATTAATGAGTTCTTTTAAAGACTTTTCTGTCATCTTTACTAATATAATAAGATATAATAATATTTATTCTACCATATTAAATCATCTTGTTCATTAATAAAATCACTTATATATATTTTTGTATCGTTATAATTTTTTATATCTGAAGGAATAAATAAATCTAGTATTTTCATATCAATATTAGTATTAATAAAATTCTTTTCATTTGTTATTTGTATTTTACGTTTTTCTAGTCCAAATGCTTTTTTTAATTGATTCTTTAAATTTTCTTCAAAATTTTCAAAGTTGATATCACCACAAAATATTTCTTGATTTACAATTGAGTCATATAATTCATCATCATTATCAACTTTTATTATATATTCTAATAATTTATCATAGTTTTCAAAATCATTTATATAAATAACTCTATTTTTATTAATATATTTAAATATTTCATTTGAACCTGCATAAACTGGTATTGAACCAGCAATTATTGGATTTATTAATTTTTCAGTCGAATATCCTGGATAAATACCATTTTCTAATGCTAATACAAATTTGTAGTTGGAGTATTTTTTTACTGCTAAATCATTATATGTTTCATTCTCATTATACACATATCTGTCTATTTTTTTGTTAAAATCATTATTACAACATTCTCCCAATGCATCTACTTGTTTGTAATTTGAAATAAATTTAAAAAGTTCAGTTCTATATTCAACCTTTTTTTTATACATATAAGCACAAAATTTTTCTCTTGTATTATTTTTTATTGTTTTATAATTATCTCTCCTTTCCCATAAACTTGTCCAAATAAATGGGAAATAAATATTGTATTTATATATGTCATCAAGTGTTGTTACAATACCTATATCACAATTTATATGTGATAATTCTTTTTCTCCATTTATTATTATATTAACGACGTTTTCTATTAAGGAGTATTTATCTTCATCTGCAAAAAATGATATATCAACTGATTCATTATAATAATAAACTTGAATTGAATTTGGTATTATTTCTAACAATAATTCAAATATAAATTTATTATATAATAATGCAAAATCTCCACAATAAATTTTTATTGGAATTTTATGTTTTATTTTAAAATTAATTTTTTTTATTTTAGAAAGATATTTTATAGATGGATTATTAACCAAATTATCTAAAAGACTAAAAACATTTTCATCTGTCAAACTTGGTTTATCAATATCTACTTTAAATAAATTGTCTAACATAAAATATGTTTTCAAGTTATATTTTGTTTTTGTTCTTTCTTTATCTGAAAAATCATATTTTATATCAAATGCTATATCTGCTAATAAAACATCAGATATATTATCTATTGGTGTAAATCTGTTTAAAAATATTTTCATTAATTTTTTTGAAAGAATTACTGCAAAACAACCGGCTATGCTAATTTTTCTTAGTAAATCCATTTTTGGAGTATATATATTTGTTTTTTGAATTGTATCAATTAAATTTAAAACTTCATTTCTTTCCTCATAAAAAGATGAACCTACATAACATATATCAAAATCATTATATCTACTAAAAAATATATCAAATACCTCAAAAAAATTTATATCAAATGATATATCATCTTCAAGTAAAAATATATAATCATAATTTTTTTTTATTGCATCTTCAAATATATTTTTTTGAGTTATATTTAAACCTATTGCTCCTTTTGGTAATCTATACTTTCCTATAATATTACAATCAATTAAACCCATATTAATTATTGTATCAATTTCAGGTAAATTTAATCCAAATATTCCTTGGTGAAAAAAATTTTCCTCTTTGTTATTTAATAAATAACAGTATTTAGCCATATTTCTTCTTTTTCCAATATCAAATCCAAGATTTACACAATATATTTTATTCCAAAAAGAATTTACTCTAAAATAAGTATCCCATAAAGTTTTTGATATTTCATAATTTAGTTGTTGATTATCATAATTTTCATATTTTAAATAAGGTCTTGTTATTATACCTGTTTTTATTCCAAATAGTAAATCATCATCATTATTATCAATAATTTTATTTATTGTTTTCTTGTTAATCAAATAAGAATCATATAAAAATTCACCATATCTATTTTCTTCATATATTTGTCTATTTCTTTTTTCAATATTTTTATAAAAAGTTTCTCTTGTATTAATCATTGAACAATTTATTATATTATAATCATTATCAATCATATTTGATAATTTATCACAGTGATAACCTAAATAATTTGAAGACAAATTTTCATTGTTTATTATTAAAAATAAATCACAATCGGAATTTTTTAAAACTTTATTAAAAAAATTTTTGTCCAATACTTTATTTTCATATTCAAAATATTCAACATCAAAATCTTTCCAATAATTATTTTTTAAATTAACAAAAATTTTTATTCCATCTAATATATATTTTTTGTGTTCAATAGTATTATTGTAATTGTATGTTTTATAACTAATGTTTTTATGGTTATTTATAAATTGGTTTTCATAATCAATTTTTTTTATGTTTTCATTATTTTTTTGATTAAAACTCTGATTATCAATAATATTATTTAATTTATATTCTCTTTTTTCATTTTTACCATGTAAATAATAATGAATTTTTAGTTCAACATCATTTAAATTTGATAAATCACCATTCAAATTTTTATATATGTTTGAATCAAAATCATCTGGTAATTCAATAAAATATAATCTATTTTCTTTAATACCAAAATTTTCATAATGGGAAATTAGTTGTGCATCATTCATAAAATTTAAATCTTCATTAAGGAATTTATAAATCTGAGGATTAAAATTATTTGGTAACATTTGTATCTGGGTATTATATAAATATTTTTAATTTTTAATTTTTGTCCGAAACGAATTTTTTAAAAAATTAGACCATTTAAAATTTTGATGTAAAATAGGTAGTATAGATTATACAATGGATAATATTGAAGAATTAGAAATAAGAGAATTTGAATTACGCATTTTAATGCTTAAAATAAAATGTATGAAAGAAATAAAAGAATATTCTAAAAAACAAAAGGCAAAAGCGTCTTATTTGAAATATCGCAGAACTAGTGAATATTATAAACAATATAATAGAGAAAGATATGCATATAAATATCATAATCGTCCAGAGTTCCGAGAAAAAGAGATTGAAAGGAATAAAAAATACCAATTAGTCAAAAAAGAGAAAAAAGACTCTTTGAAAATTGAGACTTGAAAAGATATTTATAAAATTTTTACGCAAAAAGTAATTCTTTTAATTAGATTACATATCCTGTTATATAAAATAATTCATTTATTTGATTTTTTATATATGGACATCCATTTTCTACTGCATATTTGAAACATTTTAAATGACCTTTTTTTACAATAATTAAAAATACCTCTTCATCCCAATAATACCCAACCATATTTGCGTATTTTAAAAATTTTTGACATGTATATAATGCAGCATTTAAAGATGTTTCATTATCCCATTCACATCCATTCTCATGTGCATATTTTAAACATTTCAAATGTCCATTTTTTGCTGCATTCGAACATGTTTCTTTATCCCAAGGACAACCATTCTCATGAGAATATTTTAAACATCTTAATTTACCCTGTATTGATGCATTTGAACAAACTTTTTCATCCCATGGACATCCATTTTCGTGAGCATATTTTAAAATTTCATAATAACCATAATAGGCTGAAATTTCACAAATATATTTATCCAATTGACATCCTTTTTCATGAGCATATTTTAAGCAATCGAATGCATTATTTGATGCTGCTAAATGTATTGTTAAATTATTCCATGGACATCCATTCTCATGTAGATATTTTAAACATTCAAGACGGTTATTTCTTGCTGCTTCAGCACACATCATTACATTCAAATGAATACCTAATTTGTGTAGGTATTTTACACATTCTATATGACCATTCATAATTGCGAGTAAAATTGTCCTTGTGTTGTAATAACACCCATTTTCTATAGTGTATTGTAATACTTTTAATTGTCCATTTTCAGAAGCAATTGTTGGTAAAGAATGAAAAAGTGAATAACCAATTGAAACCAAATATTTCATTAAATTTAAAAATCCATGTCGTGCACATTCAGTCATTAACGGTATTGGTTCTGTATCTATCAAAAGATTTAATTCTTTGTTAAAAGAAATTTGGTTCATTGTTTCTTTTATTTGTTCTTTCAAATGTTTATGACAAAGTATATAGTCGTATATGTACCAGGGAATTTCATTTAATTCCCAATAATGTATAATAATAATTGCGCAAGTAAATTCTTCATGGCTTGATATGTATTCCAACCCCGTATAACTGTTTTTATTTAAAAACATATTATTTTTTATGTAATCTTTTGTTGGTGTTGTTTTAAAAAAATCTCTTTTTTCAAAAGATGAAGGAAAGTTTTGTACTTTAATCTCGATATTTTGCATTTTAATTTTTAGTTTATAATTCGTATCTCTAGTTATTTTTGTTTTCAGTTTTTATAATTTTTAGATATAATTTTCAGATTATTTATTTTATAAAACTGTTTGCGGTAGTTAAAAAGTTCCCGTTATATCAATACTTTTTTCATTTTCATCAATATATTTAAGAATATCTAGTTTTCCTGTAGAAACAGTAATGAACAGAGTACTTTTTGTTATTTTATATCCATTCTCATGAAACAATTTAAATATTTCAACATTACCTATCATTGCTACAGTATCGCATATATCTTCTTTAAAATTAACATTTTTTGAAATAAAGTATTCTAAAAAATCAATTTTATTTTTCAGTATTAGATATAATACTATTGTATCCATATCTGAATCTATGAATTCCATAAGGTCATCCTTTTGTTTCAATGAAAAAATAATCTCTTTTATTTCCTCAAATTCTTCTTTTATTTTTACTTTATTCGCTAAAATGTAGTCATATACAAAAAAAGGAATGGTATTCACGCACCAGAAACGAACACATTCTAGTATTCTTTTGAAATCTGTAAAGTCACGAATAGTGGTAAGATTGGTATAATAACATTCATCTAATATGACAGAATCACTATCTGTATCAACTGATTCTAAATATTCAAAAAACTCACCGTTCTTTAAATAGTCTGGAATATCTTTGTAAAAAATTTTTATTTGAGCCATTTTGTTGTATATTAGGATTGGTTTTATTTAGGAATGATAGTTTAACATTTTTTTTAGTGACTAATCCTTCAGTTTTTGGAGACGAATCCTTCAGTTTTTGTAGTCGAATCCTTCAGTTTTGGTGACAAATCTTTCAGTTTTTAGTTATAAAAAATTGAAAGATTAATTATCTAAATATAATAAAATCTTTTATTGAAAACAAAATATAAAATACATAATAATATTAAATAAAATATTAAATATGTTCAAGTTCCCAGAAACTAAGCCTGAAGAAGTACAAACTTATTCAGAAATTAAGCACGGGATGATAGACTATTATTATAGAAATTTCTATGGCACTTCTCAAAAAAATAATATTTTTCTATCAATCGTTCTCAGTAATGGAATTTTACCAGACCGCGACATCATTGGATTGCATATCTATAGATCCATTGACTGGTATTCTGATTCCAAACCTGAACCAGATAAGTTATTCATAGATTTATGTAATAACATATCATCTCTGAGTACAAAATTAGAAAAAATTTTTATTAATGATTACACTCGTTATATGGAAGGTGGTTACATACACTACATTGATGATCATAAAAAAGATTTTCAAGAAAGACTTGATAAGTTTATTGAAGGTTTGGATATAGTAAATCGATCAGAAAATCTTTTTTCAAAAACGATATATCATTTTAGAACTTTTCTAAAAATGTTTAATGATATATATTCAAATTCATATCTGAAACATACTTCTGAACATTCTATAGTAAAAGATGACGATGTTATATCAAAATATTACCAAGACCATCTAAAAAAAGTCGCTGCTTTTAATGATACAAAATAAAAAGCAAATTATAATAAAAAAAATAATTTTTAATTACACCTTTGGACACTTAAAGTAAAAAATTATAAAATATAAATTTTATTTTTTATTAAATATATATATATGTATTATTCAGTTGATACTGTCCAAAAAATTATATTTGGTTGGTCTGCTAAATGTGCTTGTAGTCATATTAAAAATATTTATTGGTTTTTACAAACAGATAAATTAGAAAATCCTATACATTCAAAAAAAGACTGTAATAAATTACCTGATGATATTGAGAATTATACTACACTAATATTTAGCAGAAATCCTTATAAAAGACTCATATCAGGATTTTTAGATAAATACAAAAAGCGTGGTCAGTATAGACATTTATGGACATATCCGTCATTGACTTTCACTCAATTTGTAGATAAACTTATAGAATGTGACTGGAAAATAATTGATAAACACCATTTTGAACCACAAACATTAAATATATTTGAAAAAAAAATACTTAAGTCTAAGACTATTAAATTTTACGATATTAATAATATTGATTATAAATACATAGAACAACTATATAATAAAAAAATACCTGATTGTGTTATTAATAAAAAACAAGGGCATGAAAGACAATTTCATATAAAAATAGATAAAGATTATAATGAATATGTATATGATAAAAATATAGATGATTATCTTAACTATGATATTGATATAAAATATTTTTATAATGAAGAAATAAAAAAAAAAGTATTTAATTTTTATATTGAAGATTTTAAATTTTTTGAAAAAAATGGAATGGATTATGCAAAAATGACGTTTTAAGTGTGCAATAGTATAACAAAAATTATTTGTTCAAACTAAAAAAAGGGAAATTTTGTTCAAACTAAAAAAGGAAAATTTTGTTTATTCATCATCTTTTTTTTCATAAAATTTTCCTTCCTGACCACACATATTTTCAGAACTTCTCGATGTCGAACAATAATAATAATCAATATATGATTGATTACCTTTTCCGCTTACTAAATAATTATATTTTGTTTTATCATATTTTTCAACTAAGAATTTAGTTAAAGCACACTTACTAAATCTTATTTTATCATCATTAAAAAGGAAACTTTTTTCTGGAATAAAATGCTTACAATTTACACAAAAATTTGGTTTCTGTGTATTGTAAGAATCTGTTGATAAAAAAATAGAGAAAAAAAATATTATAGTTGATATTAATTTCATATTTAATTATAGTTTAATTGTAATATCTTTTTATATTATTTTTTTATTTGTTGAATTTTATAAAATTTTTTTTGTAAAATTGTTTTTATTATTTATTTATTATTTTTCAAATCTCGAATGTCTGGATACTTTTTTTCAATAATCTCTGTTAATCTGTCGATTTTCAATAACTTCTCCGTTTTTAATATATCCGCACATTCTGCTATCAATTTATTTGATTTTTTTACAAACATTCTCGCCATTATGTATGCATCATTAATTAACTTAATGACTTCATCATCAATTATCTGTTTATATTTATCACTTGAACTTGGATATATCAAATTAGAACCCATACCATAATAAATTATCATTTTCTCTGCAAGTTTAAAGGCTTCTGAAAAATCATTTAATGCACCTGTTGTGACAGATACATCATAAAATTCTTCTTCTGCTATTCTTCCTGCAAGTAATATCATTAAATGTTCAAATAATGATTCTCTCGTGTATATATTACTTGTAGAACTTTCAAACATTGTATAACCAGGACTGTTGGGAGCCGATAAATTAATAATAACCTTATTTACTTTCGAATGATGTTTTGATAAATAACCAACTATTGCATGACCCATTTCATGAATACAAATTCTTTCAATCAAGTCTACACTAAATTGATGTTCAGTAGGTTGCCATCCAACCATTATTTTATTAATAACAGTGTCAATATCTTTGTGTTCCATTAAATATCTGTTGTATCTTAAAGCATTTAACATTGCTTCATTCAATAGATTTTCAATCTGTGATCCCGATAAACCCGCTGTTAAATCTACTAAATCTTTGATATTAATACTTTTATCATGAGGTTTCCCCTTTAAATGAATTTTTATTATACACTCTCTCGTATTTGAATCAGGAGGACCAATAAAAATTTTTTTGTCTATTCTTCCCGGTCTTATTAATGCTGGGTCCAATAAATCTATTCTATTGGTAGCACCCATTAAAAATATACCTGAACCGGTATTAAATCCATCAAGACTTACTAATAATTCATTTAATGTATTGTCTCTCTCAGAAGTCGAACCTTCTCCATCACTTGACCTTCTTCTACCAATCGCATCAATTTCATCAATAAATATTATACAAGGGGTATTTTTCTTTGCCAATTCAAATAGTTCTCTTACGCGTGTTGAACCTACACCAACATATTTTTCTTGAAATTGTGCTCCAGATACTGGTATAAAAGCAGTTTGAGCCTCTCCTGCAAATCCTTTTGCTAGAAGTGTTTTTCCATTCCCTGGTGGTCCCTCTAAAATTAAGCCTTTAGGTATTCTCACATTGTATTTTGAATATTTTTTATAATCAACTAATAAATCAACACATTGAGATAATTCTAACTTTATGTTTTCATAACCTCCAATATCTTTGAAAGTGAAGTTCGATTTAAAAATTACTTCAAAATTTTCTGATTTTTGGTTTGTTTTTTTATTTTTTCTTGAACCTCTGTTAAATATATCAATCGGTTTTCCATTATCATCATAAATGGGCAAAAAAGAATTTTCATTCTCCTCTTCATTTTCTTCATCATAATAAGGATTTTGTTTAAGTTTTATTACCATTTTATTGTTTTTTGGAAGTAAATATACTGAACTTTCTTTTGTTTTATTATTATTAAACATGCCGTCAGTAATATTATTAAAATAATTTAAGAAATCTTGTAATTCATTATCAAAATTTTGTTTTTCATTTAATATGGCTTGATTCTGTGTTGTTGAATTTTTAGAATTTAACCTTTTTAAATACTCTTCATAATATCTTCTTCCATATGGAGAATAATTTTTAACCATGCTTAAAGGGTTTGCATGAGTTGATGATTTTTTTATTATCGTTGATAACTTAAATGAAAAAGTTGTTGATAGTTGAAGGAATAAAAAAAATAATAGAAACATCTTTATTTTTATATATTTATCTTTTTATATTCTAGTATAATATATTTTTTTTGTTTTTTGTATTTATTACACTGTTATTGAAAACCCATTTACTCCCATTGGTTCAATATAATCTTCTCCTACTCTATAACAAACTCTATATTCTTTTGTACCAGTAGTACCTGAAACTTTAGTTTCATAAGTTTCATTATAATTTGAAAATAAAACCTGCATATAGGGTCTCCTTGTATTATGATTCTCATTAATTGTTTTTGATTTGAATCCTGTATAAGTTGAATTTTTTGCGCTGTCATACCAAACAGTTCCATCTGGTATTGTTGATACTATTCTTATATTAAATGTCACACTTGTATTTACATGACTTAAAAAATCAATAAAAAACTTTATTGCTCTATTCCAATTAGCCTCTGTTTGGTCTTGCAAAAATAATTTTATAAATGGTAATGGTTGTATTTCGTTTGTATAATATCCTTCATTGAATAGAGATATATATGATTTTAGAATGTTTTCTTTACTTTCCATATATAATTAGTTTATATTTTTTTGAAAGGAACCCTATGTTCCTTTCTTCCTTTCTTCGACAATTGCTAAAACGGACGTGTCACTAAAGTATCGTTCAGGACCAAAATTCATGTTAGAATTATTTATTGATAAATATTCTAATATGTCACGAATTTCTTCAATACTGAATTCACTTACTTTTTTGTTTCTCACTTCTTC
>JACCEC010928239.1_pt1 | contig 16538 bp, 11 predicted proteins | sample 7450121 | NCBI WGS metagenome assembly JACCEC01 (sample SAMN15323455, study PRJNA562643) | freshwater metagenome | isolation source: river surface water | place: USA:Blue River Watershed | collected 2017-08-18 | reverse complement strand
TCACAGGCCGGCGAAAAGGGATGCGAATGTTCCGTGATCGCAATTCCTACTGCTGCGCTTTCCAACGCACCGGCATCATTGAGCCCATCCCCAATCATGGCTACGGCAGCGTGATGTTCTGTTAATTGAAAAATGTGTTGCTTTTTTTCTTGGGGACTCAAACCATGAAAAACAGGGCATTCTTCGGGGACCATGGCGCGTATTTCTGGTGCTGTGGGCAAAGGATCTCCGCTGATCACCGAAAGGCTATAGTCTGCGGCCAAGGTGTGAAGTGTTTCAGCCATGTGCGGTCGGATGGGATGGGTCATGCTGAATGTACCAATGCACTCGCCGTTGGCATTAATGACAACGGAATTGGTTCGATCGGGATGACTGGTAAAGGCGGCTGATCCAATTTGATAGTGCAGCCCTTTAACCATCCCTTCAATGCCCAGTCCAATATGTTCACGAAAGTGTTCAAGAGAGGGTAAATCATCCACTTCATGGCGCAGTGCGCGCACCACGCTTTGGCTCAGCGGATGAACGGACTGGCTGCACAGCGCTACTATGGCGGGGTAATGAGAGGGCGGGGCTGGTTTCACCCAAGTGGCCTGTGCTTCTTTGCTGGTGAGTGTGCCGGTCTTGTCCCAAGCCAAATGATCAATCTGGGCGAGCTGGTGCAGTACTCGATTGTTTTTTACATAACAGCCCACTTGATAGAGGTGCATGAGAACGGCTCCTTGTGTAAATGTGGCGGAAAGCAGCAGGGCGCAGGGGCAGGCAACAATGAGAATGGTACTCATGGCATGCATTGCCCGATACGGATCAAGTGTCCACCAATACAAACCTGAAATCACGGAGAGCAATAATAAAAACCAAGTGAAGTGTTGCGCCCACTGATCTACCCAAGTGAGAGTGGGTGTTTTTTCTGAAGTCTTTTTTTGATGATTCCAGAGCGAGGTGAGATAGCTTTGAGAAACAGGAGCGTTGATCTCGATTTGAATGGATTGCCCCAACAATTTGCCGCCCGCATAGAGCCCTTGTCCTTGGCTCACCGCGGTGGGCTTGGACTCCCCTGTAACAAAGGAATAGTCAATCAAGGCATGATCGGAAAGCAAGATGGAGTCGCATGGAATCATCTCATATCCGTGCACAATCACGGTATCTCCCCGTTCAAGCTGAGCGAGCATTTTCCATTGTGTGTTGTTTTCTTTGACAACTTGACAAGAGATGGGAAAGAAGCTTTGGTAAGTGCGACCAAAGTGCAATCGATGCTGGGTGGCTTCTTGGAAATATTTTCCCAACTGCATGAAGAAGATAATGCCCGTCATAGAATCAAAGTAGCCGCCGCCGTAGCCACTGATTACCTCATACACCGATCGACCAAAGGTGATCAATAAACTCAACACTAGGGGGGCATCAATGGGCAGTGTGCGCAATCGAAGGCCTTGAATGGTTTTGATGAAAAACGAGCGAGCTCCCCAAAAAAGAGCGGGTAGCGAAAGGAAGAGATTGAGATAACGGAACAGAAGAGTCATGTTCGGCGCATCAGTCATATCAAGATCCAAGTATTCTGGAAAGCTCAGGAGCATAATGTTGGCGAAGCAAAAGCCCGCAACGCCGATGGCGATGAGATGCTGTTTTTTTTGGTTTTTCCATTGTTCGGAAGACGATGTTTCTGGATCCAAGATGGGCTCATATCCAATGGTGGTCAGCCATTCTACCAGTGATCGAAAGGAAATTTGTTGAGGTTGATAGTGTAGGGTAATGGTTTGTTGTGAGAAGTTGACTTGAGATTGAAGAATACCCGATTGTAATTGGGGTAATTTTTCTAGCAAATAAACACAAGAAGCGCATTGAATATGAGGAGATCGGAAAGTTACGATGTTGTAATCTTCAGAGGCGAATTGAATAAATGGGAGGGTGTTTTGGGGCTCTTCCAGAAAGGCGTATTTTTCTGTTTTGGGCGCCTTGCTCAAAGGTTGAGATTTGGGTTCATCATAAAATGTGCACATCCCCTGAGCGTCGAGCAGTGTAAATACGGAAACGCAACCATGACAACAAAAAGAATGGCCTTGATGAAGAATGGCCTTTCCTAATATGTTATCTCCGCAGTGATAACAGCTGGCCATACTCAATTTTTACGATCTAATTGTTCACTCAATTCTTGGCCCTGCTCATTCTGAAAACCCAACGACCATTGATCAGTAATAGTGGTTTCGAGCCACATATCACCGCTCTTCCTAAAAACTTGTATGGCTAATCCAAATTGGTTCCACACGAGCTCTTCTAATTCCTTTACCGTGGTCTCAGCTGTGAATTGCAAAGAGCCAATTTGAATGTGGGGATTAAGTTGCTCAATTTCAGGGTTGGTGGTGATCATCTCTTTTTTTGAAATGGCTTTGTTAGGACTATGATGAGGATAGAAGAATTCCCACTTGAGATAAGGAAACCGTTGGTTGAATGCCAACTTCAACTCTGTCAAAGTAATCTTTCCATGATAAGGAATGTCGATTGGATCCGCCTTCATCTCCATACAGTAGCAAAGATGGGTGAAAGGATAATCAGCCGATTTGAGAATACTCAATTCTCTTTATGATAGAAATCAGTAGCGTGCATCAATGCATTACTCGGCGTTGGGGTCGTTTTGTAATGCGAACAATGTGGAGTACACTCCCTTTTCTTTGATCAAGTTTTCGTGTTGTCCCCATTGGACCATTTTTCCCTCATCCAATACCATGATATAATCACAGTGCATGACGGTGGAGACGCGATGGGCGATGATAATGGCGGTGCTGGATTGAATGCGTCTTTCAATGCCTTGGAGAATTTTTTCTTCAGTGGCATTGTCCACTGCGGATAAGCAATCGTCCAATAATAGAATCGGCGGATTTTGAATAATGGCTCTGGCAATGGACACACGTTGTTTTTGTCCGCCGCTTAAATTGATGCCTCGCTCGCCCAATAGGGTCTCCATTTTTTGCGGGAACCCCTGAATATCCTCCCATATGGCCGCGTCCTTGGCCGCTTGTTCTATGGATTCGGCGGAGGCGTTTGTACAACCGAAACCAATATTGCTAGCGATGGTATCGGAAAACAAAAATACATCTTGTGGCACATAACCAATGTGCTGTCGGTAATGCTTTACATCCAATTCTGGCAGGGCATGGCCATCCATGGTGATCTTTCCTTGAGTGGGATCAAAGGTGCGCGTGAGCAATTGAGCCAAGGTAGATTTTCCGCTTCCTGTTTTTCCGATTACTCCCAATGATTTACCCGCTGGAAGGTGGAAGTGAATGTCCTTGAGGGCTTGAATTTGGGTATCGGCGTAGGTATAATGAACATGATCGAAATGAATATCTCCTTGCAATGAGGGCTTACTTCCATTGAAAGATTGGATAGTGGGCGTCGTTTTTAAAAACTCATTGATTCGGCCTTGACTGGCCTCTGCTTTTCTCACCAAACTCGTTACCCATCCCACACTGGCAAAGGGCCAAGTAAGTTGGTTGACATAAAATACAAATTGAACGATGGTACCAACGCTGATATGATCAGCGGCCACCTCTTGAGCGCCAATATATATGGTGAGAATGGTACTAAGACCCACCAGTATGCTGATGACCGGCATGAACAAGGCATCTGCTTTCACCAATTCCATTTGGTGTAGCTTGTATTGATCACTTTCTTTTTTAAATCGGTCAGCTAAAAACTGTTCTCTTCTGAAAGTCTTGATCACGCGGATGCCACTGAACGCTTCCTGTACCATGGTGGAGAGGGTGCTTTGTTGTCGTTGTACTTTTTCCGTGCGACGATTGATGACGGTACTAACATAAAAAATACCGAAGGTCATCAAGGGCAAAGGTCCCAATGTGTACATTGTCAGGGTGGGGTTGATGTTCCACATCACTACGGCACAGAGAATAATGAGAACAATCAGATTGATAGTGTACATGACAGCAGGTCCGAGATACATCCTCACACGAGAAACATCTTCGCTGATGCGATTCATCAAATCGCCAGTGCGATTGCGACGATAGAATTCACTGTCCAATGCCTGGTATTGATGGTATATTTCATTCTTCAAATCATATTCAATGTGACGGGACATCACGATGATACTTTGGCGTTGATAGAATAGAAACACCCCTTTGATCAGAAACACTACCAAATATCCAATCGATAAAATCAAACCAATAGTAAAGGCCCAATCGCCGGCATTTTGGGGATTCAAGGTGATGGAAGTTCCCCAACCGGTAAAATGATCAAAGAGCTGAATACTCTCAGGCAAAGGGATAGCAGTGGGCTCCGTTTTCCATTGGGTTTGAGTAGAAACAATATTGAATACAAAGTCAATACCATCTCCAATGAGCTGAGGGGCATATACATTGAAGATATTGGTGAGCAGAATAAACAGGAAACCCATAAAAACCCTCCCTCTGTATTTCCAGAGGTATTGATTCAAATAGGCCAGCTCCTTCATGTTGCATTAAAATTCAAAGTTCCAAGTTACGCTAGGCAAGATAGGAAAAAGGCTTACTTGTTTGGCCTGCGTTTGGAAGGTACCACTGGTAATATCACCGGTGCTTTCAAAATAAATGAAATACGGATTTCTTCGATTGTACAAATTGTAAAGTGAGAAATTCCAGGAACTCCTGAAGAGTCTGGGGGATTTGAATTCTCCTTTCTTTTGCGCATCTTCACGAGCGATGGTTTTCTTGGAAACAACATTGAAAGAGATGTCTGCTCGGTGATAGGGAGCCATGCGGAAACTGTTGCGGTCTCCATAAACATCAATGACATTGCCTTCAAAGAAGTAACGCGCTAAAGGAAGGGTAATGGCATTGCCCGTGGCATACACAAATACAAATCCAATGTCCATGCGACGGTTGAGCTGATAATTACAAACAAAATTCAAGTCGTGTCGACGATCCCAGCGCGATGGAAATGGATTGCCATTGTTGATTTCCTCGAATTGACGCATGGTTTTGGCCCATGTGTATCCAATCCAACCATTGAGTTTGCCTGATCTCTTCTTCAAGAAAAATTCTGCGCCATAGCTCCAACCTTTACCAAACCAAAGCAAATTGTCGATGTTGTCATTGACCGTTTGGGAGGGATCTGCGCCTTCCTTGTACTCACTGATGTTGTACATGTCTTTGTAATACAGTTCAACGCTGGATTCCCATTGATCATTTTCGAGATTCTTAAAATACCCTATGCTGTATTGATTGGCACGCTGCGGCTTCAAGCGATCTGTGCTGGGCAACCAAACATCCGTCGGAAGGGAAGTAGGGGAGAAGCTGTTGAGGTGAATGTATTGAAAATTTCTCATATAGCCCGCTTTGAAGCTACTGCCATCTCTGAAAAGATACCGTCCGCTGACCCTCGGCTCGAATCCAAAATAATCAGCTACTTTTTCGCCATTTTCATATCGAATGACAGTGGTAGCCGCAGAACCACCTAAACCGGTGTTTGCTGGTTTGATATAGCGATCAAAAGCACCGGTATGAATGAAATAGCTTTCTCTCAATCCAATATTCACCTTGATTTTCTCATTGATGTCCCACTCATCCTGAATATAGATAGCAGACTCATGGGAGTTCAAACGGGTCTTATTATTCAAGTTGAATTCAGTATCTCCGCTGCGAGCATAGGTGTTGTTAGGAGTAAAAATGTGATACACATAGTCCACTCCCCACTTGACATTGTGATTGGGGTTGGGGAAATAATTCCATTGGACTTTTGCACCGTAGTCACGAATTCCACTTTTCAAACCAAAAGTGAATTGGTCGGTGCCTCCTTGAAAGGTGAAGGTGTAATCCGTAAATGAGGCAATGGTATTCATGAATAGTTTGGGCGAAAAAATGTGATTCCATCGCAATGTGGCCGTGGTATTGCCCCAAGGAATTTTTGTTGAGAATCCAGCGTTGGCACTGTTAAAACTGAATACATCTCTACCCAAATAGGCACTCAATGAGATCCAATCTTTGGGAGAAAATTTGTAATTGACTTTGCTGTTCAAATCGTAGAAATAATAACCTGTCCCCTGGATGTTCGGATATCGATCAATGAGTGGCTTGGCCAACACATCGATGTAGGTTCTTCTGCCCGAGATAATAAACGAAGATGTATCTTTTTTAATAGGACCTTCAATGGTAAATCGAGAGGCGATATTGCCTATGCCTCCGGTGCCATGAAATGTTTTGTAGTTGCCATCGCGCATACCGATGTCTAACACCGAGGATAGTCTTCCACCATAAGAGGAAGGAACACCCCCTTTGTACAATTCCAAATTTTTGATGGCATCCGCATTGAATACAGAGAAGAATCCGAATAAATGCGAAGCGTTGTACACTGTTGTATTGTCCAACAATATGAGATTTTGATCAATACCTCCCCCTCTAACATAGAAACCGGTATTTCCCTCTCCTGCGCTTTGCACACCAGGCAACAGAGCAATGGTTTTTAATATATCCACCTCTCCAAATACCACAGGTAATTTCTTGATTTGCTCAATGGGAATCTCAATTCTTCCCATGTCGGTGCTCTCCGTATTTCTTTTTCGCTCTGCTTCAATCACCAATTCTTTGCCGGTGATGCCTTTGCTATCTGACAGTGTAACATCAATACGGGTATCCTTAGTGAGATTCAAAGTGGTGGAGTATTCGCGGTAGCCAATGAAGCTGATTTTTAGCGTATAACTTCCTTTCGGGGCTGTTAAGCTGTAGAATCCATAAGCGTTGGTGGTGATTCCTTTTTTCAATTCTACCAATTGCACCACAGCGCCCACAATGGTTTCTCCGGAGGTGGAGTCTCTCACCTCACCGCTGATAGTGAATTTGTCGGAGTTTTGTCCCCAGAGGGAGGAAGATGATACTAATAGGAGTACACTCCAAAGAATTCTGAGATTTTTCATCGCGTGCAAAAGTAGGCAGTATATTTTTGTGCCCGATGAAAAAACAACTGACGGGCCTACTTGTTTTACAGTTTTTATCTTTTGTAACATTTGGGCAACAAATCTTGCACAAAGAATTGCAAGCGAGCAGAATTGTTTCGCCGCCCAAGTTGGATGGTTTTTTGTCAGACAGTTGTTGGATGAACGCGGCTATCGCGGGCGATTTCGTTACCCAATTGCCCCAGCCAGGCCTCAAGATGCCGCAAGCTACAGAGGTGAAAGTGTTGTACACGCAGGAGGCCCTTTATGTTGGATTTTATTGTAAAGACAATGCACCTGATAGTATTTTAAAACAACTAACAGGAAGAGATACCGAGGGAAATAGTGATTGGTGTTCCATCATCATCAATTGTTACCAAGATGGCATCAATGGGCTCATGTTTGCCATTTCCCCCAACGGCGAGCAGTGGGATGGAAAGATGTTGGGGACGGAAGAGCCGGATGTTTCTTGGAATGCCGTTTGGGATTGTAAGACAAAAATTGTAAATGATGGTTGGTGCGCGGAGTTTAAGATTCCGTTTGCGGCCATTCGTTTTCCTGACATTCCCATTCAGCAGTGGGATATCAATTTTGGTAGAGAAATTCGGCGTCATCGAATCATTGGTACATGGAATCCCGTAGATCCGAATGGTCCAGGTGATTTGGTGCAAATGGGAGTGCTCAAAGGAGTGGAGCATGTGCAGCCGCCGAAGAGAATCTTCTTTTTTCCCTACACCTCGGGGTATTACAATTTCGGATCGTCGGGTAATAATTTTTCTTACAATCTTGGACTCGATCTTAAACTAGGATTGGGCGATGCTTTCACCTTGGATGCTACTTTGATTCCGGATTTTGGGCAAACCATCAGCGATCAGTTAATTCTCAATTTGACTCCTTTTGAAATTCAGTTCCAGGACAACCGACAATTTTTTATGGAAGGCACAGAACTTTTCAATAAGACAGGTATTTTTTATTCAAGAAGAATTGGTGGTGAACCCATTGGTGTTTATGGCGCATCGAATCAAATGAAGGAAGATGAGCGATTGGTGAGCAATCCGATGCAATCTCAGATCATCAATTCGGTGAAGATTTCGGGTCGTACAAAAGGGAATCTAGGAATTGGGGTGATGAATTCCGTTACTGCTCCCACTTTTGCCACCTTTGAGAATGAATCAGGGGAGCAAAGAAGTGTAGAGACACAGCCGTTGGCCAATTACAATGTGTTGGTGTTGGATCAAAATCTCAAGAACAATAGTTTTATTAATTTTACCAATACGAATGTGACTCGTTTAGGAAGTGCTTACGACGCTAATGTGAGCGGTTATAGCATGGAAATCAAAGACAAGGAAAATCAGTTTTCCATTTCCTCTAATGGAGCTTTTTCTCATCTGTCAGGGCGTCAGGCCTTTGCTCAAAATGGTTTTGTACAAAATGGCTTTGCACAAGGCACCTCGGTCAATAAAATTCGGGGTAATTTCCTTGGCAAGGTAGGATATTACATGGAGAGTGATACCTATGATCCCAATGATATGGGCTTTTTACAGGCCAATAATTCTTTTTCTCAATTTGTCTCTTTGGCTTACAATTTATACCAACCTTTTGGTCCATTCAATCGCATGTGGTCGTCTTTGGATATTGCCCGTGAATCTTTGTACAATCCAATGGCATTTACCCGATTGGAGATGGATGCTGAGCTTGGTTTGAATACCAAGAATTTTACTACCTACAATATCTCCGTTCATGGAGAGCCGGTGAGAGGGGTAGATTATTTTGAACCTCGTGTTTGGGGAATGAAGTTCAGAGATTTTAGGCATATCGAAGTAGGGGGGTGGATTTCTACTGATTATCGCAAGCAGCTCGCGATCGATGTGGGAGGGCGCTATGGTAAATTTGAGAATGCAGGTCGTGAAATCATCAATGCTCGCTTTTCACCGCGTTATCGAATCAATGACCATTGGATGTTGATTTATGTCTATAGCTTACAGCAACATTTCAATGATGTTGGATTTTCCAACTTTGACGAAAACTTTAAACCCAAAACCCCCATTTTTGGCCGACGTGATGTGATTTCCCACACCAATGTGCTTACGGTGAATTGCGCCATCAATCCATTGATGTCTATCAATTGCCGATTCCGCCATTATTGGGGATATTCTCGTTATCATGAGTTTTTTGAATTGGAGTCGAGTGGGGAGTTGTGGAAATCGTCATACCAACCTTCAGCTTCTGTCAACCGCAATTTCAACACCTTCACCATTGATTGCTTTTTTCGCTGGAATTTTACCCCAGGAAGTTATTGCATCGTGGGATATAAGTGGGACCAAACCGATGAGAACAACCTTATTCCTAGCGGACTTTGGGAGGATATGAACAACACCGTCAATGATATTCCAATAGCGGGTAATACCAGTGTGAGATTGATTTACTTCTTGGATTATCGATTATTGACCAAAAACAAAGGGGAAGCCATAGGAAAATTTATGTAATCGGTGCAACCAAAAGGGTTTTGATGTAGTTTAGTAGTAAGAACCCATGGATCCCTACAAAGATATCATAGCCGGTTGCGTCAAAGGCCAACGAATAGCTCAAGAGAAATTGTATAAAAAATTCTCGGGTACTTTGTTCGCCATTTGTCTCCGTTATGCCAAGAACAGGATGGAGGCAGAGGATATCTTGCAAGAGGTATTTGTGAAAGTGTACACCCACATTCATACCTATCATTTCGATGGAAGTTTTGAGGGGTGGTTGAAAAGAATTGCGGTGAATACCAGTATCACTTATTATCGCAAGGCTTTGAAGAAACAATTGGAGAGAGATATAGATGACGGGATTGCCCAATTGCCGGATGCAGCTTTTAGTTTCGATGGCGATTTTACGATGGAAGACATGCTGAAGTGCATAGAGGCATTGCCTTTGGGGTACAGAACCGTTTTTAATATGTATTGCATTGAAGGGTACAAACACAAGGAGATTGCGGAATTACTGAAGATAGATATAAACACTTCTAAATCCCAGTTGTCCAGAGCCAAGGTGCATTTGCAAAATGAGTTGAATCAATTGAATCAAGTATCGTTATTAAAATGAGAGGAAGTATGAAAGAGAATAAAATTTTTGAATCCATCAGCAGTCACGAAGTCAATGCACCGGAGCATGTCATGCACAGTGCCATAGCGACGGCGAAACGCAGGCGCTTCTTGACTTTTCAATGGTATTCATTGAATGTGTGGTATGTAGGATTGATGTTGGCAGCGGCCACCATCTTCTTTTTGAAATCTCATGAAGAACCCAACATTACAGCAAGTACTTCTGGCAATGCGATTACACCATCACAAACCATCTCAACCGTATCGGTGTTGCCAGCTGTCGAGAAACTATCGGTAGCTGATTCGCAATCAACTCCTATAATAAAGGCCAACAAGACTAAAAAGAAGAAAGCAACTCCAGGACCAACAGAAACCATCGTAACACCAGTTCATACCATATTGTCTTCAACCTCAATGACTGTTCCGATTGAACAATCAACGAATGAGAAGGCCTCAGAGAGTGTGACAGAATCTTCAGTTTCTACTTTGGAAGAGAAAATGCCAGAAAAGGTGGAAGAAGTCAAGGTGTCTTCAGCTAAGAGAGAAAAAAAGAGAAAAATACCCGTAAAGGTTGTGCAACCTTAACCGTCCGTGTCCCGATGAAAAAGCTTATTTTCATGGGTTTTTTTGTTTTTTTTATTCATCCTGTATTTTCAATTGAAGTTTAAGACACCCTCATATTGGATGGTTGGGCAGTAGAGATCGATCAAGATAGTTTAGAGCCATTATCCCCGGATGACATTGATCGTTGGGAACAAGATTTTAAACCTCTTCCTCCCACCATTATTTGGCACCATTCATTGGGGGGAGTAGTGGGCTTTCATCCAAAACCTCTTGCAATGGGTTCAGGTAAGGTACTTCTCGCTTCACGCGATGAAAATTGGCAGGAAGCAGGTTGGCAATTTGGAGTTTTGGGAAGTTCTTGTGCCATGTTGACCAACAATATTGGCATTGGTGTAGGAGCGTCCTACTCAGCTTATCGTTTCTCAACTTTGACTGCAAAAAGTATCGCGTTGTTAGATGGACAGTTGCCTTACCAATTGAGCGTTGTTGATCAAAATGCTCAAGTCATCATCCAACAGCCCGTGGGCAATGATTTGTATGAGCTGGATACCATCTTAGCCCCGATTCGATCGAGCCAACAGAAAGTGCGCATGATGCAATTTCCTTTTTTGTTACGGTATGTAAAAGAATCTCGATCGGAGATTTGGCGTTTCCATGCGGGAATGGGTGTTTTGGTAGAGCACGTGGTGCTATCCAATATAGAGCTTGCTTTTGTGGAGAACGAAATGCTGGGAATCAAACAGGAAAAAGGGTTCAGTGAATGGCGCAATGTACCCATGATGATGATTCAAGTGGATCGTGCTTTTTCAAGCAGAAACAGTATCTATTTCAGTGCCAATGGAATTTGGCCCAACCTGCCGCTACTACAAGGTGAGGCAACGACTCGGCTGCCCAATTGGTGGATTTCTTGCGGATGGGCGTGGAAGTTCAATAATAATCCTTATATTCGTGCAAGATGAGTATGAAGAAAGTGTTAACTTTTACATTTATCTTGTTGTTTTTAAATGCAACAGCTCAATTGTTACGCAATGATTTTGAGGAATACCAAGCCATTCCTAATCAATTAGGTCAGTGGTTCTTGGTAGATGGCTTGCTCAACCCCAGTGGTGGAGATCAGGGATTAGCCAATCCTGATTACTTTCATTATGGTGCTTCTGCTGAAGCAGATTTACCCGAAACCGCTTATTCCATCATCTCTCCTAAAAACGGCCAAGGTGTGATGGGTTTACATGTCGCGGATAAAACAGATTTACCTAAACAGGAGTACATAAGTTTTGAGTTGGCACAGCCATTAGAGATCGGTAAAAGCTATCATTTGCAATTTTCTTGGTCCAATGGAAAGAGAACGGCGGTATCTCCTGCGGGTCTTGCTGTGAGTAATCTCGGTGTCTTATTGTCTGATCAATTGCCCCACCAAATTGGCGCAAATAGAATCACAGATAATGCTCAGTTTGTTTTTGAAAACTCTCTCTATTCGGAGGATTGGAGAGAAGCGAATATTACCTTCATCGCTACAGAGAATTCGAAGTTTGTTACGATGGGTGTATTCGGAGATGGGGATGTGAAAAGTCTATTGAAATCACAATTTTCTGGTGCTCAGATAGCGTATTATTTCTTTGATGCTGTTCGATTATGGGAAGTGAATGAGAGTCATGTGATGAGGGTCCCATGGCTCAGCGATGGAATGCCTATTCCATTGAATAATGTAATTGAAGGAAGAGAAGTGGTGTATGTTCCCAATTCATTCACTCCCAATGAAGATGGCAAAAATGATGTTTTCATGGAAATGCAAGAGGAAGTGTTAGGTTGGAATTTGGAACTGTACAATCGATGGGGGGAACTGATTTTTAAAAGTCAAAATGCTAGAGCAGGGTGGGATGGTAAGTATCAAGGAAGCGTGATGGAAGAAGATATTTATTATTGGCAGTTGACCTATTTAGATCCTGAAGGCGATGCCAAGAAATGCACAGGAAATGTCTTTCTGATTCGGTAATCACTACCTTTGCTTCGTGAAAATTTGGTCTGAAATCCCTTTGCAAAAGGTTTTGCCTTCATTACAATGGAATGAAGTAAGTTACCAAGATGTTTTGTCGAATTGTCAAAAAAGGTTGTCCTTTGCTCAGCTACATAGGCAGGTGCTTCACGAGGTACTAACCGAGCACAATACTATTAGCCCACTTTCTTCGCTGGGCCAAGAAAACATTGAACTTTTATTGCGTGAAAATACAGTGACCATTACTACTGGTCAGCAAATTGTTACTGCGGGTGGTCCATGGATGATTTTATACAAAATTGCCTCTGCGATCCAACAAGCGAGATTTTGGAATGAAAAGGTTTCGGATTTTCATTTTGTTCCCGTCTTTTGGATGGCGTCAGAGGATCATGATTGGAATGAAATTGCACAGTTAAGCCGAGATTCTCATGCGTTGTCTTTTACTACCACCCAAAAAGGAGCCGTTGGTAGAATGTCCACCGATGAAGTGATGAAGGCATTCGATCAATGGAATGTCGATTTTCCGGAGTATCCCATTCCTGAAATCGTAATAGAGTTTTACGGCCAGAGCTCCACAATTTCCAAGGCTTTTCAGCGGTTGATCCAGTTGGTTTTTAAGGATACTGAGTTGGTGATTGTAGACCCGGATCATCTGAAGTTGAAGTCACTTTTTCTTCCATGGATGAAAAAGGAGATTGAAGATAATTTTGCTTTCGAATGGATGAGTGAACATGCCATCATCAATGGTGAGGTGAAGGTAAAAAATGGCAATTTGTTTTACTTGGGCAATGGTGATAGAAAGAGAATAGATTTTCATTCCGAAAGCAAGTCTCATTGGATTTCCCTTCTTCAACAGTCGCCGCAAGATTTTAGTCCGGGTGTTGTCTTGCGTCCTTTATTTCAGGAAATTATTTTACCCAATGTGATTTACATTGGCGGTCCTTCTGAATGCCGATACTGGCAACAGCTTTCTCCTTGGTTGAGACATGAATTGGGTTTCACGCCCGCTGTAATGCTAAGAGATCGTGGATGGATGATCCATCCGAAATGGCTTCAAAAATGGGAACAGGCGGGATGGTCTATAGAACAATGGAATTGGAGTGAGCAGCAATGGAAAGAATATTTTGAGAGTAAGTGGCATCCTTTTCCCAATCCAGAGCAAAGAGAAAGGTTGATCCAAGTGTTTCAGCAATGGGCGGAGGAGATGCAAGAGGAGGACGCTTCATTGACACCATTTATTTTGGGCGAACAAAAAAAGTTGATGCAGAGTTTGGATCACATTCAAAGCAAAGTGATGAGGTCTAGAAAAAATAGGGATGAGGTAATGGGCAATTGGTTCAATAAATGGAAACAGCAGGCATTTCCCTTTGATCGATTGCAGGAACGACAATCCTATTGGATATGGGATTGGGCACAAGGAGGTTTGGACATAGAATCGTTGATTCAAAGCATCGATCCGCAAAAACCTACTTACAAAATCTGGTCGAATTAGCCCTCTGTAAACTGGTTGCTTTCGATTCCAAATTGAAATCCAAATCTCTTGCCGGTGGTATTGGCTATTCCATGATTGAGACTCTGAATATCATCTACCGTAATTTGATGAATGGCTTCATAGGGGGGCAAATACATATCGAAATCCAAGGTGTATAAAATAGCGCTTTCAATCACAGACTTCATCGCGGCTTGGTCCAATGTAGCATTGATCATATCATTGAATAAAAATCCCAATTGTCGTTTGCCTTGCACCATAAAGTGCTTTTCTCGATTGATGAATATCCTTCCGATCAAATAGCCGATATCCTGCTCACGGTTGTACTTGAAGGAGTCTGAAAGAAAGTTGTAGATATTGATGACGCCTACATAGCTGTTCTTTTCCTCATTGATAAAATATCCGCTTTTCCATAGTGGATGGCCTTGATCCAATTGAAACACATTGGTGTGCATTTGAAAAACTAAAATATCGCCGGCCACTTTGATTTCGGCTTGAAGGTCACCCTTGTTTTTGTAATAAAACTCTACTCTGGAATCTGTTTTCCCGAATTGCGTTTGGATTTCGTGAACGGATGCTTCTAATTCCTTTTTCAGATCTTTGAATGCCTGAATAGTAAGATGATAAACATCTTGTTTGAGCACACTTTTTTCGCGGAGCAAGTGTTGAATGGCTTCTGAAGCTTTCATATTTTGGTGGTTAATAGGCTTTCGCAAATAATACTCTCCCCTTACTGGGTTGTCCGGTTACCATGCATTTTCCATCTTCCTGAACTTGATCTAATGGAATGCATCGAATCGTAGCCTTGGTTTCTGTTTTGATCTTTTCTTCAGTAGCGGCAGTGCCGTCCCAATGCGCTGCGAAAAAGCCACCTTTGGTTTCTAATAATTCCTTGAATTCTTCATAACTCTCTACTGGTGTGATGTGCTGGTCTCTGAATTGACGGGCACTGGACAACATCGAGGATTGAATGTCTTTCAAAAGTTGATCTATTTGATCGGCAGCGCCATCCATGGAGATGGACATTTTTTCACCGGTATCTCTTCGGGCTATTTCCAAGCTATTGTTTTCTAAATCTCTTTGTCCAACCGCGATTCGCACGGGCACTCCTTTCAATTCGTACTCGGCAAATTTCCACCCACTGCGCTTGGTGTCATCGGCATCAAATTTCACAGTGATTCCCTTTGCTTTCAGCTCGTCCATTAATGGTTTCATTTTCTCCAAAATCACATCGATTTGTTCCGCTCCTTTGTAAATGGGAACAATCACCACATGAATGGGAGCGAGCATTGGCGGTAATCGCAAGCCTTTGTCATCACTGTGCGTCATGATCAATGCGCCCATTAATCGCGTAGATACTCCCCATGAAGTGGCCCACACATAATCTTGCACCCCTTCCTTATTGGCAAACTTCACATCAAATGCTTTAGCGAAATTTTGTCCTAAGAAATGCGAAGTTCCTGCTTGCAGTGCCTTCCCATCTTGCATCAAAGCCTCGATGCACAAGGTATCCAGCGCTCCTGCAAATCGCTCGCTCTCTGTTTTCTTTCCTTTGATCACCGGCATGGCCATCCAATTTTCCGCGAAGTCGGCATACACATCCAACATTTTTGCTGTTTCTTCCATGGCCTCTTGTGCGGTGGAATGTGCTGTATGTCCCTCTTGCCAAAGGAATTCAGCGGTACGAAGAAACAGGCGAGTGCGCATTTCCCAACGCACCACATTGGCCCATTGATTGATCAAAATGGGCAGATCGCGATAGCTTTGAATCCAACCTTTATAGGTGTTCCAAATGATGGTTTCGCTTGTAGGTCGGACAATGAGCTCTTCTTCTAATTTGGCATCAGGATCCACTACCACCTCGCCGTCTTGAGTCTTCAATCGGTAGTGGGTCACTACGGCGCACTCTTTGGCAAAACCTTCCACGTGAGAAGCTTCCTTACTCAAATATGATTTGGGTATGAACAGAGGGAAATAGGCATTTTGATGTCCGGTATCCTTGAACATTTTATCCAACGCATCTTTCATCTTTTCCCAGATGGCATATCCATAGGGTTTAATCACCATACAACCCTTGACATCACTGTGCTGCGCTAAGTCAGCCATCATCACCAATTCATTGTACCATTTGGAATAATCCTCCGCTCGGCTCGTTAATTTTTCCGCCATTGAAAACCGTGTTAAAATTGTTTAAGGCCACAAATGTAAATAGAATATTTTGCCTACCTTTGAAATATCTCTTTGGTTCATCCATTGTGTAAAAAATGAAAATAAACTCGGCCATGAAAAGCAAGTATTGGAACATCCACACCGTTTGGATCCTAGCGGTTCAATTGGTGTATTCAGCATGTAGTTTGCCAGATCATGTGGTGGGCAGTTATGAAGTAGATGAAGCTTACTGGCAACCTGGGGAGGCTTTTGGAAAACCTGAAGTGCTCACTGCTGGACAATTGAACAGCGATCCAAGCACGAATCCCTCTGCTGAAAGCGAGGAGG
>JACCEC013318762.1_pt1 | contig 16542 bp, 12 predicted proteins | sample 7450121 | NCBI WGS metagenome assembly JACCEC01 (sample SAMN15323455, study PRJNA562643) | freshwater metagenome | isolation source: river surface water | place: USA:Blue River Watershed | collected 2017-08-18 | reverse complement strand
TTTCTACACCATCCCACAAAATAGTTGCCAAATAAACGTTAGTTGCCACATTAGAATTATCGGCTAAATTTGCATTAATTTCACCAATGTAAGGCAACCCAAGTTTGGCGATCGCAGAAGATGGCAAAGTCAAGAAACCTTCAAAACCTGTATCAACAACACACTCAATTTCTATATCTAAATTTTCTGGCAGACGCAAAGTTAAACTAATTCTAGCTTGTCGCCCAACTACATTTCCTTGTATCATTCTGCCGTCCTGACCAATGTACCACCAACGGCATAAACCGCATTAAAACCAATCCGTTCCGCCCAAATTATTGCATTAGCCTGTTTAGCCTGTAATTTGCCACTCGTTACTACCAAGTCTTCACCAATTTCATATTCACCCGTCTCCACATTAATTGAAATAATCTTGCCAATATTCTCCGGTGTTTCTACTTGAGCGCGGATAACATTCTCATAAAGTTCTTTACCCCGTGTTTTATCAAAGACTTGTTCGGCCGGAATGCCAGTAACTTCACCACTATCCATTTCGCGATCGCGTCTTTGGGCTTCCTCACTCCAGCTAGATACAACTTCTGCATCGTTTTCCCTACTTTGTCCCAAGTGTTTTAGAAGTCGCGAGAGCAATATTACTTGAGCATCCCTTGGCAATGCCATAACTTGAGCTTCCAGATTTTCAATAGTCATAGTATTTAAGGATTTTATCATAGATCAATTCTATCATACTTGGGAATCAACAACTGCTGATTACTCCATTAACTGCTTTTCTCGTTTCAAGATTCTACCTTAAAATACTAATCCTAGAGCGATCGCATTTATTGATAGAAAAGAAGCGATCGCACTTTTTCAAAAACCTCAACTTCACTTTATGGGATAAAAAGCCGACTTACACCCATATAACTATTAATATTAAGCATAATCTCAATTAGACGCTCAACACAACGTTCTCGATATTCCGAATCATTCAGTAATCTATCAGCGTTTCCAATCGTAATCACAGGTAATGAATTAGGGGTATTTTCTTCGCGCATTACTTGTTCTAAAGAATCCTTACCTTTCATGCTGCGATTAGCTGTGAGCAAAATCATCTGATTTTCTTGAGCCAGTCGCCAAACAACTCTATCATCGCTATCAATAGGCAATTCCATTTGTGCAAAGGTAACAAAACGCATGGGAATGATATCAAGCCAACCTTGATTAGCAATAGAGCCAAAGAAAATCATGGCGTGTCCGTTGAGATTATGATCTATCAAAAAAATCATGCTCTAGCCTCACGTTTTGCCTTAGCTGCTCGCAGTTTTTCCCATGCAGCTTCGGTTCCAGGTTGGGGAGGTTGCACCGCAATTCTAGCAATCAGATCACGATTTTTTTCTTCATAATATAGTCGCAGTTCTTCAGCTTCCTTGAGAACAATTTGATACTCAGCTTCAACATCAGCGCGATTTGCTTCAATATAAGCTAAAGCCGCGTTAATTTGTGCCTCCGTCAAATCAAATAATCCCCTGATAAATTTAGGTGGATATTGAGCCGTTACATAGTCCATAATATCGTAGATAGTGATGCGTGTACCTGCGATTGTTAATCCTCTTTCTGTACGAATAATAGCTGTTTGTTCGTTAGATAAGGTTGTCATACTTATAGTCTCCTAGAAGTTATTTATATTTTAACTCACCGCGACTCCAACATTTCCTCAACTGTCAAGCCAATATCAATTGCAATTTTTCTTCTAGGATACGATAAAATAGAGAGTAAGAAAACTTGGGCAAAATCACCCGACGAACAAAACTTCTAACGTTTGAACCAGCTTCAGGATATAGCATGAGGAAGTTTACTGTCTCTTTGACTTCTCCTAAAAACTCTACCCAAGCCCAGGTTTTTGTTCCTCGTAATAAGCGGTGGAATCAATTAAAAATAATAAAAGTAGTAAGCCCTTTAGGGCTTTCTCCATCAAACTAATCCCAAATCGGGCAAACTATCAACAATTTTAACGGTTTCTAAACTAACGGTGATCACTTGACCAATTAACCTAACAATATATTGTTCATCATCTAAACGGTTAGGATCATTGACAATTCCACTACGTTTATCGGTTTTAATTTGATATTGATCAATCACCCAATCTAATGCGGAACGATTTCCTAAACGATATTGAAAGACTTCAGGAGGAATACCACTCAAGGTGAGAAATTCATTATAAATAATTTGGGTTTTGTCTTTACTAAGTTTCATTTTTTCCACTCGCCAATCTAAAGGAACTTGATCATTTTCAATAAATTTAAGCGGATATTCGGGTTTTTCTTCATAGTTAAGATGCAGGTCTGCTAATTGTTGTCCCGCATCAGCAAAACCGCGAAAATCTGGGGCGTAGGGAATGCGAGGAAGTTCTCGTTTTAGGTTGGCGGCGTAGCGTTCTCGATAGGTGGGATGATGCAATATTCCATAGGTATAATAGAAGATATCCCATTTTGTAATCGTTGGATCTTTGTAATAATTTCTAAATTGTTCAAGTGACCAGTCGGTTATATTTTCTTTGCGGTTTGTTCCGTCTTCGTCGTAGGTGTAAAAGGGGAAACATTGAGTTTGTCTACCACCATAGTGCATATTTGGTAAACAAGCACAAGCTAATACTAAAAAAGGAATTTGAGGTTCAATTACTACTCCAATTATTGTATTTTCTTTCTCAGAATTTAGGTTTGGAAAGAAGCAATTGTTACTACCTGGCTCATCAATAATGATCTCATCAAAATACAAAAATTTTTTTGTGAAAGCTCGATATAAACTTACTCTTACTTTAGATGAATCAAAGGTTAATTTTTTATAATTCTTTAGACATCGTTTTAAATTACGACTCCATTTTATACCCTCATATTCAAGGAAGTTATCTATATCAGTTGGTTGTCCGGCTTGATGGTAACGAATAATTTGAGTATTATAGTTAATGCAGAAAACTCCTACTCTTTTAATCAATTCGCCATGAGTAAAATCATAAACTATCGAATCTCTATTAGTTGATACTCCTAGAGAATAAAATCTAAAAACTGCTTTTTCATTACCATTTTTCCTTGCTTTTACTTCCTTGCTTCCTAAAAGCATAAAATTATAAAAATCATTACTCATATTATGATTTAACCAGTTATTTTGATGATCTGGAAAAAGCTCTTTCCATTCCAAGCTATAAAGACTTTTCGCATTTTCTATAATTCTGAATTTTTCGTTTCGTTTTGATCTCCAGTCCACCTCTGAATAAAACAACTTGTGATAATTTATGTCTTTTTTTCTGATCAAAAAAGTTATAGCAACTCCTACCATTGCTGATTTACCAAATACAGTATGTTCTTCACCCAGGGCGATACCATCTCTCATTGAATCTTGTCTAATATCACCCTTTAAATCCAAACTGTAAATAAGATTAAAATCTTGAATTAAATGTTTTCTCATCCCATCAAAAGTTTTTTTGTCTAAAAAACTATTATTAGTAACAAAAACAACTATACCTTCATCTCCTATACGATCAGTCGCCCAACGTATAGCTTTAACATAAGGATCACCCAGCTTGCTGAGTAAAGTGGCTTTTGAATCTTTAGCGTAAGTTTCTTTAACCCGATCATCAATTCCGGTTTTATCTTTATTCGTATATTTTCGATTTTTATTATTATCATTTTCATTCACTTGAGACGCATTATAAGGCGGATTTCCAATAATCACAAAAATCGGTGAACTTCTTTGACGTTGAACCCTAGCGGTATTTTCTGGCGTAAATAACGATAACTGTTGAACCTGTTGATCCGAAAACGTATCAACTAAACAAATACCCTCAAAAGCTTTATAAGTTCCCGTCGCTTCAAAATATTGATGTTCAATATTCATCGAAGCAATATAATAAGGCAATAACATCACCTCATTGCAGTGTAATTCATGCTCATATTTATGGGGAAGGGCAGTTTTTCTAATTTCCTGCATCACCCGTAAAATAAAATTCCCCGTCCCCACAAACGGATCAAGAATATGCACCCCTTTATCATTTAACGACTTGCCAAACTCTTTTTGTAAAATATCCTCAACACTTTTTACCATAAAATTAACAATGGGTTGCGGCGTATAAACAATTCCATGAGTATCCGCAACTTTCACCGCAAACCCTTGAAAGAATTTCTCATAAACCGTATTCAGAAAATGCTGTTTTTCGCTATAATCATTAATCGTTTGGGCTGCATCTTCTAAAGCTCGATAAAAATAATCAACCTCTCCTAAAAAATGATCGCGACTAAAGGATTTAGAGGTTAACGCTTGAATCACCTTTTCAATTTCTACCGCAATAATATTGCGGCGGGTGAAATCAGAATTATCAAAAATTCGTCTAAAAATTCGTTCCGTGAGGAGATGCTGTATTAACATTTCTTCCACCGCAGCATCAGCAAGATTGGGGTTAATGGCTTGACGGCAAATGTCTGTTAACTCACTAAACGCTTGAATAAAATTGGCGTTTGTTTTCCGTTGAGTAGTGATTAAATTAATCAGTTTAGTCGATAAATCTTGAACCCGTCCGCCAAATTCAGAAGCTGCTGTTTCCCATTGGGCGATCGCAGGAGTTCGATATTCAAAAAATAACTTTAAGGTATCCACTAAAATTTGAGGTTTTGTGATATCCTCATCACAGATTTGTTTTCCCCCTTGCCATAAAATTGCTCGTTCAGGAGCTTGAAAAATAATATTATCTTTCGGATAACCAACGGCAAATTTTTGTTTAACTTCGCGGTCTAATTTATCATGACTATCTTTCGCTTCCCAAATGCCATATTGTAGGGTTTCATCTCGAACTAACGCACCATCAACCCGAATGCTTTTACCGTTGGGTAATTTAATCGATTTTTCAGGAATTAAGGTTAAATCAAATTGTTGACAACAAGCTTTTAATAAGTCTGCAAAGGCATCTTTCACTGCTAATTCATGGGAAACCCCCAATTTTGCAAACTGTTGTAAAGCATCATAATAAGCTTTAACAGGTTTATGGGTCGGTTTCAAGTTTAGCGTCGCCATAAATAACAATGCCTCAGACTTTCTTTGAAAATTATCTCATGTTAAACCCGCAAAAGTATTGAATTTAATAAAAATTATTCTTTGTTATCAAAAGTCTAAAAATGTTGACTATACATTGACCTGGGTAGAAATTTATTAGCATCTGTCAGGATCTAAGTTTTGAGTTAACCAATTTTGCTGACTTAAGCGTTGCCAAGCTTTACGAATATGTTTAGGTTTAAATAATTTGCGTTTGCGATCGCTCCATTCATAAACAAGGGCGATCGCATCCTCACTATCTTTTGCTGGGTTGGGAGGTTTAGTTGCAACCCAGTGAACAGTTGCTAACAATTCCATTCCATAAGGAGTTTCAAAACCATAGATCAGTTTACTAACTCGCTCTAAACGTTCTTGAGCTTCTAAATCTTTTGCTAAAAATTCCTCTGCTGCTTTTCGACCTTCTGGTAATATATAAATTGCAGCCCTACCAGTTCCATCACCATAACCTCGAATATAATGACCTTCTATATGTTTCAAAACATGATTAAGATTATCTGCATAGGGGCCATATAAATGCTTTTGATAAGGTAACTTTAATATTTCCCCAGCTTCTTGCAAAAAATAGGCGAGTTTTTGGATTTCTAGCTTCGTTAATTCATAACCCGGAATTCCATAAACTTCCACTAATTGAATAATTAAAGCTCTACCACGAGTCATATTTGGTTTTTGGGTTGCTACCTGCATTGCTTCGGCTGCTGGCACACCCGATGGCTCAAAAATGATGACTTGCACATTTGATAATTGAGCAAGGGTTGTTTCTATTAATGGCTTAACATCTCGCCAATTTAAGCCTCCATTACCACATCCTAAAGGGGGAATTGCAATTGAAGTAATGCCTAAGCGTTGAACTTCTTTAACTAAAGCACTTAACCCGCTTTTAATATCTTCTATTTTTGATTTGTTTTTCCAGTGTCGCTTTGTTGGGAAATTAATAATATATTTGGGATTCAATAAACGACCTGTTGAAACGGTAAACATCTGACCGGGTTGAACTTCTTTCGCACGGCAGGCTTTTTGATATTGCCGAAAGTTTTCAGGATAAGCTTGCTTGAATTGCAAGGCAATTCCTTTGCCCATAACTCCGACACAGTTAACTGTATTGACGAGGGCTTCTGTTTGTTCTTCTAATAGGTTGCCTTGCTTAAATATAAGCATAATCTTCACCCACTTGCCAGATATTTTACCTTAACCATAAAAAATTATTGATTTATAATTTTAATAATACCATCCACGCTGTATATTTACAACCTTTTCTATATTAAATATTTGTAATAATTGATTAACTTCAAATTTAATGCTTTGATTGATTACACCAATCTCTGTAATTAATTCCCAAGGGCAAAATTGATAAATTAAAAATTCTGCTTGTCGCCGAAATTTGCGATTAGGATCTTCTGGAGTATCATACCAATATTTTGATTCCATCAAGTCCCAATCGATTACATCTAAATCTTTTAGCTCCTCATAAAAGTCAGCATAAGCCATAACTGCATGACCATCTGTAAAGGTAAAATCTAAACCTTCAGCTTCTATTATTTCTGCGTCACTAACTAAATAAATAACAGAATCTTGCCCACCTTTATATCCTGATACATTGCCTTTATGAATCGCATAGAGCATGGGAGAACGTGAAGCAAAATAAAAGGGGACATAATCATGTAAAACACCACCAGCACTACAAGGAACAGAAGTATTAGCTCGTCTGGATTGGATATTTTCATGGGCAATGTCAAGGTAATTGATTTGCTGCCTTTTTAGACTACTATTAGCAATTAATCCACCTGCTCTCAAGATGGATTCTAAATTATTGATATGTGTGATGTGGTAGATAGAAATCGACATACAATAATATAAGCGTAGATATAGTTTAATTAACTCAAATTTTTCTAGTTATTTCGAGATCAGGGCGAGAGAACCTCGCCCCTACAAAAACCCGATTTCTATACCGTTAATACTCTCGACCCTTCACACTGACTAACCCTTCAGCATCTAAAATCTCTCCTTCGGTATAATAGCCTGCGGCTTTTTTCGCTTCTATTTCAACCTTGGCATCCGCCGGAATTAAATCATCAGGAATAGGAACCCGTTTCACCACTTCAATTCCCGAATTTACAATCGCATTATATTTCATATTGCTCATGGAAACTAAGCGATCAATGCGAGTTATTCCTAACCAATGTAAAACATCCGGCATTAACTCTTGAAACCGCATATCTTGAACCCCAGCTACACATTCTGTCCGCTCAAAATAAGCATCAGCGCGATCGCCTCCGGTTTGACGTTTGCGGGCATTATAAACTAAAAATTTCGTCACTTCTCCTAATGCGCGTCCTTCTTTTCGATAATACACAATCACCCCAGCACCGCCTTCCTGGGCTGTTTTAATACATTCCTCAATGCCATGCACTAAATAGGGACGACAGGTACAAATATCCGACCCAAAAACATCAGATCCATTACATTCATCATGAACTCGAACCGCTAAGGGGCGATCAAGGTCAGTAATGGCATCAATATCTCCCAAAATATAAACCGTAACCCCACCAATAGGCGGTAAAAATACTTGTAAATCAGGACGGGTAATTAACTCAGGAAACATCCCCCCTGTTTGTTCAAATAAAGCTTGACGTAAATCGCTTTCACTGACCTTTAAACGATGGGCAACTCCGGGTAAATACCACACAGGTTCAATAGCAGCTTTTGTAACTACTAAATCCCCATTTTGTTTCATGATTTCCCCATCTAATTTTAACCGTCCTTTAGCGGCTGCCTCGTATAATTCCGGCATATTAATATGGGCTTTTGTAATGGCAATGGTGGGGCGAATATCATAACCTTTTTCAAAATAGTCGGTAAATACATCCCCCACCACAGCGCCAAAGGGATCGAGGGCGACAATTTTATCAGGATCACTCCAACTGGGATAGGGGCCAATATTAACAATAGGGGAGGTATTGGTTAAGTCGGCGCGGTGGTCGGTTTTCAGACTTCCCTGAACCACCGCTAAGGCGCGATAAATGGCATAAGACCCCGAATGGGTTCCGATCACGTTCCGATGGGTTGGATCGGTTAAGGTGCCAATCAGGGGGCCACGTTTGAGGGGATCGGCGTTTCCCCAATGAATGGGGATCGGTTTGGCACCGTAGGGGGTGGGGTGAGAAGTTAGAACAATATGCCTAGGTTTGGAATCTCGCTTTTCGTTGGCCATTGCTGTATCCCATGCTTGAGGTTATCTTATATTTACATAGGGAATGGGGAATGGGGAATTACGAATTACGAATTACGAATTACGAATTACGAATGGGGAATATGTCAATAGTATGTTGGGTTACTTAATAAATAATAAAAATAATTATTATAATAAATAATCCTGGGGTAAGGGTGGGATGACCCTGCCCCTACGAAGGATAATAAATTAAACGCCGCCTCCAACAATGGTGACGATTTCTAATACATCTCCTGATTTTATTTCAGTTTGATCCCAAAATTGACGATGGAGAATTTCACCGTTATATTCTACGGCAATTAATCGGGGATTTAAACCTTGCTGTTCTAAAAATTGGGGAAGTTTCAAACCCGCAGAACAGGTTTTTAATTCTCCATTAATTTTGAGAGTAATGGTTTCAGTCATGATCTTAATTTAGGGTTATTTGGGTAAAACTTTATAGGATTTTAGGTTTCTAAAACGATTGAGTTGTGAGAGGAAATATTGAGTTACTAAAGTCGGTTGTTCTGCACTCATAATGGAACGAACAACCGCAATGCGATCGCAACCTGCCTCCATAACATCATCCAAATTATTCATATCAATTCCTCCAATGGCAAACCAAGGAATGATGGAATTTTTAACCGCATGACGAACATATTCTAACCCGGATGCTGGTCTTCCCGCCTTAGTTGGGGTTTCATAAACAGGCCCAACTCCAATATAATCTGCTCCTTCTTGAATTGCCCGTTTTAGATCTTCAGGACTATGGGTAGACCGACCGATTAATCGTTGGGGGCCAAGGATTTGTCTCGCTAATTCAATCGGAATATCATTTTGCCCTAAATGAACCCCATCCGCATCAACGGCAACCGCAATATCAACGCGATCATTGACTAAAAATAAGGCGTTATAACGATGACACAATTGACATAATTTTTGCGCCGTTTTCAGTCGAGTGTCATCATCGGAGGTTTTATCTCGATATTGAACTAAAGTTAATCCTCCTTGTAACGCTGCTTCCACAATTGATAATAACCGTTCTCCAGGGGAAGTGACTAAATAAAGATAGGAATTGAGTAAAAGTTTATGACGATCATGGGCAAGTAAACGAGTTTCTAAGGTATACACTTGATAGCGCATTTGTTTAAAGGTTTTTCCCATTTCTGGATGATATAATTTCCCGTATTCTTCCAGAACTCGTAACGCTTCTTGAACGCGACAGAAATTAGCTTGTAATAATTGTTCAATTCCTGAACGTTGTTCTTCTTGGGGATGGGTTAGTTCTGTACCCGGATCATCGTTTGTATTACGATAGGAACGTAGGTTCGTCGTATGCCAACGGGCAACTTCTTGGCGCAGATGTTTACATTCTTCTGCGAGTTCTCCGCTAGTGAGTCCAAACCGACACCATTCTTCAATAATTCTCAACCCTTCACGGGTGCGGTCTAAATTGGCATCTAAAATCCGATATAAAATCGGTTGCGCCAAGAGACTGTATTGCTCCTCCATCAATCTTCCTCACTGAGTGCGTAATGTGCAAATTTAAGGTATAATACTCGTCAATTTAAAATTGACCTTCGGTGCGTCGAAACAAAGTTCAAAATTCTTAATCGCCAAAAAGTTAAATTTAAGGCAAAATTAAGGCTGGTTTGACGCCACTGAAATTTTAAACTAAATTCAGTCCGTCAGAGTCGCTGAATTTTGGCTATCTGTTGTTGTGGTTTGAGCTTCTGTTGTTATGCTTGAGTACCCCTAAGTTGTAACTGTCAATCAAGGTGCTCTAGCCTAATAATAAATTAACGTTCTGAGTGCAACAACGAAACTGATCAATTGCTAATCCGAACATTGAGTCCTACCCCCCTACAATGACCCGACAACTCGGTATTCCTCAATCTTGTTTATGGTTTGTCCGAACTGAAATCCCCTTTTCTGCTCTATTTTTATTGAGGGTATTACAATCTTTTTCCCCATTATTATTGGTAACTTTGGGGTTGGGATTGTTTCAACCTATTTCCGGGTTAGCAGTTCCGGTCAAAAATCAACCCATAACAGAAGCCAGCAATCGTGCAACAACGGTGATTTATGTAAGTTCAAATACGGGAAATGATCAAGGGCAAGGCACACAACAATCCCCTTTGAGAACGATTACAAAAGCGTTAAGTTTAGCCCAACGAAATACGGCAATTATTTTAGCACCCGGAACCTATAGCAGCGCAACCGGAGAACAATTTCCGATTATTTTACAGGATAATATTACCCTGCAAGGCAATCCGAATACAAAGGGCAAAGATGTTGTAATTACAGGGGGCGGGTACTACACCAGTCGAACCTTTGCTCGACAAAATATTGCCGTATTAGGGGCAAATGGCGCCCGAATTAGTGGCGTAACCATTACCAATCCTAGCGAACGAGGCTATGGATTATGGATTGAATCAAGCTCTTTAATTGTTTCTCAAAATACTTTTATTGGAAATACCCATGATGGGATTTCTGTAGTAGGAATGAGTGCACCGATTATTCAAGAGAATTATTTTGCTCAAAATGGAGCGAATGGTATTACCATTTATGGCAATTCTCGCCCCGAAGTTCGCAATAACGATTTTCAAAATACCGGATTTGGAATTAATATTGCTCAAAATGCAGCCCCGTTTGTGATCGGAAATCGGGTCTTTGATAATAAAGATGGGGTCGTGATTCAAGCTAACGCTCGACCGATTTTACGGGGTAATCAAATTGAACGCAATCAACGAGATGGTATTGTGGCGATCGCTCAATCTTTACCCGATCTCGGCAATACTCAGGAACCCGGACGCAACGTCATTCGCAATAACGGCCGTTATGATGTCAATAACGGAACCTTGGGCCAACAAATTCAAGCCTACGGAAACCAATTATCCACCGCTAAGGTGTTTGGGGCGATTCAAGTGTCAGGAACTTACACCCCCGCCGCTGCTCCCTCTCCCTTGGTGAGTCAGATCTTAAACTCTTCCTCTTCCTCTCAAAAGCCTGTGGCCATTGTTGCCAACGATCCGGCTACCCAGACCCCGATTAACACCGCTTCTTCCCTTCCTGTCTATCTTCCCGAATCGAATTCAACGCCTCAAAACCCGATTCCAATTCCGGTTCCCCCTCCAGAATCTCCGAATTTACCCCGCCTACCCAATACTCGTCGTCCCCCCCAACCGCAATCAACACCCCAACTGATTACCCAACCTCCCCAACCGACTCAACCTCCCTCCATTGCCGCAATAGGGGTTTTAGCGGTTCCGGGGCCTGATATTCCCATAGGGTCGGGTGGGGGTTTACTTCCCAATGAGGTCGCCAGTGGGGGCGGTGAAATAACTTCTTTAAATCCGATTGCCTTGGGTTTAAGGTATCGAGTTGTCGTGGACAGTCGTAATGATACTGAGTTGCGCCGCATCCGTTCTATCGCACCAGAAGCCTTTCCTACGGTGGTCGGAGGGCGACAGGTGGTTCAAGCGGGAGCATTTCGAGATCAATATCGAGCCAATTGGCTGTTACAACAGTTAACCAGCAATGGATTAAGGGCAAGAATTGAGTTAATGAATTAGTTTTGTGGGTTGCTATACAGGGAACAGGGAACAGGGAACAGTAGGGAGTGAAAGGGTTTTCTGGATTTGGAATTGTCCTAACTCTAATGGGTAGCATTATTTTTCCTATTCCCTATTTCCTATTTCCCATTGCAAGAGTGCCTATTGGCCATTCCCTATTCCCTGTTCCCTCAAATATTTAGAAAGAGCGCGGAGAAAATTTTCAATTAAAATGGGTTTACCCAGATGATCATTCATCCCCGCTTGTAAACATTGTTCAATTTTTTCATCCAAAATATTAGCTGTAACCGCAATAATCCAGGGTTGAGGTTGGGGAGATTGGCGAATCATTTTTGTGGTAGTTATACCATCCATTCCTGGCATCTGCATATCCATAAAAATCACATCATAAGATTGTGTTTTTAACTGCTCTAAGGCTTCTAATCCATTATTAACAATATCAGCAGTATAGCCACAAAATTCTTTGAGGAGCAATAGGAGCAATTCTCGATTCATCAGATCATCATCAGCAATTAAAATTTTTAGGGGAAATTCCTCAAATATGACTTCAGGTTCATCTAATTCAGAAGTTTTTGGGGGGTTAATATCAGTCTCGGAAATCATCTTAAGTACCAAGGTAAAATAAAAAATTGAACCTTGAGTTTGAGAATTTTCTGAATTATAAACCCAATTTTGAGGCGGACTTCCCCCAAGATTACCGAGACTTTCCACCCAAATTGTTCCACCCATTAAATTAATTAAATTCTGACTAATCACTAAACCTAAACCTGTACCTCCATATTTACGACTCATAGAAGTATCGGCTTGGGTAAAAGCTTGAAATAACCGATTTAATTGATGATGCTCAATGCCAATTCCTTGATCGTGAATGGCAATCATTAACTCATAGTATTCTCCTTGATTCAGGGCTAGTTGTTGTTGTTGATCACCTGAAATTAGTTTGCCATTGACCGTAATATTGACAGTACCTTGATGGGTAAATTTAACCGCATTTCCGACTAGATTTAAGAGAATTTGTCTGAACCGAAAACTATCTCCTAAAAACTGAGTGGGAATATCCGAATCAATTTCATAGTTCAGGTTAATTGTTTTCTCTAACGCTTCTCCCTGGAGGATATCACAAACCGATTGAATCACATTTCTTAAAATAAAAGGATGCTCTTCAAGTTCTATATGACCCGATTCAATTTTCGAGAAATCTAAAATATCATTAATAATTCTTAATAGGTGATCGCCACTCTCCTGAATCATATTGACTAATCTTTTTTGTTCATCAGAGAGGTTTGTCAGCGCAAGAAGTTCGGTAATTCCAATCAAACCATTCATGGGAGTGCGGATTTCGTGACTCATATTGGCGAGAAAGTCACTTTTGGCTTTTGTCGCAACTTCGGCGACTTCTTTGGCTTGGGATAGGGCGATTTCGGCTTGTTTGCGATCGCTAATATCAAGAATTGTTCCATAGATATCAGTCATCTGATTTTGATCATCATAAATCGGTTTACCAATGGCATGAATATAACGAATCACCCCATCATGATGACGAATAATTCTACAATCGAGATTATAGCAAGTTCCTTGAGTTTTGAGTTGCTCTAAAGCTTGTCTAAATTCAGCTTGATCATCAACGTGAATTGTAGCCATTAACATCTGTAAACTGAGTTTTTCAAAATTAACATTAAAACCCAAAATTTTAAGCAATTCCTTTGAGCAGTGAACATTTTGGGTCTGAAGATTTAATTGCCAATTCCCAAGATGGGCAATACTTTGGGCTTCTTCCAGTTCATTTTGGATACTTTTTAATTCATCAATATTGACAAAAGTAATAACCATACCCTGATTATTGTTATTTTCCCCTCGGTAAATATTAACTCGCATTAACAGGTTTTCCCCTGTGATGTGATTAACAACTTCTAGTTCAATCGGAATTTTATGCACGACAAAATCTGATAAAATTTCGACTAAGTTAGGACAGTTTAAATTGTGGGTAAAATGACTTAACGGACGATTAATATCCGAAGAGCGAATATTAATAATATTGCTAGCCATCGGCGTAAATTTTCTAATATTAAGATGATTATCCAGAAAAATGACTCCGATATTTGTACTCCGTAGTAAATTATCAATATCGGTGGTTAGTTCCGTGAGTTGTTGAATTTTAATTTGATATTCGGCATTCACGGTATACAGTTCTTCATTAACCGATTGTAATTCCTCATTGGTGCTTTGCAATTCCTCATTCGAGGCGAGTAATTCTTCATTGGTTGCCTGTTGTTCTTCATTGGTCGTTTCTAATTCCTCAATGGTGGTTTGTAAATTTTCTCTGGTTTGTTGGAGTTCATATTCTAACTCAGCGATTTGTCTGCTCGGTTCAATATCAACCTCAAACTCAATTCTGGGAGATTCATCTTTAGAAGTAGTTTCCACCTCTAATAAAATCAACATAAATTCATTAACAATAGGGTATTTACGAGGAAATGCTATTTTTAAATTTAAGACCTCATTTATACCATTTCGGGTTAAATTAATTCCCGTATATAGAACGTTTTGTTGATCTCGTTTGGCTCGATGTAGAGCCGTTCTCAGGGGTAATTGTAAAGGAGTTGGAACCAGTTCAGTAATCTCTAATTTAGGCTGTCCGGTGGGAAAGCAGAGGAGATTAGCACCATTATGAAAAATATGAACTAATTTACAGTCTTGATTGACTAAGACACAAGTTAACCGTTGTTCTGTAAAACAAAGCTCAAAAACCGAATCTAAAATCCGTTCAAACTGAAAAATATTGCGATTTGATGGAGTTGCTGTGATGATGGGAGCTAATAAGGGTTGCTGCGATAACGGTATCACAGTCAGTTGAATTTCACGGCGTTTGCGGAAGATTTTCCATCGTTGCTCAATCTCAATAAATTCGGTTTCTAATTCCCCTAATGTTTCCGAATTCCCCAAAAATAAAATACCTTGGGATGCTAAGGAAAAATGCAGTAAACGTAACACTTGTTGCTGAAGTTGTGGCTGCATATAAATCAGCACATTCCGGCAACTAATGAAATTCATTTTAGAAAAACCCGCATTTTTTGTTAAATCATGGGGGGCAATGATTAACATCTCTCGTAAATTTCGTTTAACTTGGTATGAACCCGATTTATAGATAAAGTATTTCTCTAAACGCTCAGGAGTAATATCATTTTTAATACTTTCATTATAGATTCCTTGAGAAGCAACCTCCAGAGCTTTACTATCAAGATCAGTGGCAAATATTTTGATAGTAATCTCTTTCTTTGCTGCCTGAACCGCTTCATCAATTAAAATCGCTAAAGTATAAGCTTCTTCTCCGGTAGCACAAGCAGGAACCCAGACTCTTAGTTGTTGTTCGGGTGCTAAAGATTCGATTAACTGGGGTAAAACCTGGTTTTCCATAAAAGTCCAAGCTAGAGAATCTCGAAAGAATTGAGTTACACTAATTAATAGATCTTGACGAAGTAGTTTTCTTTCACTTTCCGACTTGTTTAATAATATAATATACTGACTTAAATCGGGAGATTGGGAGACGGCAAAACGATTGATAATTCGACGGCTAATGGTACTAATTTTGTAGTGAGAAAAGTCGATCTGTTCGTATTTAGATAAAATAGCCAGGATGCGTTCTAATTGTTCAACGGGAATTAAGTCTCCTGGCTGAACTTGAGAAACCGGATAATTCTGGGAATAGTGAACTAAACTATAAACGGTTTGGGCTAAATCTTGCGGGGATAAAATCTGATCCAAAGAGTCACCCGGAATGGCACTACTGGGCATACTGGTAAATTGAGCAGTTTCTGGAGATTGAATTAAGGCAATCCCCCTTTTTTTACTAATAGCTTGTAATCCTTCTGTACCATCGCTTCCGGTTCCCGATAGTAAAATACCGATGACTTTTTCCCCCCATTCTTTTGCTAGGGAATAGAAAAAATTATTGATGGGATAATTAATCTGATCACCGGTATCTTCTTGCAGTCGTAAGTAATCTTGTTCAACCCTGACATTATGACGGGGCGGTAATACATAGATGCAATTAGGCTGTAACTGCATCTTATCTTCGATGAGTTTAACTTCCAGTAAAGTCCGTCTTTGGATTAATTCGGGCATTAAAGTCGGAAAATCAGGAGAAAGATGTTGCACCACCACAAAAGCTGCACCCGGATTATTCGGTAAATTTGTAAAAAATATTTCTAATGGGTGTAATCCCCCGGCTGAGGCTCCAATTCCCACCACAAAAAACTTTTCTAAAGGTTCAATGCTAGGGTCTTGTGGATGTTCTGTCATAAGCTCCTACAATCCTTATTCAGTAAAATTTCTATGAAAACAAACCAGAAACCGATTAAAAACAATCGGTCAAGGCTTTCAAATTGAGTTTTTAGTTCAGAAAAGTGAACACACTATTATTTTTAAAAAAGGTTTTTGACTCTGATTAGTCAGCTTTTTAACGATATAAAGAGGGTTTCAGGCGTTGCTCTAAAAAAGGTTAGGGTTATTATAGTCAACGGGTGTGCAGATTATAACATAAGTCAACATCTCTTGACTTGACACTCCCCGCGCTAAAGCGACGGGGATTCTAACTTCAACCTAGATACTTGCTCAACCAGGGTTTCCCCAAGAAGAGTAGAGGTTTCTAGTCCATTAGCGTTAATTCGGGAATGCCCTTCCCTA
>JACCEC013316175.1_pt1 | contig 16542 bp, 15 predicted proteins | sample 7450121 | NCBI WGS metagenome assembly JACCEC01 (sample SAMN15323455, study PRJNA562643) | freshwater metagenome | isolation source: river surface water | place: USA:Blue River Watershed | collected 2017-08-18 | reverse complement strand
CTCCATCTTTTATTTTCATATCATCTTTATTATTTTTACTCTTAACTTACTTTTACTTTTTTATCCAACTTTCTCTTAATGGCAAAATATTTACACCATTTATTAAAAAAATAATAAATCATGTAAAATAAATTGAAGTCCGGGTTTGATAAATAACCGATAATAAATATAATGGTTAGTGAAAGTACTGATTATTCATGAGGACAACGTCCTCTAGCGCTAAGGCCAACGGCCTGTGCATTCTGAAAACTGATTATTCACGGGGCGGATTAGAGTTTATGTAGTAATATACAATGTCGGGTTATAAAGTCCGGATTTGATTAAAATAAATTTGTTTATAAAATTATATTCATCTCTTTTTTAATTTGAAAATGGCGAAATATTTACACAATTTATTATATTTGTAATAACTGGTGTAAAAAAAAATATAATGAGTTAAAAAAGAATATAATGGAAAAATCTTATCAAATGATAGAGTAAGATGAGTAGTGTAAATAATAATAATAATATAACACATTTAATAAAAAACCGATCAATGACATATATGGACACAATAGGTAAAAAGATAAGGGGAGTAAATAAGAAGAATTATATGTTATTGGGTATAATAATGACGGGATTAACAATATTTTTTACATATTATTATTATAATTTGTCATTATCAATATTATTTTCGATAATAGCATTTATAATGTTTTTATTAACGGATATAACGATGGGATTGGTGTATATAATAATATATATAAATTTGATAGTATATAAATATAATCAATTTATAAAAACGACGGGTACATCAATAAAAGAGACGGATATAAATTTACAAGGAAAACCTTTTTATGGACCGAAAGAGAGTGTATCCGTGAGTACAAAGGATATTAAATCAGATTTATTAAATAATAAAATATCATATGGTTTTATGTTATATATAAATGCGGTAAATAATTTAGGTATGGTAAATAATTCGGATGTATATGATTTTACAATGTCAAATTATAGATTTGGTGATTGGAAGTCAATCTTTTTTAGAGGTGATTATAAACAGGATAAAACACCGAATGTTCAATTCCCCGGTGTTTGGTTAGGTCCAAAATTAAATAATTTATCGGTTGTATTTAAAAATAGTGATACTAATAGTCAAGTTGAAAGAATAGAATTAATAGATGTACCTATGAATCAATGGTTCCATGTATTAATATTAATTGAAGGATATAGTGTATCATTATATATAGATGGTAAATTAAATAATACAATGGTTTTAAATCAATTGGTACCATCAGTTAATGAATTAAATGAATATAATATAAATATAGCAAAAGATATGGAAGATATAGAGACAGCAACATGTTCACAAAGTTGTTCAATAGCAAAAGGTGGTAGTGGTAATGGATGGCCTGGTTTTTTGAGTGATTTAGTATATTATCCATATGGTTTAAATCCAGTAGAGATAGATAATGCATATAATTATTATAAGAAAATAACAGATGAGTATCAAAGTACTTTATTTGTAAATAAAACAATAACAGTACCGGGTTTAATAAGAAATGGTGATAAATCGGAAGATGGAGTTGATGTTGATGTTAATTTAATATTAAATAAAAATAATTAAATATACTTTTTTATAAAAAATGTCTAAAATAATAATATAGAATGAACTCATCAAATAGATCAAATTCTGGTATAGGTCAACAATCTTTAGTTAAAAGAATATTATTTTATGTAATATTAATTGTATTTATACTTGTTATCATTTATATTATATATTATGCTTGGTATCAAACTCAATTAACAAATGAAAATGAACCTATTTTAATTCAAGATATTTTAGATAGTAATGTACAAAGAGGTGGTACAACATTATATCCTTCAACTGAAGGTTTAACTCAATCTATGAGTACTTGGATTTATGTTAAAAATTGGGAAACTAATTTTGGTAAATTTAAGAATATTTTATGGAAAGGTAAACAATCTTCTGATGAAACTGCTAGACATTCACCAAGTATTTGGTTATATCCTTTAACAAACAATCTTAAAGTAATCACTTCTGTAGATACAACTGAAGCTGTTGAAAGTTGTGATATTAACAATATACCTTTAATGAAATGGGTTCATGTCTGTTATGTATTAAATAATAGAACTGTTGATGTTTATATTAATGGTAAATTAGAGAGAAGTTGTGCTCTTAAAGGTGTACCTAAACTTCAAGAAGATACTATTTACTTTAATTATGGTAAAGATGCACCAGGTTATGATGGTAAAATTGGTAAGACACAATACTTCAAACGTGCTTTACAACCAAATGAAGTCGCAAATATTTATAATATGGGACCAATTGGATCAATGCAATATGATATTAAATTCTTTGATGAAGGTTATTTAGTTAATTTTAAGAGTGCAACACAATTTTCATAAATTTTTTAATAAAGAATAATTTTATATTTTACTTTAAAAATATAAATTAATAAACTAAAAAAAAACATCGAAAGTAATATATAGAGATAAAATGTCATCTAACAATTCGATGTCTAAAAGTGTAGGTGCTATAAGAATGTATAGTGCTTTCGGACTTATTATTATTCTTATTATTATTGGTTTCATTTATATGACCTATACCAACTATTCTGATTATAAACTTAATTCACCCTATTTAATTAATGGTATCACTGATGGTACTGTATCAAAAGTTATTGAATCTTATAAATTACCCGAACCAAATGACGGTAAATATGGTCAAGAATTCACTTATACTTGTTGGTTATATATTAAAGATACTAACTTCTTAAATGTATCAACAACTATTCAATGTGATCCCAAAGCTGGTACTGGTCCTATGATGAGAGTCATTATGAATAAAGGTAGTAATGATTTATATAAATATACAACAGGTTCAGGTGCAAATGCAAAAGAAGCTTGGCATTATCCATTATTAAGTTCACCAGGTGTCTTTTTATATCCAACAACAAATCAACTTCATATTCGTTTTAATACTTTTGATTCTATTTATAAAAGTGTTGATGTTGGTAATATCCCTTTAAATAAATGGTTTATGTTAACTGTTGTTTTAATTGGTAATTCAGTCGATATATATATTAATAATTTATTAAAGAAAAGAGAGAATATTGGTGTTGTTAAACTTAATTATGGTAATTTAAATATTAGTCCTTTTGGTGGTTTTGATGGTTTTACTTATAATCTCCGTTATTTTAATCGTGCTGTTGAATCATGGGAAATTGATCAAAGTTATCAATCCGGTTTATCTCAGTTATCTAATGCTCAAGTACCATTAACTAATATCCAACAATCTGCTAATCTCTCTAATTCTTACTTCTTTACAACCGGTTATCCTAATGGTTCTTTAATCGCTAATGATATACCCTCAAATTCAGCTTAAATAGAAAAAATAATAAATATCTTTTTAATTAATAGAGATTTTTCATAAAAATGAAAAGTGTTAAAGAACGTTTACAACAAACTAAAGAATCGAATATTCAAATTATACCCAAAATAAATCAAATTGATTCTTATTTAAGAAGAAATCCCCATATTGTTGATCCTTTACCTGGACTTCGTCTTTATAAGAACAAATCTAAAAATATTAAAGTAACTAAATATGCTTATTGTACTATTATGTTTATGAGTGAATCCTATACTCCTTCTGTTTTGGCTTTAGGATCTAGTTTAGACCAAAATAATTGTAAATATAATAAAATATGTATTGTTCAAGATAAAAGTTATAAAAAAGATAATGGTGATATTATAAATGGTATATCTTATAAAACTATTAAAGATCTTTTAAAAGTTTATGATTTTGTTTATGGTTGTGATCTTTTATGGATAGATAATTATCAACCACCCCAAAACCATTTTACTAGTCGCAAATTTTATGAAAACATTAAATATTATGTCACTAAAGTCAATATTCTAGCTCTCCACCAATACTCCAAAATACTCTATTTAGATGGTTCAACTTACGCTAACAAAAATTTAGATTCTATTTTTAATCAATTCTCTAAATCCTCATTTGTTAATGATCAAGAATTTGAAGAAACGAATATGGGTATTAAAGGTGGATTCTTTCTTTATGAACCCAAAATTGAATATTTTCGCAAATCCATCTTTCTTATCAAAAATTATATGAATATCTTCCAAAATCTATATTTTTGCCGCGGTGTTGATGAAGTTGTACTTTTTTATTCTATTTACCCTAATTGGTCTGATAAAAAAATTCAAAGATCTTTCGCATGTGATGGTAATACCATAAATAAAAATAAACAATGTTCTCTCACCTATTTTCAAATGTATAAACCCTTTAGACCTATAAACCATTTTAACCAAAATCTTATTAAACGCGTTTATCAAAATTATAGTGATTGGGATAATATTGTTAATAATCTTATCCAACTAAATCCCAACCTTAAAATATATTTTGATCCTATCCAACAATTTAGACAAATATTCAAATAAAATTTTTATTTTATTTTTTTATTCAAAAAAAAAGATATTTATTTTTTTTCTAATACTATTTTACCATGTATAAATGGTATCATTTTACCATCATATTCATAACCACGTCTTTTAGCATCTATATAATTTAAATCGTCAATTATAAAACAAAAAAATAATGGTGATAATGTTATACTAAATAAATAATTTACTAATTTGTCCCCCATTAATATATGTCTTTTTGGATTATTATAATCAACTAATTGTGTATTATAATATGTTGTTCTTAATATACTATATGTCAACATTGGTATCGACATACGTATTATTGTATTTTTCAAACTCATTTTTATATTTTATCTTTTTATTCATTTTTCTTTATATCATTTTTTTTATTAAATTTTAATTAAATCATAACGACTATCATTTAAAGCCTTTAACATAATATCAAATGGTGTTAAAATATCAGTCTCTAAAACTGATTTTAATATATCTGGTGAATATCCCGATAATAAAGCTGTATCTTTACTATTCGCCAAAACCGGTGTATCTCGAATATTACCCTTTACATTCCAAAATACTAATTGTGGCCTTTTATATCCACTTGTTCTATACTTCTCATCTATAACTCCAAAATTAGTATTTCTCCTATTTGATGCTGTATCAAACTGCATATCACTTACAACAACTATTCTCTCTGGCATCTCATCTGCTGGTATATTAAATCTCTTTGCTTTCTCTAATATCTTATCAAACACTCTCTCAAAATTTGTATTCATACCCCATGCAGCTCTCTTTAAATTATTCACCTTCTTATATAATGTATCTCCTTCTATTAAATGAAATTCAGGACTTTCACTAAATGTTATTATCATATTCTTAAATGCATCCACATCACAACATGAACTCACTAATATACCTAATGATAAAGATATTAACATTGGTGTACCCGACATTGATCCCGATACATCACATACCATTAATGTTTTACCCAATTTACCTAATGCCCTCATTCTCTCTTCCATCTCTGACCATTGGGCTTCTGTTAATATATCTTCACTTTGATATATACCATGATCATACTTTTGTACTATTTCATGTGGATATAATGTACTTGCATTCACCTTTGTCTCCCTATTCTGTAAACTTACTAAATATGATTCAAATCTCTCTGTATCATTTCTTGGAAAAGCATTTATTCTTCCAGTATAATTTCTTTTACTACCATGTAAATTCATACATCTTGATGGTACTTGTGAATAATTAATCTTCTCATACTCTCTTCTCATTAAATTTGTCTCTGTCAAATTTAAATGTCTTCTTAATGGACTTAAATAATCCCTTCTCAATTCATCCTGTTTTATACCCATCTTCTTAGCTAACTTCTTATTTATCTTATACTTCTTATCAATTGACTTACCCTCGGATGGGACCCACTTTGAACATAAACTTATATTTACTTTCTCTCCCCCACTCTCCAACTTCATTTTATCCTCCTTTAATTGATCACCCACTAATTCTAAATATTTATCTAATAAATTTGGATTCTCAAAAAATACAATACCATCATCCCATCTTCCATATTCACTTATATAATGATACATATTCTTAATCACTATCTCCTCATTTAATTGACCCATTATCACCATCATATCTCTTCCAACATTTCTCTCTCCTTTACCTCCACGAATATCTCTTACATAAGCTATCATTTTAGCTAATAATATTGGTGATTCTGAATATGCTAAATTCATAATTGGTTCCATTGTCTCTTTTTTACAATTTCTCATTGTCATATAAAATAAATCCACTAATGTATTTAATGTTGATTTATTTGTTAAAGCACCATTTTCAGTTAATGTTTGGTTAAAACCAAGACTCTCTTCTTCAGCCATTAACATAGCATTTCTAAATATACCAGTTGGTTCTCTACAAACTGCTTGATCATATAATAATTCACTCATTCTTATTTATTAAATATATATAATTATTCTTTTTTAAATTCATTTATTTTTGTGTATAAAAATAAAATTAATTATTAAATTAAAAAAATATAAATTGTTGTTGGGATTCACTTTCATCTATAAAAGATAGATTTAATGTGTTTTTAATATTTTCAATATTTATTAAATAACTTCTTTTCTTATATATTCTATATACTTCTTCTATATAACTTAAATCCGATTTTCTTAATATTGATCTATATATCGGATCCATTATATTCATTAATACATCCTCATCTATTGATTGATGTATCTTCTTTAGATCCAAATAATTATTTAAATAATACTTTTTTAATTTTAATATTGTCTCTCTTTCCAATTCTTCCTTTGATACTTCCTTAAAACCCACTTGATAATATACTATTATCTTATTATTTTCATTTAATTCTTCTGAATTATTATTTATACTTACATTAATATTAACCGGATTCTTTAATAATTCATATAATAATTGTAAATAATCAATTGATGTAAATAATCTTATTTTTGTCTCAAATGATATATGACTATCCACATAATCACTATCAAAAGATTGGTTCATAACTAATTTTGTATTGTCATTCTGTGATGTCACTAAATAATTACTGTTTATTGATCTTTTTGATATATAATCAATATATTCCCATCTTTCTAAATTATTATTTTTATTCTCTTCTTTTTCTAAATCCCTTTTCTTCTTCTCTTCTATTAAACTCTTTAAATCGATATGTATTGTATTGTTTATTTGTATTGTTCTTACTGTATTTATTGTATTATAATTATTAATATTATTTATTGTTATATTATTTGTTCTAAATTCATTTTCTGTAAATAATTTTTGCTTCATAAATTCATCTCTTTCTTTCTCTGAAAAACAAGAATTAAAATGTCTATCTAAAGTATATTTTCTAGTAAATTCTTTACCACAATTTTCACATACAATTTTTTCTAAATCGAATTTATTATTTTTCTTTAAAGGTTCTTTAGTAAATTTTTTAATTAATGAATCAGTTTTCCATAATTCATCACTAACAAAATTATAATTTGATTGGTTTGTAAATTCACATTTTAATTTTTTATCTAAATGTCTCTTCATATCAACTTTATTAATGGTTTGATATAAACATCTTTTGCATTCATAGTAAAAAGACTTATTATCTTCCATTCTCCATTTTAACTTCTACTTTTTATATATCTTTTTTTATATCTCTTTTAACACTTTACTCTTAAAAATTCATTATATTAAATATATATTGAATAGAATATAAAAAATATTATTATTAAATCATACTTTAATTTACTTACGACGACAATAATCCTTAGCAAAATAGAAATATAACCAATAGAATGGACCTAAAATAATAGCAACTAATAAACCTAATACCTTTTGGTCTAATGATGATGAACGGAAACCAAAACATATTAATGATGTGATAAAAGCTGCTAAACCTAATAATGACCAAATAACAACAAATGAAATTAAACCCTTGTTATTTTCACTTTCAAACTTCTCAATATCTGTACCAATTGAAGGAATCATAGGAATACTTGCATCCATTTTTCTATATATTCTATTTAGATTTTTTTCTTTATAATTCTAAACATTTATTAGAATTATACTTAAAATGAACATGCTGCATTAATTTTTTAGGCATTAAAAATTATCGCTTTGCTGTTAACAGCATTATTTTAGGCAAATTTGATATTTATTTTTGCTGTTGGAAATTATTATCACAAATCATAATTATAACTGACAAACACCATTATTTTTTAATAATGGACTCACGTCATTCTTTTATTATAATTATTCTCCATAATAATGATAGAATAACACTATCTTACATACTTCCATATATACTCATTTTATTGTCTATTCTTTTTTATATCAATTCATTTGTCTTAATTAAATTGACACAAATTAGTCTTTCCCAAATTTTACTTATATATTATTTTTATAAAATGAACGAATATAAAAAAATTAAATTAAAAAATTCTTTAAAAATAATTTTGGGTATAAAGACGAATGTAAAATAATAAATAGTATAAATAAATAGAACAAAAGTGATAGTACAATGAGTGTGCAGGATCGAGTGATAATTAAAAAAGATTTAAATGTAAAGACATATTTAAGTAAAAGGGGGTATGTTATAAGGAAAAAGTATTTAAATGAGGAGGAGAGTAAGAAGATCCGTGATGAATTGTTTATGAGACCATTTACAACAACTGATTTTGGACAACAAGAAGAGCCTTTTCCAATATATTTAGAGAATGATGCTAAGTTTTATGTACCTAAATTTTATGGATTAGATAATTTTGGAGAACCAGAGATGAGTGAAGTCCCACCGGGTGCTGATATTGATTTAAATTTTAATTTACAATTAAAACCTGAACAATTAATCCCAGCTGAAAAGACTATAGAAGCATATAGACAAAAGGGTGGTGGTATATTATCTTTACCATGTGGATTTGGAAAGACAATTTTAGCTTTATATTTTATAAGTCAAATAAAGAAGAAGACATTAGTTGTTGTTCATAAGGAGTTTTTAATGAATCAGTGGATAGAGAGAATAAGATTTGCTTTACCAGAGGCTAAAATAGGTATTTTACAGGGAGATAAATGTCAAATTGAGGGGAATGATATAATTATTGGTATGTTACAAACATTATCAATGAAAGAGTTTGCTAATAATCGATTTGATGATATAGGACATGTTATAATAGATGAATGTCATTGTATCCCATCAAGAGTCTTTTCAAGAGCATTATTAAAGATAAATAGTCCTTATATGTTAGGTATATCAGCTACACCAAATAGAAAGGATGGATTAACAAAGGTATTAAAGTATTATATAGGTGATTTAGTTTATATGGTAAAATCGGCAGATAAGAATGTTGTAAGAGTTGAAAGACAATTATATGAGAGTGAAAATGAGAATTATAATAAAGAGTTATTATCTTATAGGGGTCAAGTCCAGATGGCTACAATGTTAAATAATATATGTGATTATATGAAAAGAACGAGATGTATAGTAAAAAGAATAGTTGAATTAATAAATGAAAATGAAGAGAGACAGATTTTAGTATTAAGTGATAGAAGACAACATTTGGATGATATGTTTAGACTAGCTAATGAGATGGGTTTAACATCAGTTGGATATTATATAGGTGGTATGAAAGAGAAGAAGTTAAAAGAGAGTGAAGCATGTAAATTATTATTAGGTACATATCCTATGGCAAGTACTGGTTTAGATATCCCATCATTAAATGCAGTTGTTTTAGCTTCACCTAGAAGTGATATTATTCAATCTATTGGAAGAATTGATAGAAAAAAACATGAGACAATACAACCTATAATTATAGATTGTATAGATCAATTTTCAGTTTTTGGAGGTCAATCAAAAAAGAGATTTAGTATATTTAAAAAGAAAGGATATGAGATCTATGATTATCATATAAATGTTGATGATAATAACTTTCCTATAATAAAAGAGAAGAGTTATACTTTTCATACTAAAAAGTGTCAAAATGAAAGTGATAATGAAGATGATGGTGTTCATGATAGTGACAATGATGAAGAGGTTAAAGAAGATAAAAAATATGTTAAAAAGACAGTTCAAAGACCAGTATCATGTTTTTTTGATACAGAAGCTGAGACAACAAATAATGAACCAATACAACCTATAAATAAGAATAATATAACATTTGATACAAATGTTATAGGTAAAAGAGGAAAACCAAATACAGAATTTAAAAAGAAAAAAGTAAATGAAGTAAATAGTGTTCAAGATTATTTGAATTTACCACAAATGTCTGAACAAGAAAAAGCTAAAATTATTGTTAAAAATAAATGTCTTTTCGACAGTTTTTAATAATAACCATTTTTTTATAAATATATTTTATAATTTTTATTAAATTATAAATTTATTGAAAAAGAAAAGATATTTAATCTTTTTTATATTTAAATCTATTTATTATATTATGTCCATATTGATGATATAATGAATTCACTTGCATTAATGCCAACAATATTACAACTAAATAATATATTTTTATATTTATTATATACATTATCATTCTGTACATTATCATATCAACAAAATGTATTATATTCATACCACAATTGATCATTTTACAAAATAATATATATGTCATCTTTAAACTCTTATTCGTTCCATTTAACATTATCATAAAAAATAATAAATGTGCAAATAATACTGTTCCATATGACTTTATCATCAATTTATTTATACTCTTTTTATATATACTCATCTCATTCACTCTTTCTATCTCCTGTTTACTCATCTTCTCCCTCAAATTTTTTATTAATTTATCTTTATCATCCAATTCTTTTATATAATCCTCCATATTCTCATTATTTATCGATAAATCTTCCTCTAATTCTTCAATCCTCTCATCCATTATTGACATCTTATTCTTTAATATACTGTATACTAAAACAAACTTCATAAAATCAATTCTCTGTTGTTTATTCTTTAATCCTATCTCATCAAAATCTTCCTTATTATCAATTATATATTCATCCATAAATCTATCTATCTCCGTCTTCTCCTCTAATATCTCATCTAATGTCTCATCTTCCAATTTAAAATCTTCATATACTTCCATATATTTACTCTCATTCTTTATTCTCCTATCTTCCCTCATCTTCTTCTCCGTCATCTGTTTACCCAATTCTATCATTGCATTCTGTGTTGCTATCTTAGACTCTAACTCCATCTCCTCCTTTGTTAACATCTTCTTCATTGGTAAATCATTCTTCTCTAAAACCGGTTTTTCAGTTGTACCATTATCAGGTGTTCTTTCAAATATGTTTGTTGTAAAAAATGATGAAAAACGCGGTGATCTATTCTCTTCAACCTTCCTCTCCTCTACTATTTCATCCACAACTATCGGACTCGGTGACTCTATATCAACATCAAATTCCTCAAACTTTGGTTTTGATGAATTACTATCTATACTTAATGTCCTCATATTTATTAATGACGGGATCTTTAACAATAAATTGTTCGAACTCATCTTTCTTTTCCTCTCAATCAATTATATTATTTTATATAATATATTTTTTTAAATTGAATCATTTTTAAAAAAAAGTGTAAATTAATTTTTAGATAGAATATAATCGCGAATATTTTGGGCTTTTTGGTAAGATTTTTTATTAGCAAAAGTTGAGAAGGTGACTGGACTGATAGTATCAAAAAGATCATTCCATTTTTCTTTTTTTAATTTTTCTAATTTATTTTTTTTATTTTCGGATTGAGCGGTTTGAAAGTGAACTTCATTTTTGAATAATTTTTCAATTTGTTTCATTAAACCTTTAGCCATAAAAGCTTTATGTCCTAATGGGGTTATAAACTTTGAGAATTTACTATCTTCAGAATCTTTTTTCATACCACCATGGAAGGCTTTTCTAAGACCAACTAATAAACTAGAAGATCCTAAAGAGTTAGTCCCGGTTGGAGCTAATAATTTATTTAAAATTCCTTGAATAGAATTAGATTTATTCTTTTTATTACCACCTTTCATTAATCTCTTTTTTTCAACAGCATAATGATGTAAAATAAGAATAGCAGCTAACACTAATAAATTATTTCTTCCTAAAGGTGCTAAAACACTTTCTAAAGATGCAGAGAATCCACCCATCATTTTAGGCATTTTCATCTTTTTCTTATTTTTAACAACATAATGATATAAAAAGATTAATACAATTGTTGCTGTTAAAGCTGAAGTACCTAAAGGTGTTAATACATTTGATACACTTTTTATAGCACTAAATTGAGTTATTGGTGCTAATTGACCACCACCTTTTTGTCCATCTTGTTGAATTTGATTTAATAAATCTTGTAAAGCATTTTTGGATTCAGCTGAATTACAATTACATTCACCATTACCACCTCCACCTTGATAAGATGAATCTAAAATATAATATTTACTGTTCTTCTTTTCAACTTTTTGACCACCACCATTTTGAAGTAAACTACCTTCAAATATAGGTTTACAATTATCAGTATATTTAATATAAGATGGTCTTCCTGCTATAGGACTAAATACATTTACTGAATAACCATCACCACCTGATTGATTTTTTTTTGATAATACCATTCTCCTAAATTACATTTAGAGAAAAATTTATTTTTGATTTATTATTAAATTTATATTTTAAAATATAAATTATTAATTGAAAAAATTATTTTATTTTATTTATTTTTGTTTAATCCGATTCTGAACCCGAATCAGATTCAGACTCATCATTCATATTATTAACTGATATCTGCACTTCATTTATTTGTACATGATGATCCATACCTGTTGCTTCTCTTAAAGGTATCCACTTCTTAAATTTCTTCTTATACTCACACTCAACAAAGATAGCCTTCCTCTCTCTTATTAATGTTGTTAAATCTACTTCATCCACATAATTTTTAAATAATCCTTTCATCAATTTACTTGTTTCCATATTAGGTATACCCGCATATGCATACTTCTCTATATGTCTATCAAATGATTTACAATATAATTCATATACATCAGGTTTTGATGTTGGTTTAGCTAAGAATTTACATGTCTTCTTCTTATTATCAACCTTTACATTAGTTGTTGTATCTTCATTCACTCTGTTTGTATTAATTACATCAACTTCACCAAAAATATCATCCACTAAATCTTCCCTATTATTTGTATTACTATTATTTGTTGTTGTTGTCTCCTCAACTTTGGTTAATACTTGATGATCCGTTCTACATTCTGGGAAAACATATAAATAATTATCACTATAATTAAATACATTCCTAAAATATATACCCGAACACTTATAACTTAATGATCCCCTATATCTTGTTGATAAATCCTCTAAATGTTCATAACCAAAATATAATTTCTTCATTATATGTGTCATATTCTCACCATTCTTTAAATACTTATTTTCTATTATATCATTTATTATAGTCTGTCTCTCCTCAAAACTTCTTGTTATTACATTTACTCCATTCTCATATGCCACATCATTTATTATAAAAACCCACTTGTTATCTTCATTTTTTACTAACTCACCATCAAATAATGTTCCACTATATAATTGATGTTGAAAATTATACTTACAATGTACCATCACTTCATTCTTTTTATTTATTAATATTGAATATCTTTTATCTTCTATTGTTGTTAAAAATAATATATATTTTTTACCATATGAACATAACGATACCTTAAAGTCACCATCTTTAATCTCATAAAGATTCTTCTTATTTAAAAAAGTATAATATTTTGATGTCACACCAAAATTACCTATTCTCCTTATATTATTTAATACCGCCGTTCTTATTTTACTCTCATTTATCTCATATCCTTTGTGATTTAAAAATACAGGTTTACCCCTATTTCTTGTTTGACTTTGAACTTCTTCTGACATCTCTCTTTTTATTTATCCAATTTTCTTCAAGTTCAATTTATTATTCAAATAAAAATCATTTTTTTTTATTTTTATTAAAATGAAAACATAAAAATATATAAAGTAACAATATAAAGAAAATGCCTCGTTCGCGTTCAAGAAGTGTATCCTCTAGATCAAGATCCAGATCTAAAACCACCAAAAGAAGATCCGGTGGAAGCAAATCCAAAAATCCTAAACGCATCGTTCAAGAAAAAACCGCCATGCAAGAACCCGTTGGTACCTTCCACCATCCAACCGCCAAAACCGTTCGCACCGGTAAATGTCCCGTTGGAAAAATTGAAAGAGACGGTTATTATCGTCACTCTTATACCAAAAAATCAGGTACTAAAGTTAAAGGTAAATATGTTAAAGAAGCCTGTATTGATAACAAAGGTGTACCCGGTAAATATGCTCCCGGTACTGTACCCCAAGTCAAATTAAAGAAAGGTTTATTAACTAAACACGGTTATTCAACTAAACTCCCTTCTAAAGAACGTTTAGAAGCTCTTAAACGCGCTGTTAAAGAAGATGGTTATGTTGGTACTCTTCGTCATGTCGTTTATATCCGCACTTTAAGTAAAAATAACCCAAAATTATTCAAAATTTATGATACCGATGTTAAAAACCTCCAAAAATGGCACTCAACACAAACACCCGATGTTAAAGCCTCCAAAGCATCCAAAAAATAAATTCTTTTAATTTTTTTATATTGATTCATTTTAAATAATATATAATATTTAAATAGTAAAGATGCCATCATATGTAAATTTTAATGAGGAGATAGAGGGTATATATGAGGAGTATAGTAAGGATAAGAGGGTAAAGAGTTTGGATAAGAAGATAGCAAAAAGGGGTTATAAGATGCATTATCACATGCATCCGAATAGGAGATTAAAGAAGATGTTTTTTATGTATTCAAATCCGGTATTAATGAATGGATTAGAGGCGAATGTACCATTTTTTACTATAAGTGTAAATAAAGTAAAAAAGAATGATAAAAAAAAATTCAAGTGTATATATAATAATTTTTATGTGGGTGGTATAAAAGAGGTTAATTTAAATTTTTCAGAGAGAGAGGATGATAAAGGTATAAAGAAGAATATAAAAGAGTTAAAAAAGGTTATAAAGATGATAAAATATGCATTTAGTGAATTGAAGAAGGAGTTAAAAGATAATACGGATATATTTTATAAACAATAATTATAAAGTATAAAAATATAGTTTATTAGCAGAATGAGTTTTATCTTCAATATTTTGTTTAAAACGGAGATATATTTGGAGATCTTCACAAAGGAAGTCTCTTTTCTTTTTTGATGTAAGATTATAGAGATCTAATACTTTTCTATAACTTTTAAGAATAGGTATTTGGAAAGAATCACAATCACGACCAGATTTAATGGATCGTATTGATTTTTCACCTTTTGTTGTTTTAACACCAGTCTCTTCTTCTTTATTAACTAATTTAAATTTACCTTCTTTTTCATCAAAGAATCCATATATTTGATTTTTATCAATTGTATTATTTTGTCCAGTTTTAATCTTTTTAAATAAAGTTAATTGATCTTGTATCTTTGTTTTAATACTTGATGGACATCTTATAAATCTTATATTGATTTTATCTAATTTTTTAATATCAAGATCTTTATTTAATGCTAAATCTTCAATAACTAAACATTCATCACCTTTAAAGAATCCAATATATAAATCTTTTTGTTTTCCTCTTCTTTTTTCAGGTTTAACCATAGAAAAATAATTTATTAAATTATTCTTCATATTATTTATTATTAAAGGTATATAATGATCATATAAAGATGATTTAGTGATAAGTTGTTCATCATCAGTATTAATATTAATATTTGAATATTGATTATAATTTAAAAGATAATATTTAATAATAATTTTCATAAATAATTTAAAATCTTTTTTATCCATCATAGATATAATCATACTAATAACAGCATTTTTGTATTCTAATAAAAATTTATTCTTTTCAGTATTATTTAAAAGTTGAATATGTGATTTACAAGCATCATGAATTTGTTGTATATATTTAAAAATAGATTCAATATTTAATTGATCATTTTGAGTATTATTACTTAATTGAACATTATTAGATACTTCGATTAATTCTAAATCAACAGAATCGGGTTTATAATTAGATGGTTTTTCGCGATACAACATAGGTAAATCTTCTCTTAAACCAAAAGGTTGGAAGATATAATAATCACCACGATAAATTAAATAACCTTTTCTTCTAAATTTGTCGGTTATAAATTCGATTTTAGGATTATTAATTAATTTGTCTAAAGCGGCATAAATAAAGATACGATCAATTTTTGGATTTTTCTTTTGAATATATTTTTCAATTTCAGTTAAATGATAAGCATTATTTCTTCTAAATAAGTTTTTAATTAAACGGATAGCTACAATAATATCTTGAGATCCAAAACGGAGATTATAAGTATCGGTGTTAATAGGATATTTTTTATGGGGATCTAATTTCCAACTACAGTCATAATTACATTCTTCTTCATAATCACACATAGGAGAAAATGGATCATCTTTAACTTTAACCATAATAGTTTCTCCACTTGCAGTTTGTTGTTGAATCTCTTCATCAGTATCAATAATATTATGTTTTTTAAAGAGATTACAATCAACAGCGGATTGTTT
>JACCEC011939286.1_pt1 | contig 16545 bp, 10 predicted proteins | sample 7450121 | NCBI WGS metagenome assembly JACCEC01 (sample SAMN15323455, study PRJNA562643) | freshwater metagenome | isolation source: river surface water | place: USA:Blue River Watershed | collected 2017-08-18 | reverse complement strand
CTCAATGCTGCCCGCCGCCCGGGCGGGCGTTCTTCTTCCAGGGCATGTCGGGGAACTTCTCGGGCATTTTGAAGGCCTGGGCCTTGGGCTGGGCCATGCGGAGTTCGGAATCGTCTTCTTCGGCGGGCTTCGCTCCCGGAGCGGCCATGTTGCCTTTCCAGGAGGCGATGCGGGCCTGCAAGCCATGTTTCTCGGCGGTCTGCTTGTCGCCCGACTTCATGTAGAACAGCGACAGATTGGTGTGCACCAACTGCTCGTTGGGCTTGAGCTTCTCGGCCCGGTGCCCCTCGGCGATGGCCGTGGCGTAGTCGCCCAATCGGTAATGGCACATGGCCAGCCCAAGACGGGCGTCGAAGTGGTCGGGATCCTCCGCCAAGATCGCCTGGAACTTCGAAATGGCGACCGCGTACTCGCCGGTCGAGTAGTCGAACATGGCATCATCAAACTGATCTTGGTGGCTGGACATAGATTCGTGCGCCCTCACTGGTAGCCTCACGAGGCGTTCACCACAACTGCGGACCCGCCCTTGCCCCGCGCCGCGCACAACTCCAGTCTTCGCCCGCTCATGAGCCACGGCGCCTCCCTCCGACTGCTGTCCACCGACTTCGACGGCACCATCCACGACGACTTCGGCGATCCGAAGATCCCGCACGCGCTGCAGGAACGCATCGCCGCCTTCCAGGCGCGCGGCGGACTCTGGGTGATCAACACGGGGCGCGACATGGCCAGCCTGATGGAGACCCTGGGTCGCACCCGCATCGCCGCGCAACCCGACTACCTCATCCTCGTGGAGCGGGAGATCTACGAGCGCAAGCACGACCGGTTCGTGCCCGTGGAGCCCTGGAACAGCCGCTGCACCCAGGACCACGCCCACCTCTTCCAGTCGCTGGCGTGCGAACTCGAGCGACTGATCGCATCGTTGTCGGCCCGCCACGAGGCCACTTTCTACAGCGACGCCTTTTCCCCGCTCTGCTCCATCGCGCGCTCCAACCTGCAGATGGATGAAATCCATGCCGAGTTGGACACCTTCTGCGAACGCCACCCCGATCTCGTCGCCGTGCGCAACGACATCTACGTGCGCCTGAGCCACCGGGGCTACAGCAAGGGCACCGCCCTGTCGGAACTGGGCCGAATCCTCGGCATCGGCCCCGAGGCGCGGGTGGCCGCCGGCGACCACCTCAATGACCTGCCCATGCTGCGTCGAGAGCACGCCCATCACCTGATCTCCCCCTCCAATGCCCTGGCCGCCGTGCAGATGCAGGTGCAGGCCGAGGGTGGCTGGATCGCCAACAAGACCGCCGGCCACGGCACCTTGGAAGGCCTGATCCGCCTCGGGCTCTGAACCGCTGAAAGACTGGCCCCATCCCGTGTCCGAACCGAAACTGACCGAAGCCTTCTTCGCCAAAGCCGCCGGCTGGGAAGTGATGAAACACGCCCGGGCTCTGCTGGCCTCGGGCAAGGTGCTGTCTTCGAACTGGACTCCACCGCTGCTCAAAGGCGTGGTGATGTCCGATGCCACCTCGCTGCGGGCCGGGCTGGTGATCAAGCATGAACTGGACATCGAGAACATCTGCCCATGCCGGCAATCGCGGGAATGGGGAACCTTGTGCGCGCACTCGGTGGCCGTCGGCCTGCACCACCTGAAACCGGCCACCCCTGAATTCGCCCACGCTGAACCCACCCGTTCCGAACCGGCCCGGATGGGAACCCGGGCGGGCGCCTCGGTGACGGCTTCCAAGCCTCCGCTCTCCAACAAAGATCCCGTCCGCCTGCGCCGATCGGAAACCGGCAAACCCCTGGAGATCCAAGTCATCTTCCCGCCCAATCTCGCGGAGGCCATGACCCGCGACCGGGTGATGGTGATGTTCGAGGGCATCACCGCCAACAGCCGCGCCCCGCTCAACGCACTGATCCAGTCGGGGCCCTTTCGGATGTCCGAAGCCGACGCGCGCCTGCTCGACGCCGCGGAGTTGGCCGCCGGAGGCGATTCTCCGGGCATGATCCAGCTCGGCGGGGCCGCCCTCGTGCCGCTCCTGCGGGCCATGGCCGACCACCCGGGGTTGACCCTCGGACGCAAGACGCCGCTGACGGTCTCCCGCGAAACGGCTCCCCTGCCCCTGCGAGCCCATCTCGAGGCCAACGGTGAAATCAGCCTGAGCCTGAAGAGCGCTCCGAAGGGATCGGCCCTGTTGGCCAGCCCCGACGAAACGTGGATCCTGACGGGAACCACCCTCCAACCGCTGGGGCTTTCTGCCTCCCTGCGGGGCGTCTTGCAATCGCCGCAGCGGGTGCCTCGCTCCGACGTCCCCCGGTTTCTCTCGCAGGACTGGCCCAAGCTCTCGAGCAGCTCGGGCCTCGAAACCAATTTCCGCCCGGAAGACTTCGTGCTCGAGCCGGCCCCGCCGAAGTTCCTGCTCCAGTTGACCGGCGGCCTGGCGATGTTGACGGCGCTGCTGCAGTGCCGCTACGGCGCCCGCATCATGACCGTGGGAGTCACCGCCCGCGATGAGGCCGCGTGGATGCCAGACCCCGCCGACGTGCGGCGCTACCTGGCCCGGGACTTGTCGGCCGAGCACACCGCCTTCATGCGCCTGAGACAGGCCGGATTCTCGGGGCCCGATGCCCAGGGCCGCTGGCAACTCAACGGTCAGGACCGGGTGCTGGCTTATTTCTCACGCCTGCACCCGCGCCTGGAGCGAGAATGGGAGGTGTCGCTGGAGGAGCGCCTCGAGACGAGCACCCGCAAGAACCTCGTGCGCGTGCAACCGCGCTTCCAGATCACGCCGTCGGGCGAGCGCTGGTTCGACCTCGAGGTGTCCTACGTGGCCGACGATGGCGAGCGCTTCAGCGCGGCTGACATCCAGCGCCTGGTGCTCGGCGGGGGCCAGGGCAAATCCCGCTCCGGAAAGACCGTGCTCATCGACACCGGGGCGGTCGAAGAACTGCAGGAGGTGCTGCTCGACTGCTCGCCCGATCAGCGCGACGGGCGCTACCGGATGGGAGCCGCGCAGGCGGGATTTCTCGACGCGTCGCTCCGGGAACAGGGGCACATCGTCCAAGCCCCGGCCGCCTGGCGCGACCGCGTGGCCCAGCAGACCGGCACGGCCACCCAAACCTGCCCGCCACTGGGCGCTCTCGAGTCGGTCTTGCGCCCCTATCAGAAGCAGGGCGTGGCGTGGATCCGTTTCCTGCGCGACCACGGGTTCGGAGGGATCCTGGCCGACGAGATGGGTCTGGGCAAAACCCTCCAGGTGCTCGCCCATTGCGCGGCATTGAACGCAGCGGCAGGGGCGCGAACCGGCCGGCCCACGCTGATCGTTTGCCCCACCTCGCTGGTCACCAACTGGGCCGCCGAAGCCGGGCGCTTTGCGCCGAAGCTGCGGGTGCTGGTGCTGTCCGGGCCGCAACGGCACAAGCTCTTCGCGCAGATCCCGAGCCACGATCTCGTGATCACCAGCTACGCGCTGCTGCGACGCGACATCGAGCAGTACCGGGCCCACTCGTTCGACACGGCGGTTCTCGACGAGGCCCAGCACATCAAGAATCGCAGCACCCAGAACGCCAAGGCCGTGAAGGCCATCCCGGCGGAACACCGACTGGTCCTGACCGGCACGCCGCTGGAGAACTCGGTCCTCGATCTCTGGAGTCTCTTCGACTTTCTCATGCCCGGCTATCTGGGCAGCTCCGACGATTTCCGCGACCGGTACGAGATCCCCATCACCAAGGAACGGGACAAGGGCTCGATGGCCCGACTCGGCAAGCGCATCCGGCCCTTCCTGCTGCGCCGCCTCAAGAAGGACGTGCTGCAGGAACTGCCACCCAAGCTCGAGCACGTGTCCTACTGCGAGCTCACCCCGGCCCAGTCGACCGTGTACGCACAGGTGCTGGCGGCGACGCGCAAGCAGGTGGATTCGGCTGTCGAGGCCAACGGCCTGGCCAAGAGCCGCATGGTGATCCTGACGGCACTGCTGCGCCTGCGGCAGATCTGCTGCGACCTGCGTCTGTTGGAGTCCGATGAAACCCGGGCGGCCGACGAGTCCGAAGGGGCCGCCACCGGTCCGGCCGGTGACTCGGCCTCGCCCGACGACTCCGGCAAGCTCCAACTCTTCGGCGAACTGCTCGATCAGAGCCTCGACGGGGGCCACCGGCTGCTGGTGTTCAGCCAGTTCACCCGCATGCTGGGACTGTTGAAGGAGGAACTGAACCAGCGCGAGGTCGAGTTCTGCTACCTCGACGGATCGACCCAGGACCGCGCCGGCGAGGTCGCGAAGTTCCAGTCGCCGTCGGGCCCGCCGGTGTTCCTCATCTCGCTCAAGGCGGGCGGCGTGGGCCTGAACCTCACGCAGGCCGACACCGTGGTGCACTTCGACCCGTGGTGGAATCCCGCCGTCGAAGACCAGGCGACCGACCGGGCCCACCGCTTCGGGCAGGCCCGCGTGGTGAGCAGCTACAAGCTCATCACCCGCGGCACCGTGGAGGAGAAGATCGTGACCCTCCAGCAGCGCAAACGGGAGATCATCGCCTCGACCCTGACCGGCGAAGAGGCCTTCGCCGAGACCCTCAGCTGGGACGAGATCCGCGAACTGCTCGGCTAGAACCGACCCGACAGTGGAAGTCCACCGGCCCGGGCCGACCATGGCTCCGGGCAACCCTGCAGTTCACCGGGGCACATCCATCACACCAACCCACCCCCCATCGTAACCCAGCGGGACGGTGAGGTTCCCCCCGGGCTCGAGCACCAATGTCTTCTGGACCAGTCGATTGGGATCTCCATCGGTACCGGGGGCGTCCTGCCATGCCCGCACCGTTCGAGAATCCGGAGAAAGGGTTCCCAGCGGCAACGTGATGGAGTGCGATTTACCGGAGGAGAGAACCCCCACATACCAGGTCTTCCCCTTGCGCCGAGCCGTCGCCAGGTGGACCCCGACCCGGGCATCCAGGACCCGCGTCTCATCCCACCAGGTCGGAACAGACCTCAGAAAATCGAACCCCGGTTGATCCCGGTAGGCCTCCGGATAATCCGCCACCATGGGGTTGGGATTGTCGAAGCAAACGTACATCGAAAGCATGTGACATCGGGTTCCCAGAACGAAGGGCGCGACCATCTGGGCCCGGAACCGCGACGTCGGCAGAGACCTGAAACCACCCAGGTGATAATCCATGGGACCTGCGATCAATCGAGTGAAGGCCATGTCCACGTCATGGGACGGCGTGCAGACATCGCCCCATTTGAGGTGTTCGAGATTCAGGGCCCCCTCGTGGTTCATGAGGTTGGGATAGGTGCGTTCCAGCCCCGTCGGTTTCCAGATGCCATGAAGGTGTATCAGGATGTGGTGACGCGCCGCGCTTTGGAGGATGTCTTCGGTGAACTCGACGGTCTCCTGATCATCGTGGTCGAAGAAATCCACCATCATTCCCGACCACCCCATCCGTTCGAAGGCGGCGAAGGCCTCCTCCACCCGCCCCTTCAAGGCGCGGTTGTGGACCCATGTCCACAGGCGGACCCCTTTGGAGCGAGCGTAGCGATGGATTCTCTCCAACTCGAAACCCGGCCTCGGGCGCGTGACGTCGGTGTCCGGTCCCGGTTCGACACCCGGACGGGTCTGTTGATACCAGGGTGTCACGGTATCCTCCGTGGAAGTCATTGAGTGCGTCGGAATCCCTTGGTCGGCACAGAAATCGACATACTTCTTGGCCATTTCAAACGACAGGATCGGAAGCCCTCGTTTTCCATCGTAGACATCACCGTTCCACCAGGAAAACGTCACCTTTCCCGGTTGGATCCACGTACGGTCTGGAATCCGCGAAGGCTCATTGAGACAGAACACGGTGGTGGATTCGAGCAAGGCCCCCGGACGGGCGCCCACCAAGAGCACCCGCCATGGACTGGAAATCTCGTCGAGCCGAACCACCTTGGATCCATCGGCATGCGGCGTGAGGCGCGCGATGAGCCGGGGCTCCGGGTGTTCACCGGACAATCGCTCCAGAGCCATCCCGGGGTACCGACTCAAGGCCGCCTCGGTGATCGCCATCGACAGGCCGTCCGCGGCAAAGAACGACAACGGCAGATCCAACAATTTCCCGACAGGAATTTCTCCGGAAGACAGACTCTGGACCCGGTGTTCGTGCGAAGTCCGATGATTCTCCAGGACCTGGATCCGGGCATTCAACCCGGGCGGCGGAGCAAACGTCGTGACCTCATCCGAGACCACCAGCGGTGCCTTGTCCGGAATGAATCGCTTCAGACGATACCTGAAGGCGACGGCATCCTGATAACATCGGAACACAACCTCGGCGGAGACCCCCGAGACCGGTTTGAGGGTCACGGTCCATTCGTTGAAATGGTCCTGGGCGTGCGAGGCTTTTCCGAAAGGCATATCAACCTGTTCCCGGTGGGTTCTGCGCACCTCGCTCACCGGCCGGTTGCCGGCCAAAACGTCGCCCTGCTCTTTCAACAGGAGCCCCAACTCGGCTTCCTTGATCAAGGTCCGCCCCTGGAACCGGGCCGACCATCGCGGACGACTCCCACTACCGACCGTTGGCCAAGACACCTCCAATTCGATCCGTCCATCGGGCGAACTCAAGGTATCGGCGGACACTTCCCGGAGACCGATGCCGAAGAGGAACGAAAGGACCACCCACCAGCATCGGAAGGGACGGTTCATGAATGGATCGGTAGAAATCATGTGGACGCGGGAGGCCGCAAGCTCCGCCCGAGAGTCCGGTGAGGCAAGGAATTCCATTTCCCTCGGCCCGGGCGTCGGAAACCCGCCACTGCCAAGAGGTCACCCGATCGGAATCTAGCCTCGGAGACCGGGGGGACGGCATCGGAGCCGATGCGCCGGATCATGACCTCGATCGATGACCACCTCCGCCAACCCGGGACCACTTTTCGTGGCCCTGGCATGGCGTTCGCGAAAAGGCCTTGACGAAAGGAACGTCGCATTTGCAGCGTGCGCCTAGATCCTGCACGGAATCCAAGTCGCCAGCATGGCGCGTCCAGCGCGCTCGCGGGATCGGATCGGAGACCTGACACCATGAAACCCCAACGTTCCCTCCTGTCGCCAGACGTCCGCCGCGATGCCCGCGATGGCTTCACGCTCATAGAACTGCTGGTGGTCATCGCCATCATCGCCATCCTGGCGGGCATGCTCCTGCCGGCGCTGGCCAAGGCCAAGGCCAAGGGCAACGGCATCATGTGCCTGAACAACACCAAGCAGTTGATGATGTCGTGGCGGCTCTACATCGACGACCAGAACGGCAAGATCCCGCCGGCCTACTCGAACAATCCCAACTTCAACTCCTGGGCCTATGGCAATCTCGATTGGAACACCGCCAACCGAGACAACTGGGACGTCACCAACACCTTGGCCAAGGGCTCCATCTGGCGCTACACCGGTGGCACCCAGAAAATCTACAAGTGCCCCGCCGACACCTTCTTGACACTGGGAGCCAACGGCAAACCACGCCTCCGCAGCAATTCGATCAATTCATGGGTGGGTATGCATGACGGACAACCCACGTGGTTCGGAAACAGCCCGCCCTGGCGTATGTTCCTGAAGGATTCCGATTTCGTGCAACCCGCCGACACCTGGGTCTTCTTGGATGAACACCCCGACAGCATCAACGACGGCTTCTTCTGCACCGACATGAAGCCCGCCCCGAATCTCGCCCAGGCCGTCATGCCCGACCTGCCTGCCAGCTACCACAACGGGGCCTGCGGGTTCGCCTTCGCCGACGGCCACTCCGAGATAAAGCGCTGGCTCGACAAGCGGACCGTGCAACCGGTCAAGCGCGCGGCCTTCAACCCGCCGAATCAGTCCAACAACCGCGACGTGGAGTGGCTCTGGAGCAAGACCACCCAACGGTTGAATTGATCGCGAAGACCGCCCCGCAAATCGACCCGGCAGTCGCCCGATGGCTGAACCGGAAACTCAGGAGAAGGGGTTGGGGAGACAGCCGGGAGACAGCCAACACCAAAAATCGTTCCCTGACCCCGTTTCCGTTTCCGATGCGATCGGCCATGGGTAGGGCAGGGCCTGCGTCGGGCTTTTGGATGTGCCGGAATAGGGAGGCCGTGACTTCGGTATCCGCCGGGGCGGACGAGACCCGAGGATGTCAAAACATCCGAAAATCAGGTCATGCGTGGCGAAGTTCCTCCAATTCCCTCTTGAGCGGAGTCCAATAGGCGCGATCCAAGGCACGCTCGGAGCGCTCCTCTTCGGCAAGACCGTTCTCGATCGCCGGCTCGTCCTCCTCGATCACCGCGCTGAGAAGGGGGCGGGCCATGATGGCAATTTCCCGCGCCAGTTCCCTGTGACTTCGGGCCAGGTCGATGAGGAGTTCCGGCGTCCGGCCCTCGCGCAGCCAGAAAGCCACCTGTCCCGGATCGGCTTCGTCGCGACATGCGATTCGATCCGCCTCGATCAAGCGACGGATCATCGGCCAATCCTTGTCCCGCTGGGTCTTCTTGGCCTGGACCAAATCCGGAAGAGCCATCAATTGGTAGAGGGTGCCGTCGTCCGCCTGCAAGGTGGTGCGCCGTTCCCACAAGTCCGAAAAATCGGCAACGCCACGCATCGTGGACATGACATCGATCCGCAAACCTTCCGCCTCAGGATGGCGGCACCGAAAGTGGATGGCGTGGCCGCGCTTCAGGTGCTCGACGGAGAACGGTGGCACGGCGATCACCGAGGCATCCAAGTCCGCCAGCGCGGCCTTCAAGCGATCCAGGTTCTCGGGTTCGGCGACGACCGCGAAATCGACATCCCGGCTAAACTCGGCCGCGCCGTAGAACACGCAGGCCTGACCTCCCATCAACAGGGCGCGAACCCCGCAGTTCTGGAAAGTCGAAAGGACTTTGTGAATCCGGTTCGGGATCAAGGCTGCCTCCGTGGGCGACGTACTGCGTCCATAACTCCATGCTCTCGCGCCAGCGTTCCATCGGGGTCAACCGGTACCATTCCTGCCATTCGTCTTCCGAATCGCGCTGCATTGCCATCAGGCTCGCAGATCCACGTTTCGATGCAAACCGACAGTGGGGCTCTGAAAGCACTTCGGGTGCGGACGCCCCACCCCGTGGCCCTGCGGAGACAGGGTCAGGGGAGACGGGGTCGCGGAGCGATTTTCGAATTTTAATGAACCGTAAACCGGGAACGAGGTCGGCGGCCTTGCCTATGCATCGCAGTAACCCGCCGCGGCAATCGTGGAACTCCAACCGAATCGGACTGCGGAGCGGTGACCACGTTTCGGTGAGGTGAGGCAACGTGCCACTCGATCCCGCAGTTGGCTTTCCCAAAACGCTCAGTCATGGATTGAGGAGATTGATTGGCGACATCCAAAATCGGAAATCGTTCCCTGACCCCTTCTCCCGCCTTCAGCCCACCGAATCAGTCCAACAACCGCGACGTGGAGTGGCTCTGGAGCAAGACCACCCAACGGTTGGAGTGATCGCGAAGACCGCCCCCCAAGAACGACTTGGTATTGTAGCCCCTGGATCGTCCCATAGACCGATCTAGGGGCTTTTTCTTGGTCGCCCACCTCGCCGCCGTGGGTTGTCTCGGTTGGAAGAATACGCCACGCTGGGCCCATGAGTTCAGCTGGGTTCCCCGCCCTTCGGGCACGGCGGTTGCGACGCGGTGCGGCCATCCGCGAGATGGTGCAAGAGGTGCGGCTGCATCCCTCGGATTTCATCGCACCGTTGTTTGTCCAGGAGGGCACCGCGGCGCCGACGGCCGTGGGATCCATGCCCGGGGTCTTCCGGCTCAATCTCGACGACCTGGTGCGCGAGGCACGGGAACTCTTCGATCTGGGCATTCGAGGCGTAGCCCTTTTTCCAGTCACGCCGACCGAACTCAAGACGCCCGACGGCCGCGAGGCCCTGAATCCCGAGTGCCTGGTGCTACGGGCGGTCCGCGCAATCAAGGCGGCGGTGCCCGAGTTGGTGCTGTTCACAGACATCGCCCTCGACCCCTACACCAGCCATGGCCATGACGGATTGTTGACCGCCGACGGCCGGGATGTGGACAACGACGCCACGGTCACCGTGCTGGGCGAGATGGCCGCCCTGCATGCGGCGGCAGGCACCGATTTCGTGGCCCCCAGCGACATGATGGACGGCCGGGTGCGCGCCATCCGCCACGCGCTCGATTCGGTGGGCCATGGCGACACGGGCATCCTGGCCTACAGCGCCAAGTTCGCCTCGGCCTATTACGGTCCTTTCCGCGAGGCCGTCGGCAGCGCGAAGGCCGCGGGCACCCGGTCGCTCGACAAACGCACCTACCAACTCAATCCGGCCAACCCCCGGGAAGCCTTGAAGGATGCCCTGCTGGACGAGCAGGAAGGAGCCGACGTGCTGATGGTCAAGCCAGCTGGCCCCTACCTCGACATCCTCGCCGAGTTGCGTCGGCAGACACGATTGCCCTTGGCCGCCTATCAGGTGAGCGGCGAATACGCCCAGATCCATGCCGCCGCCCGGGCCGGGTGGCTGGATCTGGAGGCGACCCGCAACGAAAGCCTCCTGGCCATCAAGCGGGCCGGCGCCGATTGGATCCTCACCTACTTCGCCCGCGACATGGCGATGGCGCTTCGCCAGGGAGGTTGATCGAGGGATCCACCCTTGAGATGCATTCATGAAACCCGCCGATCCCACCCCCCTCCCTCCTGCGGTTCGTTGGATCGACCCGGTCTGGCCGTTGGAGTCGGCCTTCGCCACCACCCGCCGGATTCTCTTCAAACCCTTCGATTTCGGTAAATGGCTGGTCCTAGGGTTCATGGCGTGGCTCTACCAGTTGGGGGATTTGGGAATGACTCCGTTCCAAGGGGACAAGCTCAAAGCCGACTTCCCGCGAAACTGGGAAAGCCCACACACCCTCCTCGGAAACCTGGAGGCACTGATCCGAGAATCGTTGGAACCGCTCTCCCAGAAACTGTTTTGGTTGGTGCCTCTCGTGGGCTTCGTCGCCTTGGTGTTCGTGGGACTTTGGGTAGCCCTCACGTGGCTGAGCAGTCGCGGCAGCTTCCTCTTCCTGAATGGCGTGGCCACGAATCGGACGGAGATCGTGGGGCCGTGGAACGGATTTGTCCGCGAGGGCCACAGTTTGTTCCGGTTCCGTTTGGTCCTCGGTCTGGTGGGCTCCTTGTTGACCACCTCGCTGGTGGTGGGAGCGTTCCTCATGGAGAGGTTGTCTTGGGGACCCATCGCCGGATCGGCTTGGATCGCCTTCGGACTGCTGCTCTCTCCGGCCCTGCTCTGCGCCCTGGGGCTGTGGCTCATCGGTTCCCTGACCGAGGATTTCGTGGTGCCGATCCAGTACCTGCGTCGATGCGGATGTCGCACCGCATGGGGACTCCTGCTGGGACAGATGGGGCGATTCCCCACCGCGTTTCTGCTCTACCTGCTGATCCAGATTCCGTTGGCGATCGCCACAGGTCTGGTCGTTGTTTTCTTCGCGGTGATCACCTGTTGCGGGTGCTGCCTTCTGTTCGTGCCCTACTTCAGCACCGTGATCCTGCTGCCGGTATTCGTGCTGCACCGGGCCTACCCGCTGCACTTTCTGGCCCAACTGGGCCCCGAGTGGAACGCCTTTGGATCAGCCGATTCCAAGGCTGGAAAATAAGCCGCGTCGCTGCGGTCGGTGCGTGCCACAACACAGTGGGCAACGACGCCCTCATCGCCCTTCGGCGCGGGCCTGAAGCTTCTGGTCGCCGGTCTCCAGACGCAGGTCGGCCCAGTAGCCGAATTCCCAGGACCAATCGGTGGCGGCGTTCTCCAGGCGGATCACCACGCGACGTCCGGCGTAGCGGGTCAGGTCCACCGAGACATCCTTCCAGCGCGGGGCCTCATGGGTCACCGCTTGGCGATGGATCACCTCGCCCTCGACCACCACCCGAAGCTCCCAATCGCCCTGGTCATGGGCGGCGACCGCGAACTTCAAGGCGGTCTTACCCTCCCGCGGCAAGTTGATCGCACGAACCAAGGCCGCCGGACGTCGTGCGTCGATGGGGTGGGTCATGAGCACATTGCGGCGACCCACGGCCTCGGGGTACTTGGCCGGTGCGCCCTCAAACTCCGGGCAATCGACCTGCCACCCCGGGGCCCAGAGCGCCAATGATTCGCCATCGGTTGCCACGGCCGGCCCCTTGTTGTTGGCATCGGGGAGCACGGCGGAGGTCTCACCGATGAGTTCCTTGCGGCGCTGCGGGGTGAGCGGCTTGCCGTCCTGGGGCGGAGCGAGGATGTACCAGATGAGATTGCGGAAATCGGCATCCGGCATCTGGTCGAGCCCCTCGGGCATGGCCGAATTCGGCGTCACGCGGAGCAACTTGACGTTGGATCGATCGACCACGACCTCGTTCGAACCAGCCATGAGCAGTTTCACGCGATTGGCGGTGTTCTCGACCATGCGCCCACTGTGGGTCTGGCCATCGACGGTCTCGACCTCCACGTTCTCGTAGCCCTGACCGATGATCTCGTTGGGGTTGATGACATTGTGCAGGAGCGCATCGAGCGAACTGCGGCCAACACCCGTCAAATCGGGCCCCACCGCTGCGCCTTCTCCGTGCAGCTGGTGGCAGACCAGACACGTCTTGGCGGCGAGCTCGTGCCCCGCCTTCAAGTCCACGGGGCCGTCGATCACCACCTTCCGCTTGGCGGCGATGCGTTGGAGGATCTCGGGGCCCGAGGCCTGGAAACGGCCGAAGAGTCGGCCGGCCTTCTCCCGTTCGTCGGGATTTTGCGACCCCAGCAGCGCGCGGACGGTGGCGGCCGGCACATCGGCACGGGCGATCTCTCCCCGGTCGATGGCGTTGTAGAGGGCCCACTTCCACGATCCCCGGGTGGCGAACAACTGGGCGGCGGCCGTGCGCACCCCGGGGGGCATGCCCTTCCATCGCCCGGCCAACTCGCGACCGGTCTCGTCGTTGCCCGTCTCGGCCAGGACACGGACAGCGGCCACGCGGAGAGCGTCAGGGGCGTCCGATCCCACCAGGGTCAGCAGGGCTCTTCGGGCGTCCTCGCCACGCTGGTTGCGAAGTCCCTGGATGGCCTCCAAGCGTTCAGCCTCCGAGAGGGCGGTATCGCTCACGCGCGTCAACTGTGCTCGCAGCGCGCCGACATCGCCCCACAGCGCTCCCAACTGCCGGGCCTTGCCCACGGTGGCGAGGTTCGAACTGGCCTGCAGCTTCTTCAGCAGCGCCTCGGTGGGTTGCGTGGGAGCCAGGGCCTTGCCGCGTTGGCCATCGATGAGTCCATCGAGCAGGTACGGAATGAGCGGCGAGGCCGAGTCGAGCGACTGCACAATCTCGAGTGTCTTGTCCACGAGCCAGTCCTTGCGGGCGTCGCAAAAACGGCGGGCCATCTTGTAGGCCAGCTTGCCCGACAGCGGGAGGTAGCGTTCGCCCTTTTCCTGGAACCACGCGGCCGTGATGTTGGGGTCGTAGAGCAGGTTGGGCTCGAGGGCCATCCACAGCAGGAACGGTAGATCACGGTCGGTCGAAGCCTTGGCGGTGCCGAGCAACCTTTCGGTCACGGCCGTCACCAGCGGGCCCAGGACGGCGATGTCGTGGCCCGGCGCCGTGTTCACCGTCAGGGAGCCGCCCGAGAACTGCCGGAGGGCCGTGGCCACGGCGGCGAGGACCGTCGGATTCTCGTCGGTGGCGAGCAGTTCCAGTCGCTTTTGCACCCGCTCGGTGAGGCGGTTGTTCTCGCCGGTGAACCGGGCCGACCACATCCGCAGCGAGGGCAGCGAGGCGTCGGCCGCCTCGTCGAGAACCCCGTCATCGGCCAAGCCGGAGCTGAACAGGGTCCACAGCGCCGCCAGTCGAGCGTCTTCCGAGCCCTGCGATTTCATCCGTTGGAACAGCACCGTCTTCTGGGAGGCGATGTCCGAGCGTTCCGACAAGATCCGCTGGGCCATGCGGCGATGCCAGACGTTGGAGTGACCGAGCGTCTGGACGAGCTCGGCGGTGCTCCGCGTGGCGAGGGCCAGGCCCGCGGGCCGCGACGGCACGGGCTTGCCGGGCTGATCGCCGGTCCAGACGATGCGCCAGATGCGGCCGCGCTCGCGGTCCACGCCCTCGGGATCGGCGCCGGCGTTCTGATAGCACGGGTACCTGTCGTACCAGTCCATCACCCACACCGCGCCATCCGGACCGGTCTGGGTGCTCACCGGCATGAACCAACCATCGTTGGCCCGCAGGAAATCGCCGTCGGCCGAGGCCAGGAAGGTGCTGCCTTGGGCAGTCAACCGGTCGCGGTGGATGGCATTGTCGTGGATGTTCCCCTGCAGGGCCATGCCGCGGAACTCGGCCGGGTACTGGTCGCCCTGATAGAGGGTCACACCCGCGTAAGCCGCCATGTGGTGCTTGTGGTCGACGATGCTGGGCAGCAGGTCGTAGGCATACGGATAAGGCGGCTGGCCGGCCTGCCGCTGGTAAAGACCGCCCGGGGCGAGGTGGAAGAAATGATCGATGACGCAGGCGCTGACGAAGGCGTTGCCCCGGGCGTCGAAGTCCACGCCCCACGGGTTGGACGTGCCCTCGGCGAAGATCTCCATGCGGCGGGTCTTGGGTTGGAACCGGGCAACACCCGCGGTCAACAGCACCGGCTCGCCGGGCTTGACCGGATCCACGGCCTGGGTCCGGGTGAAGACCCCATGGGTCATGTACATCTGCCCGTCGGGACCCCAGGTGAATCCATTGAGGAGTTCGTGCCGATCCTCGAGGCCGAAGCCGGTCTGCACGACGGTCCGCTTGTCGGCCACCAGGTCGCCGTCGGTGTCTTCCAGGAAATAGAGGTTCGGCGCCGCCCCGACGTAGACACCGCCATTGGCCACCAGGAGGCCCGTGGCCAGCGTGAAGCCATCGGCGAACACCTTCACCGAATCGGCGCGGCCATCGCCATCGGTGTCTTCGAGCACCTTGATGCGGTCGCGGCCCTTCTCACCCGGCTGGGTGCCCAGCGGATACTCGTAGAGTTCCACCACCCAGAGACGCCCCCGATCATCCCAGGTCATGGCCACCGGGTTCACCACCTCGGGCTCCGACGCGAAGAGCCTCGCTTCAAAGCCAGGCAACAGCGTGAAGCGTTTGCGGGCGTCTTCGGGGCTGTAGGCCGGGTTGTCGGCGGGCTTGTGCTGGCCGCTCAACTGCCGTCCCGAGGGCGCGTTGGTGTACACCGGGAATCCGAACTTCGGGTGCCGGGGCACTTCGGCCACCAGGGGCAGCGCCGTCAGGGAGGCGGCAACGAGGGCGAGGGCTGACCAATGGGACATGGGGGACATGGGAATCGGGAGAATGGGCGTCAACAAAGAGGGAAATTTCATCGGCGGCCAGCCAGAAACCGAACCGCTGCGGATCCGGGTGGGCCCGACTTCGAGCCCACCGCATCCAAATTCAACCATCTCGCCGAGGCCTCGCCCGATCGCTTCGGAGCCCACGGAATCGCGTTCGGTGGCGCCCCGGTTCGGCATGATCGGCCGAGCCGGATCGAGCGCGCCCATTTCGGGCCCGGGCTCGCGCCTCAGGAGGCGAAGATCTGGTCCATCTCGGTGGAGAGCTTCTTGAGCCCCTCGGGCGAACCCGCCCCGCCCTGCTCGGCGATGCCCCAACCCTGGTAGCCGATCTCGTCGAGGGCCTTCATGATCGCGGGCCAGTTGTTGTCGCCCTTGAGGAACTCGGCGTCGAAGCCGGCCCACTTGCCCTGCTTGTCGGACTTGGCGCGGCTGTACTCCTTGATGTGCAGCGTGGCGATGCGCTTGCCCAGGATGCGGACCCACTGCTCGGGCCATCCGTAGTGGATCAGGTTACCCACATCGAGGTGCCAGCCCACCATGGGGCTCTTGAATTCATCGACATAGCGGGCGGCCTCGAGGGGGCTCAGGAGGAAATTGTTCCAGACGTTCTCGATGGCGATCTTCACGCCCAACTCCTCGGCCAGGGGCACGACCTTGCGGATTTCGGCCTGCGAGCGCGTGTAGGCGTCGGCGTAGCTGATCGACGCGTTGACCACGGCCGGCACCAGCAACACCGCCGGGGCCCCGTAGGCCTTGGCATCGCGCAGCGACAGCTTGAGCCCCTCGACCCCGACCTCGCGGACGGCCGGATTCGGATCGGACAACGGCTTGGCCCAGTGCGTGTGGCAGCAGACCGAGCCGGCCTTCAGGCCCGTGGCCTTCAGCGCGGCGTTCATCTCGGCATTGTCCATGCCACCCATCGGCTCCACCCCGTCGAAGCCCGCCGCCTTGATGGCCTCCATCTTCTGCATCACCGAACCCGGAACCCCGACGGTGCCCCACATGATGCCCTTGAGGATCTTGCGCTGGGGCGCGGTCTGCGCGAAGGCGGGCAACGAGGCCCCGAGGAGGGCGGCGGTCTGAAGGAAATGGCGGCGATTCATGGAGCGGAAGGGGTTCTTGAGAAACAGGTTGGGTGACGGACCAGGAGCGGAGGCGATGAAGAAACCGGCCGGGCGAGGATTCGCCCGGCCGGTGACTCTTCAGGATCAGGCCAGCTTGGTCTTGCCCGGAACCGGCAGCGGGTCGATCG
>JACCEC013061768.1_pt1 | contig 16555 bp, 4 predicted proteins | sample 7450121 | NCBI WGS metagenome assembly JACCEC01 (sample SAMN15323455, study PRJNA562643) | freshwater metagenome | isolation source: river surface water | place: USA:Blue River Watershed | collected 2017-08-18 | reverse complement strand
GCGGCACCCTGGGCGACAGCACCACCAGCGACAACACGCCCACCCTCACAGGCACAGGCACGCCCGGCGACACCATCACCGTCAAAGACGCCGCTGGCTACGTGATTGCCACGGCCGTGGTCGATGCCAGCGGCAACTGGAGCGCCACACCGGCTGCCGCATTGCCCGATGGACTCAACACCCTCAGCGTCACCGCCACCGACCCCGCAGGCAACACCAGCCCCGCCACTGCGCTGCCCCTGACGATTGACACCACCGCACCCGCTGCCCCCGCAGCCGTGCTGGCCACCGTCAGCGACAGCGGCACCCTGGGCGACAGCAAAACCAACGACACCACGCCCACGATCAGTGGCACCGGCACGCCCGGCGACACCATCACCGTCAAAGACGCGGCAGGCAACGTGATTGCCACCGCCACTGTGGCTGGTGATGGCACCTGGACTGCCACGCCCACCACCGCGCTGCCCGAAGGCCTGAACACCCTGGCCATCACCGCCACCGACGCCGCTGGCAACACCGGCCCCGCCACCGCACTGCCCATCACCATCGACACCACCGGCCCGGCGGCCCCTGCCGCCGCGCTGGCCAGCGTCAGCGACAGCGGCAAGCTCGGTGACATCACCACCACCGACACCACGCCCACGCTAAGCGGCACCGGCATGCCGGGCGACACCATCACCGTCAAAAACGCGGCGGGCACTGTCATCGCCACCGCCACCGTGGGCACCGACGGCACCTGGACCGCCACACCCACCACGGCCCTGCCCGAAGGCGTGAACGCCCTGAGCATCACCGCCACCGACGCCGCAGGCAACACCGGCGCGGCCACCGCGCTGCCCATCACCATCGACACCACCGCGCCTGCGGCACCCGCCGCCGCACTCGCTTTGGTCAGCGACACCGGCACCGTGGGCGACAGCACCACCACCGACAACACGCCCACCCTGAGTGGCACCGGCATGCCCGGCGACACCATCACCATCAAAGACGCGGCGGGCAACGTCATCGCCACCGCCGTGGTGGCCGCCAACGGCAGCTGGACCGCCACCACCTCCACACTGCCCGACGGCGTGAACGCCCTGAGCGTCACCGCCACCGACCCGGCTGGCAACACCAGCCCAGCCACGGCGCTGCCCATCACTGTGGACACCAGCATCGGCGCGGTCAGCATCTCCGCCAGCAACGGCATCGGTGCCATCACCGGCACCGGCGAGCCCGGTGCCACCCTCACACTGGTCAACAGCGCCACCGGCGTTCCGGTCGGCACCGTCACCGTCGCACCCGACGGCACCTGGAGCATTCCGCTCACCGCCGCCTTGCCCGACGGCACCGTGCTCAGCGCCACCCAGACCGACGCCGCAGGCAACACCAGCAGCCCCGACACCGAAACCATCAACACCGCCATCCCGGTGCTGGAGCCCACCAACGGCGACGCACTCACCGGCACCGGCAAACCCGGCGACACCATTGCCATCACCGTCAACGGCGCGGCCGTGCTCGACGGCTCGGGCAACCCCCTGACCGCCGTCGTCGCACCCGATGGCACCTGGACTGCCGTGCCCGGCACGTCCATCCCCGACGGCACCACCGTGGTCGCCACCGACACCGCCAGCGGCCTGACCGACACCACCGTGGTCGACGCCGCACCGCCCGCCGTGCCCGTGGGCGACGTGGCTGCTGCCAGCGACACCGGCAGCAGCAACACCGACAACCTCACCAGCGACAACACGCCCACCATCACCGGCAGCGGCGCCACGCCTGGCGACACCATCAAGCTCTACGCACCCGACGGCACCACCTTGCTCGGCACCGCCGTTGTGGACGCCTATGGCAACTGGGCCATCACGCCCACCACCCCACTGATCGACGGCGTGCAAGCCCTCAAGCTCAGCGCCACCGACCCGCTGGGCAACACCAGCGCGCAATCGACCGTGACCGTCACCATCGACACCAGCGCCCCAGCGGCCCCGGGGGCTGCACTCACCAGCGGCAGCGACAGCGGCACCCTGGGCGACAACACCACCAACGACACTACGCCTACTGTTCAAGGCACCGGTCAGCCTGGTGCCACCATCACCATCAAAGACGCCGCAGGCAACGTGATTGCCACGGCCGTGGTCGATGGCAGCGGCAACTGGAGCGCCACCACCACCGCGCTGCCCGAAGGCACCAACGCCCTCAGCATCACCGCCACCGACGCGGCAGGCAACACCAGCCCGGCCACGCCGCTCACGCTCACCATCGACACGCTGGCCCCGGCCCAACCCGCCACACCCGACCTTGTCGCCACCAGCGACAGCGGCACCAGCAGCACCGACAACCTCACCAGCGACAGCACCCCCTCACTGGCCGTCACTGCGCCCCCCGCAGGTGGCTCGGTCGTCTTGTATGTTGACGGTGTGGCTGTGGCCGCCACCTACGACGCCGCCACCGGCACCGTCACGCCCAACGTGGCCCTGACCGACGGCGCACACGCCATCACCTACGCTGTGGTGGACGCCGCAGGCAACGCCAGCCCGACCAGTGCGGCGCTGACCGTCACCATCGACACCACGCTGCCCGTCACCCCTGCAGCACCCGACCTGACCGCCGCCACCGACAGCGGCAGCAGTGCTACCGACAACAACACCGGTGACAACACGCCAGACCTCAACATTGGCGTGGTGCCCGCTGGCGCCACGCCCGTGCTGTACGTCGATGGCGTGGCTGTGCCCGCCACGGCCACCACCGACATCAACGGCAACACCATCCTCACACCCACCGCCCCCTTGACCGATGGGGCGCACAGCATCACCACGGCCCTGGTCGACGCCGCAGGCAACACCAGCACACAAAGCACCGCCTTGTCGGTCACCATCGACACCCAGGCCCCTGCCGCCCCCGGCGGCGTGTTGGCTCTGGCTAGCGACACCGGCACCGTAGGCGACAGCACCACCAGCGATGCCACCCCCACCATCACCGGCACGGGCGGCACACCGGGTGATACCGTCACCCTCAAAGACGCCACTGGTGCGGTCATCGCCACCGGCGTTGTCTCAGGCGACGGCAGCTGGTCGGTCACCCCCACTGCCTCGCTGGCCAACGGTTTGCAAAACCTGAGCATCACTGCCACCGACCCGGCCGGCAACACCAGCCCTGCCAGCACACTGCCCATCACTATCGTCAACTCGCCCACCACCTTTGGTGGCGACTCCGCGCTGGCCATCACCGAAAGCAACGTGGTGCAAACCGTCAGCGGCACACTCACGTTCAGCGACCCCGACGGCCCGACCACCCTGACCGCGCAAACCAACGTCAACGGCAGCGCGACCGACGCCAGCGGCAACGCAATCGGCAAGTTCACCGTCGGTGCCAATGGCGCATGGTCTTACACCATGAACTCGGCGCAAGACCAGCTCAAAGCAGGGCAGGTGGTCACCGACACCCTCACCGTCAGCGCGGCCGACGGCAGCACCCAGGTGCTCACCGTCACCCTCACCGGCACCAACGACCAGCCCTACACCGTCAACACTGACTTTTTCACCACGCTCGAAGACGCGCCTGCGCCTGTCAATGGCGTCACGCAAGGCACCCTGGTCAGCAGCCTCTACATGGCTGACTCCACATGGCGAGACGCCGAAGGCACCATCGCAGGCATCGCCTTTGTCGGCCCCAAAACGGCGATTGGCGCCACCCCGCAAGGCACCGCCTGGTACAGCATCGACAACGGTGCCACCTGGCTCAACCTGGGCACCGCCATTGCCAACGCCAGCCTTAGCAACGCCTTCCTGCTCGACAAAAACGCCCGCCTGTACTACCAGGGCGCGCTCAACGGCACCGGCACCCGCGAAGGCACATTAGCCCGCCTGTGGGACGGCACCGACATGTCCGGCAGCGCCGCCATTGCCGCCGCCTCTGGCACCAGCAAAGACATCAGCACCCTGACCGGTGCCAACGGAGCCTACTCGGCCGCCAACACGACGTTCACTTTCCACGTCACGGGCGTGAACGACGCCCCCGTCAACACCGTGCCCACCAGCATCAGCACAGGCGTCAACGCGGCCAAAGCCATCACCGGCCTGCAGATCAGCGATGTCGATGCGGGCAGTACCATCATGACCGTCACCCTGAGCGTGACGCACGGCACCCTCACGCTGCTCAGCGGCTCGGGCGTCACCGCCACCAGCAGTGGCACCGACAGTGTCACACTCAGCGGCACCCGCAGCAACCTCAACACCTTGCTGGCCGCTGCAGGCGCTGTCACCTACACCCCCGCAACGGGCTATGTGGGCAACGACACCCTGACCATGAGCACCAACGACAACTTTGTCGCTACCCAGTGGGACACCGGCACCGCCCAGACCGACGTTGACACCGTGCTCATCACGGTGAGCGTGCCCAGCGGCCTCACGGCCACGCTGGCCACTGCCAGCAACAGTGGCCTGACCACCGACACCGTCACCAACGACAACACGCCCACCCTGACTGGCCAAGGCAATGCCGGTGAAACCGTCACCATCTATGCGGCCAACGGCACCACCGTGCTCGGCACCGTGGTGGTCCCCACCAGCGGCACCTGGTCTTACACCTTGGCGGCCTTGGCCGATGGCACGCAAAACGTCATTGTCAAAGGTAGCGGCAGCGCCAACACCGTCACGCTGGCCCTCACCATCGACACGACCAACGCCATCACCATCACAAGCGTGGCAGGGGATGCCGTCGGGGCCTCTGGCAATGGCCTGTTCAACGCCACCGAGCGAGGCTTTGATACCACAGCCTACACACTGAACAGTACCGTGACCACACCTCCGGTCATCAGCGGCACCACCACCGCCGACAACAACAGCACGGTGACCGTGACCCTGAACGGCAAGAGCTACACCACCACCGTCGCCTCAGGTGCATGGACCATCACCGTACCCGACGCCGACGCCAAACTACTCAACCACGGTAACACCTACGCCATCGCCGCCAGCGTCAGTGACCTGGCCGGCAACCTGGCCACCGACACCAACAACGGCATGCTGGTCAACATTGCCTTGCCGGACGTGCCCACCGTGGTCAACCAGACCACCTCCAGCACCACACCCACCATCACCGGCACGGCGCAAAAACTCAACGGTGCCGCAGGCATTGCGCTGGCCGCTGGCGACACGCTCACCGTGGTCATCAAAAACAATGGCGGCACCGCGCTGACCAATGGCACTTACACCCTGACTGTGGGCGGCACCAGCTCGCCCACCGGCCTGAGCTACGACCCGGCCACCAGCACCTGGAGCCTGGCCGCGCCTGCCAGCCTGGGCCTGGTACCCGGCACCTACAGCATCGACGTCACCTCCACGGCCAACACCGTCAGCCGCACCGACCTGAGCGCCAGTGAGTTGAAAATCGTGGGCCCCATCAGCATCACCAGCATCCCCGAAGTGGCCAGCGGTAGCCTGCTCAATAGCGTGGAAGCCGCCAACGGCACCCCCGTCAACATCAATCTGGCCAACACCGGCGCGGTGGCGGGCAACGCCATCCAAGTGGTCTGGGACGGCCAGATTGTCACCGTCGTCCTGACGGCGGCCGACATCGCTGCGGGCACCGTCGCGGTCACCGTGCCTGCCTCGGTGCTGCAAGCGGCCACCTCGAGCGGCACCAGCGAAACCCTCACGGTGAGCGCCAGCCTGCTGGTCTCTGACGGCGGCGGTGTCATCTCAAATGCCGCCAACACCACAGCGGCGGTCAACTTCACATCGCCCACCGCACCGGTCATCAGCGCCACGGCCTGGAGCGCCACCAACACCTATTTGCAGAGCAACGACTCCGGTATTCCTGAAAACAAATACAACATCGACTGGACCTCCACGACCATCCCCATTACCGGTACAGCCGACGGCGCCATCTACCCGTCTGAGGCAGCGGCCAACGGCAGCGTGGTGCGTGTCCAATTACCCACCACCGCTGGAGCAGGTTTGGTGCCTGCGGTCGCCAACGACCAGGTCAGCCTGAGTTGGGGCGGCCTGGGCACGGTGACCGTGACCTTGACGGCCACCAACATCACCGCTAAGTACGTGGATGTGCTGGTGCCCTGGAGCATCATCAGCCAGCAGGCCTACGACAGCACCCTTAACGTCAGCGCCACCATCGTCAGCGCCGCCACCGGTAACCCCAGCTTGGCGGCGGTGGTGCCCGTGACTTTGCGCTTTGACGTGGCCCTGGCCGCGGCCGACGCAGGCACGACCAACTTTGTGATCTATGGCGAATCCGGTAGTGATCACAGTGCCTGGTCGGTTGCCGGCGTTGGTGACGTCAACGGTGACGGCCTCGACGACCTCTTGATCGGTGCCCCCGACGCTGTTTCATCCACCACACCCACCACCCACGAAGGCCGTGCCTACGTCGTGTTTGGCAACACCAGCTACACCTCAGGTCATGTGCCCATCGAGTTGTCTGCCATTGCCGCCGGTGTGGGGGGCTTTGCTATCAACTCTCAATCCGCCAGTGCGTCGGCGCAAGGCCTGGGCTGGTCAGTGTCTGGTGTGGGTGACCTCAACGGCGATGGCCTAGCCGACGTCCTGGTGGGTGCGCGCTATGCAACTTCACCCGGTTTTAGCATCAACGGCGTGGACTGGGTGGTTTATGGCAAAACCAGCACCACCCAGGTGAATCTGAGTGCGGTGAACGCGGGTAGCGGGGGCTTTGCCCTATATGGACAGTTCAGCGCCGGCCGATCAGGCTACGCCTTATCGGGCGCTGGTGACGTCAATGGCGACGGCTACACCGACCTGTTGCTGACCGCCTATCAAAACAACCGTGCCTACGTGATGTTTGGCGGTTCCAGCAACACCAGCTTCAACATGGCGGCTTTGTCTGCGCCGGGCAAGGGGTTTTACATCGATGGTGACGCTGGCACCGCCACCGGCTGGGCGGTCAGCGCAGCAGGCGACGTCAACGGTGACGGCCTGGCCGATTTGCTGGTGGGAGCGCCCACCGCCAGTCCGGGTGGAAGAACCTCTGCCGGCCAGGCCTATGTGGTGTTTGGCAAAACTGACAACAATACGGTGAGCCTGTCTAGCCTGACGGCTGGCACCAGCAGCGCAGGTTTTGTTTTCAACGGGCAAGGTGTTTCTGACTTTGCCGGTTACTCGGTTTCTGGATTGGGCGACGTCAACGGCGACGGCCTGGCCGACGTGATTGTGGGTGCGCCAAAGGTCACCTCCCTGGGCACCAACAGTGTGGGTAATGGCGTGGGCCGCACCTATGTGGTGTTTGGCAAAACCGACAGCTCGGCGGTCAACCTGTCGGCGCTGTCGTCAGGCACCAACAGCCTTGGATTTCTTATCAACGGTCAAAATTCAGGCGGCAATTTCGGCCTGTCGGTGGCCGATGCGGGCGACTTCAACGGCGACGGCCTGGCCGACATGATCGTGGGCGAGCCCATGGCCGTGGTCATGGGCGTCGTCAATGTGGGCAAGACCTACTTGATTTACGGCAAAACCAGCGGCACCGTGGTGAACGTCTCCAACTTTGCGCAAAGCGACGGTTTTGTCATCACTGGCACCAGCAACGGTCTGAGTGGCTACGATGTGAGCAATGCCGGTGACATCAACGGCGACGGCTTCAACGACTTGCTGATCGCTGCCCAAAATGGCACCCCCTCGAGTACACGCGGCTCAGCCGGTAAAACCTATGTCATTTTTGGTGGCATTGCCGGGGCGGCCACCAAAGCCATCGACTTCATGGGCACCGTTGGCGATGACGCACTCAACGCGGCAGGTACCAGCAGCAACCTCAACGAGCAGTTCATCGGCGGGGCCGGCAACGACACGTTGGTGGGCGGCGGCGGGGCCGATGTCATGTACGGCGGCATTGGCAACGACACCTTTGTGCTCAATACCGACAACTTGGCCCAGTTGGCCAGCGCAACCGGCAACAACGCTCAGGACATTGCCCGCGTCAGCGGCGGCCATGGCATAGACACCCTCCAAATCAGTGCCACTGGCCTGACGTTGGATGTTGGCAGTTTAAGAAACGGTGCCGTCAGCGGCATCGAACGTCTGGACCTCAACAGCGCCAGCAACGTGCTGAAGATGAACCTGGCCGACGTCATGAGCCTGGCGGGAAGCGACATCAATGGCACAACCCCCGTGCTTGACGACTCCAACAACATCTTCAACACCACCAACGGCTGGACCGCCACCAGCTCCGGCGGCGCTACCGGCTGGGGGGCGATCAACCGCGCCCAGCAACTGCTGGTGGACGGCGACGCCAGCAACGTGCTGCGCCTTTCCGGCACTTGGGACATTTTGGGCACGGTGCAAAACACCTCAGGCACCGTGTACAAGGTCGTGGCCAACAGCCTCAACAACGTGCAGGTGCTGGTCAACAGCAATGTGCAGCTGTGTCTCGCGCCACGCTTGGACATGACGGCCAACGAACTGCCTGGCGGCCTTAACTACACCGAAGCCACCAGCAACGGCGACACCCCCTTGAAGATCAGCCTGGCCAGCACCGGCGCTTTGGTGGGCAACACCCTGCAAGTCAACTGGAACGGCCAGCTGGTCAACTACAACCTGACCTCCACCGACATCAGCAACGGCTTTGCCAGTGTGCCGGTACCCACCAGCACGCTGACAGCTGCCACCCCGGTGGGCACGGCGACAGCGGTGTCCACCACGGTCACTCTACTGGACGGCGCGAATGCATTGACACAATCCGGTGTTCAATCCATTGCAACCAATTTCATCATCCCAACAGCGCCGACCATCAACGCGACAGCTTGGGCTGCCACCGGTGCGGGTAACACCAGCACGTTGTCAGGTATTCCAGAGGCGTATTACGACAAGCAAACTGCTACTTATGCTGCGGGCACAGTCGTTGATCAGCACCTTTATTACAGTGAAGCGGTGGCCAGTGCCAACAGCGGCACGGTCATGCGGGTGCAGTTGCCGACCACCGGTACCAATCCGCCCTTAGCCGGTGACACGTTGGCGGTGACATGGGGCACGCAAACCCTGACCGCCTACACACTGCTTGCCGCTGACATCACCGCCAAATACGTGGATGTCGTGGTGCCTTTCACCGCCATCAACAGCCAGCCATTTGGCACGGTTGCGGTCACCGCTGCAGTCACCGGCGCAACCAGTGGCAACAGCTCGCCAGCCGCTACGGTCAACGTGATGTGGGCTTATGACTTGCCGTTGGCTGACTTGACGGCCTTGAGCGGCGGTTTTGTCATCAATGGCGCCATAGGCACTGAAAAAATCGGCTACAGCAGTCTGCCAACAGGCGCTGTGAATGTCGGCGACGTGAACGGCGACGGCTACGACGACGTGATGATTTCGGAACAGGGAACTAAGCGCTATGTCGTGTATGGGCGTCCAGGCCTTGCGACGCTGGAGTTGTCCTCCATGAGCGTGGCGGGCAATACCAATGGCTTCATCCTAACGGGCGGTGATCCCACCAGTACCCGTGCTGGGGACATCAACGGCGACGGCCTGAGCGACATCGTAGTTCAAGTTGGAAACTCGGCTTATGTGGTCTACGGCTACACCGCCAGCATCGGACAGGTAGCCTTGACAGCTCTGGCCGCAAGCGCCGGCTTCAAGATTACCTACGGCGACAAAACAACTAACAACAGCTCTCTGGCTAGCCCCAGTGTGGTGGGAGACGTCAATGGCGATGGCTTTGACGATATCTTGTTCAATTTTGCTGACGCCTCAGGCAGTGGCAACTTCTTGCTCTACGGCGGCTCTGGACTGAGCAACCTGACCTTGCCTGCAGGGGTTTCCGGTACCGCCAGCAATGGCTTCTTCATCACGCCGGCGAACACCTCCACCCTCTCGGGTGGACAGGTTGCCACCATGAGCGGCGACTTCAACGGCGATGGTTACAGTGACTTTGCATTGTTTGGCTATTCCAGCGCCACAGCCTTGACCAGCTATGTCTATTTCGGCGGCCCCAACCTGACAGGCGTCAACGCAACATCGCTCAATACGGCAGGCAATGGCCGTGGTTTTGCCATCAGCGGGTTGACTGGCGGTAACACTGCTTTCTTTGGCACCAATGCCGGGGACATCAACGGCGACGGCATGGAAGACATCATCTTCAACGATGGGTCCGCCCGCGCGTTTGTCCTCTTCGGCAAGACCAATACCAGCCCGGTCAACGTGAGTACGTTGGCCGCGGGCAGCGGCGGCTTCATCATCAACGCCGGTAATTCGACGGTCACCAGCGCGGGGTATTTGTACGACGTTGATGCGATCGGCGACTTCAACGGTGATGGCTTGGCCGATATGGTGGTTGCTGACCATACGCTGGCAATAAACGGCGCGACAACAGGAGGTGCGTATGTGGTTTTTGGTCGCACAGCCACCTCGGCGCTGACCTTGAACAACCTGGCCGCCTCCGAGGGCTTCCGTATCGACGGGGCTGGCGCGGGAGGCGCAGCCGGTTACACCTCGACAGCTGCGGGTGATGTGAATGGTGATGGCTTTGCCGACGTATTGATCATGTCGTATACCGAAACTCCATCCGGCGGCTCACGAACGCAAGCCGGTGTGGGTCGAATCGTATTCGGTGGTGTAAGCCGAATCAATGATATGGTTTTTGAAACCATCAACGGCGACGCCATTGGAACCACGGGCGCAGACATACTCGCCGGTTCAAGCGGCAACAACCAGCTGGTAGCCGGCGATGGCAATGACACCTTGAGCGGCAGCGGTGGCGCCGATGTTCTCTATGGCGGCCGCGGTGACGACACCATCATGATCAACGCCGACAACGTGGCCAAGATGAGCCTGAGCGGTACAGCGCAGGCGATTGCCCGGGTGGACGGTGGCAGCGGAATCGATACCTTGAAGCTCGACGGTACGGGCATTTTTCTGGACCTCAGTTTGGTGAGCGGGCCGGTCATAAATGACATCGAAAAAATCGACTTGACAGGGACTGGCAACAACACCTTGAAACTGAGTTTGGCCGACATGTTGCAGAGCTTTGACAATTCCAACGTGTTTAACAGCAGCAACACCACCAGCGGCTTGTCAGCCACGGTCACCAAAAATCAGTTGCTGGTAGATGGGGATACCGGGGACAAGGTCGTTCTGAGTGATTTGGTTAACTGGACTGCATCGGGAACTAACGTAGTGTCTAACGGGCACACCTATGTGGTTTATAACCACAATGCTAGTGCACATCAGTTGCTGATCGACAACCAATTACTGGTCTCGGCAACTTGAAAGCAAAGTTCCAATGGCTGAATGTTGGCAGCGGCCCAGTTGGTTCGGGTTTGCGGCCTCAGGGCATGGCTTCGCCAGACTGGCTCGAACGACGGCTGGATGCAGACCCTAACGTGCTCCCAGATGTTCTGGCGCCAGCGAATGACTTATCGATGGTAGCAAATGCGTCCATGGATGCCGTGTTTTCATCGCATTGCATAGAGCACCTCTATCTGGATCAAGCTGTTCCAGCGTTGAATGAATGGAGACGAGTTCTTCGGTCTGATGGGTTTTTGTTGCTGGTATGTCCAGACCTTCAGGCTGCAGCCGAGATGATCGCTCAGGACAGACTGATGGACGTTGCCTACGCTGGGATTAGACCGTATGACATCGTTTTCAGCCATCAAGGATTGGTGGCACAGGGCAGAGCAGCGGGACACAGTTTCATGGAGCACAAAAGTGGTTACACGCTGAGCTTGCTGCGAGCGTTGGTCAATGAAGCAGGGTTCGCTGTTCACGCGGCAACCCGCATGCGTCACCGCTTTGAATTATGGCTGATTGCTTGCGTGCAGCCACGATCTGAGGATGAGATGCGGACCATGGCGCAAAGGCACTTTATATGTTGACGTTTGTAACCGCTACGCGACACAGCCGTGCCGATTTTGAGGCTCGCAGTCCATTGGCCTGGTCGCTCAAGAGGGTGGGGGAGTTGACCCCCTTGCGCTTGCTAATGGTTGGCAACAATTCTCGCCCGCTAGCTGAAATTTACAACTCTGCAATCCATGACAGTGAGGGGGATGAAATTTTAGTTTTTGTCCACGACGATGTGTTCATTGACGACTGGATGCTGGGCGCTCGATTACAAGAAGCATTGCTGCGTTTTGATGTGGTGGGTGTGGCCGGAAATCGCCGTCGACAACCTGGGCAGGAGACCTGGTATATGAAGCCAGGGCAGTTGATCGATGGACAACGATGCATCACAGAACGGGACAGCGATTGGCTCAGTGGTGCCGTCCGCCATGGAGTGAATGGAGATCAAGGGGTGTCTGTGTATGGGGCTGCACCTGCATCTGTTGCTTTGCTTGATGGGATGTTTTTAGCCGCTAGAGGGAAAACACTGAAAGAAAGGGGTGTGTCCTTCGATCCTGTGTTTCCTTTTCATTTTTACGACCTTGACTTTTGCCGTGTTTCACTCCGAGCCGGATTGACTTTAGGTACTTGGCCATTGGCAATGACCCACGAAAGCTGTGGTGAATCTGTGAGATCAAATGATTGGGCGAGGGCGTGCGATGCCTATTTCCGAAAATGGAATGAATTGGAGCAGGTCGAAGTGGCCAATGGATCGTCATGAACAATTCACCGACGACCTCAGATTTTGCACAAAGCGACGGGATTCTTTGGCTAAAACAAGGGGTGTCTTTCCGCGCTGAAGGCCAACATCTGGCTGCATTGGATGTCTATCAAAAGGCATCATCTATTCCGGGTGCGCCTGCAGAGGTTTTTTTTAATCTCGGCAACGTGCTATTGGATTTGGGGCGATGGGAAGAGTCCGCTGCTGCAATGAAGCGGGCGCTGGAGCTTCAACCCCAAATGACATCAGCCCTGATGCAATTGGCGCGTTGCAAGGTTAGGTTGGAGCGTCTGGCTGAAGCAGATACGCACTTTTCCGAGTTAGTCCAAATCGATCCCAATCATTTCAGCGCTTGGCTGGAGTATGGAAATTTGCTCAGACAACTCGGTGAAACTGAGAAGATGTTAGGCGCTTACCAGCGCGCAGCCAGTTGTACACCTCAGAGGTGGGAAGGGCTACTGGCTCTGGCGCGAAGTCTGGAAGAGGTCAGCCATTTTGATTTGGCAGCTATCAATTATCAACGAGCTGTTTCTTTAGCGGGTGCGGCTGAATCATCAACGTCACCTACAACAAATCCACAGAAAAAACTCCCGCAGCAGGGGCAATTGCGCATAGTCCATTGGCGCATGGCCAAATACCGATTGGAACGTGGGGATGTCGCCCGAGCCATGGAGGCGATGCGACAGGCATTGATGGCGGCGCGGATAGAACATTTGCGGACGCCTATTGATGAGAACGAGATCGCCGAGATGCAAATGGACCTGGCCGATATTCACATGCGCTTGGGTATGACCTCGGAGGCTCACCGCGCATTTGAACGAGCCAGTGCTGCAACCAGTGAGGCCACCCTCGTGCGCCTGGCGGAATTGTCCTTTCGATATAACTTGTGGCAAGAAGCACAAAACGTTCTGAAGCGCAATGTGGAGTTACATCCCGCCAGTGCCATGGCGCATTGGAATCTGGCTCACTCGTATGCCGAGTCTTGGCAAATGGAGGATGCACTCGAGTCATTGGCCAAGGCTGAAGCGATTGAGCCGCAAGCTGGCGCTTTGTCCATGCGGGCCAGTGTGGCAGGTCGCACTGGGGATGTGGAGACAGCATTGCGGCTGTACCAATCGTTGGCTGAAGCGGAGGGGCCTTTATCAAAAATGCGCTCCAGCGCGGCCATGAGTGCACTTTACAGTGACCAACTGACCCCACAGGCTGTGACAGATTTGCATCGCTCGCTGTTTGCTTCATTAGGGGAGGGGGGGCGAAGCGCAGAGAGTTTCACGAATACGCGAGACCCTCTCAAGCGATTGCGAGTGGGGATGGTGTCAGCGGATTTTCACCACCAGCATCCTGTCAACATATTCATGCAGCCTGTTCTGGCTCGTCTGGACCCCGCGCTGTTTGAGGTGACGGTATATTTCACGGGTGTGTCGTATGACGACCAGACTCAGCGGGCACGCTCTCGGGCCGCACAGTGGGTGGAATGCACGCGATGGACCGACATACAACTGGCGCGCCGCATCGAGGCCGATGGCATCGACATTTTGTTGGACCTGGCTGGTCACACCAGCTTGAATCGCATGGCGCTGTTTGCTCAGCGGGCGGCACCGGTCCAGGTGTCGTTCCTTGGCTACCCAGCATCGACGGGTGTGCCCAATATGGATTGGATTTTGGCTGATCCGGTGGTGGCACCCGCGGGAAGTGATGCGTTGTATTCGGAGCGTGTGTATCGGCTGCCTAACTCCGTGTTTTGTTTTGCCCCCGAGGTAAATTACCCCTACCCGATCTACACGCAAGTGCATGCCGAACGCACACTGACCTTAGGCTCATTCAACAACGTGCCCAAGATCACGCAGCACACGGTGGCTTTGTGGTCCCGAGTCCTCAATGAGATACCCGGTTCGCAATTGCTGCTCAAGGCGCCGAGTTTCAAAGACGAGGGGGCTATTCGCGCATTCAAGTCACGCTTTTCCGCGCAGGGCATTGCTGAGGACCGGTTGATTTTTCGTGGCCCTGTGGGATTGAGCGACATGATGGCGGAGTACGCTGACGTGGATATTGCGCTGGACCCCGTGCCTTACAACGGGGGCACCACCACACTTCAGGCCATGTGGATGGGCGTTCCGGTCGTGGTCAAAGCGGGAGGTAATTTTGTCTCACGCATGGGCGCGAGCTTCATGACCGCTGCTGGTCTTTCCAATTGGGTTGCGTCCGATGACGATGACTACGTGGCAATTGCAAAACGCATGGCATCCAACAGGAGCGAGCTGTTGAATCTCAAGCAGGGATTGAGGGCTCGACTGTTATCCCGTCCGGCATGGGGTATCGATCAGTACGTTCGTGATTTTGAGGCGGCTTTGCGCAGCATGTGGACAGACATGTGTCAGGGGGATGGCCGATCCCGCTCGACCACACACGACAAGATCCTATGACTCAACATCACTCAACTGAGGAAAAAGCGCATCCTGGCTCTGGTGGCCAGACACAGCCGCCGGATCCCTTGGTTCACTGTCTGTCATTGGCCTCGCATTTGCTGGGACGTCCTGCGCACGTGGCGGCATTGCGTGCAGGCTTTGCCGTCGATCACAACGGATTTGTGCCGGCTGAATCCATGCCAGACATGGCCCGTCAACAGGGTTTACTGGCAGCTTGGTCCAGGACGAACCCCAGCGCCGTTCCCAGTTACGCCTTACCTGTCATCGTGCCATTACAGGATGGACGAGCCTGTGTGTTGCGCGCCATCGATCAAGGGCAAGCACAAGTGCTCTTCCCAGAGTCAGGACAGCAAGAGTTGGTGATGTCGTTGGATGAGCTGAATGCCATGTCCAAAGGCGAAGTGTTGGTTGTACGCAAGCCAGTGGACAGGGCAGAGCAAACCCTGACACCCATGCAAGGCGCGGCTTTTGAGTGGTTTTGGGGCACTTTGTGGAGATTCCGACACTTCTATATCGAATCCATGTTAGCCACGGTGGTTGCCAACATCCTGGCTTTGGCCAGTGTGTTCTTCACCATGAATGTCTACGACAGGGTGGTTCCCACCCAAGCCTATGCATCACTGTGGACCTTGGCGATTGGAACCCTGTTGGCCGCCCTGCTGGAATTCGTGATGCGTTGGCTGAAAGCACGCTTGGTCGATTTGGGGGGGAAGCGAGCCGATCTGGCGATCAATGCCACGCTGCTGCGCGAAATCATGTCGATTCGACTTGAGCATCGGCCCCAGTCGATTGGTATTTTTGCAAGTTCGATGAAGGACTTTGAAGCCTTGCGAGACTTCTTTTCATCGGCTTCGCTGGTGGTGCTGGCTGACTTGCCATTTGTGCTGCTGTTTGTGGCGCTGGTGGCAGTAGTGGGAGGGCCGCTGGCATGGGTGCCGGCATTGGCCATTCCCCTGGTATTGGCCGTGGCGTGGATAGCCCAAAAGCCATTGACCGGGGCCATGCGCGAGAACATGAAAGAGTCTGGCGACAAGCAAAGTGTCTTGGTGGAGTCTGTTTTGAACTTGGAGATGCTCAAAGCACATAACGCTGAGGGATATCTGCAACGGCGTTGGGAACAGTCGAATTTGGCGGGAGCAGATTCCTACCGAAAGATCCGCTCAGTCTCTAACCTGATCACCGGATTCATCGGGTTATTGTCCCAATGGACCACTGTGATCATGGTGGTGTGGGGCGTTTATCTGATCCATGCCAACCAACTCACGCTGGGTGGACTGATCGCCTGCGTGATTCTCACGGGAAGAGCGATATCTCCCTTGGGCAGTGTGCTGGGCCTGGCTTCCCGCTACCAACAAGCCAAAACGGCTTTGGAAGCGCTGGATGGACTGATCAAGCGTCCCCGTGACCGTGATCCTGGCAAGCGTTATGTAGTTCCAGAGCATGTAAACGGTCGCATTCAAGCGATAGACCTCGAATTCGCCTACCCCGGTGAAGCCAAATTGCAAGTGATTCGCCGTCTCAACTTGATGGTCGAGGCGGGGACGCGGATGGCATTGCTGGGTCGAGTAGGAAGCGGGAAAAGTACCCTGATTCGCTTG
>JACCEC011859632.1_pt1 | contig 16563 bp, 10 predicted proteins | sample 7450121 | NCBI WGS metagenome assembly JACCEC01 (sample SAMN15323455, study PRJNA562643) | freshwater metagenome | isolation source: river surface water | place: USA:Blue River Watershed | collected 2017-08-18 | reverse complement strand
TTACTCCTCCTACTAATGTAAAATCTCCTCCTACATATACATTACCATTATAATAAAAGATTGAATATACTCCTGTACCATCATCTGTTCCTGTTCCTAATGCAGACCAAGTTGTACCATCCCATTTTACAATACGATTACATGTGGTTCCATTCACTGCTGTAAAACTTCCACCAAAATAATATACATTATTTACTGAATCATAATCCATCGCATATACAGGTCCATTAAAATAATTTGGAGATACTCCAGTAAATGTTGCTGTTGATACATTATATTTTGTTAAATATTGAGTATTTAAAGATGCCTGAGCACCATTACCATCTGCCATTGTATAATAAATACGATTATTCACACTATCCCAACAATTACGATTTGGAGGATTTCCTGAATTTGTTGTAAAACCTTGACAGACAGGTACTATCTGACTTGTTGATGTATCATATAACCATACATTATTTGAATAAACTGTATTAAAAAGTAGTTGATAACTTCCAAACATATATATTTTTGTTCCTCCTACTAAGATAGCGTCACTCATAACGGCTGGTAGTTCATATGTACCTTTCGTTGTCTCCCATAAAGATGTTGCTGTATTCCATTTAATCAAAGCTGGAGATAGTACAGAACCACTTGCTGTTGTACCTGTTCCAAAAAATCCTGCATAGTATATATATGAACCTACTGTTATAACAGATGATACATTATTACCATTACCCGTTACACCATTATTTGTTCCAACTGTACCTAAAGGACTCCAAGTATTTGTATTGATATTATATACAGCACAACGATTATATTGAGCTCCATTTAATGTTGTAAATGCTCCTCCTATATATAAATAATTCACTCCTCCATTTGTATATCCTGACATTCCACTTACAGAGCTATTTAATGAAGAGGTTCCTACTGCTGACCAAGAACTTCCATTATAACTCGCCAAATTCGCTGTTCCTGCTACTCCTCCTGCTGATGTAAAATTACCACCTACATATAAAATACTATTGAATACTAACATAATTAATACATTTGTACCCGCTATACCTGTACCCATTGCTACAGCTGTTCCAGGTGTTGCTATATCTACATAAAATATCTTGGATTGTGGTGTTGTAAATGAACCACCTACATATAAACGATTTGTACCACTATCATAATATAATGCACTCACATATCCATCTGTGATACCATTACTTACCATTGTTGAAAATGTATTCGTACTTGGTGTATATTTTATTAATCGATTATAAGTTGTCCCTCCAAAATTAGTAAATGCTCCTCCTATATATACATCTCCATTCGAATCTGTAGCTACCGCATAAGTTGATGAATTAAATAAATTAAAATTTGAATTTTTATTATAGGGTTGTATACTTATATTTGTTGTTGTATTTGTAGATGCACTTGATAATAATGATTGACTTGAAGCTACATCATTTATATTTAATGTAGATGATGAAGCCGTTGCTATTCCTCCACTATTCGCATTCGCAGTTCCTAAATAATAACTATTCTGTATATTATTAAATGTTGTTGCTCCTAATCCTCCTGTTGATGCACTTGTACTACCCATGATTCCTGATGATGTTGCACTTGTGATTGATACCAATGAATAACAATTATTAATAAAACCTCCTACTGAACTATCACCTACAATTCCACCCTGATTCAATCCTGTGATACTTCCATTTGCTCTTGATTGTGTTATTGAATAATAAGATGCATTTCCACCTACTATTCCTCCTGAATAATCCCCCGATACAGTTACCCATACTAAACATTTACTTATTGATCCTGAAAAATATCTTCCAGCGATTCCTCCCGCATATGTTCCACTTATTGTACCAGTACTTCCACTTACACAATATTGACATTGATTAAAATATACTCTCGAACCTGTTCCTGTAAATCCTCCCGAATTATTTGTTGTCACATCTACACCATATACTAATACCGAATTTACCCATCCAGATGAATTCGTATTTCCTATTAACCAACCCTTACCTGTTGTTGATAAAGCACATGTTCCTGCATTTGTATTTACTGTTAATCCCATCGTCTGTATCTTTCCACCCTGTAAATTCACTAATCCCGGCCATGTCGTTCCCGCTGTTGTCGGTGTGATCGTGATGTTAAAATTGTTTCCATTTAATGTATATCCTACTCCCAAACCATTCGTTGCTAATGTCCATGTTGCAGGATTTATAATGATACTATTCGCTAATGTACCAGTCACTGTTGATGGTGATGATAACCAACTTGCTAATTGTGCTTGAGTTGTGATCGATGTCGACATCTCCCCTAATTCCTATTCTTTTCATCTATTTTTTTTTCATTCTTCTTTCTCATTCCACTTAAAAAATATATTCTATTCTTTAATGTTTTTTTATAAAAAATGTATGTTATGATTGAATAAAGTCACTAATTAATGAAAGAATTCTCTCCCACTCTTCTGGTGTATGTTCAAAATCTTTATCTACATCAATAATTAATACTTTTTTTGAATCTATCGTCTTTAACCATTCATCATGATATCTGTTGATTGTCTCCAAATATTCTTTGGGTACACATTTTTCTTCCGTTCTCTCTCTCTTCAACATTCTTTGATATGATGTCTCTGGATCAGCTCGAATATATATATATCCATCCGGCATATTAATATCCTCAAATGTCTCTTTTACTAAACATTCATACCACTGATTATACATCTTCCATTCTAAGTCCGTCATCATTCCTCTCTCATATAATGAGCGAGCAAATACATTCTTAAAACTATCTAATGAACGTTCCACAAATTTTATCTTCTTATCTGTCCCTTTTTTATTATTCTCCATCATGGTAAATAATCCATAAAGTTGGAAAGTAAATCCCCATCTCTTCTGATTCTCATAGTAAAATTCTAATAGATTTTTACCTGAAGAATCTTCTGTCATCTCTTTCCACATATCTACAGGTTCATAAAATACTTGTGAATCTACTAAATCCCTCTCTAAAAGTTTACATAAAGTCGATTTTCCACTACCTATATTACCTTCTATCGCAAACCATTTCGGTCTACCAGTCATTTTCCGTTATATAATTTTAAACGGTTTTTCTTAATACCCATTAAACGAACTCTCTTATACACTTTTAACTTTCACTTTTTATCCATTTTCTATATACGTAAATCTTTCTCTACCATCTTCTCTTTATCCCATTCTTAACGTAAATAATACAATTTGAATATAAAGAAAAATATAATAAAAAAATTATAAAAAGATGTTGAATGAATATATATTAGGTACTTTCATAGGAGGATGGGTGGGTGATGCGTCGGGGGCCCCTCTTGAATTTTATCATAAAGTGATAACAGATGAAAAAGTAAAAGAAGTTATGAGAATGAGTGGTGGAGGTGTTTTACAGGTGGGTCCCGGTCAAATCACTGATGATAGTGAACTTGAATTAAGTCTTTTAGATGTTTTATTAAAAACACCTCGTTCTGAAGATTATCCGATTGAGGAGATCGCTCAAGGTTATATTGAATGGGGTCGTTCAAACCCATTTGATAAAGGTCGCACCTGTTCAAATGCCTTTTGTACTTCTCAAAATCATATAGAGATGATAAAAAATGCATCTATGTTAAACTTTCATAGTAAATCAAATGGTGGACTTATGAGAATCGCTCCTATCGGTATTTGGGCTCGGGACAAATCGATCGAAGAGATTATTCAAATCGCAAAGTCAGATGCCCAATTATCTCATCCGAATGTAGTTTGTCAAGAAGTAAATGCTATCTACTCCGTTTTAATCGCATTTTTAATCAAAAATCCAGGTAAACATATAGATGCTATCAACTTTGTAAAACCACACATTCAAAATGAAGAAGTTCAAAAATGGTTCGAAGATGCTTTACATCACCAATTTCTCGATAAAATAGATTGTCGTGATAATATTGGATTTGTAAAACATGGATTTTCTTTAGCTATCTACTTCTTATATCATCAAATACCTTTTGAAGAGGCGATTCATCAAACTCTTAAAAAAGGTGGTGACACCGATACCAATGCTAAAATTGTTGGAAGTCTTCTAGGTGCTCTTTATGGTCTTCAAAAGATACCTAAATATATGATTCAACCTGTATTGGATTTTGATGGAAAAAATGGTATCCAAAGACCCCAAAAATATAATATCCAAAAAATGTTACAACGTCTTCAACTACCGAACGAACTTCTCTCCTAAATAAATTTGTTTTTTAAATATATTTTCATTAATAAAAATGAAAATTGAATATAAAGAAAATTTAAGATTATTTTTACTTATTTTTTTAACAAATAAATACTTTTTTTAAATGATTATAAAATCAGAATTACTGGGAAGTGATCTTTTGAACAAACTCATCGATGAGACCTTTTACTCGTTCCCACTCTTCCGGTGTATTTTCAAAATCTTTATCGACATTAATAACTAATACATTCTCTTGATCTTCACGACAAAGCCATTCATCATGGTATTCAGAGATAATCTTAAGATATTCAACAGGGACACACTTCTCTTCAGAACGTTCACGTTTTAACATTCTTTGGAAAGAAGTCTCCGGATCCGCTCGAATGTAAATAAATCCACTCGGACGATTTACCTTCTTAAAACAATCCTCACTTAACCAATCAAACCAACGATTATACATATTCCACTCTAATGATGTCATCTTACCTGTGTCATATAGACTACGAGCAAATACTAATTTGTCCGTGTAAATTGACCTCTCAATAAATCGAATATCCTTCGTCTGTTCACTCATCACATCCTCCATCCTCGTCAAAAATGTATATGATTGGAAAGAATAGGACCATCTTTCTTGGTCAACGTAAAAGTTTTGGAGAATATTGTTTCCACTCTCTTCATCCTTCGTCTCCCTCCATTTATCAACAGGTTCAAAGATAACCTCCGTCTCATCTCCCATCTCATTCTTTAATTTTCTACATAACGTGGATTTTCCACTTCCAATATTTCCTTCAATAACAAACCAATGTTTATCGGTCTTTTTATCATTAATCTTGACTGACTCTTTAATAGGGGTTTTTGATGTAAATACACTCATGTTTTATTCTTAGTGGATTCTTTCTTATTCTAATTTAAACGAATCTCTTTATATCTCTTATTTTTGTAGAATTCATTTTTTTTTTCAATATCCTAAATGAATTTAACTTACCTAAATGAAAGAATATTTTTTCAATATAAAGAAATTTTATTATTTTCTTTATATATAACTCATTTTCTTAAAAAAAATAAAAATATGATTTATGAATAGAGAGAAGAATGACGGATATTAACAGTGAAAGTATTCGATATCGTTTATTTAAAGAGACATTTACAATCGATGGTTCTCTATTCGGTCTACAATACAGTATATTGATAGCGATTATATCAAAACCATCTACAAATAGACCAAAATATAAAAATGTTCTTTTATTTTTAAAAAAGAGTGACGGAGAACTTCTTACAGAGGTAGAGAAGGAAACGATAAGTAAAAAAATAAACGAAGGACCATTAAGTATTCAATCAAAGACTCGTACTATTCATTTTTCATTTAAAAATACTCCACCCTCAAATGTAAATCCTGTCAATATTGCTTTAAAGGGTATTCGAAATAAAAGAAATCATCAAGAATACGATATACCTGTTTTTTATACTTCTTTAAATATGGATTCATTTATTAGCTTTTGTAATGCTGGATTTTCTTTAAATAAAACTTCTGGTTTTAATGTAGGTTGGAGTGCTACTGGAAAGATTTTAAAAAGCGCGATTCATTCAATGATTTCAAAACAAAATAAAGTAAAACTAATACCATTTTTAAAAGAAGATATAGTTATACAATCTTTAAAAGATTTATTAAGAAGTGAAAGATATAACACAATAGATGATGAAAATTATTTTCCAGAAAATGAGAGTAAAAAATTATTAAATACAAAAGTTTTACAATTTTTATTCCCATTTCCTGAACATTTAAATAATGGACCAGCCTTAGCTTCAGAACCATCTCAAGCACCATCTGGTTCAAATTCTGTTGTTGGAAGAGAAAATGAACTTGTTTCAGCTACAGCTTCAAATTCTACTCCAACTCCTCCAAATGTATCTAAACTCATTCTAGAAAAGAATAAAAAAGATTATCGAACCATCTCTTCTATTCAATATCAATATAAAAGATCTAAAAAAGAATTAATTGAAAATATTGGCGAATTAAAAGATAAATATATCCGTATTTTTAATCAATTATTTATACGTTATAATTCGACTCGACCCGAAGGATTTAAAGAACAAAACTTTGAAGGTGATATAAATGATGAATTGACTTTTTATAAAAATTTTATAAAAATCATGGTATTAAAATTAAATGACCCGAATCTTCAATATTTACTCCATTCTGTTTTAGTAAGAGATTTATCAAAAGATTCATTCTTTGTGTATTTTATACCACAGATTATGAATTCAAGTCGTAAACATGGAGATGGAAGATTTGAATTTGATTTAGATGTAGATAAAATTTCGAATGAAGACCCTCATTTAGATGATCATATCTATTTTTTTGGTTATTATTTTTATAAAGACAAACTAATCGTTCATCCTCAACTTCTTTTTACTCCATTAAATTCTCCCAATCATACATTTGATATAATTCTTCAACCAAATGAAAAAAACATTCAAATTGAGGATGGAGAAGAACGATTAAATCTTTTTCCTCTTTTTAATCACTTCTATAAACTTATTCTTCAAGATGAAAATTTCATTCTACTCTCGTCCGATTTATATCTTTTCCTAAAGAGATTTATGGAAGATCCTCGTCTTCATTCCAATCTTCGTTTTTTTTATTTTATTCTTCAAATTTTTGATTCTATTCATTTAGATAAAAATGATGTACACAAAAATACATTCTTCTTTTTAGATGTATTTTCTACTACTAAAATAAATATTCTTGAACTCTTTATTACAACTTCTTCTCGTAAAATTACTAAAAAAGATATTTATAACTTTATTATTTATAATATGATTGGTTCAAATAATAATTCACAGATTCATTCTACTATTTTAAATTATTGTACTCAGTTAAATACAGCAAATCATGGTCAAAATTATATTCAACAATTTATGACAAAAGAACCAATGTTAAAAAATATAGGTCCCTACAATAATTTAATGATAACACCTCAACTTATTAAAATATCCAATATCAATACCAACAATAACCCAGTATATCAAAATACTTTTATGAATTTATCAGACAGAGAAATTTTAAATTATCAAATAACAGCATTAAAATATATTCTAATCACAATTCAAATTTTAAGAGATATTGAACAAAAAACTTTTCAAAATTTTCAAAATGTGATTGATGAATCAAATCATCTTCAACCATTTTTAAATCAATTTATGAATCAAGCTGATAGAAGAGTCAATCATCAAATAGAATCAAAAGTACACTTTTTATATCAAAAGATATATCATATTTTAAGTATTCAATATAACCAACTTGATATATCATTATTCTTCTTTTTGTATTTGGATTGGTTTAATAAAGAAACAAAAATGTTTAAACGTCAAAATATAAATCTTTTTTCTCCCAATACACATAATTATACTCGAGTTTTTACAAAAGATATCCTAAATAAAGTAGGTCCTTTGTTATCTAAAAAAGAACAGAACAATTTAAATAATAAAAATGGTAATATTCATTTTGAATATAATCAACTCAGACCTAAAATTGAAAAAAGTCTGCGAAATTTTAAAGAGACTAAAAATAGATTAAATACTGGAAGAATCACAAATAAAGATATTGGTAAATTATCTAATTCTTTTAAAGAATTAATTGGTGTTAAAAATATGTATACAATTGAAGATCTTCGTCAATATTTAACTCATTTAAATATTAAAATACATAAATTAGATGAAGAATCTTATAAAATACGTAGAACTATAAAAGAAGGTGAAAGAACACTTTTTAATGGATTAAAACAAAAATATTTATCTTCAAAAGAAGTAAATAATCCTTCTTTAGAAGAATTAAATCTTATTTTAACAAAAATGAAAAATTTACTCGAAAAAAATAAAAAAAGTTTTTTCAAAAATAAAATGATTCAAGAATATATCACTCAGATTGAAAAACTTATTGAATTAAAAAAAAAATATAATCAATTAAAAACTGATATTCAATCTATGACAAATGAAGAAGAAAGAATTCAATTTATTCAAAAATCTCAACTAAAAAATAGAGAGACCGAAAGATTAAAAGAAAATGAAAATTTAAAAAGACTCCAAAATTTAAATCTTGAAGAAGTCAATTTTTTTGTATTCAGAATGAAAAAATACAAAATGATGAAAAAAATAAAAGAAATGTATCAATTTTTAATCCAACATTGGGGATTTGATTCGATTCAATTAAACCAAGAACCAACTTCAAGAACAACATCATCTTCAAGAACCTCATCAACCTCTTCCCAAGAAAGAGTACAAGCTAGATTATTTAGTTGGTTCTTCTAAATCAAAAAATCGTATCGGTACCTCTATATCCATCCTCTTATAAAAATGAAAATCTTTCCCCAAATCAATTCTTCTTTCATAACGATAAGGAAAATACCCTAACCCTCTCGTACTCGTTAACTCCCCGGGTATATCCTTACATCTCATCTTCTCATACCCCAATCCTATAAAAAATCTCTTTGACCCCTCATTCTCCTTACTAATCTTACACCATATCTCTTTTTCTGTTCTTCTCTTCATCTCCTCCATCATCCTTCTCGCATATCCCTTTCCCTGATATTCATTCTCCACCCCTATCGCCATTAAATAAACAAATGTTGTATATTCTATATAACTTATAAATCCTATTAATTTACCTTCTATAAAAGATAATACAAAATAATAACCTTCCCGATTCTCTTTCCAAAATGTACTCATTGTAAAATTCTCATCTTTCAATACTCGTTCTACTAACATCATCATTGAAGCTAAATAAGGTAAAATCTCATCATCCTTTACTATCATTATTTTTTCCATTCTCCTATATCTCTTTTTATTTTATGTTTTTTTTATATTCACGCCATTCTTAAAAAATTCTATTCATTCTGTAAGAGATAATGAATCCATTAGAAGATTCTTTCATTATTCTATATCATATCTATCCTCAACTCTCTTTACAAGATGCATATCAACTCTCTCTTACCAATAAACTTTTTCATTCTCTCTTTCAAAAAGCCATTCATGATAAAATGATTCTTCAATTATCAACTAAATTTGTCTTTAAACTTAAAGATAGAATAAATATTCAATATTGTAAAATTATTGATTATTCAATGACAAAAAATAAAATTCGTTATAGATTTATACCCTATGGACGTTATCATAATGTCACATGGCCTATTTTAAGTAAGAAGATTCTCTTCTTTACAACAGAAGTTCATCATCCTCAATTTATATCTCCACAAGTATCATCTCTATCTCATTTTCTATTAAATTGGGAAAAAATACCCGATAATTCTAACTACATTTATTCTCTCGAATATATACATCCACTTTTATACGCCTCAATACAAAGAACTCTCTATTTTATTTATATATTCTTATTCCTCTCCTTCATCTTCTTTATCTTCTTTATTACTATACTCGGATTCAATGTTTTATTTTATCCACCACAAATTTTATACGAACATAATCCTATCATTTTTATTTATGAACCTTCTTTAACAAATTCTCTTTTAAATCATCAATGTTTTCTAAATCAAACACATCCTTTTATCCTCTAATTCTTTTTTTATCATCTCTCTTCTATATTTACTCTTTAAATATACAAAATACAAATCTATATCAAATCTTCGTATCTTCTTCTTTTCCCTTAATGCTATAACTTCGATTCGTTCATTCTCAATTCTTAATGTTTTACTTATTATCAATTTTCCTCTCTTATTCTTATCTCCAAAATATGAATATTTATCCAATGGTATATATATAATATCATTTAAATAATTCTTCATCCATTTATCATATTCAAAATTTATCCATTCTACACCAATCCATTGTATAGATGCTACATTTTTAATATGATAATTCAGTTTATGATAACCTAAAAATATTGGAAAAGGAAAATATATGTCCTCATCCCCTTTTAAACTCATTCTCATGCCCTTTTCACCGTGATTATCCTTGATCGTTAACTCATTATCCTTATGACTCTTTATTCCTATTATCATCTCTATTCTTCGAAAATTATTGATATTTATATCATATATATTTGACCTAAATTGTCCCCTAAATAATGGAAGGTCCGAATTTAAATGACAATATACAACTCGATATCCCCTTCCATTATACTCTCTACTATTCTCTTCTACCCTCAACTTTCCCGTACCTAACTGATACATCATCCATCTCATAAAATCTTCAAAATTCATTCTAACCTTATCTTACCTTTTACGTTTATTTTCTTTAAGTACACTTTCATAAACGTAAATCACTAAAAAATGATTATTTCTTTAAGTTCAAATGAAAATTTTCTTTAAGTATAAAAAGTATAAAGAATGAGTGAAAAGATATATGATATTAATATTTATCATGAGAGATGTTCGGATGGTATCGCTTCGGCGTGGGTCTGTCAGAGATATAATCCTTCCATTCATCTTATCTCCTGTATTGCAGGTAAAAATCCGTCCCTAAACCCGGTAGATTATATTGGTAAAAAGATTATCTTTACAGATATTTGTCCATCTACAGAATATTTGGAAGAATTATGTAAATATGCGGAGAAAGTGACTATTTTAGACCATCATGTTACAGCTTACAAAAAGATTGAAGGATGGAAGACAAAACCGGATAATCTATTTACCATTTTTGTAAATAATCAATCAGGATGTATGATCACATGGGATTATTTTTATCCAGGTGAAGAGATGCCATTTTTTATTCAATATATTGGTGACCGCGATATATGGAAGTGGGAGCTACCTTATTCAAAAGAGATTAATGAAGTCTTATTTGTAGATAATCATGTCACTTTTGAAGGTCTTACTAAACTGATGTTTTCAGACCAATTTTCTACTATGATTAAACGAGGAGAAGAATTATTAACTCAAAAGAAGATACTCATTCAACGTGGTATTGAAACAGCAAAAGAATGTATCTTTGTTATGGAAGAGAAGAATTATTGTATCTGGTTATATACAGGTCTTGATGACCTAAGGTCAGATATCGGTTCAGAATTAACCAAGAAAACATTGAAGAATGGTTCTTTACCTGATTTTTGTGTACATTGGAGGTATAATATCTCTACAAATGAATTTTGGTTATCGATGAGAAGTACAGATGAACAGACCGATGTATCTAAAATATGTCAACAATATGGTGGAGGAGGACATAGGAATGCCTCCGGTTGTACTCTACCCCCTCATCTCCTACCTCGTGATATTTTTCATTTTCATTAAATAAAAAATATTCATTTATAAAAAAATAATAATTTATTCGTTATTCATATCTTCATCAACTTCTTCTTCATCAACTTCTTCTTCTTCATCAACTTCTTCTTCATCAACTTCTTCTTCTTCATCAACTTCTTCTTCATCTTCTTCATTGAATCCATGAAAATAAAAAGTGGACATTTCACTTATTTCTATTTTATCCTCCTCATTCTTATTATAATGAAGTTGATTTCTTTCAGAATGAACATTCGTATATAAAATAAATTCTAAATTGGAAGATATAAAGGAAGAAGATAAAGACCAGAATACTTTTTGTACTTTGGGTCTATTGAATTCAGATTTTAATTTTTCTGTTAAAGTTTGTATATGGGTTTGACCTGGTAAAGATGGAAAAGATAATGTTATTTTCTCTTCATTCATTTCATCTTTATTTTTATGAATAACACTCTTTGTATGCCTTATTCCTACTGGTTCTATCCTTGGAGTTTTTTTTTTATATTTATTACGGATTGGTGTTGATGGCATCATTTCATAAAATTTTTGAAGACCTCTAGTTGTATTTATTGCCGGTTTAACACCACCATATAAAATACCATTTTTTAAAATATTCGAATCCGTTTTTTCTATCAAAAAAGAGACAAAACGATATATCATTCTTATATTTTTGATATAAATATCTAATAAATTTATAAAATTATTATTAATAATAATATAATCAGTATTATACATATTATAAATTTCATTATAAGTACTATAAAATTCTTTCAAATTTTGATTATCATTCGTTTGATAATAATTTAAAAGTAAAATATAATAGATTGTTATTTGATTCAAAAATCCTTCTATCTCATGATAAAAAGGATCTACTTTATAAAATGTATAAGGTTTTTTACCATATTGTGTTTTTAAATATTGAACTGAAAATAATAATTCAATCGTAAATCCATCAGGTATATCAAAGAATGATTCAAAATTCATATTATGCATTCGATTTCGAATAGTTCTCTTATTCATAGCATCATCTAAATTTTCTCGTATCTTCTCTATATATTCTTTTAAACCAACAAAATAAGAATGATGTTCACGTTTCATAATACCAACTTCTTCATCTTCAACTTGCCTTTTTCCTTCATTCCCATAATAATATGAAAAGATTTTAGTAAAATATAACATAAATATATGTCGAATAATTCTTTTATTAAATTTTTTTTCAAATAATTGTTCATAAAATATCTTTTCATATAATGTAAAATTTAAATCATCTAAAACAGATTGAAAATTATATATATACATATTTTGTATATCCAATTGTGGACAACTTATCATAAAAAAATGATTAAAATATTCTTCGATACCATCTTCATTATTATAAAATATTTTTCTCAATTTTACTAAAACATTATCATAATATCTAGGTATTGATATATCTACTAACTCTGAATTTAATTTAATACTTTTTATTGGTTTATATTGAATTTCTGATGGTTCAACATCTTCTAAATTTATTAATGAATTAAATTGTTTTGTTGAAAATAATAAATTATTTGGTTGCATATCCAATGCTACTGTATTTTCAGATACAACTCTATTTTTTAATAAAATATTTATTTTTAATCGATATAAATCAAAATGTGTATCAAAACCTACCATTGGATGTTCTGTATGTATATTATTATTGAATGAAAAATATGAATGATAATCATTTTTGTGATTATTCGTATGATATCCTAAAGGATTTAATTGATTTGATGATAATAATAAAAAATCATTTGCAGGTTCTATAAATATATCATTTATTGTCACTTCCCTTCCTATTTTATAAGCGAATACTGTTTTTTTTTGTTTATTCATATCATAAAAAAATTGACGATTATGTAAATATCTTTCTAAATCTGGATTTTCTATTTTTACTGTTTCATTTATCAAATATGGATTCTCTTTACTAATTTTATTCATACCTTCATTTTCACCTTCTCCTTCTCCTTCTCTTTCACTTTTTACTCGTTCTTTTTGTATTCTTTCATGTTTATCTTCATTTATTTTTATTTTATTAAATAAATTGCATAATTCAACTTTAAATCTTTGTATTTTTTCAGGTGTGATAAAAGAATTCCCCAATAATCTTTCTTTTTTTATTTGTAAATCTTCAACTGCATGTAAATAGAAAAATTGTAAAGTATTATCTATATCATTTGTAAATGCCTTTCTTTTTAATTCATCCACTCTTTCATTCATATATATTTTATTAAAAATTTGTGTAAATTTAGTAGTATTTTTTATTAAATTTAATATTAATACTATTTTACCATAAATTACAGGAGAATATTTATTCGCTTCTGGATGGATTATACATTCATATATTGAATTAAATAATTGTTTTAATGACTGTTTTTCCATTTCATTTTGAATATCCTTTTTTTTTATTACCCTAAATAAGATATTATATTTGATAATCCAATATAATACATTTTGAGATTCATTTCTCTTTTTTAAAATTAAATAATTAATACGATTACTTGTTGGTACTTGTGATTCTACAAGTGGTGTTGTGACAGGTGACGAGGGTGGTTCAGAAAAAACATTCATATTTGGAGGAAAAAAAGATTCAATATCTAATTTTAAATTCATTAATATTAAACTTAAATTATTTTTAACAATATCATTTAAAATACAATATCTTTCTAAATTTTGTGTTAGTATATAAATTGTATAATCACTATCACTTACCTTAAATATATTTTTCATATTTTCATATTCTTTTAATTGATTAAATTCATCCATCTCCTCACTTAATTCACCTAATCCTCCATTATTTTCTATATACTGTTCTATTAAATTTTTAAGTAAAAACATATTTGTTCCTCCTTTAAATACTAAGTGAACCAATTCATTCTCATTTAAATTTGTATTTTTTTTATTCATCATATTATCTAATTCGAATGATACTCTTTGATATACATAATTCACAAAAAGCATACCATTCTCATTCTCCAAAAATATTTTAGTAAATAAAGATGTACACTCTTCTATAAATTCTTTTTTTGGTCTTTTATCCATTTGATAACCTATATTCTCTTTCAATACATTCTTCATTGATAATACATATTTTTTTTGTATATCAATGTTCATTTGTGGACTCATTGGTGATACTGGTTCAGATTCCATATTCTAATACTTATTTAGAATATTATTTATTTAAAAAAACTAAAAAAAATCATTACATATACTTCTTGTATTCATTCTCAAACATCTTCATCAACTCCTTCGACTTCTCATGGTATAACTCTTGACTCTTCCAACTATTCCATGGGATTAATGTCTTCTCATCTAAACTACGAAGTTTTGTCGGTACCACTAAACTACCTAATGTATCCAATTTTACTGTCGGTGCTTCATCTATATCTCCATCATATATCGCTCGGGTGATCTCTAATGTGATCTTCATATCCACTCTCTTTCCACCAAGTGAATCAGGACCACCATGCCATCCCGTATTTAATAAATATACCTTCAGATTATTCTTCTCTATCTCCTCTTTTAATAGTTCCGCATACACCTTCGGAGGATGTACCATAAATGCCGCTCCAAAGCACGCCGAGAAGGTCGGAACCGGTTCCTTAATACCACGTTCCGTTCCCGCCAGTTTCGATGTGTATCCCATCAAAAAATATTTTATCGCCTCCTCCGTACTTAATATCGATACTCTCGGTAAAATCGAATATGCATCGCAAGTTAAAAATACCATCCTCTTCACATTACCATAAACTCCACTCTCTATACGACCCGGTACATTCGTCATAGGATAAGATACTCGTGAATTCTCCGTCTTACTTATATCATTATAATCAGGTTCTCCATCCCTCACCATGATATTCTCCAATAACGCATTCTCACGAATCGCATTGTAAATCACCGGTTCATTCTCCTTCGATAACTTCGCCGTTTTTGCATAATTTCCATTCTCCAAGTTAACTACCTTCTTATCATAATAGATATGTTCATCATCTCCAATAATCTTAACTCCATCAATCGTCGAAAGTGATGTCTTACCTGTACCTGATAATCCTAAAAAGAGAATCGATTCATCCTTACTATTTACACTCGCACCACAATGTAAAGATAACTTCTTCTCAAGTGGCATCCAATAGTTATAGAGTGTAAATGCTAATTTCTTATTCTCTCCCGTGTAAGATGTACCACCAATCAATCCTATCTTCTTCTCCAAATTAATTCCCACAAAATTCTCCGAATTTAATGACTGCTCCTTCCAATCCTTGTTCTTTAAGTTCGATGCATTAATCACTGTAAAATCCGGTTCGCGATCATCCTTCTCTACTGTACCCTCCGGTAGTGAATAAAACATATTTTTCACAAAATGATGTTGGAAAGCATAATGTGTGATATAACGAATCTTACGCTTCGTCTTCTCATCTCCAAATGCCGTATATCCATCAAAGATATAAATCTTATCAAGATTACCATAATAATCTTTTACCTTCTTCTCTAAATTATCAAATACTTCACTCTTCATAGGTTGATTTACCTTACCCCAATCAATCAAACGAGCACTCTCCGTTCCTTCATTCTTCACAAAATACTTATCCTTCGGACTACGACCCGTAAACTCTCCCGTATCTACTGTGAAGACTCCATTCTTTAATACTTGACCCTCTCCATTCTCAATCTCGTGACGACGAATCTCATCATATCCAAGATTCACAAATACCTTTGCGTTCTTATTCTGGATACCATTCTTCTTTAAAACACTCTTCACAAACTCCGTCTGTGAACTCATCAAACGCGTCTGATTAAAAACATTCTTCCCAAATGAAAAACAACGTGTGAACATCTTTTCTTCTTTCTATTCTCTTCTATAAGAATTTTTTTATATTCCTTTTTCCCGTTTATTTTTTTCATTTTACAAAAAATAAAAATCGAATGTGACAATATAGATTGAAAGATGAATAATGTTTTTAATAGACCTTTAGAAAATGTACCCAGTTATTTATATCGTAAATATACACCATCTCTAAAAGAATCATCATCTGGATTAATGAGTATAATAAGAGGTAATAAAACCAGAAGAATGCAACCTACCAAAAAGAATATTCATACTTTTACATGT
>JACCEC012383680.1_pt1 | contig 16567 bp, 12 predicted proteins | sample 7450121 | NCBI WGS metagenome assembly JACCEC01 (sample SAMN15323455, study PRJNA562643) | freshwater metagenome | isolation source: river surface water | place: USA:Blue River Watershed | collected 2017-08-18 | reverse complement strand
TTAACTTAACGGGAGCTAAATTATGGGATGCAAAAACAATTTATCAACCGGGAATGGATTTAAGTACAATTCCACGAGATTACACAATAGAAAGCCAACGAGTCAAATGTAATAACAGAAGATAATTGATCAGGGTAGGGTGCGTAAGCACCGCGCACGCACCGCCCTATATTCCTGATTTTAACTCAGAATTAATCACCGCGATCGCAACTCCACTTAAAATAATAATTCCTCCAATTAATACCGATAATGGTGGGATTTCATTAAAGAATAAATAGCCTAAAAAACTAGCTCCAATCGGTTCAAATAAAATTGCTCAAGTGACTAAAGTCGGAGAAATTTTATTAATCGCCCAATTAACACTGGTATGACCGATTAATTGAGGGATAATTGCCATTAATAATAGGTATAAATAAACCGCAGTAGGATAGTTCGTATAACCGACTCCAAAAACCAACGGTAAAGGCAATAAAATGATAGCAGCGACCGTATAGGCAACGATAACATAACCCCCAATGGAAAACCCCCGTTGTTGAGCTTCTCGCCCAAACATAATATAAAAACTGACCGCCCAAGCCCCAATTAATGCTAAACCATCTCCCAATAAAGGATTAGAATAAAACGCTCCAGCTTGAGCCCCACTCAACCCAATGATGATTCCCCCTAAAAATGCAATTCCTATTCCTATAATTTTCAGAGGAGAGAGTGTTTCATTTAACCAAAATTTCGATAAAATTGCCACCCAAATTGGAGTTGTTGTAACTAAAGTTGTGGAAGCGGCAATGGAAGTATAAGATAAAGAAGTGATCCAGGTGGCAAAATGAAACGCTAAACAACATCCGGCTGCAATAGCATAAATTAAGGCTTGAGAAGAAAGCGATCGCCACTGGATTTTTAAGGCAGTTGGTAAGACAATTAAAGAAGCCCCTGTTAAGCGAATTGCCGCCATGACTAAACTAAAACCAATCCCACTTTGATCCGCCGCTTGTAAAGCCAAGCGAACTAAAATTGAACCGATTGAAATTGCCATCACTCCCATGATTACAACTCCCCAAACGAACCCAGGAGAGGGGGAAGAAAAACGCTGCATTTGTGTTTGAGACTCTGAGGGAATTAATCTTTAAAGTTTAACCCGATTTCTGCTCATTTGTTAATTTATGCGCTACCTTATATAGCAGAAGTTCAAAATTTAAGGTTATGATATCAAACGTTTTAATTACAGGGGCTTCTCAAGGAACCGGAAAAGCAACGGCTTTATTATTTGCCAAGAAGGGTTACAATGTGATTTTAGCAGCACGAGAACCGGAACGCTTAGAAACCGTCGCCGATGAAATTTTATCCTTGGGAGTTTCAACCTTAGCAATTCCGACGGATGTCACCGATATTGAACAGGTGAAATATTTAGTTGAGAAAGCATTAGATTATTATGAAACCATTGATGTTTTAGTGAATAATGCGGGCATTTGCTTAACGGCATCCGTTGAACACACCACCTTAGAAGATTGGCATCAATTAATGAATACCAACTTCTTTGGATATGTAAATTTAATTCATACTTTATTACCCCATTTTTTACAACAAAAACAGGGAACTATTGTTAATGTTGGTTCCTTTGGCGGAAAAATTCCATTACCTCAAATGGCGGCTTATTGTGCGAGTAAATATGCGGTGACAGGATTAACAGAATCCTTGCGATTAGAACTGCAAAAAACAGGAATTCAAGTCTGTGCCGTTCATCCGGGTATTATTAATAGTAATTTTATGGAACGAGCCTTATTTCGGGGAGAAGATGAGTTTGAAATTGAACAACTGCGTCAACGCTTAGATTCTGCCTTAGCTTCAACTTGGGTGAGTCAACCAGAAGATATTGCTCAAGCGGTTTGGAATGCGGTAGAAAATAAACAAAATGAAGTTATTGTTGGCCCGGCTGTATTAGCCACAGAAATCTATCGATTATTCCCTGGATTGATGCAGTGGATTTTAAATCAATAGAAGGCTTTAATCCTTCTCACTCCTGACTCAATTTAACCTGTTAGTTGACTAATTTTTTGAATCTGTATAGTTTTTTTAAAAAACATAAAGAATTATCGGAAAATATTTAAAATTAGTATTATTATGTTTCTATCGAGTTAACTGGATTCAATGCTATACTAAATGGATTGAGGAGAATTGTTATGGTAGAAATAGATGTACTAGACAATCGGTTGAGTTTAAGACAATTAGATGAGCAACCCATCCATATGTTAAGCCAAATTCAACCTCATGGGGTGTTATTGGTTTTAGAAGAACCCAGCTTGAGAATTTTACAAGTCAGTCAGAATATTGAATCAATCCTGGGAATTTCTCCTGACAAGATGATTCATAACCATTTGGCAGATTTACTTGATCCCTTCCAAATGGAACGCATTCAAACCGGACTTAAACAAGACAACCTCGATTTTATTAATCCGACTAAAGTTTGGATGCGAATTGAAGGAGATGATTATGCAATTTTTGATGGGGTATTTCATCGCAACTCCGACAGTTATTTAATCTTAGAATTAGAACCCGCTACTTCTCAAGACAATATTGCCTTTTTGAGTTTTTATTATTTAGCCAGAGTCTCAATTAACCAACTGGAAGCCTCTTCAAATTTACGAGATTTCTGCCAAATTATTGTCAAAGAAGTGCGAAAAGTCACCGGGTTTGACCGAGTGATGTTATATAAATTTGATCAAGATGGACATGGAGAAGTCATTGCTGAAGAAAAACGAGAGGAAATGGAACCCTATTTAGGGCTGCATTATCCTGAATCTGATATTCCTAAACCCGCCAGACGGATGTTTAGTTCAAATTGGATTCGTTTAATTCCTGATGCGGCTGCTGAACCCGTTAAACTGTTTCCAGAAGTGAATCCCATAAGTCATCGTCCCACGGATTTAACTTGTTCAATTCTTCGCAGTGCTTCTCCTTGCCATCTGCAATATTTACACAATATGGGAGTCGGTTCTTCTTTAACTATTTCTTTAATTAAAGAAGGTAAACTGTGGGGATTAATTGCTTGTCATCATCTCACGAGCAAATATATTTCCTATGAACTACGGAAAGCTTGCGAATTTTTAGGACGAGTAATTTTTTCTGAACTTTCTGAACGGGAAGAAACCGAAGATTATGATTATCGAATTCAATTGACTTATATTCAATCTGCTTTGATTGATTATATGGCTCAGGAAGAAAACTTTATTAATGGTTTAGTTAAACATCAACCGAATTTATTAGAGTTAACCCATGCTCAAGGCGCGGCAATTTACTTCAGCGAGCAATTTACTTTAATTGGTGAAACTCCGCCCGAAGAAGACTTAAAATTCTTAATTCAATGGTTGCGAAAACAAGGAGAGGAAGAAGCTTTTTATACCGATTCTTTACCGCAGATTTATTCCGATGCTGAACGATTTAAAGCCGTCGGTAGTGGGTTATTAGCCATTCCCATTTCTAATAAAAATTATGTGTTGTGGTTCCGTCCTGAAGTCATCCAAACCGTGAAATGGGGGGGAAATCCCCGTCAAGCCTTTGAAACCACCCACAGCGACGGTCAAGTTTTTCTCTCTCCTCGGAAATCCTTTGAACAGTGGAAAGAAACCGTTCGATTAAAATCTCTACCTTGGAAACAAGTTGAAATTAAAGCCGCCTTAGAATTGCGAAAAGCCATTATTAATATTGTGCTGCGACAAGCGGATGAATTAGCACAATTAGCCCATGATTTAGAACGGTCTAACGCTGAGTTGAAAAAGTTTGCTTATGTCGCATCCCATGATTTACAAGAACCCTTAAATCAAGTAGCTAATTATGTTCAACTCCTCGAAATGCGTTATCAAAAAGCCCTAGATGATAATGCCAGAGAATTCATCACCTATGCCGTTGAAGGGGTGAGTTTAATGCAAACCTTAATTGATGATATTTTAGAATATTCTAAGGTCGATATGCAGGCTATTGAATTTCAACTGACCGAGGTTGAAACTGCTTTAGATCGCGCCTTATCAAATTTACGAAAACGCATTGCTGAAAGTCATGCTACCATTACCCATGATCCCATGCCAACGGTGATGGCAGATAGCACCCAATTGATGCAATTATTTCAAAATTTAATTGGGAATGCGATTAAATTCCGCAGCGAAAAACCACTGCAAATTCATCTAGGTACCCAACGTATTGAAGATGCTTGGTTGTTCTCAGTACAGGATAATGGAATCGGAATTGATGCACAATTTGCCGAACGAATTTTTATCATTTTCCAACGGTTACACACACGAGATGAATACCCCGGAACAGGGATGGGATTAGCAATTTGTAAAAAAATTGTAGAATGCCATCGCGGTAAAATTTGGGTCGAATCTGAACTTGATCAAGGATCAACATTCTACTTTACAATTCCCGTAGGAGGACGCGAACGTGAGCGCCGAAATGGACGAAAAATCTAAAATGATCTTTTTGGTCGAGGATAATAAAGCGGATATCCGCCTCATCCAAGAAGCATTAAAAGATAGCCAATTGCCTCACGAAGTTGTAACTGTTAGAAACGGGGTAGATGCGATGGCTTTTCTTCACCAGGAAGGAGAATATGCAAACGCACCTCGACCGGATTTAATCCTTTTGGATTTAAACTTACCTCGAAAAGATGGGCGTGAGGTATTAGCTGAAATTAAAGCTGACCCTCGCTTAAAACGCATTCCGGTTGTGGTTCTCACAACTTCCCAAAATGAAGAGGATATTCATCACAGTTATAACCTCCATGTCAATTGCTATATTACAAAATCTCGGAATTTAAGCCAACTCTTTACAATTGTTCGAGGAATTGAGGAATTCTGGCTTAAAACTGTTACCTTACCTTATGATTAAAATATGCTTTTGAGAAGGAGAAAGATAGAAAATGTGCCGAATTGCAAACAAAAAAGGAATTGGGAAGAAGCCAAAAACTTACTCTGTATTTTCGGGTGAGGAAGAAACTTTACCTGGTGATTCTAAACCCCCTGTTCATTCTAGTTCTTATGTTCTTTATTCTACCCATTCTTCTTCATCTTTCTCCTCATTAGAACAGGAGGAAAGCCATTCAAAAATGACACCCGGTAGTTCAGTTAAAATCTTGTTAATTGAAGACAACCTCGCTGAAGCTCGATTCTTACAGGAAGTGCTGAAAGATTCACCGTGTGAGCCCTTTAGCGTGGTTCATGTTCAACGTCTAAAAGAAGCCTTAGAAGAATTAAAAACCACGATTTTTGATGCCATTTTATTAGATTTAACCCTACCGGATAGTCAGGGATTAGAATCCTTAGCGCGTTTAATTGAACAGGTTCCGAGTTCACCGATTGTTGTTTTAACGAATACTAATGATGATGAATTGGCAATTATGGCGGTGCGTCAAGGGGCACAGGATTATTTAATTAAACGACAGGTGACAGGAACAGTTTTAGTCCGTTCTCTACGGTATGCAATTGAACGAAAACATACCTTAGAAAGTTTAAAAGCCATGAATCAAGCGTTAGAAATTCGGGTTCAAGAACGCACTGAAGAATTAGTGAAAGCTCAGGAAAAAAATCAACTGAGATCTGAATTTGTTTCGATGATTTCTCATGATATTAAAAATCCGTTAAATACAATTTTAGCTTCAACGGTATTACTACAAGATTACGAAGAAAAATTATCTCAAGAAAAAAAATTAACTTTATTCCAACGCATTCGCTCTGCGAGTAAAAATATGGCTCAATTGTTGGATGAAGTTTTACTACTGGGTGAGGCAGATTCGGGTCAACTTCAATATCAACCCAAGAAGATTAATTTGGAAGTCTTTTGTCGTCAACTGGTGGAAGAAATTCAAAATAATCTTGAACAGGAATCAGAAATTAATTTTAATTTTAAATTAACCGTTCAAGAAGTCATGGTTGACCCAAACTTACTGAGAAGAATTTTGATTAATTTATTAGAAAATGCTATTAAATACTCCCCTCAATCTCAGTGCATTCAATTTGATGTTATTATTCAAGATCAAACCATTGATTTCTGCATTCAAGATCAAGGTATTGGCATTCCTGCCGATTCATTTTCCCAACTTTTTGAACCCTTCCACCGCGCTAAAAATGTTGGTTCAATTCCCGGTACAGGCTTAGGTTTAGCCATTGTTAAACATTGCGTAGACATTCATCAAGGTAAAATTTGGGTTGATAGTCAAATGGGGATTGGAACCACGTTTATTGTTCGTTTACCGCTCATAAAATCCCATGAATAGCAAGAGTATTGAGGGTTATTAATACAAGGATACTCGTAAATAACACTAATCTTACTTTCAAATTTCTCCGATATAATAGGTAGAATTAAAGATGAATTTTATTAGCAAAAATATTAATATTTTTTCTCAAAATATTGGTGCAATTCTTATCAGTATTCCCTTAACCAGTCTTCCAATTTTCGTTTTCTCTCCTCCTCTTATTTCCCAACAGCTTACCTCTCAACAGATGGTCTTATCTCCAGCAGAAGTGAATACAATTGCAGGAGAAATTACCGTTAGAATTGATGGGCCCAAAGGAGGTTCAGGATTCATTGTAGAAAAACAAGGAAATACCTATTATGTTTTAACAAATTGGCACGTTGTTGATCGAGTGGGAGACTATGAAATTGTCACCGCCGATGGCAAACGCTACTTTGTTTATTATAGTTTAATTCAACAACTTCCGAATCTGGATTTAGCCCTGGTTCCCTTTAGCAGTTCCCAACGTTATCGGGTGGCAATTCCGGCTGATGCTAATCAAATTAAACCCGGAAGTTCTATTTATGTTGCTGGGTGGCCCCGTTCGGGAAGTTCTTTGGGTCAGCGACTTTTTTTAAGTACCAATGGAACCTTTACTCAGCGTCAAGAACCCCGTGCTGGATATAGTTTAGTATACACGAATTTAGTCAGAAGTGGCATGAGTGGCGGGCCAATTTTAGATGCAGAAGGAAAGGTGATTGGAGTTAATGGTATTGTTCAGTTAGGGACGAATCCTGATAAAATTGTGTCCGCAGGAATCCCGATTAATTATTTTTTAGATTGGCGAAAAACCGCAAGATTATCTTCAATTCCTAACCCTATTAATAATTCTGCACCTGTTACAAATAATCCTAATCCTAATTCTTCTCCTTCTTACCCAAACCCTTCTAATACAATCGCTGCGGTTGATCATTCTTTTACTTTAGCTACGACATTAACAGAAGCATCAGGAGAAATTTTATCCTTAGCATTATCCTTTCCTTATGCTATTATTGGCAACAGTAACGGCAGTCTTTCTATTTGGAATATTACCACCAGTGGACTAACTCGAAGTTTAAAAGCTCATCAAGGCGCAATTAATAGTATTAGTCTTAGCCAAGATCATCAATATTTAGTTACAGGTGGCGAAGATGGATTAATCAAAATTTGGGATTTAGCCACAGGTTTAGAATCTCCTACCTTACCCTTACTTAAAACAATTCCAGCCCATAATAATGCTGTTTTAGCAGTCAGTTTAAGTCCCAATCGTCAACAAATTGCTAGTGGAAGTTGGGATAAAACGATTAAGCTTTGGGATGTGCAAACGGGTCAACTTTTGAAAACTTTTATGGGACATGAACAGTTAGTGGATGCGATCGCATTTAGTCCCGATGGTAAAATTTTAGCGAGTGGGAGCAAGGATAGCAGTATTAAACTTTGGAATCTTGAAACTGGAGAATTAATTCGCACTTTAAAAGGTCATGAATTATCCGTTTTATCCTTAGCAATTAGTCCCGATGGTGAAACTTTAGCCAGTGGAAGTGCTGATGGAACGATTGCATTATGGAAATTAAAAACAGGTCAACCCATCCGTCGTTTAAGTGGTCATACCGATGGCGTTTGGTCAATTGCAATTACCAGCAATGGTAAAACTTTAATTAGTGGAAGTTGGGATAAAACTGTTAAACTTTGGGATATAGCAACAGGTCAATTAAAAGGCAATTTAAAAGGTCATTCCGGTTATATTAATGCCGTTAGCATCAGTCCCGACGGGAAAACCTTAGTCAGTGGCGGATGGGATGGACAAGTCAAAGTTTGGAAGCAGCCTTAATGTTGAGATTAAGGCAACTTAAGCATGATGAATATGGGGCTTTTTTCTTAATTAAGGTCGGTTTAATTGGAAGTTCGGCGGAATTGAGATTCGGCGAAACCTTATCATTGTTCCGCCATACTCACCCTACTGGATTTTCAGAATTAATTGTTGTAAAATCTGATATAAATCTTGAGCAAATTGTTGAGGATTCCAAAGGGAAGGTAAAGGTTTAGCTTGTTTAGATTGAATTAACTTTTCTTGAATGGATTTTCTCAACGCTTCATCCTGCCCCAAACGTACCCCCCAGTTAATATAGTCTTTCCAAGACTCAGCAATTCCCTCTTGAATTGATAATTCTTGCAAGAAAGAATAACCCATTCGTGATAAAAATTGTTCCCCTTTTCGAGTCACCACTGGAACATTAAACCACAGCGCCTCTAAGGTATGAGTCCCGCCATTATAGGGATAGGAATCTAACAGAATATCGGCGATCGCATAAATTTTTCGGTGTTCTTCCTCTTGGGGAAAACGAGGTAAAAATTTAATCCGATGTTTTCCAACTCCCACCGCATCACAAATTTGACGGTAGGTTGAAATTACAACCTCTTGATCTGCCAAACCTTTATAAATTAAAATACTATCAGGAACCTGTTTTAAAATTTCGATCTGAGCTTTGGCTAATTCTGGATTAAATTTCCGACCCGATGCGACACATAAATAAACAATTTGATCGGGACTAATTCGGTAAGATTGTCGAACTTTAATCGCTTCAATGGGATCTCGATTAAAACCCGAAACCGCCATAAACGAGTTTGGCATCCGTAACAATTTTTCAGTATAATATTGTTCAGTGCCTTTGGGATGGGTATAGAAATCTCCTAAAAAATAAGTTTGATCTGAAATTTGTAGCGCATCAAACCCTAACCAGGAAATACAAATCGGAACAGGTTTTTGATAAAAAATATCTGCATGAATGGGTAAACTTAACGCATCCAAATCTAACAGAATATCAATTTCATCGTTTTTAATTTCTTGGATAATTTCTTCGGGTGTTGGTAATCCATTCGGATAATGTTTAGGAATAAAAAATTTATGAGCAATTGTTTCAAATAAGGGCGTGCGATCATCGGTTTGTAGGCGATCGGTACAATACAAATAGAGATTAACCGATAACTTCGATAATTCTCGTAAAACATCTAAACTACACCATCCCACCGAATGACGATTAAAATGGCTGGATAAAATTCCAACCCTTAACGGAGAATGGGGAAATGAAGAAGAAATATTATTAGAAATCTGGGAATATTTAGGTTTAAGCGTTGTTTCAATATATCGTTTTGTAATTCGATGATGGAGCTTCGTATTTTGATTCAAATCATCCCTTAAATAAGGCATACTAAACAACAAATTTGAGTAAAGAGATTTGATCTCAACTAAAGTTGTTCGAGCTAATTTAGAATGCAGTTGAGATTCTAATTTCAAAAATCGCTCTTTTGCAATATGATTTAATCCCGATACTTGATAGATACTAATACTATAAATTAACGACATAATCGCGTCAATATCGCCACAACATTCTCCATAGCGATCCACCGCTTTTCGGGCGGCTGCTAAATTGCTACTATCGCGGTAAATTCCACATAAATGTTGATGAGCTAAGGGTAAATTTGGTTTTAGTTCAATGGCTTTTTCTAATAACGGAATTGCTTCTTTATATTTTCCCTGATGGCGTAAAACCATCCCCATTTGTCCATAAACTTCGGCAAAATCCGGCTTCAATTCAATCGCTTTTTTCCAAGTTGCGATCGCTTCTTCAACTTTTCCTTGGAGGGCGAATTGATTTCCTTGATTAAATAGAAATTCTGCCCCACCTAATTGTGGATTTAAGGCTAAAGCCCGTTGTTCTGAAACTTGAGCTTCTGGCATTTGTCCAACGGCTTTTAAAACTTGTGCTAAGTTCCAATGAACGGCGGCTAAATTCGGTTGTAAATTAACCGCTTGACGATAACTGTTAATCGCTGATTCTAACTGTCCTTGTCGGTAAAACATACTGCCCAAATTAGCATGAGCTTGGGCTAAATTCGGGTTAATTTGTAACGCTTTTTGATAGGAATTAATCGCCTCTTCCAGTTGATTTTGGGCTTGATAAATATTCCCCATCGTGACATAAGCTAACGCCCAGTTGGGTTCCATTGCAATCGCTTGTTGGCAAGCTGCGATCGCCTCAAAATACAATTTTTGAGCATAATAACTTTCCGCGATTTCTGTCCACCCTTGGGGACTATCAGACTGCATAACAACGGGATCAGAAGATTGATTGGGATTCACAGACATTCAGTAGGGGCGGGGTTTCCTCACCCATAATCAGTGATCTCATTTTTACAGTTATAACGTTTTGGGTCAACCGTCCAATGATCTGCTATCCTAGACTGTGGCTTATCGGTCTGAATTGCCCTAAATAACGTTATGGTAACTTTGATCCCCTCTAAATTTATGAATTGGTCGCAAATGCTTCCTAAACAACTTAAAACAAAACTCAAACCCCAGGTGATCACAGGAATGGTGTTACTCACCTTAGCGTTTTCGGTGGCAATTGGCAGCCAAAGTTGGGCGAGAAATAAAATTAGAAGTGATTATGAAACGAAATTATTTAATGCGGCTTTAGGATTTACGCTTTATTTTGAAGGGGGATTAAGCGACCATCCCGCCGATATTGGAGGCAGAACCTATCGGGGTATTACCCAAGCTGAATATGATGCTTATCGCTCTCGTCGAGGATTACCCGGTTTAGATGTTAGTCAAATGTCTGAAACCGAATTAGTGGAAATTTATAATAGTTATTGGCAGGGAAGTGAAGCCGCAAAAATGCACCCCGCTTTAGCTATTGTTATGTTTGATACGGCGGTTAACTTTGGAATTAATAACTCAATTACTTTTTTACAACAAGCATTAGGATTACCCCAAACAGGAACGTTTGATCAACAAACCCGTGAAGCTTTAGAGCAAGGAAATAATCAATATACAGCATTACAAATTGTCAATGAACGGATTTTATATCGTTATAAACGAGTTCAAGAAAATCCGAGTCAAATGGCATTCTTTCACGGTTGGTTAAGTCGAGATTATAGTTTATGGGGTTATGTCGAAAAGATTAAAAATTAATCTAAATTTAGAGATTATTTAGTAGTTTTTTTCCCAAACTAAACCCTAAGAGGGTTGGGAGACCCAACCCCTACTGTTTTTTTCCAAGTGCAATCATCATCGAACCTGTGACAACTAAAATCGCGCCGATAATGGCTAAAATGGTTAAATGTTCGGGTTTAATTAATAAGGGAAATAATAAAGCAACCATATCAACTGCAATTAACGTTATAATCGGTGCTAAGGCTAAAACTGCACTGACTCTGGAAGCTTCCCAATGCTCCAAAGATTCTGCAAAAGCACCGTAAGCAATTAATGTATTAAGTCCACAAAATAGTAAAATAAAAAATTGAAAGGGAGTCAGACTAAAAATCGCGGTTGGTGTCGAAACGGGTAAATATAATATTGTGCAGCTTCCATAAATTAACCACATAATCTGGGAAGAGGAAAGCTGTTTTAAAAGTTGTTTTTGTGCTAAAGCATAAATCGCCCAACAAACCGCCGCAAATACTAGAATAAGACTTCCTAATAAATATTGATCGGAAGCTGTTACTAAAACCCGTAATTGTTCATGAAAAAATAAGCTAAATCCTAATGTTAGAACGCCTAAACCTAACCATTGTAATCGAGTATAATTCTCTTTAAAAATAGCAAGTGCTCCTAACCCCATTAACACAGGAGACAGTTGAATCAAAACTTCTGCATTCGTAGGAGAAGTTAACGCTAAACCTTGTAAGAATAGCACATAGTTAGCTGCTAAAAATATTGTAGCAATTCCTAATAACCTCCAAGGCATTGAACGCCACTTTTTAACATCAGGGAGTTTTTGACAAGTCGCTAAATATATTCCTAAAAGCACAAAAGCAATTAAAAACCGATACCAAGTCACAGTATAAACATCTAAACCTTGTAAAATAATCGCTAATCCTAATGGTAAAATTCCCCATAAAAATGTTGTTAATAAAGCTAACCCTAATCCTAAACGCCACCGCCCTGATGTTAAATGAATTGACATTGTAAAAAAATAAAAAAAGCCAATATTAATTATAATACACAATCAATAAAATTGATCTATCTTAGGATATATAGCACTTCTAAATAGGTCGTAATATTTTATTGTAGGGGTTGGGTCTCCCAACCCTCTTGACGCAAGGTTTGAGTCTCTCAACCCCTAAAGGTTCTGATCACAAATCAAATAGAATTGCTATATATATCATCAGTCAAAGAATAACAAAATAGGAAAATTCTGTAAAAGAATAGGATCAAGAATTCTGGTTTTCATTGATAATTTTTATTATTATTATTTTTGAATAAGTCTGGTAAACATAGCCCACACCCCCTACAATAAAGTTAGGAGTTGTTCTTCAGATAACAAAGTAATTCCTAAATCTTGGGCTTTTTTCAGCTTCGATCCCGCCTCTTCTCCTACTACAACATAATCGGTTTTTTTACTCACAGAATCTGTTACTTTTCCTCCAGCATTTTGAATTAATTTTTTAGCTTCTTCCCGTTTTAAGGTGGGTAATGTTCCTGTAATTACAAAATTTTTACCTGCTAAAGATTGGGGTTGATTACTTTTATTCTCTTCTATTATTTCTGAATTCTCAAACTGTAACCCTGCACTTTTTAATCGTTCAATTAAGATTTGATTTGCTGGAAGATTAAACCATTGATAAACTGAATCTGCAATTTCTGGCCCAATGCCATAAACGCTCTCAATATCTATAGCCGAAGCTTGGATTAACTGTTCAACACTCTTGAATTTTTTCGTAATTAATTCCGCATTCACACTCCCGACATGGCGAATACCTAAGCCATATAAAACCCGTGACCAAGGTTGAGTTTTGGAAGTGGCGATCGCCTTCACAATTTTAGTCGCTGACTTTTCCCCCATCCGATCTAAAGTCATTAATTGTTCAACGGTTAATTGATATAAATCTGCAACAGAATTCACTAACTTTTTAGTTGCTAATTGTTGAACTAATTTATCCCCAATTCCATTAATATCTAACGCATCTCTGGAACACCAATGGATTAAAGATCCTTGTAAAATTGCCGGACAAGACTCATTAATACATCTCGTCACTGCTTCTCCCATCGATTGTACAACAAGTTGACCGCATTCGGGACAATGGGTTGGCATTTCAAACCGTTTTGCATCCTTGGGACGTAATTCTAATAAAACCTTAACCACTTCAGGAATAATTTCTCCAGCTTTGCGTACAATTACAGTGTCACCGATATGTAAATCTAACTCCCGAATGCGATCGCGGTTATGTAATGTCGCCCGTTGAACCGTAGTTCCTGCGAGTAAAATCGGATTGAGTTCAGCAACGGGGGTTAAAGCGCCTGTTCTTCCCACTTGTACAGTAATAGATTTAACTTGGGTTGGAGATTCTTCTGCGGGATATTTATAAGCGATCGCCCAGCGAGGAAATTTTTGAGTAAATCCTAATTTTTCCTGTAAAGATAAAGGGTTAATTTTAATCACAACCCCATCGGTCATATAAGGTAAATCATGACGTTCTTGATCCCAATATTCACAGTATTTAATAACATCATCCAAATCATAACATAATTGGCGATTAGGATTCACTTTAAATCCCATTATTTGTAATAATTCTAAATTTTCCCATTGCGTTTGAGAAGGAATCGCTTCTAAATGATCCGGTTGCGGAATATATAATGTATAAGCAAAAAAGTCTAACTTTCGTTGAGCAACAATTTTAGAATCTAATTGTCTTAAAGTTCCGGCGGCGGCATTTCTAGGATTAGCAAATAAAGCCTCTCCCGCTTTTTTTCGATCTTGATTAATGATTTCAAAGATTTTTAACGATAAAAATGCTTCTCCTCGTACTTCCACTAAAGGCGGCGGATTTTCTAATGCTAATTTTAAAGGAATAGAGCGAATGGTTTTAACATTCTGAGTAATTTCTTCCCCCGTAATTCCATCTCCTCGCGTTGTACCTCGAACTAAAATTCCATGTTCGTAGGTTAAGGCTAAAGCAGAACCATCAATTTTTAATTCACAAACATAAGTCGGGATATCTGAAGAATTAACCGCTATTTTTTGACTGCGTTCTTGCCAAGTTTTTAACTCATTAAAATTAAAGGCATTATCTAAACTATAAAGAGGAATATTATGTTGAACCGATTGAAATTGAGTAGCGGGTTTTTCTCCCACCCGTTGCGTCGGACTATCGGGGGTAATTAATGCAGGATATTGTTGTTCTAAATCTTGCAGTTCTCGATATAATTGATCATAAACTGCATCGGATATTGTCGGTGCATCTAAAACATAATATTCATAACTAGCTTTTTGTAATAAAGCTCTTAATTCTTTTATTCGTTGTTGAATTTCTAAATTAGCTTCTACCATTGTTAACGAATGCCTCAAGAATTTCAAAATGATCAAGATATTAAAGTTATATAGTCAGTCTAAATCTATTGTACAACTGTTTTGATCCTAAATTCCTCGTAGGGTAAGGTTCCCTCGCCCTAACCGACCTAGAAATTACAGTATTTTTGGGGATTAATCATCAAGTTCACTCTTTTATACAATTCCTATAGACTGTCTATAAGCCATCTAAATCCTGAAACAGTTTCCTGTTTTCTTTGGGATAAAAAAGAAGGTCAATTAACCTTCTTTTCTATTCCCCATTTCCCGATACCTGACTATAAATTTAGATCTGTTAATTCACTAAAAACCAACATTTTTTGCTCAGTTACAGCACCATCCTTTTGAGAATCATTGCGACCTCCGCCATTGGCTTCAGTCGGTAATTGATTAATTCCTTGCATAATTCGAGATTCATTTTCCACTTGGAAAACATTAGCGTAGAGGTTAGCAACAATCTGTTTACCCTCTTGAGTTAATTCTAAATATTTAAGAGCAGCCGGAATATAAGGAAAAACACCATTCCAGTAAAATTTAGCGTAGTTTCGACGGAGATCCCCCGGCGTTTTATACCCCAAAACTTTATTAGTTCCCACTTCTTCAAATTCATAAAATAAGGAACTAATCTTTTTCAAATAACGAGGATCACTCAATTGACCAATCAAATCAGCCGCTCTTGCTAATCCTGAATAATTATGTCGATCTTGGTGAGTTTCATCGGCGGGAACCGGAAAACGAGTTAATTCAATATTACGTTTAATTTGTTCCGCATCGATTAAATTATGCCCCCCAAATCGTTCATCAATGACTAATTTTCCCCGATCAACATGATAAGGGGTTAAACTGGCTGAAGTGGCTCCGATTGAAATCGAAACAATCCCATCTCCAATTCCCGTTGCAAATAAACCAATAGCTTCTTGATCTTGACGACAAACCCCTTTTACATAGCCAATATCATGACACAGTAAAGAAATAATAAAATGCAACCAATCTTGCGGGGTAACGCCTCCTTCTCGGATATGTTTTCCGCGTAAAATTTCCTGTCCAACTAACGTCACTAACATGGTATGCTCAACGTTATGATAAAGAGCATCACAATTAGCAATATTTTCTAACGCCATTGTCCCAGCCCAAGCAATAATTTCAGGGTAATCTGGTTTAAAACCCCCGTAAGTTCGACGATATCCGGCTTGTAATTGTTGGACAAAGGCATCAATTAGGATAGCTGTGGCATTAAACATAATTATCCGTTAGATAAAAAATTACAAATGTCAATTTGGGTACAAAACAGTGCAAGATCTGGGGTTGTGATTAGCAATCCCAGGGTTTGGCTGTTAATTTATTTAGAGTTTCAAGGTTAATCCTATTATATTCGACCTATCCCTTATCTTGCTATTAATGAGTTGACGGAATAAACTGATGGACTGTTGTTCATTTGTTCAGTCTTGAAGGTTGGGAGTGAGGAGAAAAAATCAGTTAAATTATAATCTAATTTAGTCATTTACAGGTAAAAATCTCAAACACTAACCCTTGAGTTCCCGTTCACCGACTGTTTCAGTTGGTAAAATTTGAGACGAACCTAATTTTTAATTGATTATGACCTCTACATTTGATCCGAACTTAATTTTTTTACTATACGACAGCACCCTACCAGGGGATACATTAACCAATGACACCACAGGAGGGAGTAATACCGTTTCTGGGGGTAGTGGCGCAGATAGTACGGTGACAGGAAACCAAATTCCGCAGATTACAGATACTTTGGGTGCGAGCCTCTCTGGAACTTCTGCTGCGGATATTATGCGCGGAAATATTGGGCCAGATAGTTTATATGGTCAGGGAGGAGGTGACACCATTTATGGTGATAATGGAGAGGATGTGATTGATGGTGAAACCGGAAATGATTATATTAATGGAAATCAAAGTCGGGATTCAATTTTAGGGAGTGAAGGAGATGATA